>SXGU01425249.1_pt1 | contig 12158 bp, 12 predicted proteins | sample 3174531 | NCBI WGS metagenome assembly SXGU01 (sample SAMN11356863, study PRJNA531348) | freshwater metagenome | isolation source: freshwater sample F1-140 | place: China: Fuxian Lake, Yuxi | collected 2017-12-25
ATTCTTGTCACCCTTGAAAAAGGCAATTGCCTTATCGACATTCCATTTGACGATCTGGCTATCCAGGAACAGCGAGGTGAACGCATTCCCCTTGCCGTCAAAACCGGTATGCAACGGTCCAAGGCCGATCTCTGGCTCGGCAACAACTGTATCGCGCTCTTTCGCGACTTCGCCGTCGAACCATTTCAGCACCAGAGACAGATCGATGACAGACGCGGTCGGGGAAAGCTTGCCGGAGCAAACGAAGTACTTGCCGTCCGGGGATACATTCACGCCGTGCGGATTCTTGCCAACCGGGACGTAGCAGACAATCGATGTCTTCGGATCTTTGTTGGATGCCTTGCGGCCATCCACGACCGGCACCTTGGAGCTGCCAATGGTGGTGAACTTGCCATCCTTGATCAACTGCTCAATACGGGCGACGTGCATGATCAAGCACGCATCATGCTCGGCCGCCATCATGCCAGCCTGGTCGGCGGCATTTTCGACGTTGTACTGATTCGTGCCAACCAGCTTGCCATCGTACGAAGTCGCAACCAGATCCATGTTGCCATCGACGCGAACCTGCCAACGCACTTGCATCGTCTCGGCATCGACGCATGAGAACAGACCGCCCCATTTGCTCGTATCTTCTAGATCGCGGCCATCGTTCGGCAGCGGAATGTGGAATTCGGCACCGCAGAAAACACGCGTGGTGTAGTTGATTTTCTCATCGACCGGATCCCGCTTATCCGGGAATACACCGTGAAAGCCCTGGACGTTCGGCAATTCGATAATCTTGTCGACTTCCATCGTATCCATACGGATGCGAGCGAGACGCGAATGGATCTTGTCGTTGACGAACAACCAGCGGCCGTCGTACGTGCCGTCCTTGTAGCTGCCATGCACGTGGTGGGTGTCACCGGTGGTGTATTTTAAGCTGCCGTCAGCCTTGGTACCCATAATGGCTTTGGATTCGTTGGTGATGCCCCAACCAACCATCGGATCGATATTGAATACCGGGATACGACGCAATTCGCGGCCGGAAGGCAGGCCAATGATGCGCGCTTCGCCGGAGTGACCACCGCTGGAGAAGTGATAGTACTCGTCCAGTTGACCCGGCATCACCTCATGGCCAACCGCAGCCTTAGCTGCAGGTGCAGTTGCAGCCGGCGCACCCGCCGGACTTGCCTTGACCTCTTCCTTGCAGCCGGCTAGGCCGAGCGACACGCCAGCACCAGCCAATCCCAACAATGCGCTCTTGCCAAGGAAACGCCGACGATTTTCTACTGGCAAAGCGTCCTGATTGATTTGAGATTTCTTACTTTTATCCATTTAGAGTTTCTCCAGCTAGGACTGTCATCAAAATATGTACGCGACAAATCAAGTTCTGCCGCTCCGGGTAACATCTTGGGCATTCTCAAACCTGAGCCCAAGAAAAAACATGATGCATATCAATATTTTCGAAAAGAGGCATTGTACAGCGTCATCATGAATATCCTCCTATGCCAGCAACACAAAATTTGCTGGCTGTAGTGAATAAATTATGACGATGCACACTATGTGCAGAACTAAGATATATGTGCAGCCGACTACGGCATTAACTCGCGGTCGTTGTGCGAAAAGTCGTAAAGTTAGGAACAATATTGGATGGTAGCTTCACACCATTGAATTAGTTGACTGCTACGTTGAAGAAAAAGAAGTCGGTGCCAACACCGAGTTGAGATATTTACATTAAGCCGCTGTATTTTTATCTTATAAATGAGATATGAGGAAATATCGTATGGCAAACCGAAGCTTCGGAAGCGGCCTTATAAAAAAATACGCCAGTCGAGCGACAGTATAGAGAGGAGAGGTAGATTACTTATTCTTGCTGGTCGGTGGCAGATGGGTGCTGCTGAACTTCGAGAACGGCAATTAGATGCTCAACAATCGCATCGCCTTGGCCTTGATCAAAATCCATGTGCTTACGTTTTTTTACACCGAAGTCGTTCAATTGATGATAGTGCATCGGCTCGATGCCATGACGAGCAAGAGTGCTACGAGTACACGCAAGCGGACATCCATCTAATGCAATGATCGGGCGGCCTGACTTGGCAACTTTCAACAGTTGTGGGACATCACCGCCAACACCAGCAATACAGGACATTTCCGCGATACCGCGACGATCAAGCTGCAAGGCCACATAATTCGCTGTTTGTGCTGCACTTGAACAGCCCGAGCAAGAGTACGCGAGCGGGAAATTCAGTCTTTTGGAACGCATAACACGCGTCTCTACTCTGGTGTCGTGCCTATTTTCTGCCACCCGGTTTAATACGGCCCAACACGCGTGCCGGCGCCAGTTTTCCGAGTTCGAATACCGGCACATCGATCGCATCAAGTGTATTTTTCACTAACAGGCCGAGTTCGGTATCACCCTCCATCGCTAGTCGACGACTAAAGAACAGCGTATCCGGATCTTCTTGACGACGTGCGAGCAACAGGAAATCATGTGCGCTAGCACTGATCGTCAGATCCGGTTCGCCTTGCTTGCCGCACGCGGCAAAACGACCATCGATCCATTTGAAATCGAATGACAGCTTGGCATCAGTGACGCTGATACGAAGCTTTTTCCCGTTCAGCGATTGTTGTACATCCGATGGCAGATTCCCACTCAACGCTAGATTCAACCCAGTGGCAAACAATAGCGAACCTGGATAGCCTGGCAGAAAGGACAACAACTTGCCGACCGGTTCAGGCAAAAGAAAACGGCTGTGGCTCATAAAAAATCCCTTGACTAAAACTTAAGCGACCATCTGGTCAAGACCAGGTTTGCCATACCAATAGCCGTTGCAGGACTGCTCAGGCATTAATGGCGCCATCTCGCGCATTGCGTCGGCTGCGCTGCTTTTCTTTGTAATGACGTTATGAAATAAACTAATGATGCGGTCGATATGCTGTGCTTGCGGACTGATACGAACAACATCGACACCCAGTTCACGCATCGCATCCAGTTCATTTACCAGGTTGTACACCAATGCCGACTGCGTCTGAATGCCATTGAGAGTCAGGAAATGCTGACTCTCGCGCGTGTTTAGTGCTAGTCCATCCGGATATTCCATGCACCGGAACTGGCAATCATCCTTTGGCAAATTATGGTGACGTGCTGTGAAACAGCGTGCGGAAAATGCCAACGGCATGCGTCCGTAAGAAAAGACTTCTGTTTCGATACCGGCCGGGCGACCTTCCTGCATAAAAATCAGGCTGTCGCGCGACATTTCCAATGGCATCACCCAGCGCTTGGCACCAGTCTCTGCCATGAATTGCAGCGTCGGAGGATTGAATATATTCAAATGCGGTCCGGCGACAAACGGCACTTTTCCTGACAGGCAATGTACTGCGCCCATATCATTCGCCTCGACCCCGAAACGTTCGTTACCCGTGATCCTGTGTAGCGTACCAAGGTCAGTTTTAGATTCAAGCAATGCTTGCGTGGAAAGCAGCACTTCCTTACCCGCCGCCTGCAGCATATCGGCAACATCGAGCCAATCGGTCAGCTTCAGTTCGCGCCGGCGCGAGCACACTGCTTCGCCCAGATAGACAATATCGACCGGCGTATTGGCAATCGCTTGGTAAAACTCGAATACGGTATTGCGTGGCCAGAAATAAAGAATGGGCCCCAGAGCCAGCTTCAAAATGTGTTCTCCAACGAATATGACGGGCGTGATGTAACGCCTATTTCCAAGGCTTGTGGTAAGCGCCGAGCGTGTGCTGCTGCCCTTCCGCCACCTTGTTGAGTTCCGACATCCAGGCCGGCTTGACCGAATAGCGCTGCGCACTGTCGCGGCAATTATCGATCGCTTCGCGCCAGACCTTCGTGACTTGAGCGACATAAGCCGGACTGCGCTGGCGCCCTTCGATCTTGATGGCGCGCACGCCCAATGCCATTAGTTGTGGCAGTAGTTCCAGCGTATTGAGGCTAGTCGGTTCCTCAATCGCGTAATAATTCTCGTCGTTGACGTCGAATCGCCCTTTGCATAGGGTTGGATATCCGGCATTCTCGCCTTCCGCATAACGGTCGATCAACACGCCGTTCAGGCGTGATTCCAATCCTTTTGGCGTTTGCTGCCAACGCACCGCCTTAGCTGGTGAACACACGCCATGCGTATTCGGCGCTTCCCCTGTGACATAGGAAGACAATGCGCAGCGTCCTTCAACCATCACGCACAGACTACCGAATCCAAACACTTCGATTTCCACCGGCGTGTTCTGCGTGACATGCTCGACCTGTTCCATCGACAGCACGCGCGGCAACACCGCACGCTGAATACCGAAGCGCTCGCGATAGAAATTAATTGCCTCATAATTGGTCGCCGATCCCTGCACCGACAAGTGCAGGCGCAGATCCGGATAACGTTGTGCGGCATATTGCATCAATGCCGGGTCGGCCAGAATGATCGCATCAATGCCCGCCTGCGCGGCGCGGTCGATTGCGTTGCGCCACGGAGTCCAGTTGACTGCCTGCGGATAGGTATTTAACGCCAGCAGCACCTTGCGGCCCTTGCCATGTGCATAAGCAATACCTTCTGCAATCGCCTTGTCGTCGAAATTCAGTCCGGCGAAATTGCGTGCGTTAGTCGCATCGCGGAAACCAAGATAAACGCAGTCGGCGCCGTTATCAACGGCAGACTTCAAGGCCGGAAGACTGCCGGCTGGACAAACCAGTTCCATCTGGCCTGTTACATTCTGCATAACTTCTTTTCTAAAAAATAGCGATTGGGTCGTTCGTCGCGTCGATTTACTTGGCGCTCAAATGGCAGCCAAGGCTGTTGACGGAAATTCAGTAGAACCGTTGGCTTTTGCAGGACGTACGCCGTTCAGCAAAAACTCGATCAGCTCCCTGACCGAACGGATTTCATTGCCAAAAGGTAGTTTTTCCGAACCACGGAAGAACAGGCCTCGCTTAACGTCGCCGTTTAGTGCAAAGGCAAGTTGCGTATCGATGCAGAACTGGCCAGACTTGCCAATGCCATCACGCAAACCACACTGATGCAGGCAGTCGAAACCAACCGTGCACTTCTTCGGCCCAGCCTTGCTCTGTAGTTTTGCTTCTTTTTCCAGGTAATTCTCCAGCCATGGAGTCCGTACTCCGCGTGCCGGCAAACCCGCTACGCTCATGAAGGTCACAATGTCCTCCGGCTTGGCTTCGACAAGCACTTTCTTGAAATTGATGTGGGCATCACCTTCTTCGGTTACTGCAAACGCGGTACCAAGCTGAACCGCACTAGCGCCCATCCCAAGCAGATCGCATACTTGCTCATAGCTATTAATTCCACCAGCGGCAATCAATGGAATACGCTCGCGTTCAATGCCGAGTTCCTTGAATAATTCCATCGTGCCTTCCAGCACCGCAGGAAACGCAAATTGCGGCTGGTTAACATCTTCTGGTTTCGCAGCACCCAAGTGGCCAGCGGCATAGCGCGGATTTTCGATTACGATCGCATCCGGCAAGCGGTTCTTGCGCATCCATTTTTTCATGATCAGCGCAATGCCGCGCGCATCCGACAAGATCGGGATCAGTGCGACATTTGGGTGCTCGGCAGTCAGTTCCGGTAGATCCATTGGCAAACCGGCACCAACGACGACAGCATCAATACCGCTTTCGCAAGCCTGCCTGACGGAATTTGCATACTCCGCAACGGCGCGCCTGACATTCACCGCTACCATGCCGATACCTTCAGCAATGGCCTTGGCCGCCTTGATCTCGCGGTCGAGTGCGATTAAATTAGCACGATCGATCAACGTTTTGTTGCGCGATTTGCCGGTTTGCGCCATCAAATCGGCGTGATGCCGCCGTAAATCGACGCTGGAAACCGTACCGACGCCGCCCAGTTTGGCAACATTGCCCGCCAAGCGGTGTGCAGAAATACCAACACCCATGCCGCCTTGGACAATCGGAAGGAGGGACTTGCCCTTGATAACAAGCGGTTTAAAAGCAGTTTGCAGCACGGACAGCCCTTCTGATCTCAAAGCAACGAGCGAATGTAGCAAATACGAAATCCAATTTGTTTGATCTTAATCAAGCATCCTAGACTTGATTTGAACTAGGGCAATTTTTTTCGCTTCATAACCATTTTACTCACTGTATCTTGCTAACGAGCGAAAAATCTTTGATCCATGTTAAGGATTCCGATTCATCGCGAATGTGACAATGACTAGCCAGTTAACGTAAAGCAAGGCTGTACATTAATACAATTCCACGTTATCTCGGTAATGATCACAAACGTTGTGACAAACTGTTTGCTATTGCCAAAACCAGCGTTAGCAATTCTTAATGGGATCAAGCGGAAACCAGTTTGGAAGAATTCAGTTCAGCGCTGGAGATGACTTTGCAATGGAGGAAAAAGTATTGCTCGAGGCTTTGAAAAAGCTACTGGCAATAGTGAAGGCCCAATCAGTGCATAGAACACCAGCAACTCCGCTCCATTTTGGCAATGTTGAAAAACACCTTGATAAAGCGCAATGCGGATGACGCCTTTTGTTATTCGGACACGCTCAACACCATGATGCAGCAACATAATATGAAGAAGAGAGTATTCTCTATCAAATGACAGATCGTGTACTTTCCGATCAACAGGAACAAGTCATCAGCGCAATATCCAATATCGACCCCCACCATATGATATGAACACATCGGAAAATGATATCGTGCTGGATGTATGCGGCCTTGAACCGCCAGAGCCGCTGGAACGAGTATTGGAAGCGTTATCGTCTCTTGAACCCGGCCGGCGTCTTTGCATGGTGATTGGAAGAGAGCCACGCCCGCTTTATAGCATCCTTGAACGGAACGGATTCGCCTACCAAACTCGATGTCGCGAGGACTTTCTGTATGAAGTTCTGATCTGGCATAGAAGCAAGACCTGACGAGAACACATGCAGCGTGTCTTATCGTTTGAGCAGGCGCCGCCGCTATCGGTGCCGCTCCGCTTTTTCCTTACCGCACCGCTATTCGCCTTCGCCGCGAGCCTGCTACTACTCTGGTATGGTCCGGATGCATTGGTATCGCGCTGGTCTCCAGTGACGCTCGCTCTCACTCATATGCTGACCCTCGGTTTTCTCAGCATATCCATGATAGGCGCACTCCAGCAGATACTACCGGTGGTTGCCGGCATCGACATTCCGCACTCTCGCTTGACTGCAGGCATCACACACACGCTACTCACGTCCGGCACCACCATGCTGGTAGCTGGCTTTCTGTTTTCATCCTCCACACTATTCACGCTCGCGATGCCAGTATTGCTGCTCGCATTTGCCTGGCTGTTCCTCGTCGGCCTGCGCGGCGTCTGGCGAGCGCCATACGGTAAGGAGATGCTAGCCGCTATTCGCCTTGCCCTAGCTGCGCTCGCAATCACCGTCAGCCTTGGTATCACTGCAGCGAGCGCGCTCGCATGGCCATTGGCTTTGCCACTGATGCAGATCACTAATATCCATGCCGCATGGGGTCTGCTTGGGTGGGTTGGATTACTGGTTGCCGGTGTAGCCTATCAAGTAGTGCCAATGTTCCAGGTTACACCTCTCTATCCCCGCATGTTCACGCAGTGGTTCGCCAAAACTGTATTCATCTTGCTGGCACTCTGGTCGGCCGCTGTAACGTTTAACGCTTTTACCAGAGAATTCTCCGCTTTGATCGCTGCCGCTTTTACTGCTTTTGGTTGCATTACGCTTTACTTACTCTGGCGGCGCAAACGCCCAAAGCCGGACGCTACTACAATGTTCTGGCGAACCGGGATGTCAAGCCTATTTGCCTGTACTTTACTGTGGGGCGCCGGATGCCTGTTCCCGCAAATAGCGGACACGCCGACCTATCCACTTGTGCTCGGCATTCTATTCATCGTTGGATTTGTCGTCTCAGTAATCAACGGCATGTTGTATAAAATCGTACCGTTCCTAGTCTGGTACCATCTCCAGAACCAATTGGCGGGTGGTTGCGAGAAGGCGCCGAACATCAAGCAGATCCTTCCTGACAGGATGGCGGAAAAGCAGTTTCGCGCCCATCTGCTGGCATTGGCACTGTTGACGGCAAGTGCATTCTGGCCGCAATGGTTGGCACATCTAGCCGCGCTAGCCCTTGCAGGCTCATCCGCTTGGCTCTGGTTGAATTTAATGAAAGCGGCGCGCATCTACCGCGTGATGACATCGAATTCGACAGCATTGCGTGAATCGTCGCCTTAGCGACGGGTAGCATTACCGCCCTTCGTACATCCGCAGTTTTTCGATATCAAGAATGGTGATATTGCGTCCTTCCACGCTAATCATTTGCTTGTCCGACAAATCATGCAGGATGCGGGAAAAATGTTCCGGCGTAAGATTCAGGCGCGATGCCAGCACAGTCTTACTAACTTGCAAGGTAATCCGGTCACCATCGGCTGGCGCATCTTCCTTCAAAAGGTAGCCAATTACGCGCTGCGTCCCGGAACTCAGTGAATAAGCCTCAACATCGCAAATTAAGCCATGCAGACGCCGACTTAGTCCTGCCAGCATCTTCCGCGCAAATTTCGTATCGTGTTCCAGTTCATCGAACACCGCTTTCTTTGATACATGCAATAGCAGTGAATCAGCGAGTGCCTGTGCGGTGACAATATACGGCTTTTCCACGAACATTAGCGCCTCGCCGAAGCTGAATCCAGGTCCGATGATCTCAACCACTTTCTCATTACCGTCGACGGAATTGAACGCAAGCTTGACCTGCCCGTAGATCACGATATGAAATCCATTGCAAGAATCTCCGCGCCGAAAAATGATGTCCCCGCGCGGTACATGAATCTCGGTTGCCGATGCTGCGATCTGCTCGAGTTCCGTAGGAGCGATTTCATTGAACAGTGGTAGCCTGGACAAGAACTCGTTTACTTTGGTTTTACTAGTGGGCATAGCTAACGTTTTCTGGTCTGTATCTGACGTCCACACATTCTTAGCGTACGATCAGCACCGGGACGGTTGTTGCGGCAAGCACTTTGGTCGCCGCCGATCCCATTACCAGATTCTGGAATGCGCCATGCCCATGTGAGCCCATTACGATCATGTCAATCTTGTGCTTCTTAGCGTATGCCCGGATTTCTTCAGCAATATCGCCTACCTTCCATGCCGCGACATACGGGATTTCTTGCTTACGCAACAGTTTTTCCGCCGACGCCAATGCTGCTTCCGAATCTTCTTTGTAATAGTTGTTGATCGCATCCCCGCCTAAAAAAGCTCGAGCGCGGCCCGGCGGCACTGGCAACTTAACATGCAATAAATGCAACTCCGGCTCTCCCTGAAACCAGTCAAGATGGGTAATGACATGCTTTACTGCTTTGTTTGAATATGAAGAGCCATCTACTGCGATCAGTATTTTCATCGGATTTCCAGTTTTCTGTTTATTTGGCGTGAATTGTCGCGGATGAATGTAACAAAGGGGTATCTCACTTTGTTTGATTTGAATCAACTCGAGTTAGATTGATGTAAGACCATCTGATTAGTCCTATGTAGAGACCTTTTTCCATTTTTACCGATGAAATAATATCCCAGTATCGGCGGGTCGGCCGTTTTCAGCATCTCTATTGTTGTTTTTGACTTCGCAAGGAGATCCGATTGACTCAATTAGATGGTACGCCGACGCATCAAATCACAATCGTCGGCGGGGGCGCCGGAGGTCTGGAATTGGCCGTGCATCTTGCCAGAAAGCTCCACAAGGGAAAAAACGCGCAAATTGTCTTGGTCGATGCTGCTCGCACTCACCTATGGAAGCCGCTGCTCCATCAAATCGCCGCCGGAACGATGGATAGTCATTTTGACGAACTTGATTATCTTGCACTGGCGCATACCAACCACTTCACTGTCCGTATTGGCCGCATGGATGGGCTGGACCGCATGCAAAAGGAAATCTATCTTGCGCCGACCTATGATGAGGAAGGTAAGGAAATCCTGCCGCGCCAAGCTATAAAATATGACACGCTGGTCCTTGCGATCGGTAGCCAGACCAATGACTTCGGCACGCCCGGCGCTCGGGAAAACAGCATTATGTTGGATTCTCCATCCGCCGCAGAGCGATTTCACCAGCGATTAATCAATTCATGCCTGCGTGCGCAGACGAAGGCCAAAAGTGCGGACGAGGACCGCTTTACCGTCACCATTATCGGCGGCGGAGCAACCGGGGTGGAACTTTCCGCCGAATTGCACATGACCGCCAAGATTATTTCAAGCTATGGATTGGCCAATTTCGACCCAGAGAAAGATCTGAGAATTGTCGTGATAGAGGCTGCGCCAAGACTATTGCAGGCACTGCCGGAACGATTGTCATTGGCGGTCGAGCGTGAACTCCACTTGCTCAATATCGAAATCCATACCGGTGAAAAAGTTGTGGAAGTCTCTAAAGACGGCGTAAAGATGGCTAGCGGAAAATTCATCCCAAGCGAAATCGTTGTCTGGTGCGCAGGTATCAAGGTTCCTGACTTTATGAAAGAACTCGATGGCCTCGAAACCAACCGAATCAATCAATTAGTCGTGCGTCGCACGCTCCAGACTACACGCGATCCTTTCATCTTTGCGCTCGGCGATTGCGCTGCATGTCCTCAAGGCGAAGGCAAGCCGCCAGTACCTCCGCGCGCGCAAGCAGCGCATCAACAAGCAAATATGCTGTCAAGGTCTCTCGTCAGAATGCTTAAAGGCAGGCCACTACTGGAATTTACCTACAACGACTACGGTTCACTGGTATCGCTTGGCGATTACAGCGCTGTTGGCAGCTTGATGGGCGCGATTACACGAGGTTCGGTATTCATTGAGGGACATATTGCGAAATGGATGTACTGGTGGCTGCACAAGGATCACCAAATTGCCGTTAGCGGCTGGTTCCGTACATGGCTTATAACATGGGCTGAGGCTATCAACTGGGTTCGCAACCCGCGTATCAAGCTGCACTAGCTTGACTAAAAAAGGCGAGGGAGTTTATCCCCTCGCCACCCCTTGTTAGCTTGGAAGAGTGAAGAAAACGAGTTGACTCATGCGGCACAGCGACCAGAAATGCCCGCTACGATGCAAAACGACGATGGCGTCCGATAGCAAACTGCTCATTAAAGATCTTTTGCTGTTCGGGTGTCAGCACGGCATAAAAATCCTTGACCGCGGCAGTACGTTCAGCCATTTTCTTCTCGCCTTGATTCATCAGCGAAAGCATTTTTTCCATCCGTTCCGGAGCCGGTAGTTTTTCCATCTCTGCCCGGTCCGGGCGCACTGGCGAAGCTCCAGGCTTCATCCTTTCGACAAAAGTGTTCCATGCCGGCTCCTGGGCGGCGGACAGTTTAAGCTTGTTGTGCAATTCAGCTTGGCGCTTGGCCATACGCTCATTCATCCGTTCACTGGATTTGCCAGAGCCATCGAAACCGGCGGGTCCGCCGCCCATCATATGGTGGTCGCAGCCTGGCTTGTCGGCATAGGCCGCAAACGACCCGGCACCAATACCCAGTGCAACCAGGCCCATCAACAAGCGTTTACGAAATTTTGTCATCATCATTCCTTTACCTAAATTCAGTCATCGTTGACGTGCATCGATCTCAGCACGGTTCCCATGGTGCAGTGCCGATGTGTCGAGAACTTGTCCGCAAACAGGCATCTTGTAGCGACAGGTAACAAGCAAAACCCTATTTGTACCGAGTTGTATCAGCGCAGTCAGGAGAAATAAAGCGATACAATTTTGTTACTTCTTTACCGGTGAAATCGCCATAATTGCGTCTATGGAACAACCTGCCCAAATCCTGATTGTTGATGACGATCGCGAGATCAGCGCACTTCTTGCTGAATACCTTGAGAAGAACGGTTATCGCACGATAACCGCGGCCGATGGCAAGGGGATGTGGAAAATTCTGGATGACGCACGTATCGACCTGATCGTGCTCGATCTGAACCTTCCGGGCGATGATGGCCTGACCTTGTGCCGCAATCTGCGTGTTCGTTCGAACGTGCCTGTCATTATGCTGACCGCGCGCGGCGAGCCTCTCGATAGAATCCTGGGACTTGAAATGGGAGCCGACGACTATCTCCCCAAGCCATTCGAACCGCGCGAACTGTTCGCCCGCATCCGCAGCGTTCTCCGGCGCACCCAGGCCCTGCCGCCGAACATGCAGTCCAGCGAAACCCAGCAGATCAAGTTTGCCGGCTGGACCATGGAC
>SXGU01275551.1_pt1 | contig 12156 bp, 15 predicted proteins | sample 3174531 | NCBI WGS metagenome assembly SXGU01 (sample SAMN11356863, study PRJNA531348) | freshwater metagenome | isolation source: freshwater sample F1-140 | place: China: Fuxian Lake, Yuxi | collected 2017-12-25
AGGACGACTTCCAGGCCACCCTCGACGTCGTCCGCGCGGCGCGGTTCGCGGGCGCGTTCACGTTCCAGTACTCCAAGCGGCCCGGCACCCCCGCGGCGACGCTGCCGGACCAGATCGGCCCGGACGTGGTCAAGGACCGCTACCAGCGCCTGGTCGCCGTCGCCGACGAGGTGGCCTGGGCCGAGAACAAGGCCCTCGTCGGCCGCCAGGTCGAGCTGATGGTCGCCGAGGGCGAGGGCCGCAAGGACGCCGCCACGTTGCGGCTCTCCGGCCGCGCCCGCGACAACCGCCTCGTGCACTTCGCGACGACGCGCGCCGACGTACGACCGGGCGACGTGGTCACCACGACGGTGACCTACGCCGCGCCGCACCACCTGGTCGCGGACGGCGAGCCGGTCGACGTGCGCCGGACCCGGTCGGGTGACGCCTGGGAGGTGCGGAACACCGCGCCTCCCATCCCCGTTGGCGTGACCCTCGGCATGCCGAGCATGGGGCGGCCGGCCGAGCGCCCCGCAGTGGGATCTCCTCTGCAGGACTGCGGGTCGCCCGGACCGGCCTGACCCCTCCCCCAGGTCGGGTCAGCTCCAGCGGGTGGTCTCCGCCCGGTGCTTCGGGACGTACTTGCGCAGGCCCGGCCTCGAACCGTGGCGCCGGACGCCGGCGCGGCGGATCCGCCAGTCCTGCAGGTCGACGATCTCCGCCGGCCAGATGAAGACGGTGTCCGGCTCGGCCGTCGCCGTCTCGGTCAGGACCTCGTCGTCGCTGTCGATCAACGCTCGCGTGAGCATTCGTTCCCCTCCATGTGATTCCCCCTGCCGGACGCGGTCGCGCCCGGTTCCTCCCCACCTGGTCCTCGCAGTACGCCGTCTCAGTCGCTCATCGTCCGGGCGAGGGTGCGCAGCCCCCGCAGCTGCAGCTGCTTCACCGCCCCCTCGCTGGTGCCGAGCAGGTCCGCCACCTCGCTGACGCTCAGCTCCCCGAGGAACCGGAGCTCGATCACCCGTCGCTGGCTCGCCGGCAGCTCGGCCAGGGCGGCGCGGACCCGCTCGCGGTTGAGCAGGGCGATCAGCTCGGTGTCGGCGTCGTCGGCGACATCCTCGTAGAGACTCATGTCATGGGCCTGCTCGAACCGGGTCCGGCTCGCCTTGAAGTGGTCGATCACCCGGTTACGGGCGATCCTGAAGAGCCACGCCGGGAACAGGTCGGCGTCGAGCTTGAAGCTCTCGATCCCGCGCAGCGCCCGGAAGAACGTGTCCGCGGTGAGGTCCTCGGTCAGCGTCGTCGAGCGGGTCTGGGCGTAGATCACCCGGTAGACCGAGGCCTGGTAGTGGTCGTAGAGCTGGCCGAAGGCCTCCGCGTCGCCGAGCCGGGCGCGGTGGACGACCGGCGCCAGCAGCGCCGCGTCGAGGGCCGACTGCCGGCGACGGCGGTCGGTCGGCAGCGTCCGCGCGGACGAGCCGGAGGTGGGCGCGGCGGACCCCAAGGACCCCAAGGACACAGCGAGCACGACGGTTACTCCAGGTTTGGCGTGTCCTCGCCGACTATTGAGGGGTCAGCAGCGAGGGCTCAAGCCTCCGTCGCGGACCGGTCGTCGCGCACCGGAAGGCGCCGATAGTCACCGACCTGTGGGGAACGGAACGCCGGGGGTAACAGGCGAGCCGCTCAGGCCTCGCACGCTCCGGTCTAGCCCGGCTCGGTCATCCCTGTGACCTGTTGCTCCCCCAGGGAACTCCGTCGGCTCTTGACGGTGCCCGCCGCGCGACCAAGACTCATGCCAACCGAGGGGGTCGGGAGGGAACGCCGTGAACGTTGCGGCCGTGGCGGATGCTGCCGTCAGGGGGACCAGTGCAGACACGCTCGCCCGCGTGCGAGCGGTGCTGGACGACGCCGACGTGCGTGACCCGCAGGAGGTCGTCGACCTGCTGCGGCACCTGTGCGACGTCGAGACGGAGAGGGCAGCCGAACCGGCTGCCGACCGTCCCGACGTCGAGCTGGCCGCCCGGGTGAGCCACGACCTGCGGATGCCGCTCGCGGCCCTGCACGCGAGCCTGGAGCTGCTCGAGGAGGCCGTCGGCCCCTCGTCCGACGCCACGGTCGACCTGCTCATCACCAGTGCCCGCCGGTCGGTGGACCGGATGTCCGGCCTGGTCGACGGCCTGATGCGGCTGCACGAGCTCACCAAGGAGCCCCTGCGCTCGGAGGTCGACCTGGACGCGCTGGCCCGGCGGGTGTGCACCGACCTCCGCCCGCTGATCCACGGGGCGAGCGCCACCGTGCGGATCGACGAGCTGCCTGCCGTGGCGGCCGACCCCGACCTCATGTACTCCGTGCTCCTCAACCTGGTCAGCAACGCGGTGAAGTTCGCGCGGCCCGGTGTGGCTCCGCTCGTGCGGCTGCACGGCAGCCGGGTCGACGGGGGCTGGCGGATCAGCGTGCTGGACAACGGGAGGGGTGTGCCGGCGCATCAGCGGGACGCGGTCTTCGAGATGTTCACCCGTCTCACCGACGCACCCGGCCACGGCATCGGCCTCACGACGGTCGCGCGGATCGTCCGCGCCCACGGTGGCTCAGCCGGTGTCGAGGACACCGACGGGCCGGGCAGCGAGTTCTGGTTCGAGCTGCCTGACGCCTCAGCCTCGGGTCAGCCGTCCTCGGCGCGGGGGTCGAGGCTGGGGTAGGCCGCCTTGGGCTCCAGCCCGTCCGGGTTCGCCTCGACCGCACCGGGTCGCTGCTCCGGCGGCACGTCGGCGTCGTCCTCCGGCTCGACCGCGCTGGTGTCCCGCACGCCGTCGGTGCCGACCTGGCCGGGCCCGGTGTGGCCGACCCGTTCGCTGCTGACGCCCATGCCGACGGGGTCCACGACGGTCGCGTCGACCGGCTCCTGCTGGTGGTCGCTCATGACCGACCGGTACCCAGGTCGAACGGCCTCAGGCCGAACGGGCTCAGGCCGGAGACTCGTCCTGGGGGTCTACGTCCTGGCTGTCCGCGTCGTCCTTGGTCGCCTCGGTGTCGGTGTCCTCGCCCTCCCGGAGGACCGCGGGGGCCTCGGCGGCATCGACGGCGGGGTTCTTCTCCGGGTCCAGGTCAGCGGGCTCGACCTGCTCCTCCTGCGGCAACGCGTCCGCGCCGCCCGGGTTGGGCTCGCGCGGCTCGATCTCCGCGTCGGGCATCTCGCCCAGTGCCTCTGCGTCCTGCGTCGGCAGCTTGTCGTCACCCATGCCGTTCTCCCGTTCCCGAGTCGAACCCGAAGGTCGTGTACGGCGGCACGTCGCCGTCCCGCACAGCCTGCAACACCCGCAGCTCGTGCGGCACCACCGGGTCGGGCAGGTCGTCGAGCCGATACCAGCGCAGGTCGGCGCACTTCGCCGGCTCGACGATCCGGGGCTCGCCGGTCCAGCCGCGGGCGGTGAAGAAGAAGTCGATCCGCTCGTCGATCGGCTCGGCGCTCCTCGTCCGCTGCATCGACGTCACGAACACCAGGTCGAGGTCCTCGACGCCGATCTCCTCACGGGCCTCGCGCCGGGCGGCGTCGTAGGCCGTCTCGCCCTTCTCCACGTGACCGGCCGCGGCCGCGGCCCAGTGGTCGTCCATGTAGCCGGTGTTCTGCCGCAGCTGCAGCAGCACCTCCGGACCGGTGTCGGACTGGCGCAGCAGGAAGACGTAGGTCGCGGGCACGACCACGAACCGGCCGGGGTCGGCAGCCGGGGTCACGAGGACGGCTGGTCCAGCGAGGTCTCGGCGTTCTCCTCCTGGAGGCTGCGCTCCTCGTCACCCTGCGCGGGCTCCTCGGTGACCTCGGGCTCGTCGCCGGAGGAGTCGCCGAAGCTGACGCGGGGTACGCCGTGGTCCGGCTTGTCGTCGCCCTCGGTCCCGTCGCCAGGAGCCATCGGCCCGTCGGGGGCGTCCTCGCGCAGCGGGCCTCCCGGCGGCTGCGGAGCGTCGGAGCTGGTCATGCTTGAGAGACTAGTGCGGTGGCGGAGGACGGGCGGGCGGGCAGTCCCCCGATCGTGGCCGTCGTCGGGGCGACCGCGTCCGGCAAGACCGAGCTCTCCCTCGACCTGGCCGAGCGGCTGGGCGGCGAGATCGTCAACACCGACGCGATGCAGCAGTACGCCGGCATGGACGTCGGGACCGCGAAGCTCCCGGTCGCCGAGCGCCGGGGCATCGCCCACCACCTGCTGGACGTGCTCCGGGTGGCCGAGGCCGCGAGCGTCGCCGTCTTCCAGCAGCAGGCCCGCGCCGTCATCGCGGGGCTCCGCGACCGGGGCGTGACGCCCGTCCTGGTCGGCGGGTCCGCGCTCTACACGCGGGCCGTGCTCGACCGGTTCGACTTCCCCGGCACCGACGACGCGGTTCGCGGCCGCTGGGAGGCCGAGCTCGACCGGGTCGGCTCCCCGGCACTGCACGCGGTGCTCGCCGGACGCGACCCCGAGGCTGCGGCGGGGATCCTGCGCGAGAACGGTCGGCGGATCGTCCGGGCGCTCGAGGTGATCGAGCTGACCGGTGAGCCGTACTCCGCGTCCCTCCCGCGGCTCGAGTACGCCGACCCGCACACCGTCCAGATCGGCGTCGACATCGACCGCGACGAGCTCGACCGGCGGATCGAGGCACGCGTCGACGCGATGTTCGACAGCGGCCTGGTCGACGAGGTCCGGCGCCTGCTCGACTCGGGGCTCGCGCAGGGCCGGACCGCGGCCCGTGCGATCGGCTACCGCGAGGTGGCGGCGTACCTCGGTGGGGAGACCAGCGAGGACGAGGCGCGGGCGGCCACCAAGGCGGCGACCCGGCGGTTCGCCCGGCGCCAGGACTCCTGGTTCCGCAAGGACCCGCGGGTGGTCTGGGTCCGCCACGACGACCCGCGCCGGGTCGACCTGGCGGTCGCCGCCATCGAGCCCTGAGCAAGAACGGTCGGGCGCGGCGGCAGGCCGTGGGTCGACACTGAGATCGTGACGCAGGAGTACGCCGGCCGGGACCGGCTCCGCGAGCTGCTCGACGCGGTCCTCGACGAGGACAACACCACGCTGGACCAGATGGCGGGCGGAGCCCACTCGTCGCCGTTCCACTTCAGCCGCCAGCTGAGCAAGGCCGCGTACGAGCCACCGGTGGCCATGCGCCGCCGGGTGATGCTCGAGCGGGCGGCGTACCAGCTGCGCCGGGGCGCGACGGTGACAGACGCCGCCTTCGCTGCCGGCTACGAGTCGGTCGAGGGCTTCAGCCGGGCGTTCACCCGGTCCTTCGGCCATCTGCCGAGCCAGGTGCCGGAGACCGCCAGCCACTGGCTGCCGGCACCCAACGGGATCCACTTCCACCCGCCCACCTCGCTGTGGGTGCACTCCAAGGAGCAGACGATGAGCGCGCTGACCGAACAGCTGGTCGCCCACGACCTCGAGGACACCCGCGGGCTCCTCGACCTGGCCAAGTCCCTGCCCGACGACGACTACCGCCGCGCGCAGATCCCCGGCAACACGACCCTGAGCTGGGACGGCCCCGAGGAGTCGCTCGCCGACGTCCTCACCAAGCTCGTGTTCACCAAGGAGGTCTGGCTGGCCGCCATCGAGGGCACGGACTTCCCACCCGAACGGCCCAACGACGTCGCCACGCTGGTCGAGCGGCACGACGAGTCGGCGCCGCGCTGGCTGGCGGTCGTGCGGGACTTCGACCGCCGCGGGGCGTGGGACGACCGGCTGATCGACGCGCTCTGCGACCCGCCGGAGAGCTTCGTGGTCAGCAGCGTGGTCGCGCACGTGCTGACCTTCTCCGCGCACCGCCGCCAGCTCGCCCGCCAGATCGTTCGCGGGCTCGGGCACGAGGTCGACACCGGCGACCCGATCAGCTGGCTGCGCGCCCAGCGCGGCGAGCAGTCGGGCGAGGGCGCGGGGGAGGGCCGGTGACCCGCACCGCCTACTACACCGCGACCACGCTCGACGGCTTCATCGCCGACGACGAGGACTCGCTGGCCTGGCTGTTCGTCCAGGACCAGGACGCGAAGGGCCCGCTCAACTACGACGACTTCATCGCCGGCGTGGGCGCCCTGGTGATGGGCCGGACGACGTACGAGTGGATCCGCGCCCACAACCAGCGCACCGGTGATGCCTGGGCCTACGACATCCCGGCCTGGGTGATGACGCACCGCGACCTCCCCGGGATCGAGGGGGCCGACGTCCGCTTCGCCCAGGGCGACGCAGCCGCCGTGCACGCCGAGATGGCCGTCGCGGCGTACGGCAAGGACATCTGGGTCGTCGGCGGTGGAGACCTGGCAGGGCAGTTCGCCGACGCCGGGCTGCTCGACGAGGTCATCACGTACGTCGCGCCGGTGACGCTCGGCTCCGGCCGGCCGCTCCTCCCGCGGCGGCTGGACCTGAGGCTCGACGAGACCCAGCCGAACGGGGCGTTCATCACCGCCCGCTTCTCGGTCCTCGGCCCGGGCACCTGGGGAAGCTGACCACCGCTCGCACCACTACCGTCCAGGGATGAGCCTTCCCTTCCCCGGTGCCGACCGGACCTGTGTCGTCACCGGAGCCTCGCAGGGCATCGGAGCCGAGATCGCCCGTGAGCTCGCCCGGCGCGGCCACCACGTCACGCTGGTCGCCCGCTCGGCCGACAAGCTCGAGGACCTCGCCGAGGAGATCACCGACAGGGGCGGTCGGGCGGCCGTGCTGACCGCGGACCTCGCCGACCGTCCGGCCCGCGCCGGGCTGCTCGCCCGGGTGACCGAGCTCGGCCTGACCGCCGAGGTCCTGGTCAACAACGCCGGGTTCTCGACCCTGGGCCCGGTCGCGAAGTCCGACCCCGACGAGGAGATGCGGATGGTCGAGGTCGACGTGGTGGCCGTGGTCGACCTGTGCAGCCGGTTCCTGCCCGGCATGGTCCAGCGCGGCCGCGGCGCGATCCTCAACGTCGCCAGCACCGCGGCATTCCAGCCCCTGCCCGGCCAGGCCGGGTACGGCGCCGGCAAGGCGTTCGTGCTGTCCTACACCCAGAGCCTGGCCGGCGAGCTCCGCGGCTCCGGCATCACCGCCACCACGCTGTGCCCGGGGCCGGTGCACACCGGCTTCGGCGAGCGGGCCGGGTTCTCCAAGGAGGACGCCGAGGCGGCGCTGCCCAAGGTCATGTGGGTCGACGCCGCCGAGGTGGCCAAGGTCGCGGTCGACGCGCTCGACAAGGGCCGGCTGGTCGCCATCCCCGGCGCCGCCAACCGGGTCGCGGCCGCCCTGGCGCAGGTCACCCCCCGCTCGCTGCTCCTGCCCACGCTCGCGAGGCAACACCCGGGGCTGCGCTGACGACTGACCCGGGCAGGTCCGGGTACCACCCGGTCATCCGTCTCGGGAGGTCACCATGCGCCAGCGCGCCCTCGCACTCGTCACTGCCAGCACGGCCACCGCGGTCGTCGCAGGTCTGCTCGTCGCCGCGCCCGGCACCCCGGCCACAGCAGCCGCCGCCGCACCACAGGACCGGCGCGAGCCACCGAAGGTCGCCACGGTCGTGGGCACCGGCGGGGCGGTCAGCTCGGTCGACCCCGACGCGTCGCGGGTGGGCCTGCGGGTCCTGAAGAAGGGCGGCAACGCCGTCGACGCGGCCGTCGCCACCGCCGCGGCGCTGGGCGTCACCGAGCCGTTCAGCGCCGGCATCGGCGGTGGCGGCTACCTCGTCTACTACGACGCCGCCTCCGGCAAGGTCCGCACGATCGACGGCCGGGAGACCGCCCCTGCCGCGATGAAGAAGAACGCCTTCATCGACCCGAAGACGGGCGAGCCCTACCCGTTCACGCCCGACCTGGTGACCAGCGGTGTCTCCGTCGGTGTCCCCGGCACGCCCGCCACCTGGAAGCGCGCCCTCGACAAGTGGGGGACCTGGTCGCTGGCCAAGACCTTGAAGCCCGCCGCCACGCTCGCTCGCCGCGGCTTCGTCGTCGACCGCACCTTCCGCACGCAGACCCGCGACAACCGGGAGCGGTTCCGGACCTTCACCTCGACCAAGCGGCTCTTCCTCCAGGACGGCCTGCCCAGGGTCGGCTCGGTGTTCCGCAACCCCGACCTCGCCGCGACCTATGACCTGCTCGCCCGCCGCGGGGTGGGCGCGCTCTACCGCGGCGTGCTGGCCGACGAGATCGTCGAGGCGGTGCGCCGCCCACCGGTCAGCGGGCTCACGGACCTGCCGGTCCCGCCGGGCTCGATGGTCGCGGCCGACCTGGCGGCGTACGACGCTCTCGGCCGCCGGCCGACCAAGGTGTCCTACCGGGGCGTCGACGTCTACGGCATGCGGCCGAGCTCCAGCGGCGGCTCGACCGTCGGCGAGGCGCTCAACATCCTGGAGCGCTTCGACCTGTCCACGGCGACCGACGTCCAGGCGCTGCACCTCTACCTGGAGGCCGGAGCGCTCGCCTTCGCCGACCGGGGCGAGTACGTCGGCGACCCGCGGTTCACCCAGGTCCCGCTGCGGCACCTGCTCGGCCAGACGTACGCCGACGAGCGGTCCTGCCTCGTCAACCCCGCGACGGCCGCGGCCAAGCCGGTGCCACCCGGCGACGTGACGGCGTACGACGGCACCTGCGGCGCGCCTGCGACCCGGGAGCCGGACGACCGGGCCGACACCGAGGGCGTCTCGACGACCAACCTCACGGTCGCCGACAAGGACGGCAACGTCGTCGAGTACACGCTGACCATCGAGCAGACCGGCGGGTCCGGGATCGTCGTGCCCGGGCGCGGGTTCATCCTCAACAACGAGCTCACCGACTTCACCACCGAGTACGAGGCCCGGGACCCCAACCGGATCCAGCCCGGCAAGCGGCCGCGCAGCTCGATGGCGCCGACGCTCGTGCTGCGGGACGGCAAGCCGCTGCTCGCCCTCGGTTCCCCGGGCGGCTCGACGATCATCACCACGGTCCTGCAGATCCTGCTCAACCGTCTCGACCTCGGGATGACCCTCCCGGCCGCCCTGGCAGCGCCGCGGGTGTCGCCGCGCAACACCGCGACGGTGCTGGCGGAGCAGGCGTTCCTCGACCAGTACGAGGCCCTGCTCGAGGCGATGGGCCACCGGCTCGCACCGGTCGGCGACCCGGGCACCAGCGCCGCCGAGATCGGGGCCGCGACCGCGATCGAGTTCGGCCCCGGCGGCGTGATGACCGTTGTCGCCGAGCCCAACCGGCGGGGCGGGGGGTCAGCGCGGGTGGTCGATCCTCAGGGGTGACCTGCGTCTCGCCCTAACCTTGAGGGGTGACGACCGAGACCTGGACGACCATCGACGACGCGGCCGCGCTGACCGAGCTGCTCGGGGAGCCGCACCAGCTGGCGGTCACCAAGGGCCGACCTGCGCTGATCGACATCGACCGCGACTGGCTGGCGGCGACGCCGTTCTGCGTGATGGCCACCGCCGACGCGGACGGCAGCTGCGACGCGTCGCCCAAGGGCGACCCCGCCGGCCAGCTCGTCCACGTCATCGACGACCGGACCATCGCGCTCGCCGAGCGCCCGGGCAACCGGCGCGCCGACGGCTACAAGAACATCCTGAGCAACCCTCACGTGGGCCTCAACTTCTTCATCCCCGGCCGTGGCGACACGTTGCGGATCAACGGTCGCGCCCGGCTGGTGAGCGACGCGCCGTTCTTCGACGAGATGGTCGTGAAGGGCCACCGGCCGCTGCTGGCCGTGGTCGTCGAGATCGACGACGTCTTCTTCCACTGCTCCAAGGCGTTCCTGCGCTCGGGTCTGTGGAAGCCCGAGACCTGGAACCCCGAGACCCACGTCCCGCGGCGGGCGGTCATCGCCCAGAAGGTCGAGCGCAAGGAGATGTCGCTGGGGGAGCTGGACGCCTACTACGACCCGGACAACTACTCCCAGCACCTCTACTAGGCCACCTCGTGAGCTACCCGTTCCTCAAGGGACACGGCACCGAGAACGACTTCGTGCTGCTGCCCGACCACGACGGCACCACCCACGGGGGACTGTCCGCGGACGAGCTGGCCCGGCGGGTCCGGGCCCTCTGCGACCGACGGGCCGGCATCGGCGGCGACGGCGTGCTGAGGGTGGTCCGCACCGCCCACCTCGGGGTGCCCGCGGACGGGTCCGAGTGGTTCATGGACGACCGCAACGCCGACGGGTCGCTCTCGGAGATGTGCGGCAACGGCATTCGGCTGTTCGCCCGGCACCTGGTCGACGAGGGCCTGGCCGACGGGTCCGCACCCATCCCGGTCGGCACCCGCGACGGGGTCAAGCTGCTGACCGTCGACGGGGACCAGATCACCGCGGACCTGGGCACCCCCCGCGTGCTCGGCGAGACGCTGGTCTCGGTCGGCCACCTCGAGCTCGGCGCCAGGCACGTCGACATCGGCAACCCGCACGCCGTCACGTTCGTCTCGTCCCTCGACGACGCCGGGCCCTTGCTCGTTGCCCCGGAACACGACCCGGACGTCTTCCCGGACGGCGTCAACGTCGAGTTCGTCGTACGCCGCGGCGACCGGCACGTCGCGATGCGCGTGCACGAGCGGGGATCGGGGGAGACCCGGTCCTGCGGCACGGGCGCGGGTGCCGTCATGGTGGCGGCCGCCGTGGCCGACGGGGTCGCGCGGGACGAGGACGTGACCTACCGGGTCGACGTGCCCGGCGGGACGCTGCGGGTGACCTGGACCGTCGACGACCGGGTCCTGCTCACGGGTCCTGCGGTCGTCGTGGCGTCGGGTGTGACCGACCTCTGAGGACGGCTCGGACGACCGCGACGACGATCACCAGCAGCAGCGGGTAGGAGCCGGGCACGAGCAGCGGCGTCTGCACGCTGAAGAGCAGCTCGAAGTCGCCGGAGGCGTCGGGGTCCGCCGGCGCGGTGGCGCCGTCGAGTGACACCGCAGCCAGGACCAGCTGCCCGAGCACCCCCATCACGACCAGGACGTCGGTGGTCCGGCCCCCGCCGAGCGACCGAGCCGCCACGCCTCCGCCGACGAGGACCGCGGTCGTCGTCAGGACGGCGGTGAGGGCCGCCTGGTAGTCCGCGGGGTCTCCTCGGTACCAGATGAAGTAGAGGAGGCCCCACCAGGTCACCGCCCCGTTGGCGGCCGCGAGGACGACGGTCGCCCCGAGGACGGCCCTGCGGGCGCCGCCCGAGCGGGCGGCGCCGAACCGGTCGGCACGACGCCGTGGCCCCGGGACGACGCCGTGCACCAGGACGGCCACGGCGGCGATGACGACCACCAGCAGCGGCCAGACGTGCGGCATGAACGCGTCGAAGACGCCGGACTCCATCGTCCCCGACGAGAACCTGCGGCGCGGCACCTCGAACGCCTCCGCACGGGTCCGGACCGTGACGTGGACGAGGTGACAGGCAGCCGCCAGGGGCGGCAGGCAGAGCCACGCGGGAGCACCGAGGACCCGCAGGGCGAGCAGCGAGACGAGCAGGATCGCGGCGGTGGTGGCGGCGACGCCGGCGGCCTCCAGGAGGTAGCCCCGGTCCGGGTCGCCGATGCTGCCGAGGTAGGCGACCTCCCACACCGCGCCCGACCAGGCGGCGGCGACGGCGCCGAGCACTCCGACGGCGCCGAGGACGGGGAACGCGCGGGGAGGCTGGCGGTCGCGGGCGAACCGCCGGGGTGTCGCAGTGGTCTCAAGCACGCGTCCCACCGTCCCCGGCGCGGCTGTCGCCGCCCACCGCGCGCGTACTCAGATCGCCGCACTACGCTCCCGATCCATGGACATCAACGGAGCCAGCGCGATCGTGACCGGCGGTGCCTCGGGCATCGGAGCAGCCTGCGCCAGGGCGCTCGCCGCCAAGGGCGCGGTCGTGGTCGTGGCCGACCTGCAGGCCGACAAGGGCGAGGCGCTCGCCAACGAGATCGGCGGCGTGTTCGCGCAGGTCGACGTCACCCAGACCGACCAGATCACCGCGGCCGTCAACGCCGCCGCCGAGATCGCGCCGCTGCGCGCGGTGGTCAACTCCGCCGGGATCGGCTGGGCGCAGCGCACCATCGGCCGGGACGGCCAGATCGAGTCGGCGCACGACCTCGGCGCCTTCACCACGGTCATCCAGCTCAACCTGATCGGCACCTTCGACATGGTCCGGCAGGCCGCGACCGTGATGAGCCGCAACGAGCCCGACGGCGACGGCCAGCGCGGCGCCATCGTCAACCTCGCCAGCGTGGCGGCGTTCGACGGCCAGATCGGGCAGGCGTCG
>SXGU01207286.1_pt1 | contig 12151 bp, 10 predicted proteins | sample 3174531 | NCBI WGS metagenome assembly SXGU01 (sample SAMN11356863, study PRJNA531348) | freshwater metagenome | isolation source: freshwater sample F1-140 | place: China: Fuxian Lake, Yuxi | collected 2017-12-25
CAACTCCTTGCCGGTGCCGCTCTCGCCCTCGATCAACACCGTGCTCGAGACCGGAGCCATCTGCGCGATCTTCACCAGCACTTCGCGCACCGCCTCGCTCTCCCCATACAGCCCCGTGCGCTCGGCGAGCGCACGCCGGTCGAGCAGACCCTTCACTCGACTGAACACCTCGTCGGGCGCCACCGGCTTCGTGATCACATCGCTGAAACCCGTGGCCTTGAGCCGCTGCTCCAGGTCGCGGTCGCCAACGTCGGCAAGGCCGAGCACGGCGGCGCCGTCCCAGAGCTGCTGTCGCACGAGCGACTGCGTCGGCGGGTCCAGCAGGTTGCCGGTCACCACGATCACGTCCGGCTTCTCGCGCTTCACCGCGCTCGGCAGGTCGTCCAGCGGGCTCGCCATGGCCGTGGCGATTCCGGCGCCCTCAAGGAGGGCATTGAGGCGGACGGCGGGTTCGAGATCGGTGAGCGTGATCAGGACTTTCATACTTCAAACTGCGAGTAGACGGTACACGGTAGACAGTAGACGGTAGCGGTAGAACTGCAACGACAACTACGAACTACAACAACGAACTACTACTACGAACTACCGATGAGTGCCGTGCTTCCAGAACGGCGTCTCGACAATCGTCCCGGTCACCATCTTGCCGCGAATGTCGATCTCCACCGTGTTCCCCACCACCGCATGCGCCACGGGCACATACGCTGTGCCAATCCCGCCGCCGCAGCTCGGGCTCATCGTGCCGCTCCGAACCTCACCACTTGGCGTACCGTTCACGAACACCGGGTAGCCGTGACGCGGGAACGTCCGCTCAGGAGTCGTGAACGCCACCAGTTTGCGCGGCAGGCCGGCGGCCTTCTGCGCCTCGAGCGCGGCGCGGCCCACGAAATCGCCCTTCTTCATCTTCACCAACCACTGCAGGTTGGCCTCGAGCGGCGTCGTGGTGTCGTCAATGTCGTTGCCATAGAGCGCCATGCCCATCTCCAGGCGCAGCGAGTCGCGGCAGCCGAGCCCGGCGGGCGTCACGTCGCCGCCACTTGTAAGCAGGTTCCACATCGCCACCGCGTGCGCGGGATCGAAATACAACTCAAATCCATCCTCACCCGTGTACCCCGTGCGCGCCACGATCACGTTCTTCACCCCACCCACCGTGCCGCGCGTGAACCAGTAGTACTTGATCGCATCCAGATCCACGTCGGTGTGGCGCTTCAGAATCTCCTGCGCCTTGGGCCCCTGAAGTGCGAGCAGCGCCACGTCATCACTGATGTCCTCGAGCTTGCAGTCGAACTTGGACACCTGCGCGCTGATGTGCGCGAAATCCTTGTCCTTGTTGCTCGCGTTCACCACCATCATCACGTGATCGGCCGCGCGATACACGAGGCAGTCGTCCTCAAACGTTCCGCGCTCGTTCAGGATGCCGCTGTAGTGCACCTGGCCGATTCCCAGCGCCGCCACGTTGTTGGTCGTGACGTAGTTCACGAACTCCACCGCCTGCGGGCCGGCGATGATGAACTCGCCCATGTGGCTCACATCAAACAACCCGCACGCCTTGCGCACCGCGTTGTGCTCGGCGGTGATGCCGGTGGGGTACTGGACTGGCATTTCGAACCCGGCAAAGGGCACAATCTTGCCGCCGAGTGCCACGTGGGTGTCGTAGAGGGGGGTGCGCTTGAGGGCTGTCATAATGGACGAGAGGTTGACGGCTTACGGTCTATGGCTGACGGCTTACGGTTTACGGTTGACGGACTTCCGAGAGACGGATCGGCGTCGTTTCCCCATTCTGCGCAATATGCCGAAGTGGCAGTAGGCGCGGGTAGGGGAATTGATGCGCCTGCCGCGGATTCGGTGGCGCGATTTCCGTGACATTCCGCCACGTTGCAGCTCCACCTTTACAAGCGAGGATCCAGTGAGTATTGTTACCCATATGAAGACCACCATAGATATTGCCGACACGCTCTTTGAGGAAGCAAAGACGGCGGCCGCGCGCGATGGCACCACCTTTCGGGCACTCGTTGAGGAGGGTCTCCGGATTGTGCTTGGCGCCCGTCACGAGAAGGGCGGCCGCTTTGCACTCCGCGACGCCAGCTTCAAGGGCAAGGGCCTGCAACCCGGCGTCGACCTCCGCAATCGCGAGGCAATAGCGAGCCTGACGTACGAAGGACGAGGCGGCTGAGCCTCCGATGATTGCCCTCGACACCAACATTCTCGTCTACGCGCACCGCGCGGACTCGGAGTGGCACGGCCGGGCCGCTGCGGCCGTGGCGGGGCTCGCGAACGGCAGCGGCTCGTGGGCCATTCCGTGGCCCTGCATTCACGAGTTCTTCTCGGTGGTCACGCACCCGCGCATCTTTTCGCCGCCCACGCCGCGCGAGCGCGCCTGCGCGCAGGTGGACGCCTGGCTGGAATCACCCTCGCTGGTGATGATCGGCGAAGACGCGGGCTATTGGGAGACGCTCCGCGCCTCGATCACTGCCGGCAAGATCGCCGGCGCCGCCGTGCACGATGCCCGCATCAGCGCCATCTGCGCGCGCCACGGGGTGAACGAACTGTGGTCGGCCGACCGCGACTTCAGCCGCCTCACCGCCATCAGGGTGCGGAACCCGCTCGCCGACTGACGGAGTGCGCCTCACCCCGCCGGCGTCGCGCCAGTGGTGTTAGTCGCGCGCCGCGGTCGCGGCGCGTATGCGCTCGCGGAACTCGACGATCCAGTTGGGCGAGACCACGAAATGCTTCGCCGCCTGCGTGGTCTGCAGCACCAGCAGCCGGCCGTCAGGGCCCACATCCCAATTGGCCCCAAACCCGGGTGAATTGGTCGCGGCCCCGTCGAGCGAGAAAACAGTGTCCCGCGATACCACGCTGAGGCGCGGCGACATCCTGAGCCGCGCTGCCACGATCCGCCGCCCAGCCTGATAGAAGACGGTCTTGCCATCGGCTGACCAGGCCGACTCACGGCCGCCACCGGCCGAGACCTGGATCGTGACACTGTCCGTGAGAGAATGGAGATACACCTCCATTCGCCCGGTCTGCGCGCTCGCGTACGAGAGCAACCGGCCGTCGCGACTGAGGCGTCCCGCCATCGTCGAAGAGCCCACGCCCACAAGAGTGCGCGGCGGGGCCGTCGATCCGACCGGCGCGGATGCCAGGCGCCACATGCCGTCGATCAGACCCTGGAAGTAGACCGTCCGTCCGTCGCGGGAGAGTTCAACCGCTGTGGCCAGCGCCGGAATCTCGAAGAGCAGCTCTGGGGTTTGCGCGCCAGTGAGGTTGAGCCGCCACGCGGCGATGCGCGCGGTTTTTCCCGACGCTGCGTACACGATGTGCGTGGAGTCCGCCCAGACTGCCGAAGACACCGAACCCACTGAGGTGAGCCGCGAGAGTGTCTTCTGGCGGAGGTCGAAGATCCAGATATCGCTGGTGCCCGCGTCAGAGTTGATCACGGCAATTCGCGCGCCGTCCGGGGAGATGCGGGGCTCCATGAACGGCTTCGACTCGGGCGCAATCGGAAGGTGTGCGCCCGATTTTCCGGCCCACGCCAGCTTCGCCTGCTCCGCCACATCCGACACCGCGAGCGCGCCACCTCGCGAAATGAAGATGCTGGAGTTGCCATTGTTGGCCGTCTCCACCCGCACGCGGTCGTGCACCTGAATCGGCCGGCCCACCACCTTGCGGCCGCCGAAGTTGATCTTGATCGCCATCACGGCGCCGTCGTGCTGCAGATAGACGAGGTACCCGTCGAGGAAGACGAGCGGGCGGATTCCCGGAACTCCCAGCGGTGTAATCGTTCCGGATTTCACCGTTGTCAGCGCCAGCTCTCCGGCCGGGAGCGATCCCTTCCAGAGCGAGAGGGCGATGGTGTTGGCGTCGGGCGCCACAATGGGCCAGAGATGATCCGCGACTCCCGTGGACGTATCCACGGATGTGAGCGGCTTCCGCTCTCCGCCGGTCGCGCTGACGATGGAAAGACCGTGCATCGTGCCTGAGGAGCCGTAGACGATGTCATCGGCTGAAATCCAGTCCACTCCGTTGGCGTTCCCGTCACCGGCGATGATGACCGGCTTGCTGCTGCCGTCGAGCCGAACCTTGGCTTCCTTGCCACCGGGCTCGAACAGCAGAGTCTCGCCGTCGGGGGAGAGCAGCGGTTGCTGCGTGCTGCCTTCCGTTCCGGGAATCATCTGCGGCAGCAGTTCGTCTGTGCGCAGCAACCAGAGCGCCGGCTCCAGATTGGCCACGGCGCCAAACACCACCCGGCTGCCATCGCTCGAAAGTGTGACGGGCCAGGGCGCCAGATCCTGACGGAGTGTGACTCCCTCGGGCGCCGTGACGGCAAAACGAATCACCCGTTCGGCGCCTGCGACGTCTGGTGCGCGCCCCTTCCAGAGCATGCCCGCGGTGCCGAGCGAACCCGCAGCGACTGCGGCTAGCGCGAGCACAACAGGGTCACTGAGCCGTGCGCGCCATCCTCGCGGCGCGCGCCCCGAAGCGCCGGTCGCCGCGCGCGATCCCGACGCGAGCGCGCCCTTCCCCTGCAGCGCATCGCCAAACTCTCGCGCCGTGGAGAACCGGTCGGCCGGCAGCTTCTCCAGCGCGCGTTCCAGCGCCGCCTCCACGTGCTCCGGCACGGCGCTCCGGGTGGAGCGAATCGGACGCGGCTTGTCCGTGAGGACGCGCGCAATCACCGCCTGTGCCGTATGACCGATGTGCGGCGGCTCACCGGTGAGCATCTCGTAGGTGAGCGCGGCGAGCGAATAGATGTCGCTGCGGCCATCAATCACCCGATCACCAGTCGCCTGCTCGGGACTCATGTACTGCGGCGTGCCGAGCGAGAGTCCCGTCTGCGTGATGCGATTGCCACCGGCATTGCTGACTGCGAGCGCGATACCGAAGTCGGCCACCACCGGCTGGCCGTGCTGCAGCAGGATGTTCTCCGGTTTCAGATCACGGTGAATCACGCCGTGCCCATGGGCATAGTCCAATGCGTTCGCACAGGCAACGGCAATCCGCACCGCCTCGTCCACGGGCAGCTGCTTCTCGCGGTCGAGCCTTGCACGCAGCGACTCCCCTTCCACGAAGGGCATCACATAGAAGAGCAGCCCGTTGGCCTCGCCACTATCGAACAGCGGCAGCAGGTTGGGGTGCTGCAGGTTGGCCGTGACCTTGATCTCGGCCAGAAAGCGCTCGACGCCGAGGACAGCACCGAGTTCGGGCTTCAGCAGCTTGAGGGCAACGTGCCGGTCGTGGCGCGGATCGCGCGCCAGGTACACGGTGGCCATGCCGCCGGCGCCGATTTCGCGTTCAATGGTGTAGCGGTCCGCAAGGGCGCTGCGCAGCTGCGCGAGGACGTCCACGGCGCTACGCCTCGCCGGCCCGCGGAATCACCACGTCGAACCGCGTACCCTTGCCGGGCGTGGACTCCACGGAAATGGAGCCTCCGGCCGCGCGCACAATCCGGTCGCAGATGGCGAGGCCAAGCCCCGTGCCGGCACCAGACCGCTTGGTGGAGTAAAACGGCTCGAAGATGTGCGGCAACACATCCGGTGCGATCCCCGCTCCATGGTCCTCAACCGTGATATGCACCGGACCCGCCCCATTCGCCTCATCCGTTGCGCCCGTGCGCACCAGGATCGCGCCGCCCTGCGGCATCGAGTCCCGCGCGTTCAGCACGAGATTGATGATCACCTGGTCGAACTGCGTCGCATCCATGTCAATCAACTGCAGCGCGGCGGCGGGCTCCACGGTGAGCGTGTTGCGGCGCCCCGCCATCCGCTCCAGGAATCCGCGCAACTTTTCCACCTGCGCGCGTGCGTCGAACCGCGTGACCTTCGACTGCTCGGCGCGCGCAAACGCCGAGAGCTGCTCCGTGAGCGCCTTGCCGCGCACCGTGGCGGCGTCAATCTCGCGCAGTGATTCTTCCGGCGGCGCGCCCGGCGCGGCCAACGCGCCCTGTGCGCTCACCGAAATGGCGGTGAGTACGTTGTTGAAGTCGTGCGCCACCGCACCGGCCATGCGCCCGAGGCTCTCCATGCGCTGCGATGCGGCCACCACGAGTTCGGCCTCGCGCAGCTGGTCGGACTGCAGCAGCGAGTGCGAGCGCTCCTCGTCGAGCACGGCCACGAGTTGCAGGGTGAGCGCCGCCACGATGAGAAATGCCTGCGACGCCGTGGCGGCCATGGTGAACGTCGGCTCGCTCCCCGACGCCGCCGAGAGCGCGGCCACCGTGATGTTTACCCCATTGCGCAACGCCAGCAGCACAAATGACACCTGCAGCACGCCAAGCGCCCAGCGCCGCGCGGACGGCCTCCGTCGCGCACGCCCCGCCGCCGCGAACAACCAGACAAGGCCAATGAACACCAGCCCGGTGCCCACCAGCGCCAACACCAGCGGACGACCCTCCGTGGCATCGGCCGTCAGTATGCCCACCACGACGAACGTGGTGTAGGCCACCGTACCGATCGCGATGGTCCGCGGCAACGGAAGCCCCGACGTGGTGGACTCGGCAGCGAGCAGCCGGATCAGCTGGAAATAGAAGAGGTAGCCGAGGATCGGCGAGCTGGTGAGCGAAAAGCTCAGCACCAGCACCACGGCCGTTCGGGGCCAGCCCGAGTCGCTGCCTTCGATGGCCGCCCAGATGGTCAGGGTCGCAAGCGCAATCGTCACCAGCGCCCCGGCCAGCGTCCGCATGGCGGGCCGCCGGAACATCCACGCCACGGTCGCACCGGCGATCGCCACACCCGCGGTGAGCGATGCCTGGAGCGCCCAGGAGAGTCCGACGTCGGGCGTGGGCTGAGGGAGTTGCATCAGGGGAGAAGTATCGCGGTTAGGAGGAGCCCCCGCACGTTACTCGCAACCTCGTGGAAATCCAACGCGCCGGAGGGCATATTCGCTGTCCCTATGGCAATCGGCAATTTTCACATCGGCATCATGGGCAATCTCTTCTCCGGGAAGACGACGCTCATGAACGCCCTCACCGCCGAGCCCTACCGCACCGAGCTTCGGGCGCTGCTCGGTGACGCGGAGATGTACGCGTTCACCGAGCGGGTGGAGAAGAACTCCCTCACCGACCGGTGCCTGAAGCTGTTTTACCAGGACCGCGTGGCCAACATCTTTGCCACCGAAGTCGCCTTTTTGCATATGCGGGTGCTGCAGCAGCGCGAGATTCGCCACCTGATGACGCGCGAGAGCAAGGGCGCGGTCATCGTGCTGGAAGACCGGCCGTTCCTGGACGGCCCCGAGGTCTTTGTGCGCCGGATGATCGACGCCGGTGAAATGCCGGCCGCGCACGCCGAACTGTACTACACACTCTTTCACCAGACGCTCAATAACGAGCGGATTCGGCTGCCCGATCTCACGGTCTATCTCCGCACCGAGCCCACGCTGCTCGAGAAGCGCCGCCGCGCGCGCGCCCGCGCGGGTGACGCCTACGCCAAGACCATCACGCTCGACTACCTCTCGCAGATCCACGCGCGCTACGAAGACCTCGTGGCCGACTGGCGCGACACACTGCGCAAGTATCAGGAAGTCACCATCGTACCCCCCGATTCCGACGTGGTGATTCTCCCGGCCGAGATTGATATGGACGAGCACCCCGACTACGTGCACGTGGCCGCGGGCACGATTCGCGAGAAGGTGCGGCGCATGGTGGCGGCACGCAGGATCGGCAACGGCTACGGCGGCGCGTCAGGCAGCGGCAACGGCCGATGACGCCGAACCCTGATCTCTCGCCGGTCCGCGAAGTCTTTCAGGTCCGCGAAGATCCCACCATCAAGCGCCACGAGATTGCCCACCGGCTCACCACGGTGGAACGCCGCCTCCTCACCTACCTCGGCAAGCACCAGACGCTGATTGCCTGCTGCGGAAACATCGGCGCCGGCAAAAGCTCGCTCGTGAAGCTCCTCGCTTACAGCACCGGAATGAACGCGCTCTTCGAGCTGCCAGACGACGGCTTCGAAGACCATATCGCGCAGAACCCGTCGCTCTTTCCGCTGCTCGCCACGGCCAAGCACTCCGCCAAGCGCACACTGGGGCGCTACTACGGCGCCATCAACGATTTCATTCAGGTGCAGCAGCGGTCCAGCGAGGGCTCACCCGACTGGCAGCAGGCCAAGCGCCAGCTGGAGCACGCCGCGCTCGACATTCAGCACGCATATCTCGACCTGCGCAAAATGCAGCTGCAGGCCGCGCCCCATCTCTCGGCGTCAACGTGCATTGATGGCTCGCCCCTCGCCGATCGCTATGCCTTCTGCGAAGTGCTGCATCGCGACATGGACGTGCAGTATCTCACCGCCGATTCGCTCGCCGTGGTGGATCGCCGGCTCGACGACGAGTTCCGCGCGCTGGCGCGGCCGGGACTCGTGATTTTGCTCAAGAGCCCGGTGGACTACCTCCTCCGCAACATCCGCGATCGTCAGCGCGGCGAGGAACAGGGCGACGCCGAGGGTGAGGTTCCCGAGGGGCTCGCGCGGCTCGTGCGCGCGCTGAATGGGCGCTACGACGAGTTCGTCCCCAACATCCGCTCCACCGGGTGGTACCGGGGGCCGGTGCTGGAGATTGATGTCAGCGAGATCGACTTCGTATCGAACGTGCGGCACCTGATCGCCGTGTACGAGGGAATCGAACGGCTGCTCGTGCCGCGGGAGTTCAGGGCGTAGGTCGGCAGGCGAACGGAACCCGCCTGTCCGGGTTCACGTAGGGCCGGAGAGGCATATTTCACTCGTGCACACCCTCCGCGTCCTCTGGGTCCTCGGCCCCATCGCCATCTCGATTCTCCGCGACCGCAAGCGGTGGATCTGGTGGGGCGCTGGCATCAAGCGCACGCCCGAGTTCCACCAGCGCCGCGCGGCCTGGCTGCTCAGCGCCATTGGCCGCCTCGGCCCCAGCGTCATCAAGATCTCGCAGGTCTTTGCCTCCCGCGCCGACCTGATTCCCGAGCCGTATTTAGGCGCGCTGAGCTCGGTTGTGGATCAGGTGCCTGCGCTGCCGTTCGAGGCGATTCGCCAGCGCATTCAGGAAGAGTACGGTCGCGATGTGGACGAGATTTTCCAGAACTTCGAGCGCGTGCCGGTGGCTGCGGCGTCGCTTGCGCAGGTGCACCGCGCGCAGCTCAATGGCGACACCGTCGCGGTGAAGGTGCTCCGCCCCGGCGTCGATGTGGATGTCGCCGCGGACATCCTCGCCTTCCGCCGCATCCTCACCTTTCTCGATCGCACCTGGGGCCATCACCACATCAAGCGCGAGATGACCGCGTTGGCTGCCTACGAAACGCGCGTGCGCGAAGAACTGAACTTCGAGCAGGAGGCCGCCTACGCCACGGCCATCCGCGCCAATTTCGCAGGCAACAACCGCGTGCAGATTCCGCGCGTGTATCACGAGATGGTGCGCCGGCGCGTGCTCGTGATGGAGTTCATGGTCGGCACGCGCATTGACCGGCTGGATACCACGCCCGGCGCAAAGATCGACGTCACGCATGTGGTGCAGACCCTCGTGGAGCTCTACATCCAGATGGAGCTCATTGACGGCCTCTTCCACGCCGACCCGCACCCGGGCAACGTGATGGTCGGCCCCGACGGGCGCATCATCCTGGTGGACTTCGGCGCCGTGGTGCGCGTGCCGGTACCCATGCGCAAGGCGCTCGTGCACACATCGCTTGCCGCGGTACGGCGCGACGCCGATGGCGTGACGCAGGGCTTCATGGAGATGGGGCTGATGGCGCCCGGCACCGACCCCGCCACGGTGCGGTGGATCGCCGAGCTGCTGATCAAGGGTGCCTTCACGCGCACCACCACGAAGGACCGCATCGAGATGCTCCTCGCCGATCGCGTGATGCGCACGCTCTTCGATTCGCCCATCGCGCTCACGGAGGAGGCGGTCTACTTCGCGCGCACAGCGGCATTGATTGAGGGCATCGGCACGCGCTATGATCCCTACTTCCAGATCGTTCCCGTCGCGAGCCCGGTGGTGCTGCGCATGCGCACAAAGATCCTCACATCGCTTGGCGAGTCCGTCACGCCCAACGTGGACGAGATGGCCACGGTCGCAGGCTACGCGCTCGGCAAGGCAGCGCGCTGGGTGGCCGATGCGGTGAGTTCGGCGCGCGAGAAGGTCTCGGACAAGCTCATGACGGTGGGCGCACTGAACGAGTAGTTTTTAGATGTTGGCTTCCCACACCCTTCACACGACCATGAAGCTCCTCGCCATTCTCATTCTCCCCGCCGCGCTCTCGGCACAGGCCGCAGCGCCGCTCCCGCCCGTCGCAGAACAGCTCGCCGCCGCCGTGCTCCCGCTGCCCGAAGAGATGCGTGGTGGCGCCGCGGTGATGGGCTTCAAGACCGAAGGCAAGCTCGAGATGCTCAAGCCCGGCACGAACGGAATGATCTGCCTCGCGCTCTGGCCCACGCGCCCCGACTTCCACGTGGCCTGCTACCACGAGAGCCTTGAGCCGTTCATGGCGCGCGGTCGCGAAATCCGCGAGAAGATGGGCGCTCGCGCGAATGTGGATTCGATTCGCTACAAGGAGATCGCCGAAGGCAAGATCAAGATGCCCAAGGCCGGCGCGCTTTACTCCATCACCGGCAAGAAGGACGCCTGGGACCCCAAGACCCTCAAGGTCGCGCCCGGCACCAACCACCTCGGCGTCATCTACGTGCCCGGCTCAACCGGCGCGGACATTGGCGTGAGCACAAGGCCCAGCACCACCGGCCCATGGCTGATGTTCCCCGGCACGCCCAAGGCACACATCATGGTGATGGGCAAGATGTAGCGCTCGCTGCGCTGCGCATCCCGCACGAGCCGAGCGGAACTCAGCGCGACGCGAAGAACTTCAGCACTTCAGCGGCGTGATCCTTCGGGGTTACGCCGCTGATTTCTTTCGCGACCCTGCCCTTGGCGTCAAGGATGTACGTCGTGCGTTCGACGCCAAAGTAGTGGTGACCAAAGAACACCTTCGGCACCCAGAGCCCGAGTTCCTTGGCCATGAGCGCGTCGCCATCGGAGAGGAGCGCGTACGGCAGGCGATGCTTCTTGCGGAAGTTCGCAAGCTTGCGCGGCGAGTCTGGTGAAACGCCCACGACCATCGCGCCGAGTTTCTTGAGCTTGGGGTGCACCGACTTGAAGGCGCAGGCTTCTTCGGTGCAGCCGGTGGTGCCGGCCTTGGGGAAGAACCAGAGGACGACGTGGCCCGCGTCCTTCTTCACGCGAGCGATTCGCCCCCCATCAGCGCCGCCATGATCGCCTTCTGCACGTGCAGCCGGTTCTCGGCCTCATCCCAGACGCGGCTCTGCGGGCCGTCAATCACGGAAGCGGACACTTCCTCGCCGCGGTGCGCGGGGAGGCAGTGCAAAAAGATTGCGTCGCGCGAGGCGCGCGCCATCAGCGCATCGTCCACCGTGTAATTCGCGAATATCGTGGCGCGCTTCTGCTGTTCGTCTTCCTTGTGCATCGAGGCCCAGACGTCGGTCGTCACCACATGCGCGCCGTTAGCTGCTTCGCGAGGGTCACGCACCAGCTTCACGTTGCCGTGCTTTTGCGCGTGTTTGAGCGCCAGCGCGTCGGGTTCGTACCCGTCCGGGCAGGCGAGGCGGAGTTCGAATCCAAGGCGCGCGGCCGCATCGAGCCACGAGGTAGCGACGTTGTTGCCGTCTCCGATCCAGGCGACCCGCTTGCCCTCGTAGGTGCCGTGCGCCTCCACGACCGTCATCAGGTCGGCGAGGATCTGGCACGGATGGTGCTCGTTGGTGAGCCCGTTGATCACGGGGATATCCGCGACGCGCGCCAGTTCTTCGACCTCAGTTTGCGCGAAGGTGCGAATCATGATGCCGTCGCACATCCGCGCGAGCACGCGCGCGGTGTCGGCCACCGGCTCACCGCGGCCGAGCTGCACATCGCGCGGCGAGAGAAAGAGCGCCTGTGCGCCAAGCTGACCGGCGCCGACCTCGAAGCTCACACGGGTGCGCGTGGAGGCCTTCATGAAGATCATCGCCAGCGACTTGCCGGTGAGCGGCCGCTTGGTGTACCGCCCGGCCTTCATCTTCGCGGCCAACGCAAAGAGCCCGTCGATCTCGGCTTTCGAGAAGTCGGAGACGGTGAGGAAGTCGCGGTGCGGACGCTGGCTGGTCATAGGGGAAGGGTCGGAATCTACCCCTGCCCAGAGAGGGCGGTACCC
>SXGU01533531.1_pt1 | contig 12149 bp, 10 predicted proteins | sample 3174531 | NCBI WGS metagenome assembly SXGU01 (sample SAMN11356863, study PRJNA531348) | freshwater metagenome | isolation source: freshwater sample F1-140 | place: China: Fuxian Lake, Yuxi | collected 2017-12-25
GTGCAGACCGGCAGCAGGAATTCACCCAGCTGGACATCGAAGCCAGCTTCGTGGACGAAGACGACATCATCGCGTTGGGGGAGAAGATCGTCAGCGCGCTGTGGCGGCTGATCGATGTCGAGGTTCCGACGCCGATCCAGCGGATGCCGTATTGGGAGGCAATGGCCCGCTACGGCTCGGACAAACCGGACCTGCGCTTCGGCTTGGAGCTGACCGATCTCACCGAGTTCTTCAAAGACACCACTTTCCGGGTGTTCCAGGCGCCCTACGTCGGCGCCGTGGTGATGCCCGGCGGTGCTGCCCAGGCCCGCCGCACGCTTGACGGCTGGCAGGAGTGGGCGAAGCAGCGCGGTGCCAAGGGCTTGGCCTATGTGCTGGTCCAGGAAGACGGCGAACTGACCGGTCCGGTGGCGAAAAACCTCAGCGAAGCCGAAAAGGCCGGCCTTGCCGAGGCAGTCGGTGCCAAGCCGGGCGACTGCGTGTTCTTCGGCGCCGGCGAACGCGATGCTGCCTGGTCGATTCTGGGCGCTACCCGGGTGGAAATCGGGCACCGTACCGGGCTGATCGACCCGAACGCCTTTGCCTTCGTGTGGGTGGTCGATTTCCCGATGTTCGAATCGGCAGCCGCAGCGACGGCTTCCGGCGATGTCGCCGTCGGCGCAGGGGAGTGGACGGCGCTGCACCATGCATTCACCGCGCCGAAACCGGAGTTCTTGGATTCCTTCGACCAGGATCCGGCGGCTGCTTTGGCCTTCGCCTACGACTTGGTCTGCAACGGCAATGAGATCGGTGGCGGCTCGATCCGTATTCACCGCCGGGACGTCCAGGAACGGGTCTTCGCGCTCATGGGCCTGGACGAGGCGGCGCAGCAGGAGACCTTCGGGTTCTTGCTGGAAGGCTTCAAATACGGTGCTCCGCCGCATGGCGGCATCGCTTTCGGCTGGGACCGCGCGGTGGCCTTGTTGGCCGGCGTCGAATCGATCCGCGATGTGATTGCGTTCCCGAAATCCGGCGGCGGGTTCGACCCGTTGACCGGGGCGCCGGCACCGATCACGGCGCAACAACGCAAAGAAGCCGGCGTCGACGCGGTCAAGAAGCCGGCCGTGGAGGCTCCCGCGGCCCAAGCCTGAGCGGATCTCGCTTTCCGAAATCCCGTTCGCTGGTGGAATTCCACTAGCGGACGGGATTTTGTTGTGCGGGATCGGCCCGGCCCGGTGCGCCACTCGGATCGGTCACCGTGATTTTGACGCTGCAGGCCCGTTGCGCTGCGAGCGCAAGGACTTTGGCCCGCGGATCCGGAACATCGAGGAACTCCAGCCGCGGCAGCCGGGCGAGCTGCCGCAGCACGGGTTCGGCGACGACCGCGGCCGCCATGGCCTTGTCGCCGCCCAGGACCAGGTATTCGGCCTCGTGCAGGGGCAACGCGGCCGCATGGGCTGCCACTGCCTCGATCATGGCGTCGGCTTGGTTGGCCCGACGCCGGGCGAAGCGCTGTTGCGACCAGCCGCCGGCCGCCGTGCGTGACTGGACGTGCCGGGTTCCGACCTTCGAAGCCAGCACAGCTCCTTCCCGGCAGAGCGCCAGGGCATAACCGCCGCGCCGGATCAGAATCAGGCCGATCGGGCGTGCCTGGCCGCTCAACGAGGCCAACCGGGCTGCCGGGCCGCTGCCGGACCCCGGCCGGCCGGCCCCTGGCCAGGGCGGCTGCAGACTGGCCCGGGCGCCGTCGGCAGCGCTGAGCTCGAAACCCTGCTCGGCGGTCTCGGTGATGCTCAAGGCGCCGTGCGAGGCGTTGAAGCGGTCCACCCAGCCAACGATCCGATCAGCGCTGACCCAGGCGGTCCGGGCCGCGGGCGGAAGGGCTGTGCTCATATTGTCCACGCTACCCGGTAGCGTGGTGTCGGTGAGCGATTTGTTCGATTTCGAGGACCCGGGCGGCCAAGCCCCGGATGCTGCCCGTCCCCGCGCCCGGGCCCCCTTGGCGGTGCGGATGCGCCCGCGCAGCGTCGACGAAGTGGTCGGCCAACAGCACCTGCTGGGCGACGGTTCCCCGTTGCGCCGTTTGGCCGGTGGCTCGAGCGATTCGGCGGCCGGCCCGACGTCGGTCATCCTCGGGGGGCCGCCCGGCACCGGCAAGACCACCTTGGCCCATGTGATCGCCCGCGGGCCGGGCCGGACCTTCGTGGAACTCTCCGCGATCACCGCCGGCGTCAAGGACGTCCGGCGGGTGATGGACGAAGCGCTGACCGCGCGGGACCTGCACGGCCGCACCACGGTGTTGTTCCTGGACGACATCCACCGCGACACCACGGCGCAGCAGGACGCGCTGCTGCCCGGGGTGGAAAACCGCTGGGTGGTCCTGGTCGCCGCGACCACGGAGAATCCTTCGTTTTCGGTGGTCTCGCCGCTGCTCTCCAGATCGCTGCTGCTGACCCTGCAGCCGCTGACCGATGACGACATCCGGGCGTTGGTGGAACGTGCGGCGGCGGATCCGCGCGGCTTGGACGGCGCCTTGGATCTGGCTCCCGAGGCCCTGGACCACTTGGTCCGCTTGGCCAGCGGCGACGCCAGGCGGGCTTTGACCACTCTGGAGGCGGCGGCCGGCGTCGCCCTTGAACGTTTGGAAGCCGAGGGCGGCAAAGCGACCGGCGCAACGTTGGAGCTGGCGGATGCCGAGCGGGCCATCGACGCTGCAGCAGTGCGCTACGACCGGGCGGGAGATCAGCACTATGACGTGATCAGTGCCTTCATCAAATCCATCCGCGGCTCCGATGTGGACGCATCGATGCATTATCTGGCCCGGATGCTCGAAGCCGGCGAGGATCCGCGTTTCATTGCGCGCCGGCTGATCATTTCGGCCAGCGAAGACATCGGAATGGCCGACCCCACCGCGTTGCAGACCGCCGTCGCCGCGGCCCAGGCCGTGCAGCTGATCGGCATGCCGGAAGGCCGAATCATCCTCGCCGAGGCGGTGGTGCATTTGGCGACCGCGCCGAAGTCGAACGCCTCCTACCAGGCGATCAATGCCGCCATCGGGGACGTCCGGGCCGGCAAGGGCACGATCATCCCGCCGCATTTGCGGGACGCGCATTACCCTGGGTCGAAGCAGCTGGGCCATGGCAAAGGGTACGTCTATTCGCACGACGAGCCGCATGGCGTGGCGCAACAGCAATACCCGCCGGATGACCTGGTCGGCCGGAACTACTACGATCCATCCGGCAACGGGGCCGAACGTGATTTGGCGCTCCGCCTGGAACGCCTGCGCGGCATCATTCGAGGCGGTTAGGGCTCTCCACGTAGCAGATATAACCGGTTGCCGGGGCGAGGAACCGGTGCGTGTGATGCCGCACCGGAGCATAACGGTGGCCGAACGGGTCTTGGACGCTCACTTGCGCCAAGTCCGGAACCTCGGCCAACAGCCGGTCCACCGCGGTCAGGTCCAAGGGGTGGCTGACCCGGTCCGGCAGGGAGACGGTCCAAGGCAGCGGATAACGGCAAGGATGCGCTTCCAGTTGGAGCGCCTCGAACATGCCGCGGAGCAAGGAAAAGGTGCTGGCCGGCGGCAGCCGGTGCAGCGGATAAGACTGCGGGCGCAATTTCTGGGTGCGCAGCCAGGTCTGCCGCAGCCAGTGAAAATCCACCCGGCCCAGCGCGCGGCCCAGACCGAGCCGGCCGTTCTGGTCGCTGCGCAATCCGTGCGCAATGCCTTCCCGGTCCACGATGCAGACCACCTCCGCCGGAACGTCGAAGCTGGCGAGCAACGCCTGCGCAGTCGGGTGGTAGTTGAACTCTCCGCTGTCGTCGAGCGAGACGAAATCCTGGAGGTCCGGCAGCGGAGGCTCCGTGGCGGAAGCCGGTGCCGGGGACGCCAGCTGTCTTCGGGGCAATTGCATGGTCATATCTTCATTAAGATCCGCACGAAGCGCGGTTGGAAGCGGATTTACGAGTTCCATATGCGGGCTGCGGCGAATTTTACGTTTTGCTTACCCATGGTCAGTCCTGCGCCGTGATCGGATGCAGCAGGCCCGCGGATGCTGCACCGGGCTGGAACTGCTAAACTGGTCGCTGCACTGTTTACAGATGCACAACTGGCAAGCCCTGGCTCCAGCCTCGCAGAATCTCCCAAATCACTTTGGCGATGCGAGGATGCCCGGCGGTTGCAGTGATGGGCCGCAGCAGCCCTAACTCTCCACAGTGGAGGCCAGAACTCATTCTGCTGCTGAAATTTGGAAGGACACCGTGGCTAACAACACACGTGCCCGCCGGACGGTCCGCATTTCGCGTGCCCTCGGCATTGCTTTGACTCCGAAGGCCGCCAAGTACCTCGAGCGCCGTCCGTACGGCCCGGGCGAGCATGGCCGGGCCCGCAAGAAGCAGGACTCCGACTACGCGGTTCGGTTGCGTGAAAAGCAGCGTCTGCGTTCGCAGTACGGCATCCGCGAAGCCCAGATGACCCGGGTCTTCGAAGAAGCCCGCCGCACCAAGGGCCTGACCGGCGAAAACCTGGTTGAGCTGTTGGAAATGCGTCTGGACGCCCTGGTGCTGCGTGCCGGCTTCGCCCGCACCATCGCCCAGGCCCGTCAGCTGGTTGTGCACCGTCACATCATGGTCGACGGCGCCCGCGTTGACCGCCCGTCGTTCCGGGTCGGCGAAGGCCAGCTCATCCACGTGCACCCGCGCAGCGAAGTCATGGCTCCGTTGCAGGTCGCCGCGGCTGGCGCGCACCGCGACGTGCTGCCGGCGGTTCCGGGATACCTGGACGTCAAATTGGAAAGCCTCCAGGCCCGCCTGGTGCGCCGCCCGAAGCGCAGCGAAGTTCCGGTCACCTGCGAAGAGCAGCTGGTCGTGGAATTCTACGCACGCTAAGCAATAACCAGCGATAACGCAAAAGCCCGCGGCCGACGACGCCGCGGGCTTTTGTGTTCTCCGGCCGGCCCCGGGTGAGTTCCGTTCGCGCGCCGGGGTGGGGGATGGGCGGCCCTGGGGCAGCGACTGGTTCACCCTTGGGGCGCAGAAGTCGGTAAGGTACTTCTGAGGAAACTTCCGCTACCTATCCCTTGGAGGCACCATGTCAGGTGGAGACATCGCCGGGCTCATCGCTGCGGGCGTCTTCGCGATCCTAGTGGCGATCCTGGCCGTGCCGGTCTTCAAATTGGGCAAGGTCTTCGATGAGCTCAGTGGCACGATCCGGTCGATCAGCGAAGGCACCACGCCGTTGATCGACGAAGTGACGGCAACCGTGAGCACCACCAATGAGCAGCTCAAGAAGGTGGACGGCATGACCTCGAACGTCTCCGATGCCACCGCGAACCTTTCCGCGCTCTCCTCGTTGATCGCAGCCACCGTGGGATCCCCGTTGATCAAGGTCGCGGCCTTCTCCTACGGCGTCCGGGAAGCTTTTGCCGGGCGGAAGAACAATCCGCCCAAAGCCAAGCAGAGCCGCTGACCCGGAATCCGGACGGATCCGGGCCGGGCAATTTGAGGGAAAGACACAAGGCATGATCAAAAGAATCTTCTGGGTGGGCATCGGCGTGGCGATCGGCGTCATCGCGGTGCGCAAACTCAGCGAAGCGCAACAGAACATCGGACCGGCCGGCTTGAACCGCGCGGTCGGCCGGCTCAGCGACAGCGTGCATGACTTCACCGACACGGTGCGCGAGGGCATGGGCCGGCGTGAAGAGGAGCTGCGCACCGCGCTCGGCCTGGACGTCAAGAACTAATCGAAGCAAGAAACTTCAGAAGGGCACCACACACCATGAAAACGCAGGACATCGCCCAGCGCTGGCTCGATTTCTTCGAGAGCAAGGGCCACGCCGTCGTGCCCTCCGCGTCGCTGATCTCGGCGGATCCATCGATCCTTTTCAACATTGCCGGAATGGTGCCCTTCATCCCTTATCTGACCGCGCGGGAGACCCCGCCCTGGCCGCGCGCCACGAGCGTGCAGAAGTGCATCCGCACCGGCGACATCGAGGAAGTCGGCAAAACCGTCCGGCACGGCACGTTCTTCCAGATGTGCGGCAACTTCTCCTTCGGCGACTACTTCAAGGAGCAGGCGATCAGCTATGCCTGGGAGCTGCTGACCACGCCCCAGGATCAGGGCGGGTATGGTCTGGACCCGGATCGGCTCTGGGTCACGGTCTATGAAGACGGCGACGAAAAGGACGAAGAAGCGCGCGCGATTTGGCGCGACAAGATCGGCATCCCCAACGAGCGGATTCAAGGGACCGGCAAGGCGGACAACTTCTGGAGCACCGGGCAGCCCGGCCCGGGCGGACCCTGTTCCGAGATTTTCTACGATCGCGGCGCGGAATACGGTTTGGACGGCGGACCGGTGGCCGACGAGACCCGCTACATCGAGATCTGGAATCTGGTTTTCATGCAGTACCAGCTGTCCGCAGTGCGCAGCAAGGTCGATTTCGACATCGCGGGCGATCTGCCCAACCGCAATATCGACACCGGGCTCGGCTTGGAACGGCTGGCCATGATCCTGCAGGGCGTGGAGAACATGTACGAGACGGACCAGGTCCGTCCGGTTCTGGACGCCGCCGCAGAACTGGCCGGCAAGGAATACACCTCCACCGAAGATCCGGCGGATCCGCACCACGCCGACGACGTCCGGCTCCGGGTGGTGGCCGACCACATCCGCTCGGCGTTGATGCTGATCTCCGACGGGGTCGCGCCGTCCAACGAAGGACGCGGCTACGTGCTGCGCCGATTGATCCGCCGTGCGGTTCGCGCCATGCGTCTGATGGGGGTCGAGAAGCCCTGCCTGCCGACGCTCTTGCCGGTGTCCCGGGATGCCATGAAGGGTTTTTACCCGATCGTGGCCGAAGACTTCGAGCGGATCAGCCGGATCGCCTATGCCGAAGAGAAGTCCTTCCTCCGGACCATCGCTTCCGGCACTGCCCGGCTCGACGAGGCGGTCACCGAATCGAAAGCCAAGAACCAGCCGCTGTCCGGAGCCGAAGCTTTCGCCTTGCACGACACCTACGGCTTCCCGATCGACTTGACTCTCGAAATGGCCTCCGAAGCCGGCCTCAGCGTTGACGAGGCCGGGTTCCGTGCCCTGATGCTGGAGCAGCGGCAGCGTGCCCAGGCCGATTCGCGGGAGAAGAAGAGCGCGCACGCAGATCTGAGCGTTTTCAACGAACTGCTGGCCCAGGGCCAGACGGTATTCACTGGCTATACCGAATTGGACGGCGAGTCCACGGTCCGCGGCATCCTGGCCGGCGGGCAGCCGGTCTCCCAAGCCGGGCAGGGCGAAGAAATCGAATTGGTCCTGGCCGAGACGCCGTTCTACGCCGAAGCCGGCGGCCAGGCAGCGGATACCGGTCTGATCACCGGCGACGGCTTCGTGGTCGAAGTGCTGGACGTGCAGCGGCCGGTCAAGGGCCTGAGCGTGCACAAAGCCATCGTGCGCGAGGGGGAGCTGCCGGAAGGCGCCGTGGTGCGCGCCGCAGTGGACCGGGAACGCCGGCACGCCGCGGAACAGGCGCACACGGGCACGCACATCGTGCATGCCGCACTGCACCAGATCCTGGGCCCGGAAGCGTTGCAGCGGGGCTCCTTCAACAAGGCCGGCTATTTGCGCTTCGACTTCGCCTGGGGCGAGGGGCTCAGCGCCGCGACCCGTTCCGAGATCGAAGAGGTCTCCAACTTGGCCATCCGCAACAATTACGCGGTGCAGACGAGCGAGATGCCGATCGAGGAAGCCAAGGCGCTCGGTGCGATGGCGCTTTTCGGGGAAAACTACGGAAGCCGGGTCCGGGTCGTCGAAATCGACGGCGCCTGGTCGCGGGAGCTCTGCGGTGGCACGCACGTCGACACGACCTCGTTGATCGGCAGCCTGACGCTTTTGGGCGAACAGTCCGTCGGCTCGGGCAACCGCCGGGTCGAGGCCTTCGTCGGGATGGACGCCTTCCGGCATCTGGCCGCCGAACGGGCCCTGGTCACCGAGCTCACCGAGCTCATGAAGGTGCCGTCGAACCAGCTCGCCGACCGGATCGGTTCGACGCTCGCGAAACTCCGGGCTGCGGAGAAGGAACTGGACCGGTTGCGCAAAGAGCAGCTCACTGCCGCGGCCGGCCAATTGGCCGGCACGGCGCAGCAGGCGGGCAAGATTTCGCTGTTGACGCACGACGCCGGCCAGGTGGCCTCGGCGGACGACCTGCGTTCGCTGGCGTTGGATCTGCGTGAGCGGCTCGGCTCGGCTGCGGCCGCCGTCGCCTTGACCGGGACCGCCAACGGCCGGCCGCTGGTCCTGGTCGCCACGAACGAGGCCGCACGCAGTGCGGGTGTGAAGGCCGGTGCGCTGGTCAAGATCGCTGCCGGAGTGCTCGGCGGCGGCGGTGGCGGCAAGGACGATGTGGCCCAGGGCGGCGGTAGCGACGCCGCGCAGGTACCGGCTGCCCTGGCGGCGATCCGGCAGGCCGTGGACGCGATCTGATGGCCTCCCGAGGAGTCCGGCTCGGCATCGACGTCGGCACGGTCCGGATGGGGGTGGCGCAGTGTGATCCCGAGGGGATCTTGGCGACGCCTTTGCGGACCGTGCAACGGGATCCGAAGCGCAACTCCGATTTGCGCGTGATCGTGAAGGATGCTCTTGAATTGTCCGCAGTGACCGTCTACGTCGGGTTGCCGCAGACGTTGCGCGGCGGCGAAAGCGGCTCGGCGGCTTTGGCCCGGGAGCTGGCACGGCAGCTTGCCGGGATGCTCCGGGACGCCGGTTCGACCGCGGAAGTCCGTTTGATCGATGAAAGACTCAGCTCGATCAGTGCCCATCAGCAGTTGCGTGCCGCTGGCATGACGGGGCGCGAACAACGTAAAGTAGTGGATCAAGTGGCGGCTGCCGGAATCTTGCAGCACGCTTTGGAGATGGAAAAGTCCATCGGCGGCGCAGTGGGGGAGGCTGTGGCTGCCGGGCCCCGTCCGGGTGAATCCCGGTCGGAAGGCGATGGTGGACAGTGAGGAAAGCATCATCAGTATTCGCATTGATGCGGCCGAGGGCGGGCGATGAACCCGATTTTCTCGGACGAGGGCAATGACCACGCGCACCCCGGGACCACCGATCAGCTGAGCCATCAGCCGGCGCCTGGGGTGGCGCCGTCGCGACGGCAGCAGCGGACGTCGCGGAAGGTGAAGCGCCGCCGCCGGAGCGTGGTGATGTTCCTGGTGCTCGTGGTGTTCGTGGTCGCCGGCGTGCTGGCCTTCCAAGCGATCCGGCCGATCTTGAACATCGACCCGGCCAAGGACTATGCCGGGCCCGGCGAGGGGCTGGTCGTCTACACCCTGCCCGACGGCGCCACCGGCCGCCTGGTCGCCTCGGATTTGCTGGGCAAAGGGGTGGTGGCCAGCGAGGCGGCGTTCATCGATGCGCTCAATGCCGCGAACGCGACTGGCAGCCTGCAACCCGGGGTCTATCCGTTCAAGTTGCAGATGAAAGCCACCGATGCGGTCCAGGTCTTGCTCACCGCCTCGCAGCAGAAGGTGCACTACGCCCCGATCCAGCAGAATCTCCGGCAAAACGAAGTCTTCGATGTGCTCTCGAAAGCAACCCAGATTCCGGTGAACGAATTCGTGGAACTGGCCAAGAACCCGACCGCGCTGGGCTTGCCCGCCCAGGCTCCGTCGCTCGAAGGGTATCTGGCCCCGGGGGAGTACACCTTCCCCACCGGAACCACCGCGCAGCAGATCCTGACCAAGCTGATCGACACCACGAAGCAGGAACTGACCGACGCCGGGGTGACCGATCCGGCCCAGCAGTACCGAGTGCTGACCATCGCGAGCATCATCGAAGCCGAAGGCAACGAACAGAACTATCCGATGATCTCCGGGGCGATTGCGAACCGGTTGAACAATCCGGCGGGCGAAACCGGTGGCCGACTGGAATCCGATGCAACGGTCGCTTACGGCCTCAATATCAAGACGTACAACATCACCGCCGCGCAGAAGCTGGACACCAGCAATCCCTACAACACGTTCGCCAAGGCCGGCCTGCCGGTCGGGCCGATCGGCTCGCCCAAGGTGAAGGCCGTGGACGCAGCCGCCAAACCGCAAGCGAATCCTTATTACTTCTGGGTCACTGTCAACTTGGATACCGGTGAGACGCTGTACGCGACGACCTTGGCAGAGCACAACGCCAATGTGCTCAAGTACCAGGCCTGGTGCCAGGCGAACAGCGGAAGATGCAGCTGAAAGCAGCGGTGATCGGGCAGCCGATCGCGCATTCGAAGTCCCCGGCCCTGCACCGTGCCGCCTATCGTGCGCTCGGTGCGGACATCGATTACCGGTTGATCGAGGTGGCGCCGGCCGACTTGGCTGATTTCGTGGCGCAGATCCGCGCTGAGCGGAACTGGGCCGGGATTTCAGTCACCATGCCGCACAAGGCGTCGATGCTCGCTCTGGTCGACGCCAGAGACGCCGATGTGCAGCGTACCGGGGCGTTGAACACGGTGCTGGTGGACCCGGCCGACGGCCGGCTGCTCGGCCGCAATACCGACATCATCGGCATCGTGCACGCACTGCGGCACGCCGGAGTCGCCTCCGTGCAGCACGCCGCCCTGATCGGCGGCGGCGGCACGGCACGTGCGGCTTTGGCAGCGCTGAAGCAGTTGGACTGCCAGCGTGCCGATGTCTATCTCCGGGACCCGGCGAAGGGCGGGGACTTGGCCGAGCTCGCGGCTGTGCTGGGACTGGGATTGACGCTGCGGCCGTTCGCAGAGGCCGCGGATCCGGTCACCGGCGCCGGGGCCGCGGAACTGGTGATCAGCACGCTGCCGCCAGGTGCCGCCGATCCGCTTGCGGAAGCTTTGCGCGGCATGGGGCGCGCTACGAACCTGCTGCTGGATGTGGCTTACGATCCCTGGCCGAGCCGGTTGGCGCACGTCTGGTCGGAGTCCGGCGGCGTAGTGGTTTCCGGACTGGAAATGCTGCTCTACCAAGCGGTGGCACAGGTGGCGGCGTTCAGCGGCTGCGACCTGGCCGGACGCGAGGACGTCATCAATGTGATGTGCGACTCAATCGGGCTGCCCGAGCGCTGAGCAAGCCCTGGGTTCATGGCAGGATGTACCTATGTTGCGTTGGCTTACTGCCGGTGAATCCCATGGCCCGGCACTGACCGGGATCATCGAGGGTCTGCCCTCCGGCATCGAATTGAGCACCCAGGACATCCAAACCGCACTCGCCCGCCGCAGGCTCGGTTATGGCCGCGGTGCCCGGATGAAATTCGAACAGGACCAAGTGCAGCTGCTCGGCGGCGTCCGGCACGGCCGCACCCAGGGCGGCCCGGTCGCGATCACCGTCGGCAATACCGAATGGCCCAAATGGGAACAGATCATGTCCGCCGACGCGGTGGACCCGGCGGAGTTGGCAGGCCAGGGCCGGAACGCGCCATTGACCCGGCCGCGCCCCGGGCACGCGGATTTCACCGGAATGCAGAAGTACGGCTTCGATGAAGCCCGCCCGGTTCTGGAACGGGCCAGCGCCCGGGAGACCGCCATACGCGTCGCATTGGGTGCCGTGGCAGCCAGATTCCTGGACCAGCTCGGCATCACCCTGGTCAGCCACACCGTTGCGGTCGGCACGGTAGCGGTGCCGGAAGGCACGGCATTGCCGGAGGCAGCCGATGTGCTCGCCCTGGATGCCGATCCGTTGCGATGCTTCGACCGGGAGACCTCCGGAGCGATGGTGGCCGAGGTCGATGCGGCGCACAAGGAAGGCGAAACGCTCGGCGGCGTGGTCGAGGTCCTCGCCTACGGCCTTCCGCCGGGTTTGGGCAGCTACGTGCACTGGGACCGGCGACTCGATTCCCGACTGGCCGGAGCGCTGATGGGAATCCAGGCGATCAAGGGCGTCGAAGTCGGCGACGGGTTCAAAACCGCGCAACGGCGGGGCACTGCGGCCCATGACGAGATCGTCAAGGACGACGACGGCGCAGTCCGCCGGATGAGCAACCGGGCCGGGGGCATCGAAGGCGGGATGAGCATCGGCGATGTGTTGCGGGTGCGTGCCGCCATGAAACCGATCGCCACGGTGCCGCGCGCATTGCGCACCATCGACGTGGCTACCGGCGAGCCGGCGAAGGCGCGTCTGGGCGACGGGTGGGACGTGTTCGCGATGGAGGGCAAGGGCATCCGCTGCGTCAGCGACGA
>SXGU01184438.1_pt1 | contig 12148 bp, 8 predicted proteins | sample 3174531 | NCBI WGS metagenome assembly SXGU01 (sample SAMN11356863, study PRJNA531348) | freshwater metagenome | isolation source: freshwater sample F1-140 | place: China: Fuxian Lake, Yuxi | collected 2017-12-25
GAACGGGGGTGTGGGCCGGACAGGCCCATTGACAATCCACGACCTTGTGAAAATAGTCGGGTGTGCCGATATTCGTCGGTTTCACGTGCGCTCAATCTCCAGTCACTGTGCTTCCTGAGATCTGCCAGCAGAAAGCTGGCGCCAATCCGGGTGCACTCTAGCATCGTCTGGCCCCGGGCAAAACAATACACAGCATTGTTTCAGTGAAGGCAAATGCCTGTGCGAGCAGGCGTTAAGCCGAAACTAAAACCAGCACAGAGCGCGTTTCAAAAATGATTCGCCGAATTTCCCTCTCGGCCAAAAATCGGCTAGTCTTTAACCCTCATTTCATGTCGGGTGTTATTCATCATGGCTCTTCGCGCGATCATTTTTGATGTCGACGGTACCCTTGCCAACACCGAACGCGACGGCCATCGCCCGGCGTTCAATGCGGCTTTCGCCGAAGTCGGGCTGCCCTGGCACTGGGACGAAGCCTTTTACGGCACCTTACTTGATGTAACCGGTGGTCTGGAGCGGATGCGCCATTACGCCGAGCGTTATGATCCGGAGACGTGTTTGCGCCCCGATTTTGACGAGTTGCTGCGTCGCCTGCATGACCTAAAGACACGCAATTACCAGCGCCTGCTTGCCGCCGGAGCGATTCCGCTGCGGGCCGACATCGGCCAACTGCTTTGCGATGCGCGCACCGAAGGGGTGCGGCTGGCGATTTCCTCGAGTTCGAAGCTCGAGAACGTAGTGGGTCTGTTGCGGGCGAATCTTGGACCGAATGCCGATACCTGGTTCGATGCCATCGCCTCAGGCAATGTCGCCGCAGCCAAGAAACCGTCGCCGGATATCTATCTGTGGACCCTGAAGCAACTCAATCTCCCGCCGCGCGATTGCCTCGTCGTGGAAGATTCCTCGCACGGACTGGCAGCCAGCCTGGCGGCCGGCATCCCGACAGTAATCACCTTGAGCGACTACACCATCAACGAGAACTTCGACGGCGCGCGCATGGTGCTGGCCGCGACGGACCCCCTTTCGCTGGACCAGCTGCGACTTTGGCACGCAACGGCCAGCACGTCATGAAAGCCGGCACGCTGCCGGTGAATTGAAAGCGCCTACCCTGCCATCAAGGGCGAGGGTTCACCGAAACGGCTCGGCACGTTTGAGCAATTCCTCCAGGCCGGGTTCTTTCGGATTGCGCGGTTTGCCCGGATGGATGACAGATACCTGGCAGCTTTCCGCAGCCTCGACCAGTTGGGCGTAGGTTCCGGCGTTGATGTCGGCAATGTAGGCCTGCTTGTTGCCGTCGTAGGCGAACATCTGTTTGTTTATCGTGGTGCATTCATCGCAGGTTGAGCATCGCGCCGTCTCGATGTAGGCCTCGTCGGGCGAGCGTTCCGGCTCCTGCTCCACTGCCGCGGCGATGAGTCCGGGCGTGGTGAGCGCGATCTGCGCCGGCGTCGACACGCCGGCAGGCGTGGCCGCGGCAAGCGCCTCGGCTTCCTGCTGCATGCGTTCTTCCCAGGCTTTCCGTTCGCGCGCAAGCAGTCGTTCGGCGTGGGAATTGTGCACGCCGCCCAGTTCCTGCAGGCTGTGCCACATCTCGCGGCAACGGCGCGCCTCCCGGATCAGGCGCTCGTCGACGATCACTTTCTGCAATACGTTGTCGGCATCGACCATCAGCAGGCTGGGCACCTTGTCCGGCAGGCCCTTGCGTTCGCGCGTAAGGGACTCGTCCACCGGAATCATGCTGCCGTTCCATTTCTGTCGCGGCACGCGTGCGAGGTGTCTGGCGTAGCGCCGGTCGCTGGCGACGAAGTCGACCAGCGTGAAAGCAAGGTCCTCCGACACCCGCTGGTGCTGTTCATCCTCATAGGCAAAGCCCTGAATAGGCCAGTCGAGATCCACCTGGGGATTAGCCTCGAGGTAGAAGCGCGACGCCCAATTCGGGCCTGCGGACGGATCGTAGGTAAACGCCGGGAAGACACGCGATTCCATCGCCGCGGCCGACATCAGATAGGGAGGCAGGCCGGAGGCCGTTCCGCTGGCGCCGGAAAAAATGCTGAACAGGGCGGGACCACGATAATTCAGCCCGCGCAGCAGGCGTTCGCGGAAGCGATACAGGTTGGAACTGCTGGATTGCAGCACATACACTTCGTTCAGGCCGATGGCCATGTTGGCGGTCTGCCGGCTGCGCATGCCGGAATTGAGGTTGCCTTCGCCGTCCGGCGCTTCTTCGAGGATGTCGTCAATCTGGAGCAGTACCTTGATCGGCAAACCCGAGGAGAGGATCTCCATCAGTTGCGCATGCTCCGCCGCCTGCGTCTTTCCTGCGTTGACGCAGACCAGGTAATCGGGAAACGGAGTCAGATCCTGTGGGTCGAGTCCGTTCGCACCAAACTGCTCGAACAGCGCATCGTGCTTCGCTTCGCTGTACTGGCCGTCGATTTCAAGCTCGGCGATGGCTATCGCCTTGGCCAGCTCGATCAGCCTGGGCAGGCGCTTGCGGAAGGCGGCGAGCGCGTCGGCGCAGTTTTCGAAAACGAATGAGTAGGATTTGGCGGCGCCGGTCTTCTTCGTCCCCGCTACAGGGGCGGGAAAGAACTGCTGCGAGCGCAGGACATCGAGCAACTGGCCGATGCGCCGGCGTCTCGGCTCGGGAAACTCGTCCTTTGGCAGTGCCGTCGAAAGCATGCGCGACATGGCATCGAAATCGAAGGCCTCGACGAAGCCGGCGCCAACCGCCGCCTTCAGGTGTTTGGCGCTGCGCCCCGCTTCGGAGCGTTCGTGGTCGGCCTTGAGGATGTCGGACAGCTTGAGCACCAGCCGGGATACATGCTCGCGAAACTCGTCGGCCTTCTGCCTTTGCACCGCGGCCCAGGCATGCTGCAGCAAACGGAAGGGCAGCGCGGCGTCGCAGTCGGCCAGTTCGCCGTCGACCTTGATCGCCGCGCGGGTGCACCGCAGGCTGTCCGCCAGGCCCTGGTCGGCACCCGTCCCGAGTTGGCCGGCTGCCCGGTCCCACAGCGCAGAAAACGAGCCGACGGCGCCGGCGGAAACCAGGGCGCGGATCTCCTGCTCCAGGCGCAGCACATGCTTCCTGATGCTCTCACCGTCGCCGCCGCGCGCGGCATCGGCCAAGGCGGCGTCGATCAGGCCCGACAGCGATTGCAGCATCAGATGGTCGGCACGCCCGGCCACCAGCAGCAGCGGGAAATCGTAGCGCAGCCGCGTGAGATCCCGGTAGCCGGCAAACAACGCGGGCCGCAGATCCAGTCCATCGACCGCGTCCAGATGTTCGCTTGGCCGTCTGCCGGTCAGAAAGAAGGCTACGTGGGCTTGGGTGTTGGCTTCCATATTTGCTTAACCTGGCTTGCGAATGAAGATTCGAACTCCGGAAATGGACGCGCTTCGGCTCACGCGGCCTGCGCTTCGCGCGGCCAGACGGTGTACTTGTCCAGCTCCGCGTTGAGCCCGTCCCGGGTCAGCTCGGGCGTGTGCAAGGTGGCGGATCGCCGCAGGTCCTCGTAACACGGCACCTCCGGGTTGCGGTACAGGATGCCGACCGGGACGACATCGGTACTCGACGCGATTTCGCGCGCCCGGTCGATGTTCGCGGGGTCGTGCTGCAACTGGTTCTTGTACACCCTGGACAAGCCGGTGCTGGACTGCAGGCCGTTCTCGTGGTTCAGCAGCAGCACCTTGTTGGGGTCGTGCAGCCACGGGTCGAGCGAGGTCGGCAGCCACTCCGGGCAGCGCTGGACGATGCGCACGAAGGACAGCCCCTTGTGCTGGTAAGCCGCCTTGACGATGTCGAACAGAATCTCCGGAATCCAATCGACCGCCTGCGCCACGAAGGAAACGTTCTGCACCCCGAGCGTCACCGACAGCGGATTCAGCGCTTCCAGATAGCTGCCGCGCGGCGTGGTGTTGCTCCGCGTCCCGATCGGGGACGTGGGCGAGGCCTGTTTCTTGGTCAGGCCGTAGATCTGGTTGTCATGGAGAAACACGGTGATGTTCATGTTGTAGCGGATGGCATGGATCCAGTGTGCAGCGCCGATGCTGCAGCAGTCGCCGTCGCCGGTGTTGACGAACACGTTGAGGTCCGGCCGCGCCATCCTGATGCCTTCGGCGATGGGCAGCGCACGCCCATGTATGCCGTGAAAGCCGTAAGTCTTCATGTAATGCGGAAAGCGGCTGGAACAGCCGATGCCGGAGACAAATACGGTTTTCTCGGGCCGCAATCCCTCATCCCGGCAAAGCCTCTGCACCGCCGCAAGTATGGCGTTATCGCCGCATCCGGTGCACCAGCGCGGCACGCCGCTCGCATAGTCTTCGAGTTCGAGGTGCTCATCGCACATCTGCAACAGGCATTCGGTGGCGGACATCATGTTCATGGCATCGGACCCCTTCCCGTCTCTGGGCTGGTTATTGCTTGAGCTTCTGATTCATCACGCGGCGGATGGTGCTCGGTTTGATCGGTTGGCCCCTGACCTCGCTCCAGCAGTCGATATCGACCAGATAACGCGAGCGCAAGAGAATGGCCAGGGAGGAATAGCGGCGATTGTTCTCGTCGATGATCCGGTCCTCGGGGTGGTCGCTCCAGTTGTTCTCGATGGTCATGACTTTCCCGAATCCCTGCAGGATTTCCTTGATTCCGGGAGGCAGGGGTTGCAGGAACTGCAAGTGCAGCGAGGAGACCCTGTGGCCCTCCGCGCGCATGGCCTCGACCGCTTCCTCGATGGCTCCCCTGGTGCTGCCCCAACCGATCACCAGCAGGTCGCCCCTGGCATCGCCGAACACTCGCGGCGGTTTGAGCGTCTTCTGCAGCGCCGCGAGCTTCAGGCTGCGGAAGCGCAGGGTTTGTTCGTTGATCTCCGCATCGTAGGCGACATGGCTGTCGCGATCGTGGGCGAGCCCGGTCAGTGCGTGCATGCCGCCGGGTTGGCCGGGAATGAAGCGGCGCGCCAGCCCGGTGTTTTCGTCCCAGTCGTAGGGCCGCGCGCCGGGCGGCACCGGGCTCTGGTCAACCGGCGGTGCCAGCCAGGATTCGTTGAACTTCGGGCGCGGGAAGGGCTGCTGCGAGGTAGCAAGACCCGCATCGGTGAGGACCACCACCACCATGTTGAAGGTCTCGGCGATCTTGCGCGCGGTGATGATGGAATAAAAGCACTCCTCTATCGTGCCCGGCGCCATGACCACCTTCGGCGCGTCGCCGTGGCTGCCGAAGATCGCGGTCATCAGGTCGCCCTGCTCCATCTTGGTCGGCTGGCCGGTGCTGGGGCCGCCGCGCTGGACGTTGACCACCACCAGCGGGATCTCGCCCATGACAGCGAGCCCGATCGCTTCCTGCTTCAGCGAATAGCCGGGGCCGGAAGTGATGGTGACCGTGCACTTGCCGGCGTAGGAGGCGCCGATGGCGAACGCGCAGGCGGCAATCTCGTCCTCGGCCTGATGCACCATACCGCCGACCTTCTCGAACACTTCGGACAGATAGTGCGAGGCCGAGGTCGCCGGGGTGATCGGGTACATGGCACAGATCTCCATGCCCGATGCCAGCACGCCCAGTGCCAGCGCCGTGTTGCCGTTGACCACGATCTGCGGCTCGGTCGAGCGCTGCGCCGGAATGCGGTAGCAAAAATCCAGATTGGACGCAGCCCAGGCGTGCCCGGCTTCGAGCAGCCTGATGTTCGCATCCACCACGCTCCGGTCCTTCTTGCCGAAGGCGAGCACGACCTGATCCTCCGCCAGTTTCAGCTCAAGACTGTAGATGTAACACAGCATTCCCAGGGCGAACATGTTCTTGCCGCGTCGAGCATCGGCGACCACGGTCTTGCACTCCTGTTCCATTGGGATTTCGTACACCCGGTAACCGGCGGCCACCAGCCGGCTATGGGTCTCGATGTACGAAGCCACGATCTTGGCGTCGGCGTGGCTGCGCCACATGCTTTCGAGCAGGATGATGCAGCCGGGTTTGAGTTCCTTGGCGCGCACCCGCCCGAGCAGCACCTGCTCGTTGAAAGCCACCACGAGGTCGGTCTCGTCGCCGCCGTTGGTGATGTAGCCGGCGCCGATGCGTATCCGGTTGCCGCTGGCCCCGGCGACGCTGCGTGCCGGTGGACGGATTTCGGCGGGAATGATTTCCGTGGTCCAGATGCCGTTGCCCATCTGCGCGGCAATCGAACCCAGTGACTGGCCGCACTTCTGCGCGCCTTCGCCGGAATCGCTGATGATTTCGACAATGTGCTCCTTCAGGGTCACGGCCGCTTTCCTTGCCGCTGCCGGTTCCTTGGCCTTGCGGGGCTTCTTGAGCGATTTTTCTAGGGTCGTTTCGTTCATGTTCTTTCCATAGCCGCTGTTTTGCGATTGGCCTCAAGCAACGCGCACGCGCGCGAAATTCCGCTCCCTGGTGTCGATCCCGAACAGCGTGTCCATGCCGACGGCGCCGGAATAGGGCAGCGCCGGATCGCGAATGCCGAGATAGGCTTTCATGCTGCGCGCGGCCTTGCGCCCTGCGCCCATGGCCTCGATCACGGTCGCTGCCCCGGTGACGATGTCGCCGCCGGCGAACACGCCCGCCACCGACGTGGCGAGGTTCTCGTCGGCGCCGATATAGCCCCATTTGTTCAGCTTCATTTGCGAGGTCTGGCCCATGATCGGATTCGCATTGGTGCCGATTGCGTACACGATCAGATCAGCCTCGAAATCAAACTCGCTGTCTACCACCGGCACCGGCCGGCGCCGGCCGGACTCGTCGGGCGCACCCAGTTCCATGCGTATGCAGCGCATGCCGCGAACGCTGCCCGTGCCGTCGTTGAGGACCGACACCGGATTGGTGAGCCAGTGGAATTCGACACCTTCCTGCTCGGCATGATGGACTTCCTCCACCCGCGCCGGGGCCTCGGTGCGCGAACGACGGTAAATGCAGTAAACCTTTTCCGCACCGAGCCGGATCGACACGCGCATCGCATCCATCGCCGTGTTGCCGGCGCCGACTACGGCGACACGCCGGCCGATCGGCAAGGGCGTGTCAAAGTTGGGAAAGTCCTTGGCGCGCATCAGGTTGCAACGCGTCAGCAGCTCATTGGCCGAGAGCACGCCATTGAGCGAATCGCCGGGAATATTGAGCATGGTCGGATAGCCGGCGCCGACGCCGACGAACACCGCGTGGTAGCCCATTTCGTCGATCATCTGTTCGATGGTGAACAGGCGGCCAACCAGGGTATTGCATTCGAACTTGATGCCGAGTTTCTTCAGATTGTCGATCTCGGCGTCGATCACCGCATTGGGCAGGCGGAAATCCGGAATGCCGTATCTCAGCACGCCGCCGGGCTGATGAAAGGCTTCGTAGACGGTGACATCGCAGCCGGCCTTGGCCATGTCTGCCGCACAGGCCATTCCCGCCGGACCGGAACCGACGATGCCTACCCGGAAGCGGTTGGCCTCGATATAGGGAATGTTGCTCCAACTCTCCTTGATCGCCGTGTCGCCGACAAAGCGTTCCAGGCGGCCGATGGCGACCGCCTCCAACGACTCGCCGACCGTGCACACGCCTTCGCACTGGTTTTCCTGCGGGCACACCCGACCGCAAACCGACGGCAACAAGTTGGTGTCGGTGAGGATGTCGTAGGCGCCGCGGAGATTCTTTTCGCCTATTTTCCGGATGAAGCCGGGGATATCGATGCCCACCGGGCAGCCGGCGATGCAGGGTTGGTCTGGGCAAAGCAGGCAACGCTCGGATTCGCGCAGCGCATCCTCCAGGCTGTAGCCACGGGCGACTTCCTCAAAATTACCGGCCCGCTGCTTCGCATCCTGTTCGCGCATAGGCGTGCGTTCCTGCGGAATGGTTCGTATCGTCTTCTTCTTGGCCATCGAATCCCCCTCAGGCGTCAAACCGGTCTAGCCCCCGGGCGCGTCCTCCGACGGGTCCGGCAGTTCGAGTACTTCACTTTGAGCGGCGCTGCCCCCCGCCAACACATCCCGCGCGCCCGGGCCGGGCGGCTTGGTCATGCGACAGTTTTCCGACCAGCGCTCCTGGGCGAGCTTTTCGTCATTCTTGTGTCGCTGCAGGCGCAGCATCAGGTCGTCGAAGTCGACCAGATGGCCATCGAAATCCGGCCCGTCGACACAGGCAAACTTAACCTGGTCGCCGACCTTGACCCGACAGCCGCCACACATCCCGGTGCCATCGACCATGATCGGGTTGACACTGACCATGGTCTTGATCTTGTACGGCCGCGTTGCATCGGCACAGGCCTTCATCATTACCGGCGGGCCGATGGCGACTACTTCTTCGATATTGGCGTGTCCCGCCAGGGCGACCTTTATCCCGTCGGTGATCATCCCCTTCATTCCAGCCGAACCGTCATTGGTGCACAGAATCAGTTCGTCGCAGCAGTCGCGGAACTTGTCCTCCCAGAAAACCAGGTCCTTGTTGCGAAAACCGAGCACCGCGATCACGTAGGCGCCGCTTTCCTTGAAGCCGCGCGCCTGGGGAAAGATCGGTGCGACGCCGAGCCCGCCGCCCACGCACAGCACCTTCTTGGCGCGGCTAAGAGGGCTGGGGATGCCCATCGGACCGACCATGCCGTAAAGCGAGGTGCCGACCTGGCATTCCTGCTGCATTTGTCGGGTGGTCTTGCCAACCGCCTGGATCACCAGCGTGATGGTGCCCTTTTCGCGGTCGAAATCGGCGATGGTCAGCGGAATCCGCTCGCCCTGTTCGTTCAGCATCACGATCACGAACTGACCGGGCCTCGCGGCCTTGGCCATCATCGGGTGGCGCACCTCGAGCAGATAGGTGACGTCGGAAAAATCCTCGCGTGCCACGATCTCGAAATTTGACATTGCGTTCACCTCACTACAGGGCCTGAACTGGTCGGTTGGCTATCCGGCATGGGCAATGCAGCGATTCCGGCAAGGCAGTGACCGTCAGGTTCGATGGAACCAGCGAGCCCTGAAGCGGGTTGCCGCCAAACGACAACAGCCACGGCATATCGAACAACTTGCCGTGAAAAGCACACGGGCCCGGGTACCCCTTCCGCGCATGGACGTTGGACATGCCAACCACTGAAACGGCGGGGCACCGGGAACAAGCCAACTGACAAGGTCGGACGCAAAGAAAGTGGCATGGCACTTGAATCTTATGCCTGTAATGACATTGAAACAAGTAAGGCTATTGGCCTTGTGTTGGGAGTTAATGGGTTGTCCGGTCTTGTAGCACGACACCTGTCCGGTCGTCATAGTGCCCCGAAGGGGGAACGAGATGAGACGGACGGAACTGTTACAGGAGGTCCGGAAAGTGATTCCGAGTCTGGTGCCGTGGGCAGATCGCTGTAAGCTCCACCGTCACGCTTGGAGGATCTCCCGGCTGGCCCAGTACCCATCAAACGCCACTTGCTGTTTTTTCGGGTAGACGAGAGAATTTGACCATTCAATCAGGCAACAACCTATCCGCATGGAACTCCGGGAACTTACCGTCGATCAGCTGACTTTTGGAGTCTATATCTCCAAGCTCGATCGGCCATGGACAGAAACCCCGTTCGTATTTCAGGGTTTTGTCCTCAAGAGTGACAAGCAGCTCGACGTGCTGAAGAAGTATTGCAAGCATGTCTTCGTCGATCCCGAAAAGGAAGAGCGCCGTGACGTCGCCAAGGTGACGGCGGAAGACATCGCCAAGATCCGCGGAACTACGGTTTACAAGGAAGTCGCCAGTGTCGAGTTAGAACTGCCCAAGGCGCACAATGCCTATGCGCGTACCACGACCGTCGTAAACGAGTTGTCGCGCGCAGTCGAAATCGGCAACTCGATCGACAGCCAGCGCTCGCATGAGGCCGCCGCCCAGATCACCGAGAGCGTGGTGCGCAATCCGGACGCCATGGCACTGCTGATCAAACTGCAGGAAAAAAGCGGCGAAACCCTGAGCCGGGCAGTCGGCATCTCGGTGATGATGACCATTTTTGGACGCTTCCTGCAGTTGCCGCAGGATCGCATCCAGATCCTCGGCATGCTGGGCCTGCTGCAGGATGTCGGCAAGCTCAAGCTGCCCAGCGAACTTGCCGCGCGCGGGCCAGGGAGTCCGGCCGAAGAGGAGCTTTATCGAACCCACGTCAACCACTCGGTACGCATTCTCAGCGACACGCCTGGGTTACCTCCCGAACTTCCCGGCTTGGCGTCGCTACACCATGAGCGGTTTGATGGCAGCGGCTATCCGCGCGGCCTGCGCGGCGACGCGATCGCGATTTCCGGCCTGATCGCCGGAATCATCGATACCTACGACACCTTGACGGCGCCGCGGCCTTTCGGCGAACATCTGTCGCCGGCCAACGCGCTTAGCCAAATCTACAAGGAACGCGGCAAGCGCTTTCATCCTGCGCTGGTGGAACAGTTCATTCAGTGCGTCGGCGTGTTTCCGGTGGGCAGCGTGGTCGAGTTGAACAGCGGCGAAGTGGCGGTCGTCATTGCCCAGAACATGGTCCGGCGCATGCAGCCGCGGATCATGGTGGTCCGGGATGCCAAGGGCGACCCCATGGTTCCCTACAAGATGCTTGACCTGATGAAAGAACCGAAGTGCAGACCGGATGAAACCTACCGGATCCTGCGCTCCCTCGAATACGACACGGTCAAGATCGACCCACGAGAGTTGTTTCTGTGACGGTGCCGTCGTCCGCCGAGGCCAGCGAGCCGTCTGCGGTCGATCCCACCCGATTTTACGAACTGCTGCAGGAAAGCCTGGATCGGCGGCTGGCCGACGGAAAGCCTCTGGCGATCCTGATCATTGATTGCGGCATCATCGGACGGATCGACGCCGTCTGGGGTTACCAGATCGGCGACGCCGTGCGCCAGCGGTTCGCTTCGCTGCTTTGTGCCGACGTTCTGCGCCCGGGCGACTTCCTCGCCGAGATGGGCAGGGATGAATATGCCTGCGTACTGGCCACGGTCGAAGGACCAACGGTCGCACTCCTTGCGGCAGGAAAGTCCCTGCGCACCCTGAACGCACCATTCTGGGTGGGCGAGGACGAAATCTACGCCAATACGGCGATTGGCATTGCGATGTACCCGGAGCATGCGGGCTCGACGGAAAGCCTTCTGCAACGCGCCCGCAGTGCCTGCACCCAGGCGCGCGACCTGCCCGGTCGAGTCGTCGACTACGATGCCGACCAGGATCTTGTCGCCGAATCGAAACTCCTGATCGAGAGCCGCCTGCGTACCGCAGTGGCGGACAATATGCTGGACCTGGTCTTCCAGCCGCAATACGACCTGCGCCTTGGTCAGGTAATGGGTGCCGAGGCCTTGTTGCAATGGCCGAACGCCGAAATGGGTCTGGTGGAGGCGGAGCAGGCCTTTGCCGCCGCGGAAACCCTGGATCAGGTCAGCGACCTGGTGTCTTCCATCCTCAATCGCGCCTTGCGCAACGTTTCGGAGTTCCGCTACAGCGCCGGACTGGATCTGCGCATCGGCGTACGACTGCCCAGCAGCGCGCTGCGCCATCCCGAACTGGTCGACGTGATTCAACGCTCCCTCGGAACCTGGAGCCGCCGGCCGGGCACGCTGATCCTCGGCATCAGCCAGACGTCGGCATTGCTCGCCGATGCGACCGCCAGGGAGACCCTGGTCCGCATCAAGGAAATCGGCGTCAAGCTGGCGATTGACGACCCGACGATGAGGATCGCTTCGTTCTTCCGCCTTGCGGAGCTACCGTTCCAGGAACTCCGCTTTGACGTTTCAGCGGCCGGCGATCCCGCCAGCGCTCCGAAGTCGGAACGCATACTGCGCGCGATCATCGAACTTGCACACCAAGTCAGGCTGTCCGTGCTGGCCATCGGCGTCGCCGACGAGGATGCGGCGGCACGGCTCAAGACGCTTGGCTGTGATTTCCTGCAGGCCGACTTCAAGGGGCCAGCCGTCCAGCCCAAGGCCTTCGTCGAACGCTACGGATTCAGCGAAGACTAGACTCGACTCCCTGGTCGCCCGGCCGCTGCTCGGCGCGGTCGAGTTCCTGGTTCATTTCCTCGTCGGTCGGCGGCTTGTAGTCCGATTTACCTTCCGCTTCCGGACGGACGATCAGGCTGGCAAGGACGATACCCAACTCATATAGCAGCCACAAAGGCACGGCCATCATGAACTGGGATATCACGTCCGGCGGGGTGAAGATGGCGCCGAC
>SXGU01203377.1_pt1 | contig 12145 bp, 4 predicted proteins | sample 3174531 | NCBI WGS metagenome assembly SXGU01 (sample SAMN11356863, study PRJNA531348) | freshwater metagenome | isolation source: freshwater sample F1-140 | place: China: Fuxian Lake, Yuxi | collected 2017-12-25
AACAAGGGCGACCTCGTGAACATCGGAACGATTCAATCCGGTGAAGCGCACATGCGCAGAGGCGGGACGTTTGCAGCGAAGGTGGATTACACCACGGGGACGAGTCCAAAATCCGTTGCAATCGGAGATTTGAATGGCGATGGGAAGGCTGACCTTGCTCTGGCCAATGAAGGTTCTGCTTCTGTTTCTGTATTGCTTAATACCGGTACAGGCTCATTTGCTACAAGGGTCAATTACACGACAGGAAGCGGTCCTAGCTCCGTTGCCATTGGGGACATCAACGGTGATGGCAAACCGGATCTTGCTGTTGCGAACACATCCAGTAACGTGGGGACTACTGTTTCCATTTTGTTGAACTACGGCAATGGTACTTTCGCATCAAAAGTCGATTATACAACAGGAACCGGACCCTATTCTGTGGCTATCGGAGACTTGAACGGGGACGCCAAAGCAGATATTGCAGTTGCGAATTACAATAGCACCTCTGTTTCCGTTCTTCTAAACAATGGTAATGGCACTCTTGCAGCGAAAGTCGATTACACAACAGGAACATCGCCGGAAGGAGTTGCTATTGGCGATGTCAATGGAGATGGAAAGCTCGATCTGGCAGTCACAAATGCTGCGGGCACCTCTGTTTCAGTGCTCCTCAACATCGGTAATGGTACATTCGGAACAAAAGTTGATTACACGACAGGAGGTGCGCCTTCCTCAGTCTCCATTGGCGATCTTAACGGAGATAAAAAGGCAGATCTTGCAATCGCGAATCCAAGCAGTAACTCTATTTCTGTCTTGATGAACAATGGCAATGGCACGTTCGCGACAAAGGTTGATTACACATTGGGCGCTTCTCCAACTTCCGTTGCCATTGGAGATCTGAACGGCGATGAGTACGCTGATATTGCAGCTGCAAACCGTAATAGTAATAGTGTTTCGGTTCTTTTGAACAACGGCAATGGTACCTTCCCTGCGGAAACCGATTATACGACGGGAGCAGAACCATATTCAGTTGCTATCGGTGATATGAACGGAGATGGTAAGTCAGATCTTGCTGTTGCGAATGCAGATAATGGCATTAATACGGTCTCGGTACTTCTGAATATCTCCAAGACCATCCTCTATGCCAGCGCAGGCACAGGCGGAGCCGTTGGTATCGGTACCTCAACACCCGGCTCTGCACTCGCCGTCTCCGGAGCCGTGCTCATCAACCGAAATGGCAATATTGTGAACAGCGCAGCGGACGCAGGACTTGCTCTTGAAGTGATCGGAACATTGTCCGGTCGAGTGTTGCATGCGCAGGATATGCTTCGGTCCAGTGGCTCGCTCATCGTCGAAGGGACGATCTCCGGTGCGACGATCAGAGGTGCGGGCCTTAGCAGCTGCAGCGGTGCTTCCAAGAAGCTTCTTTACAACAACTCGACCAACAAATTCGAATGTGGCACGGACGAGACCGGCGCAATAGGTGTGTTCTTCGCCACAGGTAATGTCCTTTCCATCATTGATGCTCGCTTCGTGAAGAAATCAGGTGACACCATGACGGGAGCACTATCGATCAATCTGAGCAGCGGTTATCTAGGGCTTCGAGTGATGCAGACCGCTTCCGGCAATATCATTCATGCGGAAAAGGATCTCACGAGCTCAGGAACGCTGACGGTGAGCGGCGTTGCACGCTTCAAGAACAATGTGAATGTCGTCGGTACGATCTCCGGCGGAGCACTGAACATCATGAACGGAACGAGCTACATCCTCGGATCTGTCGGTATCGGGAATACTTCTCCGAAAGCGAAGCTCGATGTCTCCGGAACAATCTCTGGTAGAACACTGACGATCAGCAGAAATGGTTCTTTCTCAGGATCTCTTATTGTCAAAAACAGCTTATCCGGCTCCAGTTTCTTTGGAGCAGGCCTTGGGGACTGTAACAATGCAACGAGCAGTAAGCTTGTCTATAACTACGTCACCGGCAAGTTCATCTGTGCAACGGACCAGGATGCATCCGGACTCAGCTTTACCACAGTATCGAATATCTTCGTGAATCAGTCCGGTGACACGATGACAGGAGCACTCACGATCAATTTGAGTTCAGGTTATATCGGCTTGAAAGTGATCCAGACAGCTTCAGGAAATATTCTTCATGCAGAGAAAGACCTCACGAGCTCCGGAACACTGACGGTAAGCGGCGTTGCACGTTTCAAGAATAATGTGAATGTCGTCGGTACTGTGTCCGGTGCTGCATTGAATATCATGAACGGCACAAGCTACATTCTCGGGAATGTCGGTATCGGGAATACATCTCCGAAGGCAAAGCTCGATGTCTCGGGCACAATTTCCGGAACGACACTGACGATTTCCAGAAACGGCTCATTCTCAGGTTCGCTCATCGTCAAAAACAACCTATCCGGATCAAGTTTCTATGGTGCAGGTCTTGGTGATTGCAGTGGCTCGACCTCGAAGCTGATTTACAACAATTCGACCGGAAAGTTCTCTTGTACCTCGGATCAGACATCGGGTGGACTGACCTACAGCTCTGCGGTGGATATATTCGTCAATCAATCAGGCGACACGATGACCGGAGCTCTCACGATCAATATGAGTTCCGGACACCTCGGACTCAAGATTCTTCAGACTACTTCCGGAAGCATTCTTCATGCAGAAAAGAATTTGACGAGCTCGGGAACGATCATTGCAGGAACAGACATACTTTCGAGGAATGGTACTGCGAAGACCAAAGGCTTTGTCTTCTATTCCGGCGCAACGCTTTCCGAGATGAGTGGCTGGAACGAATACGTCAACCTCATCGACTCTGGACTCGGTACCAATTCCGTTACTCGTCTCACGAACCAAGGCAATCTTGTGAATATCGGCACCATACAGTCGGGAGAAGCGCACTTCAGGAGAACGTCGAGTGCCAGCGGCGGTATGTTTGCAGTGAGGGCGAATTACATCACAGGCTCTGCTCCTTATTCAGTAAAAATAGGAGATCTGAATGGTGATGGAAAGATGGATTTGGTTATTCCGAATGTCACTAGCAATACACTATCAATATTGATTGGGACAGGAACAGGTGGATTTTTGTCAAAAGTGGACTATGCAACAGGAACCGGTCCTACAGGTGTAGCTATTGATGATCTGAATGGAGATGGAAAACCGGATATCGCAGTGACGAATCAGAGTGTGGATACCCTATCAATTTTCATGAACAAGGGTGATGGCACTCTCAAGACGAAGGTTGATTATACGGCTGGCGATGGGGCGTATGGTATCGTCACAACGGATTTGAATGAGGATGGGAAGAACGATATTGTGATTACGAACTACAATGAAACGACTCTATCCGCGTATCTCAATCGTGGAGATGGTACGTTCGGACAGAAAACCGACTATGCGACGACTGCTATTTTCCCTCATGTTCTTGAGGCTGGTGATTTCAATGGTGATGGTAAGGCCGATATTTTGCTTGGGAATTACACCGTTTCAGGAATGTATCTGTACTATGGCAAGGGGGATGGAACACTTGTGTCAAACATACGACTGAATATTACGGCAGCCGCAAGAGATATAACCGTTGCAGATTTCAACGGTGACTTAAAGGATGACATTGCTGCAGCAGGGGGAGGAGGAAACATGTTTATGTTCATGAATTCCGGCACGGGATCTTTTGCTGCCCCAGTTCAGTATGGCACTGGAGATCAGCACAATAGCTCCATAACTCATGGAGATTTCAATGGTGACGGATATGCAGATTTTGCATTATTGGAAACCAATCTGAATAAGCTTTCTATCTTTTTAAACAGGAGGAATGGTACTTTTTATTTCGATGCTAATTATGGAGTGGGGACACAGGGAGCAGTTCTTGCCGGATTGATGTCGGCTGCCGATTTCAATGGTGACGGCATGAACGATATTGCCGTTGCGAACTATGGTAGTAATACCGTCTCCGTCTTCCTCAACCAATCTAAAACCATCCTCTACGCCTCCTCCGGTACAGGTGGAGCAGTTGGTATCGGTACTTCCACTCCCGGCTCTGCTCTCTCCGTCTCCGGTGCCGTCATCATCAACCGCGGTGGAAATATCGCAAATACGAAAGCAGATTCCGGAGTAACACTCGAAGTGATCGGTACGATGTCAGGTACCAATCTCACGGTTAGCCGCTCTGCAAGCATCTCCGGAGCACTGCTTGTGAAGACCAGCATCACTTCTAAGGGATCGGTGTCGGGATCCACGATCAGCGGCTTCAATCTCGGCAGCTGCAACGGCAGCACGCAGAAACTTCTGTACAACAACTCGACGAATAAATTTGAATGTGGGTCAGATCTCTCCGGTGTCTTCGGTTCCGGCAATGTCATGACGATCATGGATAGTCGCTATGTTCGCACTTCCGGATCGACGATGACGGGAGCGCTCACGATCAGTCTTACGTCCGGTCATCTGGGTCTCAAGATTCTGCAGACCGCTTCAGGAAATATTCTCCATGCGGAGAAAAATCTCACGAGTTCGGGCACGATCATTGCAGGCACGGACATTCTCTCGAGAAACGGTACCGCGAAGACCAAAGGCTTCGTTCTGTTCTCCGGAGCAACACTCTCCGAGATGAGCGGATGGAATGAATACTTGAACCTCCCGCACTCAGGACTCGGCACAAACTCCGTCGTTCGTCTCACAAATCAGGGTGATCTTGTGAATATCGGCACGATTCAATCCGGTGAAGCGCACTTCAGGAGGGGAGGGACGTTTGCGTCGAAGGTGGATTATGCGACAGGAACAGATCCGAGATCCGTAGATGCTGGTGATGTGAATGGCGATGGCAAGATCGATCTTGTAGTTGCAAATACAAGCTCAAACAATGTCTCAGTTTTCATCAATACAGGGACAGGTTCTTTTGCATCAAAAGTAGACTATACAACTGGCACCCTTCCGATTTCAGTTGATATCGGCGATCTCAATGGTGATGGTAAGCCCGATCTCGCTGTGGCGAACTATACGAGTAGTACGGTCTCTGTTTTCATCAACAATGGTAACGGCACCTTCACTGCAAAGGTCGACTACACGACTGCGACGAATCCTCAATCTGTTGCCATTGATGATCTCAACGGGGACGGTAAGTCGGATTTGGCGGTTACAAACTACACTTCCAATTCTGTTTCCGTCTTCCTGAACAACGGAAACGGCACCTTCACTGCAAAGGTCGACTACACGACAGGCACAGGCCCTTACAGTGTAGCAACGACCGATCTCAATGGTGATGGCAAGCCCGATCTCGCTGTGGCGAACTATACGAGCAGCACGGTCTCTGTTTTCATCAACAATGGTAACGGCACCTTCGTTGCAAAGGTCGACTATACGACTGCGACGAATGCCTATGCGGTTGCTGTGGGCGATCTTAACGGGGACGGTAAGTCGGATTTGGCGGTTGCAAACTACACTTCCAATTCTGTTTCCGTCTTCCTGAATAACGGTAACGGCACCTTCGCTGCAAAGGTCGACTACACGACCGGAACGAATCCGGTTTCGGTGAAAATCGGTGATTTTGATGGCAACGAAAAACAGGATTTGGCAGTTGTGAATAATGTTGGGAGCACGGTCTCGGTCTTCCTGAATAACGGTAACGGCACCTTCGCTTCAAGAGTGAATTATACAGTTGGCAGTCTTTCTTATGCAGTTGCGATTGCTGACTTGAATAGTGATGGTAAGTCCGATCTTGCAGTAGCAAATTACACGAGTGCTACTGTTTCCGTTCTCCTCAATGAGTCTAGGACCATTCTCTACGCCTCCGCTGGCACAGGTGGAGCCGTCGGTATCGGTACCTCCACCCCCGGTTCCGCTCTCTCCGTCTCCGGTGCGATGATCATCAACCGCCTCGGCTCTCTTGCGAATGCAAAAGCAGACTCGGGCATCACTCTCGAAGTCGTCGGTACCGCTTCCGGTCGGGTGTTCCATGCACAGGATGTGCTTCGTTCCAGCGGATCACTGATCATCGAGGGAAATATGTCCGGCGCAACGTTGCAGGGAGCAGGTCTTGCAAGCTGTAATGGTGGAACGCAGAAGTTGCTCTACAACAACTCAAGCAAGCAGTTTGAGTGTGGTACAGACCTGACTACTTCCTTTGGTTCCGGCAATGTTCTGACGATCGGTGACAGTCGCTATGTTCGTACTTCCGGTTCGACGATGACGGGAGCACTGACGATCAGCCTTACATCCGGTCATCTTGGACTCAAGATCATCCAGACTGCTTCCGGGAATATCATTCATGCCGAGAAATCTCTTACCTCGTCCGGAACCATCATCGCGGGAACGGATATCATTGCGAAAGGCACCGTGAAATCCGATACGTATGTCCTCAGTTCCGGCTCCACACTTGCCGAGATGTCGGGATGGAATGAATACATGAACCTCGTTCATTCCGGACTTGGAACGAACTCTGTTGTTCGTCTCACGAATCAGGGTGATTTGAAGAATATCGGGACGATACAGTCAGGAGAAGCACACTTCAGGAGGGGTGGCATCTTTGCACCGAAGGTGGATTACGCGACGGGGACAAATCCCGGTGCCGCTGTTGTTTCTGATTTGAATGGTGACAGTAAGCCGGATATCGCGGTTGCGAACAGAAATAGCGATACCATCTCTATTTTCATCAATACCGGTGCAGGACTTTTTGTTGCCAAAGTCGACTACTCAGCCGCTTCAGCACCGCTTTCCATCGATGCCGGAGATCTCAATGGCGATGGAAAGCCTGACCTTGCCGTTGCGAACGCGGTGAGCAACAGCTTGTCGATTTTCATCAATAAGGGTAACGGTACGTTCATGAGTAAGGTCGATTACACTGCAGGGTCCAATGCTCGTGAAGTTGTCATTGCAGACCTGAGCGGTGACGGGAAGCCGGATGTTGCCATTGCCAATCAGGACGCTGCAACGATGTCTGTGTTCCTCAACAGAGGCAATGGCCTCTTCACCGCGAAAGTGGATTACACAACCGGAACGACACCAGTTTCCATTGCTGCTGGCGACATCAACGGAGACAGTAAAACGGATCTTGCCGTTGCAAACTACGACAGTAATACCGTTTCGATCTTCAATGGACACGGCAGCGGAAGTTTTATGACCAAGGTGGATTATGCGACGGGCGTCAATCCGCGCTCCGTAGAGATCGGGGATCTGAATGGAGACGGAAAATCGGATCTTGCGGTTGCGAACCAGACGGCCGGTTCCGTTTCAGTGCTCAAGAACAATGGAGATGGAACATTTGCGACGAAAGTGGATTATACGACCGGAACTACGGCTCAGTCTGTTGATATTGGAGATGCTACCGGTGACGGATACGCGGATCTTGCGGTAGCCAACTACGGCAGCGCCTCGGTTTCGGTATTCCAGAATAACGGAAACGGCACGTTTGCAACCAAGGTGGATTACACGACCGGCACGCAACCGAATACTGTTTCCATCAGTGATATCAACGGCGACGGAAAAGAAGATCTTGTCTTGCCAAACTACGGAAGCACAAGCCTTTCTGTTCTCGTCAATATCAGCAAAACCATCCTCTACGCCTCCGCAGGCACCGGCGGAGCCGTCGGTATCGGTACCTCGACTCCTGGTTCTGCACTCTCTGTATCCGGTGCGATGATCATCAACCGCGGTGGCACTCTTGCGAATGCTTCCGTCGATGCAGGCATTACGCTCGAAGTCATTGGAACTGCTTCCGGCAGAACTCTCCATGCAAAAAGTCTGCTTCGCTCTTCCGGAGCACTTGCCATTGAAGGTGCTTCATACTTCGGCTCCGGTCTGACCATCAAGACTTCTCACAGCAATGCAGGAGCGAGCGAATTTACGATCATCACGGATTACTCAAGCAGCGAAAACAAAGTCTTCAGAGTCTCGGCTTCCGGTGCGGTCTACTCTGATGCACGGTATAACTCTAACGGTGCCGACTATGCGGAGTGGTTCCGTGACGGAAGCAAAGAAGGTCTGGAACCCGGCGAAGTTGTCTGTATCGATACGACCCAAAACAATACTGTGAAACGTTGTGAAAGCTCTGCCGATACCAACATTATGGGTATCGTCTCAAGCAATCCTGCCTTCGTCGGAAACGTCATCAGTGGAGCCGATGGCATCATGCCTCCAGGTTATGCCTTGATCGGTCTCATCGGTCAGGTTCCTGCAAAACCGACACTCGAAAATGGTCCGATTTATCCGGGAGACTCTGTAACCTCCGCCTCTATTCCAGGCTTCGTTCGCAAAGCCTCAGCCGGAGAATCGACTGTGGGTGTAGCGTTGGAAGCTTTTGATGGTTCGCCCTTCGACGCGGCTCAGGGTGGCAGAGCCACAATCAATATTTTGATTTCTCGCCGCAACCAATCTCTTACGATCGAAACGCTTGAGAAGAAGGTTCTAGCTCAGATCGAAGCGATGGACCTCACCGATCGGATTTCTTCGCTTGTAAATGAGGCATCGGATGCTCTGAGTTTCGAGAGTGTGGTCAGTGACTCACTGAACAAAAAAGTCGAAGCATTCGATCTGGAGTCAGCAGTCAGCAGCATACTCGATGAGCATTTCGCAAGACTTCGTTCCCAGAATGAGGCGTCGCTCTCCGATCTCGATTCTTCTTCTGCAGAGTCGCTGAGTTTCGGATCGAAACTGACGGACGGAGAATTTGAGCATATTGCGAAAGCCGTATCGGAGCAGATGACTTTTGAGACTCTAGAGCAGGGGACTGCAACGGGATCTTCGTTGGAGAATGATGAATCTCGCTTTATAGAGCTCCAATCGCAGTTCTCTAGTCTGACATCTGCATTCTCCATCTTCAGTTCTCACTTTGGGTCCGGAGGAACGCTCCACGCCTCAGCCCTTTCCCTCTCCTCCGGCGCCACGATTTCTGGCTCACTCCGCCTTCACGGATCGATGATCGTTTCGAATCAATTCTCTCTCCTTCGACAGACTGTCGCATCGGGGTCGCTACCTGCTACCAGCTACCCGCTACTTTCCGTCTCGGGAAGCTCCATCGAAATCGGCTCGCTGATGTCCAGTGGCTCACTGAAAGTAATCGGAAATGTCACGATTACCGGTCTTGCTACGTTCCTTGGCGACCTGCACATCGAGGGTGACCTTGTGCTCAGCAACCGTCAGACGGGCTTTGCTACGATCCCTGCATCGGGAAGTGCTGTGACGGTCACATTCTCCGGTGCGATGACTATGATGCCGATTATGAATGTGTCTCCCGATACCCCGATCATGTTTGCTGTCATGCATGTCTCTTCGACCGGTTTCACCATTCAAATCGAAGCATCGTCAGAGGCTCCGATCACCTTCGCCTACGTCGCCCTCTCTGCGGATCACCCCGAGACGACTCTCGGTCATGCAGCCGCATCTTCCGCTACTCCGACGCTCATTCCATTCACCGTGAATGCTCTCGGACAGCCCGTCTCTTCCGATGCGGTCTGGAACGGTTGCATCCAAGGTAAGCCTCTCCTCGATAGTGAAGGAAGCCCCTTCAGTTGCAGCAGGTACCACTCCGGCACCACGTGGGATCATCCGGATCTCTCTATCAGCTTCATCTACAACCCGAACCACGATCCCGCGATCCTGACGATCCCGGAGGGATACCAGGTAGTCGTCATCGACGAGCAGGGAACCTCCATTCCGATCGAAGCGACTCCCGAACCTGAAGAACCAACTGTAGAGGCAACCGTCACACTCTCAGGTTCGACCATCGATACTGCTGCCGAAATTGACACTCCTCCTGTTTCCACGACCTCCTCAGGCTTCACGACATCTGTAGAAACCTCCGACTTATCGTCGGATGTTCCACCTGAGACAGTGCAGAATACTACAGAGAGCGTTTCTACGGTCAGTGAAACTCCGATTCAGAATTTTATTCTCGATCTTCTCGAGAATGCGAGTGCGGAAGGGGAGAACATCACTGAACAGTAATGAAGGACGGATTTCTAATTCTCCCTCAATTTCATCAAAAGGCGTTGTGCCCGTTCACGCATGTCTCTCTCGGAAATGTTGATGATCCTTGCACCGATCGCTCGTTCTTTTGCTTCGTCAATATCCACAGGACGCAGTCGCTCCAGCATATTCATAAATTTATCATCACTCATTTTTGCATATTTTCCTTTCACCTCATTTGCCCCATCGATGTGAGTTAGACTTTGCATTGCGCGGTATTCTAATATTTTCTTTTTCGAGCGCAACTTTTTCATGATTCAGCAGCCATCGTTTCTTCTGTAAGCCGCCATTGTACCCTCCGGCCGTACCATCCGAAGCAACGATCCTGTGGCAGGGGATAAGGATAAGGCTCGGATTCTTGCCGCACGCACTCGCCGCAGCACGAATTGCCTCCGGTTTCCCAGCACGATGCGCAAGCGTCTTGTAGCTGATCGTTTCCCCAAAGGGCACACGCAGCATTGCCTCCCAGATTTTCTCTTGGAATTCCGTTCCTTTCGTTGCGAGCGGGATGGTGAATGTGAATCGTTCGTTGTTGAAATATTCTTCCAGTTCCTTTGCGCACTTTTTCATCACGCGCAGAGACGCAGCACTTCCCGTTTCTACTGTTGCAGACTTTTTTCCGAATTCGACACGCGTGATCGCCTTTCCGACACATGAGATCGTGAGGGGGCCGAGGGGGGATGCGATAACGACAGAGGACATGGGACGGAGTATAGAGGAGGGAATATTGTTGACACCCTGCAATCTGCTTACTACATTGATGGTATGAGACTCCGCACTGTCGTCATCAGCTCCATTATTATTACCGCTTTCAAGCGGAGCTAGGTCGATGTCTTTAGTCTCGACAACCACTCCGCTCCGAAGCGGATTTTTTTAATTTCTTTTCTTTTTATGGCCACTCAACTCACGCTAGAGGCACTGGATCGGGAACTGCAATCGCAGGAGCCGTTGCCCCCTTGCGATGCTCATTGCGAGCATCAGGACACGCATTCTGTCTCTGATGAGACATGCAGGATCGTCACAGGAACCGGTCTTCGGATTGAGGAACTGTCAGGGGAAGTACGGGACATGGTCGCTGATTTTTTTTCGCGGAATCTGCAGACGCTCACTCTCGTCGTCAACAGTCCGATGAATCGTCACTATCAGCATCCCAAGTTGCGAGGCAGATGGGAGGTATTGGCATTCAGGGACGGGGGACTTCAGGATTCCAAGGATATCGTTCCTAGCCTGCGTTCGAGCGTGAAGGATTCGGTGGAGTCGGTGCTCCTTTCTGCCCTGAAAGATTGGAAGGTGTAGCGTCCTGTGGTTTCTGTCAGGCTGCTGCATATGCCTATTCTCTCCGTACAGAGCCTCTCACTTACGATTGGCGGTCAGCATATTCTCCGCGGTATCGATCTCGATGTTGCCGAGGGTGAGATCGTCGGTGTGATCGGTCCAAATGGTTTCGTGTGTTACGCTTGCAACGATCCTCATTCTTTGTCTTCAGGAAGCGATTCGTTTTCTGCCGCTTCCGCACCAGTTGATCGGCCCCGTGCGCTTGATCGTATTCGGATTGATTTTGATCATCGCGGTCTACATCCGCAGGAGGGAGATTTTTCCGATGCAACGCAGCATTTAATCGCTGCCTGCGATTGCTGAGTCGTAGCGAGGGCATGTTGTTTACAGTATCCCTCACATGTCGGCTCACATTTCTCGCAGCATAAAAATAGAGCATGGCATGGCTGATATCTGCAGTCCAAGTAACGATCGCATGGCACTTTGCAGAAGCCGCACTGCGAGACATATCGCTGCGGTAGTTTCCCAGGGAAGCGGAGCGTCATCCGATCGTCGAAGACGAAGCACGAACCTTCGAAGTGCCCGTCGGGAAATTTTTCGCAGTACGTCACGATGCCGCCTTCAAGTTGTCGGACATCCGTGAAGCCGTGCAGCTTCAGGAGAGCACTCGCTCTCTCACAGCGGATCCCTCCGGTGCAGTAGGTGATGACTTTACGGTGCTTGAACGGTTCCAGTTCCGAGAGAAACTTCGGAAGATCCCTAAAGTTCTCCATCGTCAGAGTCTTCGCACCCTTGAATCTTCCGATCGCCGCTTCATAGTCGTTTCGCATGTCGATGAGAACGAGATCTTCATTCCTCTCCAGTGCCGCGTGCAGCTCTTCAGGCGTGATGTACGGAGCCGCATCTTTTGCGCTCACCGCCTGTCTGAGGGTTA
>SXGU01041989.1_pt1 | contig 12144 bp, 12 predicted proteins | sample 3174531 | NCBI WGS metagenome assembly SXGU01 (sample SAMN11356863, study PRJNA531348) | freshwater metagenome | isolation source: freshwater sample F1-140 | place: China: Fuxian Lake, Yuxi | collected 2017-12-25
CGTGTTCATGCCCTATGTGGGCCAGGGCTACCGCCAGCGCTGCGAGGCGGTGGCGGCGAACGGCTACGCGGGCTTCGAGCTGCGCTGAGGGGAGCCCGTCCTGTGCTGCCGCGTGCTATCGCTGCAGCAGCGCCGCGAACTCTTCCATGGTGACGCGCTCGTCGCGATCGCGATCGAGCACGCGTCTGAACACGAAGTCGTGGTAGGTCACGAACTCGCGCGGCGACAGCCGATTGTTGCTGTTGAGGTCGAAGCCACGGAAGGAATCACGCGCCGTGCGCATCGCCTGCTCGGCGAGTGACGACTTGAACTCCGTGAACGAGAGACTGCCATCGGTATCCGCATCGAGCGTCGGGAACCTGCGCGTCTGGAAGTCCAGGTACTCGGCGACCGTGACGCTTCCATTGCCATCGGCGTCCATCGGCGCATTCGGTGCTGCGGCAGGCTGCAGCATGCGCTGGATCTCGGCGACAGACAGGTAGCCATCAGCGTCGCCATCGAGAAACCGTGCGAACACTCCCGCGTGATAGGCGTCCATCTCGGAAACGGCAAGCCCACCGGAGTGGTCCACATCAAGGGCCGCGAACTGCGCGGACACACCGGCGCGCGCGGCCGCAGGCAGGCTGGCCTCGAACTCCGCCGCCGACAGGGCGGCATCGCCGTCTGCATCGGCGCGGGCGAAACGCGGCTGCCTGAACTCGAGGTACTCCGTCCGATCGAGCCGCCCATCGCCGTCACGATCCAGCCTTGCCAGAACCGCAGCCACTGGCGAAGCCGTTGCGTCCGGCGTCGCAGCGAGCGCCGCCTCGGCGGCAAGCACGCATGCGAGGACCATTCCGCCCGAACGTACGAGACGAGGCAAGCAAAGGCTGGGCATGGGGACAGCTCCGAACGATGGGCGGCGGAGGCCGCAGGATGCCATCATCCTGTCCCGGTCCGGTCGGCTTGCCTGCATTCGCAATGCCCACTTCACCCGTCCGGCGCCTGAAGCATCACCGACCGACCAAGGGCGCAACCCTCGCGCAAGGAGCAAGCGGCGCATGAACCTCGCATCGCTGGGCGCATGGACGTTCTCGCTGCTGTGCGGGTTCACGATCCTGTTCCAGCTCGCACTCGCTTTCGGCGCGCCCTGGGGAGAACTGACACTGGGTGGTCGCCATCGCGGCGTGCTGCCTGGCGCATGGCGGCTCATCCCCGTGGTCTCGACGCTGCTGCTCGCAGGCTTCATCGTCATCGTGCTGTTGTGTGCGGGGCTGATCCCGCCAGCGTGGTTTCCGCCGGCACTGCCGCCGCTCGCGCACACGCTCGCCTGGGTCGTCGTCGGCTACTGCGCGCTGGGCTGCGTCTTGAACACGATCACCCCGAGCGCGCGCGAAAGACGGTTGTGGGTGCCTGTGCTCGTGCTCATGCTCGGGTCGAGCACGATGGTCGCCATCCACTAGTCGCGCACGCCGCTCGCCCTCGGCCCACCCGGCCAGATCAATCCACCGGAGCACGCCAACGCATGGATACCCCGCCCAAGTACAACGTGCTGTTCGTGATCACCGACCAGCAGCGCGCGGACCACGCGGGCTTCATGGGCAACACCGTGCTGCGCACACCGAACCTCGACGCCCTCGCGGCCCGCAGCTGCGTGTTCGACAACGCCTGGGTATCGAACCCCGTGTGCATGCCGAACCGCTCGACGATCATGACCGGCCGCATGCCCAGCGCACACGGCGTGGTGTTCAACGACCGCTCCCTCGACTGGGGCACCAACACCTTCGTGCGCCGCTTCCGCGCCGCCGGCTACCGCACCGCGCTCATCGGCAAGTCGCACCTGCAGCACGGCATGAGCCGCAACGCCGTCACGGGCTTTCGCGGCGAGGGCGCAGTGCGCTCCGCCTGGCCCGCGCACTGGGACGAACTCGAGGACTTCGAGACCTGGTTCGATGACGCACACGCTGCGCCCGAGGACTTCTACGGCTTCGACCACGTCGAGTTCGCCATCGACCACGGCGCGCGCGCCTCGGGCCATCACCTGCGGTGGGCGCTGGCGAAGGGTGGAAGGCGCGACGACCTGCTCGTGGAATACGACGGCGATGCTCCCGGCCAGCATCGCTCCGCGAACTGGTGGCAGATCTACCAGCCGCCCTACGACGAGGCCCTGCACTCCACGAGCTTCGTGGCCGAGCGCACCATCGCCTTCATCGAGGACGCCACCCGCCAGGGCAAGCCCTGGCTCGCGTGGTGCTCGTTCCCGGATCCGCATCATCCGCTCACGCCGCCGGGCAAGTGGTTCCATCGCCACCGCCCGGAAGACATGGCGCTGCCCGGGTCGCGGCACGACACGCTTGCCGATGCACCCGCTCACCTGCGCGGTTTCCGCGCCCTGCACCCGCGCCAACAGCGTAACTGGGTGGCGCCCTGCGGCTACGGTGACGATGCGCTGCTCGGCGAGGCGATCGCAGCCACCTACGGCATGCTGGAGATGATCGACGACCGCATCGGCCAGGTGCTCGCGTGCCTCGAGCGGCTGGACCGCACGCGCGACACCATCGTCGTGTTCACCAGCGACCACGGCGACATGATGGGTGACCACGGCCTGTTCGTGAAAGGCTTCATGCACTACCGCGGCACGCTGCAGGTACCACTCGCGATCTCGGTGCCCGGCCTCGAACCCGGCCGGCGCGACGCGCTCGCGAGCAGCATCGACCTCGCGCCCACGCTGCTCGAGCTGTGCGGCATCCGCGGCTATGACGGCATCCAGGGCGTGTCGCTCGTGCCTTCGCTGCAGTCGGAGGCGGCCGAACCACGTGACGCCGTGCTCATCGAGGACGACCTTGCGAACATCGCCGCGAAGCTCACCGGCATCCCGGCGCGCACCCGCACCCTCGTCACCCGCACGCACCGCTACACACGCAACAGCAAGGGCGAGGAGCAGCTGTTCGACCTGCGCGCAGACCCGCAGGAGATGCGCGACATCCGGCGCACGGACCCCGCCACCCGGGCGGCCCTGCTCGAGCGCCTCACCGATGCGCTGATCGCCGCAGACGACACGGCACGCGGCGCGCCTACGCAGTGATGCACGGATGAAGCGCACCGCACGCATCCTAAGCACGACCCTCGCCGGCGGCTGCGTGCTGGTGCTGCTGTTGGCAGCGGTTGGCGCAGCCTGGCAGTGGAGCCGTGCTCGCGCCGACGCAGCCCGCCATCCACCGCGCGGGCAGCGGGTGGCGGTGGGCGGCGTGCACATGCATCTCGACTGCCGGGGTTCCGGACGACCACTGCTGCTCCTGGAGGCAGGGCTGATGTCGGGCAGCTCGACCTGGATGCGAGTGCATGATGCCCTTGCGCGCACGACCGAGACCTGTACCTACGATCGCATCGGCATCGGCTGGAGCGATGCCGCGGATGCACCGCGGACACCGGCGGCCGTGGCGGCGCGCCTCCATGCCCTCATCGACCGTGCCGGCAAGCGAGCGCCCTACGTGCTGGTGGGGATGTCCGCGGGCGGCGTGTTCGTGCGCGAGTACTACCAGCAGTTTCCCCAGGACGTAGTCGGCATGGTCCTGGTGGATTCTTCGCACGAGCAGCAGTTGGCGCACCTGCCGAGGGACGACCAGGCCGAGGCAGGCATCCGACTGCTCGCGGCCTGCACCTGGGTGCAGCCGCTGGGGCTCGTACGGTTGCTCGATGCGATGGCTGGGAGCGTCGAGACCGCGCCACCCGATCCCGCAACCGGCCCGCTGCCTGCGGCAGACGCCGTGCCCGCGCTGATCGCAACGATGAACCGGTCGGATGCCTGCGCGGGCCTGCACGCGGAAACGGGCGCATTCCTGGACGCGCTGGCGACGGCACCCGAGCTTCGGGACCTTGGCAGCTTGCCGCTGCTCGTGCTGTCCCAGGACACGGCGCGCCCCCTCGACCCGGCGTTGCTGGCCGATGCAGCGCTCGCCAGCCGCGAGCACGCGCAGCGCCGCGCGTGGGACAGGCTGCAGCAGGCACTTGCCGCGGCGTCGACACGTGGGCGCCGGAAGGTCATCGCCGGCAGTGGCCATCTCATCCAGCACGATCGTCCACAGGCGATGATCGACGCCGTCACTGCATTCGTGGTGACGCTGCGCAACGACAGTGATCGGGTACACGCCAACGGGTCCGTGCTGCCGCACTGAGCCGTCCGTCACGTTCCCAGGGGCTTGCGGGTTTCGTGCAGGTGAACTCCACAACCTGGGCATCCGCCACGCTCAGGTGCAGATGCGCGCCGTCGCTCGCGAGCGTGCCCGACAACGTGAGGATCTCGAACTCGCCGTCGAGCCTCGTTGCGTCCGCCGCGGCCGCGAAGCGGATGCGGGCCGGCCCCAGCTGCCGATGCCGGCGACCACGTACGCTGCGTCCGCACTGATCGAACCCAGCACGGCCAGGAGTGCGGCGCGCAGGTCGTCGCCTGGCTGCAGGCGCACGGGCCGCACATGCATGCCTGGCGACACGGCTGGGTCGGGCACCAGCCCGTTCACACCGGCACACCGCCACGCCGCACGAAGAACTCCGTGCACACGAGCGGCACCATCCAGCAGGCCCAGGCACCGATGGTCGGCACGAGTTCCGACGATCCCATGCCGAGCCAGCGCAGCAGGTCCACCACCCCGAAGAACAGGATGAAGAAGAACGTCAGCACGTAGTTGCGCACCATCCACTCACGGTGCAGCACGAACTCCCTGGCGCGCGCATTCCGCCAGGCCTCGTAGCCGGTGCCCATCCAGAGGAACGCGGCGACGGAAAGCCCGAACATGTAGGCGTCGTTCACACCGGACGTGATCGCGAGATAGAGCGAACTGAGCGCGGCCACGAGCACGCACCCGAGGTACAGCTTGCCCGAGGTGCGGTGCACGCGCGGATAGGCGATGCGCAGCCAGCGAACGAACTGCAGCGGCCCGAGCAGCGTGGCGAACAGGCCCGCCACCGTGTGCGCCAACAACCCCCAGCGCCGCGGCCAGTAGTAGGCCGTGTACACCTCGATTGTCGGCACAAGCTTGGGCAGCGCGTGGGTCACGAGGAAGTAACCGGTGACCGGCACGAGCAGCCACCACCACTTCTCGGCCACGGCCTGCATCCAGGTGCGACCAGGGCCAGATGAATCAGGTGCGGCCTCGAGCAAGGGGTTGGCTCTCCGAAAGTACGTCATGGTGCGAGGGGTGGTGCGAGAGATGGTGCGAGCGGTGCCGAAAGCGGTGGCGGAAGAGTCCCCCGAGACACAGCGGAAGGGTCTGCGAAACGCGCAGCGGCGTCAGGCGATGATCGCTCGGGCGTCGCAGCGATCTTCCTCGCAGCAGGGCCAGCCCGCCAGCCGATGACCCGGATGTTGCGTGGCCGCGCCGATGACCACGGGACGAGTGCGGCTCGCACTACAGCCCAAGCAGGCCCCGGTTGTCCGCGAGCCAGCACAGTGCCGCCTGGTTCGCCAGGGCGACATCGGTGTCGGCGCTGTCCGCCGCATAGGCGATGAACATGAGTTCGATGAGGCAAAGCATGGGGAACAGCGCGGCACGTTCGGCAGGCAGCAGTCCGCCTGCTGCCGCACAGCCGTCGACCATCGCCGCGAACAGCGATGGCCACTGGGCACGTCGCGTGCGCGCCGGCCAGTCCGCGAGCAGCAGGCTCGTGCCGCAATAGGCGAGGTCGAACAGCCGGGGGCCCGTGCAGGCGAGTTCGAAATCGAGCACACCGGTGAGTGCATCCGCCTCGAACAGCAGGTTGTCGGGATGCAGGTCGCGGTGGATCGCCTGCACCGGCAGGCCGGGACTCGCAGCCTCGAGCTCGGCGGCCGTCTGCGCCAGCAGTGCCCGCAGCCTTGGCAGGTCCAGCGCATCGGCATGGCGCTCGAGCGCCGGCGCAACCCAACCCTCGAGGCTCGCCAGTGCATCGAGTTGCATTGGCGCGACGTTGGCGGGCAGCAGCGCCATGGCCTGGTGCACGCGCGCGATGGTGGCACCGAGCCGAGCCGCCCATGCGCGCGCGCCCTCGCTGCCACCGGCCGCCTCCCGCGCGACGTTGCCCGAGGCGCCCGGGAGCCGAGGTAGCAGTTCGTAGGTCGCATCGTCGTGCTCGAGCCACGTTGCGCCCGCCGGCGTGGCAAGGGGCACGGCAACGGGCAGGCCGACATCGTGCAGCAGCCGCAGCATCCGATGCTCCACTGCAGGCGCGGTGCCGCGCCGCCGCCGCTTCAGCACGTGGACGCCGCCGTTGCGCATGCGCACCTCCAGCGCACCCTGCCGGTGCGATGGCAGCGGCGTCGCGGCATCGAGCTCGCCGAGCATCCAGCGGGACAGCACTTCTTCGATCGACATGCGCAGGCGCCAGGCGGGTATCACCGCGGATCATCGCCGATCGCGGATCGCGGATCGCGGATCGCCGATCGCGGATCGCCGCGAACCGCGGATGTCGTCCGTCTCCGGATGCTGTCTGGCCGGCAGGCTGTCTGGTCCGCAGCGTGTGAGCGCGGCATGCTGCCCCCGCCACACACCATCCACACAGGGAGACTCCCCATGGCCCTCGACCAGGCCCACTACAACGCCATGCACATCGAGAAGCGCGCCAATGGCGTGGCCATCGTGATGCTGAACCGCCCGGAGCGGCTTAATGCGGTGAACGCGACGCTGCATCACGAACTCGCCCGCTTCACGCGCGAGGCAGACGCGGACGCCGACGTGAAGGTGGTGCTGCTCGCCGGCGCGGGCCGTGCCTTCTGCGCTGGCGGCGATTTCGGGCCCGGTTCGAGCTCGGGCGAGATCAGCCTCGAGGAGGGGCGACAGATCGTCGATCACCTGCTCGAGCTGCGAAAGCCGATCGTCGCCGCCGTGCAGGGCTATGCGATGGGTCTGGGCGCCACGATCAGCCTGCTGTGCGACGTCGTGGTCGCCGGCCACGGCACCACCATCGCCGACACCCACGTGAAGATGGGCATCGGCGCGGGCGACGGCGGCCAGGTGATCTGGCCGCTGCTCATGGGCGTGAACCGCGCCAAGTGGTTCCTGATGACAGGCGACCGCGTGACCGGGCAGCAGCTGTTCGACTACGGACTGGTGAACTTCCTCGTGGCCGACGACGAGATCATGGCGAAGGCGCTCGAGTGCGCAGACCGACTGGCGGCCGGCCCCGGGCTCGCCATCAGCGCCTCGAAGGTGCCGATCAACCAGTTCATCCGCATGGTGTCGAACCTCGTGCTGCCGCTCTCGCTCAGCATGGAGGGCCAGACGATGCGCAGTGCAGACGCCAGGGAAGCCCAGGCCGCTTTCGTCGCGAAGCGCGAGCCGACGTTCAGCGGGCGCTGATCCTGCCGCGATCGCAGGCCGATGGCCTCAGCTTCCCGCCGTCCGGCCATCGCGGCCGGGCGACGGCGAAGGCGCAGGCAAGGAGATGAACACCTGCACCGGCACGATCGGCAGGTTGATCACCACACCGGGCAGCGCCCAGGGCGCCACCAGCGCCGCCACATGAGAATCCAGGACGAGTGGCGCATGCAGGGCTGCGCCACCACCAACCTTCGAAACCTCTGCCGCATCCAGTTCTCGCATTGCGCTTCTCCTCGTCAGTGTCATGCGCGGCCAACATCGACCGCGGAAACACGGTAGCGAGGCGCTGCAGCGCATGTGCGGGCGCTGGCCGATGTCGCACGCATCGCGGTGGCGATGTCCTACGCTGAACGCGGCGCGATGCACACACAGAGGCGTCGCACGCGCAAGTCACACGCACACGACGAGCCCGAAGCTCAGTCACCCAGCCAGCGCCCCTGCCAGCCCTCGTCAGGCTGTTGCTCCGCGAAGTCCCAGCGGGCACCGAAGCTGCCCATGTACACCACGTCCTTCACCGGCTTGCGCTTCACCGGTCCCTGCCGATCCGTGGGATAGCCGATGGGAACGATGCAGTAGATCTGGTTGTTCTCGGGGATGCCGAGCATCGCCCGCAGCTCTTCCTCATGCGACAGCGGGAAGTTGAACACCGAGCCGCCCAGCCCGAGCGCTCGCGCCGCGAGCAGCATGTTCTGCACCGCCGGGAACGTGCTGCCACCCGGCGTGCCATGCCGGCCGCGCAGGCCCGTGACGATCACCACCGCAGGGCACTCTGCAAGGTGGTGAACGAGGTGCTCCACGCTGCGCAGTGACAGCCGTTGCGAGCGCGGCAGCGCATCGATGGTGGCGTCGTCCCCATAGCGCGAGCGATAGCGTTCCCAGGGTGTCATCGACCACGCCTGGAAGGTCTTCAGCGTGTCGCGATCGCGCACCACGAGGAACCGCCAGTCCTGCGCGTTCTGGCCTGAGGGCGCGCGGATGGCGGCGTCCAGCATCTGGAACAGCACCTCGTCGGGGATCGGGTCCGGCTTGAAGCGGCGCAATGCGCGGGCGGTGTACAGGGTCTCGAACAGGCCGGGGCGATTCGACATCGGAGAGGCTCACGCAGGAGGGGTGTCCGATCATACCCAGCGGATCGCGAGCACAGCCGTGATGAATGCAGCCGCGATGAATGCAGCCGCGATCACCCCGCGGGGTGATGGCCCGCCCATCGCGCGCCTGCAACCTGTGCAGCACGCCCGACCGCACAAGCGCGGGCGACGTCCGGCCCGTCGATGGGCCGCTCCACGATTGATCAGGGAATCCACCGCCATGCAACTCACCAACCTCGACTTCCGCCCCCGACTGCCGGCGCTCGCCGCTGCACTGGTGCTCACCACCTCCCATTTCGCACATGGTGCCGTGCTCGTCTCCAACCTCGACGAACCTCGCCGCGATGCGACGCTGATCCAGCAGGATCCGGACCTTGCGGCCGACCCGCAGGTCCTGTTCCCATGGGCTGCGCAGTCGTTCACGACCGATGCGAATGCGTACGTGCTCGCATCGATCGATGTCCTGCTCGGCACGCTCGTCGACGATCCGACGATCGTTGCCGAACTGCGCAGCGAGGACGGGCTGGCCGCACCGGGGGCGTTGATCACGACGCTCACGGTGGGGCCCATCTCCCCCGGGCCAGCGACGCTCGAGTCGCTGATGCCTTCAACGACCGTCAACCTCGCGCCCGCCACCACCTACTGGCTGGTGCTCGGCGCACTCGGCGTCGGCAGCTACACGTTCGACTACGCGGAAGGCAATGGAATGACGGGCCCGGGAAGCCTCGCGAGCTATGCCTATTCGGACGACCGCGGCAACAGCTGGACGAACTTCGGCGCCGACAACCCGTACAAGCTGCGCGTGAACGTGGCGGCAACGAACGTCGATGCACCCGGCGTGCTCGCACTGCTCTCCACCGGCATGCTCGCGCTCGGGTGGATGCGTCGCAGGACGCACGTGTCCTGATCCGGTGCACGATCACAACCATCCGCAACCTCGCGCCGCGAATCCAGCTGGCGTTCGATGCCCCTCAGTTGATCCGTCGTCCGCTGCCATCGCGCAGCGGCGGCGAGATCGACAGCGCGCGCCGCACGAGATCACCGCGGTTGCGGGTCTGGGTCTTGGCATAGATCGCGCGCGATTGCGTCTTGATGGTGTCGAGGCTGACGTTGCGGCTGTCCGCGATGTCGCGCAGGGCCATGCCCTGCGCAAGCATGCCGCACACCAGGGCCTCGGCCGGCGACAGCGCGTAGCTGTGCACCAGCCCCTCTACGGCCACCATCTCGCGATGTGCCGGGTCGATCAGCACCAGCAGCACACCTGCGAACTCGCCGCCGAGCTCGCCACCGTTGTCCCTGAACGCCGTGGCCTCGGCGAGATAGGCCTCCGCGCCGGAGCGTCGGCGCAGGTTCAAGCCGGCCTGCACGCGAGCGCTTGACGGCGCGCCCTCCAGTCGAGCCGCGCGCGCCACGCGCTGCAGCAACGACGTCAGCCGCGCCGCGGCACCTGGATCGGTCGCGCGCACGCGGCCCTGCGGCGAGCGCTCGATCCCATCGCGCGCGTCGAGCATGCGCGTGGACTCGTCGTTCGCCGCCACGATATCGCCCGCCTCGGACAGGATCAGCACGCCGATGCCGAGCCGATCGAGCACCGACAGTACCGCGCGATAGCGCAACTGCAGCAGCTTGAATGGTCGCTGCATCTCGATTGCACGCGCGAGGTGCGGCACGAGCAAGGAAAGGCGGCGCGCCTCCTGAGTCTGCAAGCCGGCGCGCGTGTCGGCGAACAGCACGGTCAGCGAATCCTTCCAGCCACCGTGCAGACAGGGCCGGACGGCCACGCGATGGTAGAGCTGCAGCCCGCGCATGAAGCGCACCGAGGGCATCGCATCGTAGGCCGCACGGTCCGGCCAGATGTCCGAATCGGTCTGCATCGTCCGCGGCGGCAGCGCATCAAGCGCGAGCACCCACGCCCGCTCGCCCTCCCACCCGGCGTTCACCGCCGCCGCGCCCTCATGTTCGGCCGCAAGTGCGCTCAGGTACTGCGCTGCATGTTCCGGCCTGTACCTCGATGACATGGCAGCGATCTCGAGATCCGGCTGCGTGCCATCGTTCACGAACAGCAGCGCACCGTTGCCGCCAGCCAGGCCCGCGATCGCGTCCAGCGCCTCCGGCCAGCGCTCCGTGCCGATGGCCATCTCGTAGAGAAGGCCAAGCACCTCGAGCGCCCGCGTCGCCTCATCGACCACCGCGTGTCCTCCTCGCCCGTGACGATCCGCTCACACCATCGGCGTCATCACCCACTTCCTGAATGCGGGGCGCGCCTGCAGGCGGGCATACCAGGCCTCCAGGTGTGGCATCGGTGGGCGCTCCTGCACCAGCGAGAACCAGCGGTGCACCTGCGGCCCGAGCGGGATGTCGCCCATCGTGAACGTGTCGCCCGCGACGAAGGGCTGATTTGCCAGCGCCGAATCGAGCAGCGCGAACATGCCGTGGCCGCGGCGGATGGCGCGGGCGATGCCGGCCTCGTCGCGATCCTCGGGCTTCGTGCGCACGAGACCCCAGAAGATGGGTGTCATCACCGGCGACACAGTCGTGAGCTTCCAGTCCATCCACTGGTCCGCACGGGCGCGCGTCTGCGCGTCCTCGGGGCACAGCGAACCGCGCCCGTAGCGGCTGCACAGGTAGCGCACGATGGCGTTCGATTCCCAGAGCACCAGGCCATCGTCCTCGATCGTAGGTACCAGTCCGTTGGGGTTCAGCGCGCGGTAGGCGGGCGCATCGGTGCCACCGAAGGGCCCGCCCACGTCGATCTGCTCGAAGGGCAGGCCGAGTTCCTCGGCGACCCACAGCGGCTTCATGACGTTGGCGGAGGACGTACGACCGTGAATCCTGAGCATGGGCGCGCATGTGCTGGCGGGAACGGTGCGACCCTAGCCGTACGAGCGGTGTCTTGGGAACCGTGGAGGGTGAACCGATGACCGATGAATCACGCCAGCCCGGCGGCATCCCGCCGTCGATCACAAGCGGCATGCCGCCGTCGATCACAAGTGGCAAGCCGCCGCCGATCACAAGCGGCACGCCGCCATCAGCAGGCACCCCACTGGCGCCTGCGCTGCCACCTCCGGTCCGCGACGAGGCCTGGCTGCAGGCGCGGCACCTGGCGCAGCTTGCGAACCATCTCGACTGGCAGGCCGTGACCGCCGCAGCGGCACCCTGGGTGCAGGCCGTGCGGGCGAATCCGCCACCCTTCTGGGCCATGGAGTCGCTGCTGCGCGAGTACCCGATCGCAAGCGAAGAGGGCCTCGCCCTGATGCGGCTGGCAGAGGCACTGCTGCGCGTGCCGGACACCGAGACCGCGATCGCGCTCGCCGCAGACCAGCTCGGCGGGCTCGCCGCACCTGAGCACGACACCGGACAATCGTTGCCGCACAGCCTCGTGGCGAGCGCCCTCGTCACCAGGGCACTGACGCTGGCGCGGCGCTGGCTGCCGCAGTCGCAGGACGGCGCGACCTCGGCGCTGGACCGCCTCGGTGCACGCACCGTGGTCGCAGCGAGCGTGCGCGCCGTGCAACTGCTCGGACGCCAGTTCGTGCTCGGACACGACCTTGATGCCGCACGCAGCGAGGCCAACGTGCAGCGCCGCGACCAGCCGGGCCTGCGCTTCTCGTTCGACATGCTTGGCGAGGGCGCGCGCACCAGCACCGATGCCGAGCGCTACCGCGCCGCCTACGAGGCCGCACTGCACACGCTCGCACGGCATGCGAGCCGCGCCGATCCGCTGC
>SXGU01215744.1_pt1 | contig 12142 bp, 9 predicted proteins | sample 3174531 | NCBI WGS metagenome assembly SXGU01 (sample SAMN11356863, study PRJNA531348) | freshwater metagenome | isolation source: freshwater sample F1-140 | place: China: Fuxian Lake, Yuxi | collected 2017-12-25
CGTCACCTGGGCCGAGCTAGAACGCGTCGCAAATCTTCTGAATAACCGCCCGCGCCGCTGCCTCGGCTACAGAACCCCCAACGAAGTCTTCCTCAAATAATCTGCAACCTCAAATTGCATTTGAGATGACGCAGCGCCCCGTTTCCTTTGCGGGTCTACATAGAATGCAGTAGATGTTTCGATCATTCGTCACGCGTCCACGGAGGTTGCACGAGCCATGCCAGCATTCGGTGTCGGAGTTGTGGGGGCCACCGGGTACATCGCCACGCCGTATCGAGCGGAGATTCGCCAGTCACCGACAGATGCTCGCATCGTTGCGCTGTGCGCTCGGCGGCGCGACTTGTTGGAAGCGGCGGCTCATCAGGATGACGCTCCCTTGATCTCCAATGATTGGCGGCAGGTTGTCGAGCATCCAGATGTCAACGTCGTGCTCATTGCGACTCCCGATGCGCTGCACCACGAGGCCGTCATGGCCTGTGCCTTGGCCGGCAAGCATGTCGTGTGCGAGAAACCGATCGGTATGAACGCCACCGAAGCATTCGACATGTGGACCGCGTACCGAGATCGCGGACTCGGACACTTCGTTCCGTTTTGGACGCGGTACGTCCCCGTCTTTCAGCGCGCTCGCGAGATCGTTCAAGCCGGCATGCTCGGCGAGATTCGAGCCGCCATCTATCGTTGGCACAATCCACGGCCAGTTTCGATGCCATTCACCTGGCGCGACGATGCGGCACTCTCGGCTGCCGGAAGTCTCGCCGATGTTGGCTCCCACGCTTTTGACACAATCCGCTGGTTGCTCGGCCAAGAGGCTGTGCGCGTGTTTGTCCATGCGGATGTCATCACTCCTGCGAAGCCCGACTTGGGAGCCGTCAATTTGGAAGAGGCTCTGCGATGGGGAGGCACGCATTCCGCGAACGACTCTCCACAGCATCGTCGTGCCACGGCGTTCGATTTTGCCGACGTGGCGTTTGTGCTCGAAGGTGGAGCGGTCGGCTCGCTCGTGCTCTCGCACGCCCCCTTCCTTCGCAAGGGGTTGGCTCCAGAAGTCGAATTGCACGGCATCGAAGCGTCGCTGTCGCTGGATCGAATCAATGGCCGTCTGATGTTGGCTCGGGGAGGCAATCCTCCCGAACTTTTGGAGACCGTCGTCGATCCTGGCTTTGGTAACCGGTTCGCTCGGCATGTCTTCCCCGCACTTCGAGCACGCATCGCGGGTGAACCAACCAACCATCCCGGCCTCGACGACGGCTGGGCCGTGCAACGCTTCACCGATGCCTGCGTCCGCTCCGCTCGCGAAGGAATATGGACGACGATTAGTGACACGATTGTTCCGTTGCTCTGAAATGAGCTGGTCTACGCCAGTTGTTTGCGGAATCGAGCGACGCTGATTGCCAGCACGAGGAGACTACACGTTGCCAGACCAGTGGCCTGTGGTAGCAGGTCGATCAGGTCGGCTCCTCGCAGCACGATGCCGCGCAGGATTTCCACGAAGTAAGTCACCGGAATCGCAAACGACAGCCAATAAAGCGGCAGCGGCATCTCTTCACGCGGAAACACAAACCCGCTGAGCAGCACTGACGGCAGCATGAACAGAAACGCGAACTGCATCGCCTGAAGTTGCGTCTTCGCCAACGTGGAGACCAGCAGGCCGAGGCTCAGAGCACACACGAGGAACAGACTCGCCAAGCCAAACAACAACAGGAGGCTGCCGTGAATCGGGACGCCGAAGACGAACACCATCACGGTCAGCACGATCAACATTTCGAGACTTCCGATGACGGCGTAGGGGACCATCTTTCCCAGCAGCAAGGCGACGCGACCAACTGGCGTGACGAAGAGTTGCTCCAGAGTCCCGACTTCTCGTTCGCGCACGATCGCAAATGACGTGAGGAACAGCGTCACCAACTGCATGATGATCCCGACCAGTCCCGGCACGAAGAAGTGCGAACTTTCGAGGTCCGGGTTGTAGAGCAGTCGTGGCCGAATCTCGATCGGCAATGCCACATGTCCCGCCGGGTTGCGAGCGGGGACCGCCGGCAGCGTTTCGGCGAACCCGCGAGTGATGCGGCTCGACAGCGCCGTCCCCAGCAAGTTCGCCGAGTTGAGCGCCGTCGTGGCCACCGTCGAATCGCTACCGTCGATCAGCACCTGCACATGAGCATGCCGGCCACTCAACAAATGATCGGAGTAATCCGGCGGCACACGAACACCGATTTTGGCTCGTCCCGACGTCAGCGATCTTTCAAAAGACTCATCGTCGAACACTCGATCGACGATCGTGAACGTGCGCGTGTTCTGAAACGCTTCGAGCAGTTCACGAGCCTGCCGCCGCCCGTCCAAGTCGTATACGACGGTCGGAATGCGCTCGACATCGAGCTGAATCGCGTAGCCGAAAATCACCGTCTGCAACACCGGCACGACCAGCATGAAGAAAATCGTCGAAGGCTCGCGACGGATGTGCGAGAACTCCTTGAGCAGCATCGCCAGCAATCCCCAGAAGGGACCGCTAGCCGCCGGGCTCCGCTCCCCCTCACTAACCCGAAGCGTCAGCGAGGGCGAACGCTTCATCGGCTCGCTGCCCCCGCCTGAATCCAAGCTCGCCCTCGAGTCCGATCGCCCGGCCTGGTCTGACAGATTGACGTCTCCGGAGCGTACGCCCTCGCTGACGCGTCGGGTTGGTGACGGCGCGTTCGCGGCTGCCGAACTGCGTTCTTCCTCCGCGCGAGTCAGCGTGACAAAGACGTCTTCCAAACTCGGAGCGATCGCCCGCAATGTCGCTGAGTCCGCACTCTCTTCGAGTCGAGCCAACAAGTCCGTTTCGGTCAGTTCGTCTCGAACCAGCAGATGGATTGTTTGCCCAAACAGCGTCGCATCCACGACGCCGTCGAGCTTGCGCAATTCTGCGAGATGAGCCGTCGGAGACGACACGTCCAACTCAAACCTTCGCGTCCCTGATGGCGTGACATCGGGAAGCCGTTTGAGATCATCCGGCTCCCCACAGACGATCAGCCGCGACGAGTAAATGTAGCCCACCGACGTGCAACGCTCCGCCTCGTCCATGTAGTGCGTCGTGACGAACAGCGTCACTCCCTGCGCCGACAACTGAAACAACAAATCCCACAACGACCGCCGAGCCACCGGATCGATCCCCGCCGTCGGCTCGTCGAGGAACACGACGTCCGGCTCGTGAATCAACGCGCACGCCAACGCCAGCCGCTGCTTCCAGCCACCAGAGAGCGTTCCCGCCAACTGATCGAGCCGATGACCGATGCCGGTCAACTCTTGCACCGCTCGCGAGCGCTCCGCCAATCGCTCAGGAGTCAGTCCGTAAATTCGGCCGTAGAATTCCAAGTTCTCCCGCACGCTCAAATCGGCATACAGGCTGAATCGTTGCGACATGTACCCGATGCGCCGCTTGATCGCTTCAGTCTCGGTACTGGCATCAAATCTCAGGACGTGAGCCTCGCCCGACGAGGGCTGCAACACGCCGCACAACATGCGAATGATCGTCGATTTGCCGCTGCCGTTCGGGCCGAGCAACCCGATGATCGCACCACGCCGCACCTGAAAGCTGACGTCGTTGACCGCGACCATCGAACCGAACCGCCGCGACAAATGTCGCACGTCAATGACGACAGGGTCAGCAGTCACGGTCATTTCCCCAATCATTCGTATCGTTGTGGCCGGTCTCCTGACCGAGCCACTTTGCTCCGACCGAAAGGGTCTCCTTGTCTTCGGAGGAGACCTACGGTCGCCACATGTGGCTCGGTCAGGAGACCGGCCACAACAGCGGCAGGCGTCTCGCGGAGCGAGACGGCTACTTCCCCAGCCACACATCCGCCGACATGCCTGGCCGCAGCCGATCCAACCCAGTTTCAAGCGTGACCTTGATGCGAAAGACTTGCTGCGACCGATCCTCCGGAGTCTGCACGTTGCCCGGAGTGAACTCCGCTTGCCGAGACACGAACGAGATTCTTCCGGCGAATCGTTCCTTCGGAAAGCTATCGACCGACACGGAAACGGCGTCGCCAACCTTCACGGACAGCCGATCCTCGGGGACGTAGGCCCGAACCCACAAGTGCGTCGTGTCCATCAGAGAGATTGCCGGCGAGTTCGCCGCGACCAAATCTCCCGGCTGCAACTCGACTGCCTCGACGGTGCCGTCCACCGGAGTTGTGATGACCAGCTCGTCCAACTGTCGCTCGATGATTTTGACCGCCGCGGTTGCCGCCTCGACTGCGGCACGAGCCTGAGCCTTGTCCTCGTCACGAGAACCCCGTTGTCGCAGCAACCAGACTTGATTGGCCTCGTCGAGCTGCGCTCGGGCTTCGTCGAGCTCCTCTTCGCGAGTCCCTTTCTTGAGCTTGTTCAACTCCTCCTGTTGCGCATCCACCTTGGCTCGCGCGACTCGCAGTTCGGTGTCGGCCTTGTCCAAGTCATCGCTGGTGGCCGCTTGCTTCGCGAACAACGACTCGGCCCGCTGATACTTCAGCTTGGCCAGCTTCGATTCCGCCTCCGTCAGCTCCAGCAGCTTCTCCGCCGAGGCGAGGTCCTCGTCACGCGGCCCTTTGACGAGCTTCCGCACCAGCGCATCCAGTTGATCGTGCTTGGCCTTTGCCTGAGCAATCTCCTCCGGCCGAAAGCCATTCGTCACCCGATCCAAATCCGCCTGCACGCGAGCCAACTCGCCATGAGCCTGCGCGAGCGACTCGCGCAATTGAAACGGCTCCAATTCAACAAGCGGTTCGCCCGTCCGCACCGCTTGCCCTTCGCTGATCCGTACACGAGCCACTCGCCCGCCAACGCGCGACCCGATGCGAATCTCATCCGCCTCAATGTACCCCGACACCTTCAACGGCTCACGCCGCTGTTGGCTCCATGCCAGCAGTCCGATCAGGCTCACGGTGAGAGTCGCAACGGCAAGTAGTCGCTTGGGCATACGAACAGCCGCCTCAATTGCGGACCAACTGAGTTCCCGTCGGCTTGGCGACAACCGGTGTCCAGTCGGAGTCGAGGCTGGGGGCTCGGCGAGTTACGCTCGCTCTCGCGAGTTTGGCGTGAATCGGAACTCGCGTCCGCTGCGGTTCGGCTTGCCATGCGATCTTGGCGTCGAGGTTCAGAGTCGGCGTTCGACGGCGGATCAGGGTCTCTTTGTTTTCTTCGGTCGCCTCTTTTGCGGGAGCCGCTTCCGGTTGCGATCCAGATTCGTCGATGTCGGATTGGGTGGGTGCCTTCTTTTTCAAGATGATTGGCTCGTCGTTGCCTATTTTGTTAATGGCTCGCGTCCCTCGCGAGCGCGTGCCGGAGCCGAGTCCGTCGGTGCTGGTCGCACCGGCCGGAGAGGCTCCGCCACGACCGGTTTCTTGGAAAGTTCGCGGGGTTGGAGCTGGATCTGTCGATGGTTCGCCGGTCTTCTTCCAAACGGATTTACCGTTGGTCGCCGGAGCCGTCGCTGGTGCAGGAGATGGCGAACATCCACTGAGACAGCCGCTATTCGAAGCAAGCGAAGTTCCGCCGCACGGGCCGCATGAAGGAGCCACTGCGACCGTTTGGCAACCGTGGCCGTAGCCTGCTGGGGCGTAGCTTACCGGAGCGTAGTAGCTCGTTGAGCAGGATGAGCAACCGGAGGAATATCCGTAGGACGCCGGCGCGGAGCGGACGTAGATCGGCCGAGAATACGAGACGGCATACGGCGAGTATCCGTAGCCGTAGGCCGGATAGCGAACCGGGCCGAAGACGAAGTCGTAGGCCCAGGGGATGATTCCGGCTTGGCTCGCCGAAGCGATTCCCATCGTCAACAGGAACGCTGAAAGGCACGCAATCCGTCGCAGACCAAGATTCACTGTCATGGCATTTCTCGCTAAGGTTCGGTGTTGAATTGGCCCGATTCCAATGCAGGCATTGGACGCATCTTCTACCCGTCGCGGTGGAAAAGTCAAACTTCGGCAAACCTTATGGCACTTCCGCAGTTTGTGAAGTTTCACAGCCTTCTCCAAATCGTCGAAACCTTTTGCGGAGCGAAACTCGCTCGCATTCGGACGCTCGACCGAGACAGCGAAGGCTTTAGCGGTGCGGTTGTGCTGCAAGTTGTCGTGCAAGAGACTCCGCAAGCTGCGGAGATGGAATACTGCCTGCGCGGCTGGCCCCCCAACAACTTGCCGCGCGAGCGCCTGCTGGGACTGCACCGCCTGTTGGAGCACATTCACAACTGCGGAGTCACGCAGGTGCCGGTCCCGGTACGCAACAAATTCGGGACGACGATTTCTGCGGAAGCGAGTCAGTTCTGGCAACTCGAACCGTGGTTGCCTGGCGTCGCGGATTTCAGTTCCGATCCGAACGAAACACGGCTCCGCAATGCGATGACCGTGCTCGCTCAATGGCACGACGCGGCCTCACGGTTTGAGCCGCGAGAAACGGAGGCAACCTGGTTCAAGAGCTTCGCTGCGGCGAATTCACCGACGATTGCCGATCGGCTGGATCGTGTCGAGCGATTTCAAAAAAAAGACGTCACCAAGTTGCGGCAATTGCTGGACACGACACCGCACCTGCCGCCTTGGGGAGCCGAATTCGAAGAGTTGGTCGAACTCTCACGGAGGATTCTCGATCTCTTCCAACGGTCCGCCGATCTTGTCGCCGAGGAATTGTCGTCCTACCGAAATCTTCGGTTCCGATTGCATCCCTGCCTGCGCGATGTTTGGCACGATCATGTGCTGTTCGAGGGAGACATGGTCACGGGGTTGATTGACCCCAGTGCCGCCCGCTCGGAAACGCCTGCGACGGATTTGGCGAGATTGCTCGGAAGCTTGCTGGGGGACGATGACCATCGTTGGGAGATGGCGATCTCGGCCTATCGCAGTGTGCGGCCGCTGTCGGATCGCGAGGCGACGCTGGCTCGCGTCATCGACCAAAGCACGGTGCTGCTGAGCGGGCTGACGTGGCTCGAACGTTTGTTCGTGCATCGTCTGAGTTATTCCAATCCGCTGCGAGTGCTCGATCGTTTGCAACAGATCGCCTCGCGTCTCAACCGGCTGGCGAATCGACTTCATCCGAATTGTTGATGCCATTTGACATCAAGTTCGCGAAATCGATTGCTTCACCACTCTCCGCGCAACTCGCAAACAGCGCCGAGATCGTTCCTTTTGGCCATTCTCTGCCGACACGAAACCGGAGTGCTGATGTTTGTGACCTATTGATGTCTAGAGGGTCACAACGAGGAGCACTCCCATGAGCGTTTACACCAAAACCGTGCAATTGTCCGCAGCCAACACCGACACGGCGACGTTCACGTTGCCAAAAAGCGACATCGCGGACTTGAGGCGTAGTTCCCGATCCATTGAACCGTTGGATGATGAATCGCTCCTCGAAGAATTTTCGGGTGACGTGGGCACGTTGCTCGTGCTTCTGGAAGAGTTTCGATCCAACGGACCGCAGCGGCTGCTCGAGACTTGAAGGTGCGTGCGGAAGCACTTTCCGCCAGGATGGTTCGCGACCTGGCCGGGGCTCTGGAACAGTCTGCCGGAATGGTGAGCCGAGGTTGCCAGGAGCGACTCGTTGCGAAGTTGCGCCGGGAAATGAATCGCTGCCTGGATCACATTCCATCGGTGATTGCTTCCGCTCGAACCGTGGCTTGGGCGTGTTGATGATGGATCGTGTGCATCACCCGGCAGTGTGTCGGAGATGCTCGATCAACTCGGCCGATGCGACGGTGACTTGCTCGCGAGTCTGCAGGTTCTTGACCTGCCACTGGCCGGCGGCGAACTCGCGATCGCCTGCGATGACGGCTGCCGGAAATCCTTTGCGGACGGCGTATTTCAACTGATCACCCAGCGAGACGGCCTCAGGGTAGACCTCGGCGGGCAGTCCAGCCGCTCGCAGTTCGCGAGCGACGCGGTGGTAGTCGCCGAGATGATTCGCGTCGAAGAATGCGATCAAAACTTTGGCCGGTGTCGACGCGGCGGCAACCATGCCCAGCTCTTCCATCGCGGCGAGCAACCGATCGAGGCCGAGGCTCGCGCCAACTCCGGGCAGCTTCTGCGTCGTGAAGAGTTCGGCGAGATTGTCGTAACGGCCTCCCGAACAGACGCTGCCGATGCCGGGCAGATCGCCGAGAAACGTCTCGTAAATCGTACCGGTGTAGTAGTCGAGCCCGCGCGCGATCGCGAGATCGAGTTCGACTCGGTCAGCGGACACACCAGCTTGAGCGATCGTCGTGAAGAGTTCTCGCAGCCGAGCGACTCCCAACAATCCCGCCTCGTTGTCGGCGAGCTTCGCTTCGAGCGTCGTCAGCATCGCGAATGGCTCCCCTTTGAGTTCTGCCAGCGCGATGACATCGGCAGCTTGCTCGGCGGTCGCGCCAACTCGCTCGGTCATTTCGGCGATGACTTTTTCTCGACCGGCTTTCGGCAGTTTGTCGATACACCGCAGCACTCCGGCGGATTTGTCCGCGAGCCCCAGCTTCTGCAACAGCCCGTTGAGCACCAGCCGGTTGTTGACTCGAATCGTGAATTTCGAGAAGCCGAGCCGTTCAAAGAGATCGTGAATCACGAGCAGCGTTTCGATGTCGGAGGCGTTGGACGTCGTGCCGATCGTGTCGAAGTCGCACTGCATGAATTCCCGATAGCGGCCCTTCTGAGTGTTCTCGCCGCGCCAGACGGTGCCGATGTGATACCGCTTGAACGGCGTGCCGATCTCGTGAATGTGCTGAGCGGCGAAACGAGCCAGCGGGACGGTCAGATCGAATCGCAGCGCGACGTCACGGCCACCGTTGTCGAGGAACCGAAACAACTGTTTGTCGGATTCGTCGCCCCCCTTGCCGAGCAAAATCTCCGCGTGCTCGAGGGCTGGCGTGTCGATCGGCGAGAAGCCGTAGCTGCGATAGACCTGCCGCGCGGTGTCGATCAGCTTTTCGCGAGCGATCATCGCGTTCGGCAAATAGTCGCGGAAACCTTTGAGCGTCGTTGGCTTGATGATGGGACGAGACATGGGGGGATTTTTGATTTTCGATGGGGGCTAGCACAATTTGTCATGCTGCTCGGTGACGGTGCTCAGGATCGGCAGGCTCAACTTCTTTGTCCGGCCGGTGACCTTGGCTCGCGGAGACTGTGGGAGGAACGCTTCGGCAAACTCGACGATCTGTTCTGAGCATTCAAAAAGCATGTCGTATTGGCCGTCGCCGTCGTACTCGCAGTCGTCGGTGGTGTAGTCACGACAAATTTGCGGACGATCCTGGTAGATTCCGCAGCGATGGTCCTCCTGCAAGTGGTCGCAGTCGTTGTGGACCATCAAATACCAGGTGTCGCCGTCGACGAAAATGGAAACTCGGCCGTGGATCAGATACCAGCGAAAGTAGTCAAAGTCCTTCTGAATTTTTGGTGCTTCGATCGGCAGAGCGAAGTAGCGGCAGCACTTCGCGGTGCAGTGGTCGCAGAGGCATTCGCCGGGTTTCAGGTCGGCACGGGCAAATTTAGGCTTGGGCATGGAATTCACGTGGGCCAAGTGTCGATGAAGTCTGACGCAAAAGGTGTGGGATACTAACCCGAAGCGTCAGTGAGGGCGAAGGCTCCAGGCCGCAGTGAAATTGCGGTCGTTTGGAACGTTCGCCCTCGCTGAGGCTTTTTGAAATTGCACATTTTGACAGACTGAAGTGACCAACTTCGTATCCCGTCCCCACCGACCTCGCGTCATTGGTATCTACACAACTCTGCGAACCCCATGAAAACGTGTCCGCCTTACCTCTGCGCTCTTCGTTTCTCTGCGGTAAAAATGCAGTTTCCTTCACTTTTACCGCAGAGAAGCGAAGAGCGCAGAGATGATGAAATTGCCGGCCATTTCGAGTTGTGTAGAGACCAATGACGCGAGGTCGGTGGGGAGCAATGGCAAAAGTACAAACAGCGCAACTTCAAAACTGACGATTCGGGTTGGTTTGTGGAGGCAGAATGCTCGGTCTGCTTCCCGGCTGCCAGAAGCCAAAATCTCGTTCTTGACCCCTTCAAAAAAGCCGCCGTATTATCCCGCAGGATGTGTCGGAGACCGTCTTGCTCGCGGCCGCAGATTTTGGTGAGGACGAGGATCGTAAATTTTGCGAGTCGTCCGTGCCGAGCTAGCCGCTCCAGAAGGAACGTATGCCATGAGAAAATTTGGAATCTGGTTGGTCATTCTGGTCATCCTGCTGGCGGCCGGAGGAATGATGTTGGCCTCTCGGCTAACGGTGGTGCGTTCCAGTTGGCAAAAGAAAACGGCTGACGGCCGCGCCAAAGTTTTGGACCTGCGGAAGAAAGCGGCTGAAGCGCAGAAGTTGGTCGACAACGGCAGAAGCGATTTGCAGGAAGCGATTCACGGTTGGGACTGGTATCGGATTTCTCCCCAGGTCACCAAGGGGGCGCGACCGGGTGTGCTCGGCGTGGGGCTGGGGACCAGTCACGGATTGCAACCGAATTCTGTGGTCTTTGTGTTTCAACCATCGGCTGACGGAGCGGGTACGAGTTTCGTCGGACCATTCAAAGTTGTTGCGGCTCAGCTTCAAGAGGCTTCAGCCACGCTGGTTCCCAATTGGCGGCTGCGTCCGGAAGAGGAGCAAGAGAGTCAGACTTGGCGGTACGGTCCGAACTGGCGCATTCGCTCAAATATCCCACTGCAACACAAAACACAGTTCTCGAAGTTTGAGATGATGATCCTCACCAAGGACGAGTTGTTGGCCGCGCAACAACAGCACCTGCAACTTCAACAAAATGCCAAGTCCAAAGCCGAGGAGCATCTGTCGCTGCGGATGAAGGAATTGAAGGGTGATCCGGATCAGGCCAACCAGAGCCTCGAAAAGTTTCTCCTTGAGGGCTATCACAAGGCAGTGGCAGATTCGGAAATCGCCCGCAACGCCGTGCAAGCGGATGTGGACGAACTCCGGCGGCAGATCAAGAGGACGCGCGACGAGATCGGACGGCTGACGCAAGACAACGAACAGTTGGCCGAGGAAGGATCGAGCGACGTCCCCAAAGCGGCAACCAGCCAGAAATAGAGCGGCCGTCATTTCGATGACGCTCGATGCATTCCTCACGGTGCGGACATGGGTTTCGAAGATCGCGACTACTATCGAGACCCCGAATGGCAGCCGGATCGCGGCGATCATTCCGCCATCCGCTGGTTGATCGTGCTCTGCATTGGAGTGTTCGTTGGCCAATTGATCGACGCTCGCGTGACAGACTGGTTGGCACTGACAACCGGCGACACGATTCCAAAGTGGCAAGTTTGGCGTTTGCTGACGTACGCCTTTTGCCACGACACCAAGAACGTGTTGCATCTGTTGTTCAACATGGTCTGCCTGTGGTTCTTTGGACGCACCTTGCAAGAGCGTCTGGGGAATCGCGAGTTCGTTGCCTTCTACCTGCTGGCCGCAGTTGTCGCGGGGCTGAGTTACCTCGCCTTGCACGCCGGGCTGTTGAAAGACCACTCGTTGGTCACGGGTGCTTCCGGCGCGACGATGGCGGTGATGGCCCTGTTCGCGATGTGGTATCCGCGCCAGCAAGTGCTGCTGTTTGGGTTGTTGCCGGTTGAGATTCGGTGGCTGGTCGCGGCCTATGTTGTGATCGACACGTTGCCGATCTGGGGAGCATTGCAGGGAAATCGATCCAACGACGGTGTCGCTCATGCGGCACATTTGGGCGGGTTGCTGTTCGGGTTCGCTTACCACATTTTCGAGTGGCGGCTTTCCAACTGGTTGAGCGTCCGCCGTGTTCCGACTTGGTGGCGTAATCGCGAGCGGCGAAAAGCGGTGCGGCTGTACTCGCCCGATTCGGAAAAGCTAGATTCGCCGGAGGAGCACGATCTCGACGCGAAGGTCGATGAGATTCTCCGCAAGATCCACGAGCACGGTGAGACCAGCCTCTCGGATCGCGAACGCCGAGTCCTCTCGGAAGCCAGCCGCCGCTATCGCGAACGCACGACAAGAACACCTTGATCCACCAGCCCGACGCGTGAGCGTCCATGAGGAAGTCTTCGTCAAGATCGAGAGCGAGACGGAAACGGGATTTCCATGCGTCCATTCGGCGTCATCCGCCGGGGCGGAGCGCCAGGAGAGACAATGCGGTGGCTCCCATTCGAGTGGACGGCGTTGGTTCGCCAGCTCGCGCGACGGGATGACACCGGAATC
>SXGU01294030.1_pt1 | contig 12138 bp, 9 predicted proteins | sample 3174531 | NCBI WGS metagenome assembly SXGU01 (sample SAMN11356863, study PRJNA531348) | freshwater metagenome | isolation source: freshwater sample F1-140 | place: China: Fuxian Lake, Yuxi | collected 2017-12-25
CGATCTGCTCCGGGCGAGTGTGCCAAACAAGATACCGGAGACCCCTGAACTCACGCACCGCCAAGCACGACATTCCCAAGCAAAATGGTGAGAATGTCTAGAGAGCCATTTTAGAGACAAAGATGAGGGAGGGCCACCGCACTCCAAAAGGCGCGGTGTTTTTTGGAGTACGGCAGCCCTCTGCCGTTTTCCCCCCAGCATACCATGCGGCGCCGCAACTCGGAGATGCGCCCCTCCACCGTTTCATCCACAAAACACCCGCGGTGCCGATGACTGCATCGTTGGTTGCCGATTAGAAATCGAGACCTTCGAATCGGCCATAAATCGGGAGCGGCAAACGGTCTTGAAGGCGCCTCAGGTCTTGGAAATCGCCGTCGTTGCGTGCCGGTTGCACCCATTGCTCAAACCGCTTTTTGGACTTCCAGCGCCAATGCTCCACATGGCCATCCAAGAAACTGAGGTTGCACCCCTGCCGGTGCCGATCCGCCGGTTGATCCAACCAGGAATCCTCGTCGTGATCTCCGACGCGAAACACGCCGAAAGGAGGGTCAACAATCCCGTCCTCGTGAGTATCGATAAAGCCAAAAACCTCACTTGGAGAACGCCGAGAGGCCTCTTCCATCGTCCGCACCTCACTCCCGGAGATCCGGCAATTTAAAAATACATCCAGGTTATAGCTGCGCGTGCGTTTGAACTTGAGATCGGGATTGCGAGCCGCAGCGACCAACTTTCGATCCGCCGGACATCGGTACACTTCTAGTGAGGTCAGGTAGGGATACAACAAGCCCCGCTGCACATTGGTGGTACTGGTGTCGACCTGGACATTTCCCGGGCACCACGATGGGCCGGTGTCCGCAGGCTCATCTTCCTGGCCCACCACATACACCCAATGGTTCGGAACCAATTGATCCTGAAAATCCGTGGTGTAAGTGATAAAGGCCAGTTGGAGCTGCTTCTGATTACTGAGACAACGAGAGGTAATGGCGGATTGCTTGGCCTGCGACAGCGCGGGCAGCAGCAAGGCCGCCAAAATGGCAATGATAGCAATAACGACCAACAACTCGATCAGCGTAAATCCCCGGTGCGTCAACGACCGGGACCTAAACTGATAGAGCTCCGTCATGGCACATTTTTTAAACATGCTACCTCAAGAATCGATCCATACTGACCATTACAGGAACACTGTCCGTTGCGCGAATGGATTTTTCAACCCATAAAGGTCCATTGAAAACCACTGTTTCAATAGGTGGCCCGCCCTCCCGAAATGTCGAACACAGCCCCGGTGCTAAAGGAACACTCGTCGGAAGAAAGCCAAGCAACCAGCGCCGCGACCTCCGAAGCCTCTCCTGCTCGGCCCATCGGGATCTTCGAGAGCATGTATTTCACATGCTCCGGACTGCACTGCTTTAAGATGTCGGTCTGAATGACCGCCGGGGTAATGCAATTCACCAGGACACCCGTTTGAGCCAGTTCTTTGCCCAAGGATTTTGTCAATCCAATGACGGCCGATTTGGAAGCGCTGTAGTGCGAGGCGTTAGGATTGCCTTCTTTGCCAGCGATCGATGCCACATTGACGATTCGTCCACGGCCCGCCCGGATCATTTCGGGAATCACGGCGTGGCAGCAATGAAAGACCCCCATCACATTCAAGTCAACGACCGCACTCCACTCGTCGGTGGTACATTCCCAAAGCTTCTTCGACACACCCGCAATGCCGGCATTGTTAACCAGGATATCGACACTACCAAACCGCTTGAGACATTTCGCGACCGCCCGCCGAACTTGCGCCGACCGAGTGATATCCACCGCAGTGGTTTCGATTTCACCCCTGCCAGCCAGGGCTTTCTTGGCTGTATTCAACGCGTTGGGATCAATGTCCCACAAGACGCATCGTGCGCCTGAGGCGAGAAATCGTTCAATACAAGCGAAGCCAATGCCGCGCGCCGCACCCGTGACAATGGCGGTCCGGCCCTTGAGATCAATAGTAGTCATGAATTGGTGGTGCCTTTCCCTAGAATCTGCGGACTGAATTGTCGAGCGGAGTTCCGAAGGTATTCACGCAATCAAACCGCAGTTTTGGGCCGAGCCGAACTGGCAGGGGGACGGATGCCCAGCCAGCAGAATGCCCCGAGCAGGCAGACGACCGCGCCGAATCCAATGCCCGCTTTCCACCCCAACCATTGGCTGAGTACCGGGGTCAACATCGGCGCGATCAATCCGATGCCGTTGCCTCCGGTATTCATGATGGCTGCCGAGGTGCCGCCTCGGCCCCTGCCGATCTGGACGGCGGTTGTCCAAAAGGAGCTTTCGCAGAGGCCCAAACATCCTAAAGCGAGGGTAAACCAAAAAACGATCCAGAAGCGTTCGGTGGAGAAGACCCCGCCAAGAAGGAGGAAGGAGCTGGCGGTCATGGCGATTTTTGGCATGAGCGCCCGTCCCACAGCTACGCCCCGTTTTCGCTCAAATTGGTCGGTGATCCAACCTCCCAACGGCATGGCCACGGCCATCGCCAAGTTGGGCAACCCCGCATAAAATCGACTCTCCAATTTGTCCATTTTCAGGATCTGATCGAAGTAGTAGTGGAGCCAATAGAAAAAGAGGTACTGGAAATATCCCACGGCAGCGTAACTCAGCGTTAGTAATACCAACCGCCGATCCCAGAGAATTTCGGGAGGTTGCAGATCGCCCTCAGGTTCGGCAGCTAAGGGTGTTTCTTCAGCCCCCTGCACCGGTAAATCGCGAGCCACCACAAACCAAATCAGGGCCAGGCCCGCCGTAATGGCCCCAGTGACGAAGAAAGCCTTCGGCCAGTCAACCCAGTCGATCAATCCGCCAAACACCGGATGTACCAGAGCATATGCCAGGACCGAGGCACCCGTGATCGTGCCGTTTGCCAGGGGCTGTTGGGTCGGGGGAAACCATCCTCCGATACACCGGGCGGCTCCCGGATGCAGCGGGGTGCTAAAGACACCCATCAAACAACGCACCACCATCAACGTCATCCACACCTGTCCCGCCGCCAGCACTCCAAATCCAAGCACCCCAGTCATCGCGCAGAACACTGCCGAACCGATCCCCATACACGCCATGGCGACTCGCGGACCACGCCGATCAATGAACCAACCCCCAGGGATCATGAAGATCGTGTACGCCAACAGAAATGAGGAATAGACCAGACCCATCCGTTCGGGGGAGATTCCAAACTGCTGAATGATGCGTTCATCACCAGCGCTCGTGATACTGGCGCGATTGAAGTGGCTAATGAAGCATAGCGCCATCAAAAGCACCAGAATACCCCAGCGCCGTCCAGCACTCGGAGCAATTGACAACGCAGAACTCATAGGCGGTCGGAATCCATCGTCAGGGAATGCCGTCAGCATGCAACGACTGCCAGTCGGTTGCACAGGCTTTTCCAACCTTCTGATGCAAGTCCAGGCATTCGATCCAGAGCGGACATCCGACGTCTTGAGGTTCCACCCCGAAACGCAAGACGCCATCCACCGTCATCACTCCCGAGCCCCGCGCCGCCTTCCTCTCACTTTCCTATCCGAAGGTCGAGACCAACTAGGTAGCAGAGCCGTCCTCCCGCTGCAGGAGAGTGACCAATCCAAAGGCTGGAATCTCGATAGAATCTGAACGCCAATGAAATCGATGGCGTCGAAAGGCTTCGGGTTGAGTCGTCGCCAACACCGCGGTGGTCGTGTCCAACCGACGTCCTTCACGCGTCTCAGGCATCGCGCGGAGATCCACCAAACGTGATTCGCGCCCCAAATTTGCAAGGATAAGCCGGTGTTTCCCACCCTTGCGCAAGGTCAGTGCATGAATCCTTTGGGGCTCTGTCGTTCGTGTTGGAAGCACTTCGGCGCCCGCCCATTCTCCCACATCCGCCAGGGCATGGTATAGCGGGAACACGCCGCCAGGCACCGACACAAATCGGCCCGGCATCGGCGAACCACCCGGTCGTTCCAAAACGCCCCGCCACCCCGTGGTTTCATAAAACGTCACGCTCTCCGCGCCAGACTCCGCCACGGCTCGCAGCATCGCCAATGTCCACGCCGCGGCCACGAGGGAACTCTGGCGCGGATCGACAGAACTCGGGAGTTCGCCGTCGATCGATACATCCAAATCGGCATATCGCACGCCTGGCGCATAGCGGGGCTTCAAGGTCACTGGACTGATGACCAATGGTTTGTCCGGGTAATCCTTTTGGACACGCCAGATCTGCGGTGGCACTGCCTCAGGTGTTTCCAAGAGGCTGCTCAGGTCCGCGGCATGAACCTGAGGATTCATCGACCAACAGATAAAATCCGCATCATCCACTGGCACGGGCTGCAGTTGAAGCTGATAGAGGTCGCCATCGGTGCCGGCACCAATAGCCACCCCGCATTCCTCCAATTCCAACCGGGCATGCGCCAGATCCAAGGGCAGCGTCGATCGCTGTCCCTCCCGAAAGATCAACGCCCGACAAAGGTCCGCTTTGAGTCGACTCAGTTCACTCATTACCCGTTTCAAATCGCCGTCGCCCGTCCGGGGCAGATGAATGGCCAATTCCAAGGCCGCACCCAATTCCATGGCATCCCGCGCAGCTCGTCGCAAGTCCTCGATCCAATCCAAAGTACTGAGCCATAGATCTGTCCTCAAAAACGCAGTCCCGAGACGGCTAAGTCGCGAGACTTCCAGGTCCGTCAGAGTCGCTCCATGCAATGCCATCCCCAGACCGATCTCCGGCAAGCGACAACTTCGGTTCCGATCGATCTCCAAGGCAACCTCCTCGCGACGTCTCGGCGACTTTGGAGGGCGATCCGACCGAGCCAGACTCTCTTCGAGCTTTAATGTCACTCGTTGCCTCACTCGCGTTCCCTGACGGATTTCCACAGGCATGGGATAGCGCAAGGGGGTGCTGTAGGTCTTGAAACTGGCATCAATCCAATTGCGCTGATCTTCCGTCTCAAAAGAGTCTCCCTCGAACTGCACTGTCGCCCAAACCCCCGGCTCGACTTCATGGGTCAAACCTGACAAATCAGAAAATCCACCGACCGGCTGTTCACGGGCCACTTCCATGGGAAACTTCAGTAAACGTGTCGAACCATCGATATGCAGGGTCCGGCAGGACGCCCCGCAACATTCGAGAATCGGATGCAGCACACAGAGTCCAATACGGTTCTTCAAAAACGTGGAGAGGGCTTCCCCATCCAAGCCAAAAGAAATCGTGCCATCCGATCCGCCGGTGATCACCGCATGCCACACAAAATGGATATCGCCCGCCCGATGAGTCCTAGTATAGACCGCACGAAACCCAGAGGACGGCAACTCCAAGATTTGATCTGTAATGACTCCGGGAATGGTGCACCAATTTTGGTCGCGCACCGCTCCATAGATCCGCCGGATTACTTCGCGACCCTGGTAGCGAATCTGCCGTAGGTCCCCCATTTCAAGGACCAATTCCCAAGGACCCGCCCGCAATGACGTTCGAGAGGTCAGCGGCTCGGCAGACCCATGAGCCAGCCAACAATCGGCAGCACGGCTGGTCATGAATCCTTCAAATTAATTCCCGAATTGGCTCCCCCCGCCCCAGTGTCTCCGTCAGGTCGCGCGGTAATCCGTCCATTACCCGCACTTCACCCAGGTCCAACATCGAATGCATGATCGTTGCCATCAAGTCCTGGGGTGTAATCGGATGAGACGTCGGCTCGCCACCATCGCGCGAAGAGCTCCCCACCACCTGCCCCATTTTCAAGCCCCCACCATACAGCAAAAGAGGCCCCAGATTGCCCCAGTGATCCCTGCCGCCCGCTGCATTCAGTCGTGGTGTCCGCCCCATCTCGCCGCAACACACTACCAGGATCTTGTCCCGCAACCCGCGGGCTTCGATATCCTCAATCAGCGCCGAGACCGCATGATCAAACGGCACCCCCACATAACCCATACCTTCACTCATGGTGGCATTGTTCACGTCGGCATGCATGTCCCAAACAAAACTCGTGGTTACCGTCACAAACCCTGCACCCCGTTCGCACAAACGTCGAGCCAGAAGCAGCAACCGGCCCAACGTGTTCACGTGATCTGCATAGTGCGGATGATTATTCCATTTCCGACTGATTCGATCTCTGGGAACTAAGGGTGCGGTATCGTAACGTTCGATCAGCGCCGGGGATTCCTTGGAAAGATCGAACGCGTCACCCACGCCGCGGAGGATTGCCCCGAAAGCCTGTTGCTGCAATGCATCCAGGGACTCCCCGATGCGCTGGGTATCCATACGCCGCCGCCATTGATCCAACGCATTCAGCAGCGCCCGCCGATCTTGCACTCGCGCCTGTGGCAGGTGGATCTGCATGTCCTGTTGCAATTGACTTCCCGTCCCCGGCACAAATGGAGCGTAGGCAGCCCCCAAATCCCCTGAACCAGCGATGTTCCCAAACTCCGTGATTGCTGGACCGGCATCCGGCGACACCGCCCGCGGAAACAAGGCCACCGCGGACGGCATTGCGGTCTCGATGCGAGTCGCCCCGGCCACACGCGCGTAAAGTGAACCCATGTTCGCGCCCAAGGTCGATCGACTCACAATCGGCTTGATGTTGTGGTCGGCATCCCCTGGAACAAAGGAACGCACAATGGCAACTTTGTGCGCCAATCGAGCCAACTGCGTCATCGTCGATCCAAAGCGGACTCCGGGAATCGTCGTCGGTATCTCACCCGTCACACTTCGGATGCCGGAGGGTGCATCCATCTTGGGATCAAAGGTCTCAAATTGCGAAGGACCCCCGTGTTGAAACAGAAAGATTACCGAACGATCCTTCAGCAGGGGTTTGCCACTGGCCGCGAAGGATTTCAACGCCATCAGATCCCTCAACGACCAGCCACCTAACCCTAAACCACCCACGCGAAGAAAGTGCCGGCGTCTCAGCCGGGATCCTTCAAGAATTGTGTCGTGTAAGGTAAGCATCGTAATCGAGTTCGCTCAGAAAGGTTCTGCCTCGTTCGATCCTATCCCTCGCCGCCTTCGTCGACCACCTCCATGTTTCCGGAAGTTGGCCTGACGTTCAGCGCGCCTCGCCTGAATTTCTCGAATCTCCAACTCATACTCATACTCTGACTTCAGTTCGTCGATCATCGCCTCCATTTCGAGGTGACGCCGTCGCAATTGGGCTATTTCACGCGACAATTCCAGGGTCACTCGCGACAGCTTCTTCTCGTGGCTGCCCAGCGAGCCAAAATTCCAGGCCGGATGGCTGGATAACTCCCGAAGCTCCTTCCGGGTGGCGATCTGGGCTCGCTGAATCTCCCTCTGCTTCTGAAGCATCGACGCGACACTCATCTCAAGTTGAACCTGAGGTCCGGAATAGCCGCAACGCTCCAGACATGAATAGAGAACCGCCAAGTTGCCACATTGATACGCATCTTGAGCGGTTTGCCAAATCGCACGCTGGGTCTCGGTCATGGCGCCAATCCGGTCTGGATGGAGTTGCTTGACGATCAATCGATAGATCCTCGCGATCCCTTGCCCCTCATGGGTCGCATCCTTCGATCGTTTTACAACTTGTCCGCCAAAGTTCTCGCCAATCGGACGATAAAAATCATCCTCGTCATCCTCCTCAAATAACGAATCAAATAGGTCTTTAAAGTCCTCGGGTGCGTCCTCCGGATCGTCGTCTGCCTCGGCTGGGTCGAACTCCTTGGCGGGCGGGATGGCTGGCCCCTTGCCATTGCGTTCATCCATGACTCGACCATAGGCTTCTACGGGTGAAATCATCAACTGGAGCGCCACCAGATGCACATAACTCAGCAGCGCTTCCGTCGCGGATATCTTATCAACGAGTTCCGTCAATTGAGCACGTTGCGGCCCGAGGTACGTACAAAAGAAGATTCGATGGGACGGCACGTCTTCCTCGTAGAATTGTTCGCGCCGCTTCAGCAGAGCATCCAATTCGGCCTGCAATTTCTCCATCCGTCTCTTGGCTTCGCGGCGCACCCGCGCCGTATCGGATAGCATCAACGAACGGATACCCGAAGACAGGGACTGTCTCCGACTGGCTGTGGCTTTGGCTTTGGCTTTGGCTTTGCGGCGGACGGGTTGGACGGTTCTGCGCGGCACATCGTCACGCTAACTCGTGAAGAATAACGACGCCACAAAACTCCTTCTCACAATCCACACTGGGCCCCTCATGGAAAGATTGATTGATGTCAATCCTGTGGCAGAGCACGGTCGGACAGCCGCCGCGCGGGCTTGTCGCTTCGCCAGGCGCTTCCCATCTGGTGAAGGTATTTCTAGTGCGTAACTGGTTCGTTCTGTCGCTGCCCCTGGTCGCGGTGCTCGCCTTGTTCGCGCCTGGGCTCGGAGCGACGGGTGGCCGCTTTCGCCCGGAAGTGACCGGCAAACTCGCCGTCGCACTGATCTTCATCCTACAAGGCTGGACCCTTCCAACTGCAGCCCTCAGGGAAGGCGCCGGACGCTGGCGACTTCACGCGCTGATCCAAACCGTGACCTTCGTCGTGTTCCCGATCCTCGGCATTGTGTTGGATCGCGCAATCGGCGCCACCCTTCCCCCAGATCTCCGGCTCGGGTTTCTCTTTTTGTTCGTGCTTCCGTCGACAATCTCCATGTCAGTCGTGCTCACCACTCTGGCAGGCGGCAACACGGTTGGAGCCCTCTTCAACGCAGCGCTTTCCAACCTTCTGGGAGTCGTCGTGACTCCCCTGTGGATGGGTTGGCTCATGAAGTGGAGCGGGAATATCCAGCCGATGGGGGGTGTGATTCGCGATGTCGTTGTCCTTTTGATACTGCCCCTTGTCGGCGGGCAACTCCTCAGACTGCGATTCGCGACTTGGGCGGACTATCACAAAAAAGCCCTCGGGCATACTTCCAGTTGCCTCATCTTATTCATCGTCTTCACCGCGTTCTGCAACTCCGTCCAACAGGGTACCTGGCAATCTCTCCCCTCATCTTGGATTGCAGGTACCGCCATCGCAGTCGCCAGCCTCCTGGTGAGCATGATTGGGCTCGTCGAACTGCTCTCTCGCGCGCTCAAATTAGATCGAGCCGACCGGATCGCTGCATCCTTCTGCGCCCCCCAAAAGACAGTCGCCGCCGGCATCCCTCTCGCCAAAGCCTTGTTCGGGGCGCATCCTGGTCTGGGCGTCATCTTGTTGCCACTCCTGCTTTACCATCCGCTGCAACTCATGGTATGTGGCGTGCTCGCCGATCAATTTGCCCGCAAGCCCAAACCGAATCCACCAAACGTACGATCCGCTCCGTGAACTGCCGTCTCGGTTCGATGCGAGTCCGAGGGGTCCATTGTCTTCGCTGGCCTCAATCACTTCACCGATCCAGTCGGCGAATCATGTCGGAAACACGCTCCAGATCGATCCCCGAAGGCTCCTGATCCAACACCCATTTCAGATCCTCGCGCGCACCTTCCCGATCCCCGGTCATGAACCGCACCCGGCTTCGATCAACGCGGTGAGCCGCCGCGCTCCGCTTATCCGCAGCCACGGCAATCAACAGATCGAGATAGCGCAGGGACTCGGCTGGGCCGTCAGTACGCTCCGTGAACGATTGAAGATTCGTCAGCATTCGGTTCAGGATCTCACGTTTTGTCGCCGGCTTGAGGAATTCACTGCGGACTGGCAGACCCTGGGCACTGCTACCGATGTCATCCGCCTCGGTGTGAGTGATGAAACGCCCGCCATTAAACACATCAATCAACTGCTCATCCGCTCCCGGCGGCGCATACTTGACCAGGAAATGTCCCGGTAGAGGCACGCCGCTGACATGGGATATTCCAGCGCGTCGGGCCACCTCCAAAAACAACACACTCAAGGTGATCGGCAGCCCTTCCCGATCATCCATCACGTCATTCATATAACTGTTCGCCCGGTCATAATAGTCGTGTCGGCTGCCGTGGAATCCGTTTTCGGCGAATAAGAATTGAACCAGATTTTCGACTTGTTTGCGACCATCGGTTTCGCCGGTGATACGCTCGCGCATTTCTTGGGCCAATCGATCGAGCTGGGCTCGATACGATTCCACATCCAAGTCGGGATTGTCATGGCGCGCGATCAGCATCGCCGCACGAAAGAGGTCCAACTGTTCCTCAGCCCCCCCCATCAGTTGAACGAGCTCATCGCGGATGGAATCCCGATGAACTCGCGTCGCGAGAGACCTCAACCGGGTGGCCGCCTGTTCCAATTCTCGCGCGTTGGTGGTCAGCCACTGCCGCGACGCCGCCGCATTGACGAGCAATTGGGACCACGTTTCAGGCTTTAGTGTGTCCTCCACACCCACCTTCGTCGCCGCGATGGCTCCCAAGCCCAATTCAGACGCCACACGATCGGAAATACCAGGCACCCCGCTGCTGGAACCATTCCCCAGCGTGAAGTCGCGAAACTCGGCCGAAGTATCGCGGAACTTGGCCAATCCCACCGACCCTCCAGTGAGTTCTTTGTCAGCCGACTCCACCACCAGTTCTTCGTTCACAAAACACAAGAGCCGGTTCTGCTCCACTCTCACCCGCACTCGATTCCATTCTCCACGCCGATAATGCGGACTCGGCACCGTCGTCAAAATACTCCAAGAGAAAACCTCAGGCCCGTCAAAACGCGTCAATCGCAACTGCCCGCCCGTTGGATAAAACCCGTAGTGCCGGTCACCACCATCACTGGCAAAGATTAATCCAGCAGCGCCCGATTCGTCGTCCAGTTTGACAGTCACCGCAACCTCATACGTCGGCGCAGGAACCGGTCGTGTCGCCACCAGAAGCGAGCGTCCGCCAAAGCCATTTCCCAGCCCGTCCACCAGGATTCGATGCCCTTTCTGGCGCCAGCGTGCACCAAACTTTGGATGCCATTCGTTGGTCTGGATCGAAGCAAACGACAACCACCGACTCATTGGCACCGGATTGGGTCGGTCCAACAAGGCTTTCAGTAGCGTCGAGGGAGTTGCGAATCCCAGGTTCCGGGTCAGGGCGGATTTCATGTTGACCACACCATGAACCCGCCCGTTTCGATCCATCAACGGGCCGCCGCTATTGCCTTGCTCGATCGGCAATGCCACCTGCAACAGTTCCACACCGTCAAAGGTGCGCCGCCCCGACAACACGCCTTCCACCACGCTCTGCTGCAACCCCAGGGGAGTGCCGATGGCCACGACTTCCTGCCCCTGCGCCAGGCTGTCGGAATCGCCCAACGGCAATGAGGGTAGATTGGTTACCGCGATGCGAATGACCGCCAAATCCGCATGCCGATCCCAGGCGTGAATGCTCAACGCCTCGTGGCGGCTCCCATCAGCCAATCGAACAGTGACTGGACGCGATTCTCCAATCACATGGAGACTCGTTGCAATCAGACCCTCACCGACCACAAAACCAGTGCCTTGCCCATCCTCACGGCCGTCCCTGGCAAAATGAGACACGACCGCAATCGACCGCTTGGTTGTTGCCGCGAGGTCAGCCGTCGACAACCCGCCAACTGCCGCCTCTAACGACCACGGGGTACAGTCCAACAGGACAATCACCCAAACCACTCTTCTTAAGGGCGCGAAGATCCGCCGACTCAGGGCTGTAAAAAAACGTGGCGTCCGGTGACCGGAATACATGCGACCGACCTTACACGAGGGCCGCAACCGAATAAAGCGGTTCGACAGAAAGACATTTCATCGCTTCCTACCAGCCCTCGGTCTTGTTATGAAACGCCATGCAGTTTGCAGAACTGGGGCTTCGCGCCGCCATTATGGACGCGATTGCGGCCATGGGTTACAAAGAACCGACTCCAATCCAGGAGAAAGCCATCCCTTTATTTCTAGAAGGTAAAGACGTCATCGGCTCGGCTCAAACCGGGACCGGCAAGACCGCAGCCTTTGCTCTACCCATCCTCAGCCGACTCGGGCCACATGGTCCAGGCCCTCGGTGTCTGGTCCTCGAACCCACCCGCGAACTCGCCGTTCAAACACACGAGAATTTCCTCAAGTTTGCCAAGTTTACCACGCTCAGGGCCGGCCTCATTTACGGCGGCGTTGGTTACGGCAAACAAACCGATGATCTCAAACAAGGTGTCGATGTCATCACCGCCACCCCTGGCCGCCTCCTTGACCATATGGGGCAGGGCACGGTCCGATTGGATCGTCTCCAGTACCTCGTGCTCGAC
>SXGU01221629.1_pt1 | contig 12137 bp, 8 predicted proteins | sample 3174531 | NCBI WGS metagenome assembly SXGU01 (sample SAMN11356863, study PRJNA531348) | freshwater metagenome | isolation source: freshwater sample F1-140 | place: China: Fuxian Lake, Yuxi | collected 2017-12-25
CACTGGGTGTTCAACTTGAATACGAGTATTCATTTCAATGAAATAAAAGCAATTATCTTGATACAAAAATTCAAATGTACCTGCACCACGGTATTTTAAATTACGGCAAGCGTTGACAACGCATTCACCCATTTTTTCGCGTAATTTTGAGGTGATGCCTGGAGCGGGTGCTTCTTCTATAACTTTTTGATGACGACGCTGCATGGAGCAATCACGCTCTCCCAAATGCACGGCTTTACCCTTGCCATCACCTAAGACTTGAAATTCAATATGGCGAGGGTTTTCTAGGAATTTTTCCATGTAAACGATAGGATTATTAAAGGCCGCCTTCGCTTCGCTACGGGTGAGAGCAATGGCATTGAGTAGATTGGCTTCAGTGTGCACTACACGCATCCCACGACCTCCTCCACCTCCAGCCGCCTTAATGATCACGGGATAGCCAATTTTTCGCCCTAATGATAAATTGAGGAAGTCGTCTTCAGATAGCGGGCCGTCTGAGCCCGGGACACAGGGAACACCGGCTTTTTTCATGGCCGCAATGGCAGACACCTTATCTCCCATTAAGCGAATGGTTTCGGCTCGAGGCCCAATAAAACGGAAGCCACTTTGTTCGACAATATCAGCAAAATCAGCATTTTCAGCAAGAAAACCGTAACCAGGATGGATAGCGACGGCGTCAGTAATTTCTGCTGCTGAAATAATGGCTGGAATATTTAAATAGCTTTTTTGTGCGCTAGCGGGTCCAATGCAAACGGTTTCATCGGCAAGACGCACATGCAATAAGTCTTTGTCGATATCAGAGTGGACAGCAACAGTTTGAATACCAAGCTCTTTGCAGGCACGCAAAATACGTAGTGCAATTTCGCCGCGGTTGGCAATAACGATTTTACTCAGCATAAATCCAGTCCTTATTCGATGATAAACAAGGGCTGGTCATATTCAACCGGATCACCGTTTGCAACAAGAATAGCAGTGATGGTTCCGGCGCGGTCAGCTTCGATTTCGTTAAACATCTTCATTGCCTCAATAATGCACAATGTGTCACCAGCTTTAATAGATTGCCCAAGGGTAACAAATGGGGCGGCATCAGGTGAGGGAGAGGTATACATCGTGCCAACCATCGGTGAGCGCAATTTATGGGCGGATGATGGTGTTTCTACTGGCTTATTTTCTTGAGTATGTACGCTAGCCGGCTCCGGGGTTTGCATCCCAGGTGTTGGTATATACCTTACCTGTGGCACCTCTCCTGGATGGCTATAGCGACTGAGGCGCAATGACTCCTCTCCCTCTTTAATTTCAATTTCAGAAATACCAGTTTCTTCCAGTAACTCAATTAATTTTTTTATTTTGCGAATATCCATTGATTACGACTCTCTCAATTTGAATTTTTCAAGAATGGCGTGTAAAGCCAACACGTATCCGTTTGTACCAAGACCACTGATAACGCCATCGGCGATATCGGAAAAATAAGAATGCTGGCGAAACGATTCGCGCGCATAAATGTTGCTAATATGTACTTCAATAAAAGGAAGTTGCACGGCTAACAGCGCATCGCGTAAGGCAATGCTAGTATGGGTATATCCGGCGGGGTTTATGATGAGATAATCCATTTTATCGGCAGACGCTTGATGAATGGCATTGATTAACTCGGCTTCGCTGTTGCTTTGTTTAGCGGCTAACATTAAGCCAGAAGCGCTTGCATGCGTTTGAAGTAGCTCGTTAAGCGTGGCCAATGTCGTGCTGCCATATACTGATGGTTCACGTAAGCCTAATAGATTTAAATTGGGTCCATGCAGAACGAGTATTTTTTTCATCAAGCCACAGTTAAGTACTATGTTGCGCCGATTTTGCCTTATTTTTACCTAAATGTCTATATGGGCGAGGATATCGGCAAGATGTCGGCACGTTAGCTTCAAATTGTGACGATGGGAAGTATATACTATTTGAGATTGTACGTTTTACCGTTATTGAAACAAGCAAAGGAATGCCTTATGACGACTCAGTTAACAGACTTAACGTTACGCGATGCCCATCAATGTTTAATTGCGACCCGGTTGCGTACAGAGGACATGTTACCGGTGTGTAAAAGAATGGATCAAGTTGGGTTCTGGGCAATGGAGGTCTGGGGAGGGGCTACCTTTGATGCGTGTTTGCGCTTTTTGAAAGAAGATCCCTGGTCGCGCTTACGACAATTGCGTGAGTCGCTACCCAATACGCGATTATCCATGTTACTTCGTGGACAAAATGTGGTTGGTTATCGACATTATGCGGATGATGTTGTGCAAGAGTTCGTTCGGTTGTCTGTTAAAAATGGTGTTGATGTATTCCGTATTTTTGATGCGCTCAATGATGTACGAAATCTGCGCGTGGCCATTGACAGTGTAAAAAAATTTAAGCGACATGCGCAGGGCGCTATTTGTTATACTACAAGTCCTGTGCATACCTTGGATAACTTTATTGAGATGGGAAAAGTTTTGGCTGGTATGGGCTGTGACAGTATTGCAATCAAAGATATGGCAGGATTGTTAACGCCTACGGTAACCGTCGAATTAATTGACGCATTATCTACAGCGACGATGTTACCTATACACTTGCATAGTCATGCTACATCAGGGCTTGCTAGTATCTGTCAATATCAAGCGGTTCTTGCTGGATGTGAGCATGTTGACACCGCGATATCGTCTTTTTCTGGTGGGGCGTCACATCCTGCAGCTGAACCGCTGGTTGCAGCACTTGCAGGCACTCCATATGACACGAGATTGGATTTAACCTTGTTGTTAGAGATAGGCGATTATTTTCGTGAAGTACGTAAGAAATATCAGCAGTTTGAAAGTGAAGCCCGCGAAATAGATCCTAGGGTGCAGTTGTATCAAGTCCCTGGTGGCATGCTGTCCAATTTATATAATCAACTGAAAGAACAACAAGCGCTGGATAGGATTGATGCTGTACAGGCCGAAATCCCCTGTGTTCGACGTGATCTGGGGTACCCGCCTTTGGTGACACCTACTTCGCAAATCGTTGGTACACAAGCGGTGTTAAATGTGTTAATAGGCGAGCGCTATAAAACCATCACCAATGAAGTTAAATTATTTTGTCAGGGGAAATATGGTTTGCCTCCTGGAAAAATCAACGCAAAATTGCGAAAAAAAGCAATAGGTCATACGGATGTGATAGATGTGAGGCCCGCAGATTTGCTGCCTTGCGAGTGGAGTAAATTAAGGAAAGACATAGGAACTTTGGCCACTAATGATGAGGATATATTATCCTATGCGATGTTTCCTGAAATGGGGCGCCTCTTTCTAGAACAACGGAAAAATAATGCGTTGACCCCTGAGCCTTTAATGATCTCTACAGCTACTCCCAGTCAAAGGGCTTTATCTGAGTTTGATATCGCTTTACATGGTGAACATTATCATGTGAAGGTTGCAGGTTTAGGTGCACGTGACCATGGCCAGAAGGCCTATTATTTATGGGTGGATGGGATCCCTGAAGAGGTTATTGTCAATCATGTTGAATTGGAGGAGGAGAAAACATCTCTGCCTGTCAAGCATAGCAAGCCTAAGCCGGGCGATATTACCGTGGCGATGCCAGGTATTATCGTGAGCGTTAATGTAACACAAGGCGAGAGCGTAGTTGTAGGACAAGTGTTACTGGTGTTGGAGGCCATGAAAATGGAAACGGAAATCCATGCACCCATTGCGGGTATTGTCACCGATTTATTGTGCCAGAAAGGGGATAAAGTGACTCCTGAACAAATTCTAATGCGTTTATCTTAATCATCGTGAGGACACGTTATTCTGCTCGTTAGGATGTGAGATATCATGCCGTGTTTGGATGAAAAATTAGCTGCTTTTTTAGCAGGGGGTTCTGTCATATCGAATAGGATAAAATTTATATACTAATTCAGTGCATTATCCAATCAAAATGGTATGATATCACCCTGAAATGTCGAAAATAAAATTTGCTTTTTTATATTATTTCTGATTATCTAGTCGCTGTGTGGATAGAACACACCATGGAAATTTAACGGAAAGTACAGTCCTTCGCCCTTCTCAGGAGTATAAAAATATGAGTAAAATCTTCTGCTTATTGCCAATTGCTGCGTGTCTAACACTAGCATTATCATCGGCTAATGCAGCCCAGCCTATGCCATTGCAGAGTGTATCGTTTACCGATCTGCAGCATGCTTTTCAGATCGTGCTGCCTCATGTAAAAAAATCGGCAGCAGCGACTATTTCTACTGACTCACTGCACTTTGTTCAGCAACATACCGATGAAAATAAAATGACACATGTGCGCCTGCAACAGCAATACGCTGGATTTCCAGTGTTTGGGGGGTATGCGATTATTCATAGTGCAAAGCCTACACAAACGATGTTGTCTGCAAAAAATTCTGCGAAAATGAATGGCGTGATATTTCGTGGACTAAACCAAGAATTAGGCCAACCTACTCCTGAATTCGTTCTGCATGCAAAAATTGCATTACAGCAATTCAAAGCGCAATACCAGCAGGGTTCCATTAGTGAGGAACAAGTAACACCGATGGTTTATATTGATAGAAATCATCAAGCGTTTTGGGCGTACAAGGTCAGTGTGTTGTTGACCCACAACGATAAAATCCCTGAGCGACCCACAGCGATTGTTGATGCGCAAACATTGAAGCCATTTCTGCAATGGAACGATATGAAAACGGTGCGCACAGCCGTCAATGGAGTCGGGTTTGGTGGTAACCATCTGACGGGTGAGTATCAATATGGTAAGGATTTGCCATTACTTGTACTCAGCCGTAACTCGAGTTCAGCCACTTGCTATATGGAAAATAAGGATGTGAAAGTAGTGAATATGCATCATAAATTTCAAGGAATGAATAGTGCGATGCGTTTTAGCTGTAAGGAGACTGAGACTTTGCCTACCGATTCATATTGGACGGGATTTCAAGGGGATGGTTACGATCTAGAAAATGGTGCCTATTCACCATCTAATGATGCGTTATATGCAGGACAAGTGATTAAGGATATGTATCGAGAGTGGTATGAGCTTGATGTACTAACAGAGCAAGAAAAGCCCATGAAACTAGTCATGCGTGTGCATTATGGTGAAGGATATGAAAATGCCTATTGGGATGGGCAGCAAATGACATTTGGAGATGGAGATACCCTGTTGTATCCACTGGTATCTTTAGGTATAGGCGCCCATGAAATCAGCCATGGCTTTACTGAGCAGCATTCAAACCTTGAATACGTTGGGCAATCTGGTGGCATCAATGAGGCTTTTTCTGATATGGCGGCACAAGCAGCAGAATATTACTCGCAGGGAAAGAGCAGTTGGGCGATTGGTGCTGAGGTCATGAAAGAAGATAGTGGTTATGAAGCATTGCGCTTTATGGATGATCCTAGTCGTGATGGATGGTCAATTGATAGGGCAGATCAATATCGTGAGGGTATGGATGTACATCATACGAGTGGTGTCTATAATCGTTTGTTTTACTTATTAGCAAATCAGCCGCAATGGAATGTGAAGCAAGCCTTCCATGTGATGGTTAAGGCGAATATGGATTATTGGACTCCTTATTCTACCTTTGATGAAGCGAGTTGTGGAGTCATTAATGCAGCCAACGATCTTGGCTTTTCTGTTGAGGACGTGCAGCACGTATTAACCCAAGTGGCTATCAACTATAAAAAGTGCAGTGAATCTTAAGCACGTGTTGCGGGAGTAGTCTTTGATGGAGGCTCATTCCCGCAACGCACCCTCCGTTATTTCATGTTATGAAAAAATTCGCTAGCAGTTGTCCTACTACCTCTGGATTCTCCATGTGAATATGATGACCACCTGATAATTCTACGACGGTTAAATCCTTGACGGACTCTATTCGTGTTTGCATTCTCTCTTCGTCAAATGCGAACCCAAGGGTTGCCCAACACAGCATGCTTTTAGCGTTGATTGCTGATAAACAAGATAAAACCTGGGCTTCAGTCATGCGTAATGGCGAGGGTGCCAGTAAGCGCTTGTCGTGCCGCCAAAAAAAAGCGCCATCCTTCTCATACATTCCCCGCTCACAGAGTATTTCTGCATGGGTTAATGATAAGTAACCTCGTTTTGCTCTGGCTTGGGCCGCAAGTTTTAGGCTACTGTAGGGTTTTGATGGACTATCCTCAATACATAGACCATCTTGCAGAAAGTGCGACAGTTGCTTATGACATGTGACATCCGGGGATGTCAGTGGCCCTAAAGCGTCAATAAATGCTACTGATAGAATGCGATCGGCCGCAATGCCTGCAATGAGGCTTGCTAAACAACCTCCTAGAGAATGCCCCAATAAATGTACCTGCTCCTTTTCCAGTGCATCAATGATTTGTATGGTTGTAAAGATGCCATCGATAAGGTGATAGTAATTCCCTGAAGGTAGATGGGATGAGTGGCCATGGCCAGGCAAGTCAACAGCCACTAGATAAAACTTATCAGATAAATAGGGTGCTAGTAAATCGAAGGAGTTGGCATTGTCAAGCCAGCCATGTAAGGCAAGTATAAGCGGTGAATCTGTATGCCCCCATGACTTGCATGCGATGGAAAAGCCAGGAATGGTGAGTGTGAATGGGTTCATGTTTAGATCCCTATGATCATTTGTAATACTAACGAGCTTATTTATTCGATAGGACTCAATGCAAAATATTAACGCAGTAGGTCCATACATGCTTTTTTTAGGATTGTATCCTATGCTAAGCATAAGGGGTAACTACCTTTGTTGTTATTGTATAAGCTTAAATGTGGTGGGATCCATGCAACAAACTGAGCGGTCAGTATCGCTGATGACTTACAACATTCACAAAGGTTTTGGCTTTGGAAAAGTGCGTTTTATGCTTCCTGAAATGCGGGATGCAATTGCCAGTCTAAATCCAGATTTTGTTTTTCTTCAAGAGGTACAAGGTGCTCATCGCCGTCGAGAAAAACGCATTGACACCTGGCCTGATGCACCTCAATTTGAATACATTGCTGAAAAAATATGGCCGCATTATATTTATGCCAAAAATGCAACCTATCACGCAGGACACCATGGTAATGCGATTTTAAGTAAATACCCGATTGAGCGATTCGAGAATATTAATTTATCGTCAAACAATAGGGCATCACGTGGGATCCTGCATAGCCAGTTGATCGTTGGTGAAGAGAGGGCTAAGGTTCATTTGTTGTGCATTCACTTAGGATTATTTAAAGCTGAGCGTGCTTTGCAATGTCAAACGTTAATGCTTCGCATCAGGGAGCTTGTTCCTGAGAATGAGCCACTGCTGATGGCTGGTGATTTTAATGATTGGCGTAATCATTTATCAAAGCCATTGGCTGATGAGTTAGGGATTGAAGAAGCGTTTTACTCAGTCGATGGGCATCATGCGCGATCGTTTCCTGCAATACGACCCGCACTTTGTGTAGACCGAGTTTATTTTCGGGGAATGAACGTGCGAGAGGTCCGGTGCCTACAAGGAAAACCTTGGCGGATGTTGTCCGATCATGTTCCATTGTACGCCAGTTTTGACTTGGTTTTTTCATAAGGGGGCGCAGGACAGCCATGTTATCCATGCCGCGACCAACAGGCTATACCCCCTATCTGCAAAAATTTAAGCCCTATTTGATCACTTAGAAAAGAGCATATCGTTGGGCTTGCGGACCCACGTGTGTGCTCACTGCCTCTTTGTCGTAAAGATTTGATGAGGGGATATAACCTAATCCAGTCCACGGAGCATTCTGTATGGTTATTAACTCATCCAACAGAAACGAGGCAAAAGAGTGTCGATGGTAGCGAGTGTTCTCATCAGTCAAGAATTCATTGATTTTAACAATGATAGAGCGACTCTCTTGCTCAATAGAAATGTCCTGATGGAGTGCTTTAGCCCGATTCTGTCCGTAGGCACCATGGCGTAGCCAACTAAAAAAACCATTTGCACCACGGTGTGGCTGTTGACTATTATACCATTCCATATATCTATTCTTGGCCGTTGTTACTGCTGTTTTGAGCTCTATGATATGGGGGTCTTGGCCATCATCTATCCAATCTTCAAGAGTGAATGTATCGCTACGGTCGTTTGGGGTTGCATAGTCTCCCTCTTGGCCAGCATAGGGATCTTGGTGGTATTGGGCTTCTGCTGCGGCAATAGTCCTAGACATGGTAATATTTTGTCCAATACGTTGTGATTCAGCACGTAATATGTCAAAGAAAAAAGCAAGTTTGGCTTTCCTTAAGTCCTCAGCTACAGCGAGACTGTGCTGTGGATTTAGCTCTTGGTCAGCTAGGGTGGTGGTGTGAAAAGCGATGGCTTCTATCGCTTGATGATATGCATTGTCTCCGTTATGAATGACTTGCATCAGTGCGTCGTAATAGTCTGATAAATTTCTAAATGGTCGACTCAAAACACCCTCCATGCAACTGAGTAATTGAGCCAGTAGATCTTGGCGTTGAGCCTCATCAAACATGGAGTCCACTAACGTACTGATCTCTGCAACAGGTAAACCCAAGCCGCTGATGGGGGGATAAGGTACAGCCTCGACGTTCTCTTCTCTTTGCCATTCTTCATATTGAGCGGCCATTGCTGCAGGAAAATCATCTTCTCTGGGCTCTTCGTCAAAATAAAAAGGATCATCTGTTATTGCCATATGCGGTGCGGGTGGGATTGCCATTGGAGTTTCACGCTCAAACCGCTCTATCGGTAAACCAAAGGCTTGGCGAATGTGGTTATACACAGCCGCTAGCAAATCCAAGAAAAAATTCTTTTTCATAAAAAATAATGACTCTTGATCGATTGGACTATCTGCAAGAGTTACATAATCAACAGTTCTGGAAGCTTGTTGGACAAGTGAGGCACGATGCACATTATCTATATTGCAAAGCACGTCACGAAGGGCCGCTAAATAGGAGTCAAATGTCGGAAAATTTTTCGCATTAAACTGTGCTAATGCCACAGGGAGGAATGATAGCAGCTCATGTCGCTGCTCTTCGTCAAAGCCACCCTCTATTGTGGCGACAAGTCTGGTATACAGATCGGTGTGCTGTAACGTGTGCCATATCTCTTCTTGTTGTTCCGGGGTTAGTGGAAATTGGAAACCATCTGCAGGTTGGGTAGATGGTCGTATGTAGGCTGCAAAAGGGTTTTCTTTTACTTTTTTCCATGTGGCTTCTTCAGGAGAAAACTTAGAGACGACAGGTGCTTGAGTTAATTTACTTACTCCCTCATAACGGTATAAAAATCCATTATCTAAACAATAATAAGCATGTTGTGCGTTCCCGAGCGAAGGGCTAGCAAGCACATGCCAAGTACTTTGAGCAACAGGAGTCCATGGCGTAGCTAAGACGGGGTGATGGGCATCAATCGATGCCGACTCTGCTATCATAAGCCCATTCTGAACTATACTAAAACGTAACCACGCATTTGATTCGACACACCACAACGGACCTATCATCACCTATACTCCCCAGCATCGCTACACAATCTGATTGCATTAACTTTTAATTTTTTCAAAAGAATTGATGTTAAATAACAAACCCATCAAAGAATTTAGTTCAGGCCCCTGGTGGATATCTCTTTAGGTTCATCATCAGAAGAGATGAATAATGTCTCATAACATGATGTCTGATTCCACTGTTCACGGGCAAGCTGAATGGCAACACTATACCACTTGGTTTTGATTATAAATTAAAATAGACTACAAAATCGATGGTATTTCGTCATTACTGTGCATTAATCAATCTATTCGTGCCGGCATGGCGTAAAATTTGGTGGTGAAAGTCCACTACGGTATGAGTTGAGATGGTTCGGTAGTCTGCGCGAGGTGGAGTTAGATAGCAGCACGTGGCATGATGGCTAAGCTCCGATGCCGTTGATTTGTAGGAGGATTGTTGTTTAAATAGGTTTAATTTTTTTTAAAGTCCTCTCAATGCCTGCTTTTGCTGATTTTTTATTTTCATGTATTCCCCTCAATGACCATTCAGCTCTTGACCCTATATTGACTCGATATAACCAGGAGTTTTCAGACGGAGCAATGCCGTCAGTTGAACGACCATTTATATTATCTCCGATAGACATAGGCCTTTTAATTGCCATAGCCCGAAAGCATCAATCTGAGAAACTATTTATTGCGTTAGCACGTATGGGAACAGTTGAATTCAATCCAGATAAAACCATAAAGGAGCCGTTTGACCCATTCATAGGGCGAAGAGATAAGGCGATAGAAACTGCAATGATAATCAAAGCGATTGAGCTAAAATCTAGAGAGGGAAGGCATGATGAGATGGCATCAAGAATTGTTTATGGTTTAAGTGGTAACCCACCAACACTAAACCATTTGCGTTTTATTGTATATTTGTTGAGCTATAGCGAGGTTACCGTTGTTTTGAATGCACAATCACCACTCAAATCCCTTGATAGCTATGTTGCCCCGGATATTCGTTTGGAAATGTTGCAAAGTATGGTTAATGACTTGGATGATGAACGCCATAAACCTAGATTAGATCTCTCGCGTGTAGAAATTGATAGGCCGCCGCCTTCCCGCATGGTTGTTACAATGAGTATCCTTACTTTGTTATCTAAAAAAAATGAGCCATATACATTAGTCCTTGGCATAGATGCTCTGCCTTTATTCACGCGGTGGTATCGATGGGAAGAGCTTGGCAAGCTCTGTTGTATTAAATTCTACCGCCGATCAGGCGAAACGTTGAGTGATGTTTATGTGGAATATTATTTAAAATGGCTTGAGCAAGGTGGCGTCGATAACATTCATATGGTTTTTAATACTGAATCAGAGTACCGTGCGTTTCTGACCGCTCATCCCGCACTTAAAGCATCAGTTGAAATCATACCTGATATGACAGAAGGGTCAGCTACTGCCATTCGTGCATGGTACAGAGAGCAGGGTATTGCATCCGATCGGCCCTTTCCGCCATCGGAGCTAAATGTTCATCCGGCTGTCCATGCAATAGTTCAGCGCTATGGTTTGTTTCGAAGCCCAGTGAATACGAGCATTGCTCCTGCTGTGTCCTTTGAAGCTAACACATCTCTGTGAGCCAGCGGAGGAAAGGTGTTGAAGATTTGTGCTAAAATTTAGTGATTCTGATGGGCCATCTGTTTAGCCTGTCTTCTGACGGGCTAAACAGATGGCCTTAGGGATTGTTTCCCGCCAGCAGTATATTGTGTTGAGACTCCAAAGATCCGTGGAAAAACGAGAAGATTAGGTATTCCCACTGGCTTCGATCGCTTCGATGCGATTTATTTCACTTTTGCTGATATTCACCAAAACAAGCAAGGCTATTTAACCGAGCACGATTGAGCAAGACAGCTTGTGCATTGGTTATGTTGGCAGACTTTCCTTGCCAAGCTTGCAAGCAATCTTCCTGTAATGCTCGTCCATAAGAAAAACTTAATGTCCAAGGCTGATAACCGGCACTATTGATAGCATTTAAATTGGTGGTAGCTTGCTCGGGCGTTTGGCCTCCCGATAAGAAGTTGATCGTTGGAACGGCAGCGGGTACATTGTTTCGAAATACACTCAGTGTATAATCTGCTATTTCTTCGGGAGAGCTAAACGGATTAAAGCTCTTACCAGAAGTGACCATGCTAGGCTTAAGCACTATATTCTCTAATTCAACTTGGTGAATAAAAAGGGCATGAAATAATTCATGAAGTACCATTTCACTGGCTTCAGCACATCGCTCAATACTATGCTCACCATCCATTAAGACTTCTGGCTCGACAATCGGCACGATGCCAACGGCTTGGCAGCAGGCCGCATAACGAGCCAGAATCTCAGCACCGGCTTTCATTGCCGTTAAGCTCGGGGTGTAATCGGAAATGGAATACACATTGCGCCATTTGGCAAATTTGGCACCTTGGTTTTTAAAGTGCAAAAGACGTTCAGTCAAGCCGTCTAGTCCTTGCGTTACCTTTTCATCATCAGTATTGGCTAAATTAACAAGTCCTTTGTCCACTTTGATGCCGGGTATGATGCCTTTTTTGGCAAATAATTCAGCAATAGGCGTGCCGTGCTCATCTTTATTTTGAAAGGTTTCTTCAAATAGAATGACACCATTGATGTACTGTTCTAGATCTGGGGTCGTTGCAAGTAGGAGGCGGTAATTGCAGCGGTTTATTTCATTA
>SXGU01385521.1_pt1 | contig 12135 bp, 8 predicted proteins | sample 3174531 | NCBI WGS metagenome assembly SXGU01 (sample SAMN11356863, study PRJNA531348) | freshwater metagenome | isolation source: freshwater sample F1-140 | place: China: Fuxian Lake, Yuxi | collected 2017-12-25
GGCGGCGGGCGTTATGACGGGTTGATTGGAATGTTCGGGAAAGAGCAAATTCCGGCGTGCGGGTTTAGTTTGGGACTCGAAAGGATTCTTGTCGTGATGAACGAGCGCGGAATGTTTCCCAAGGAACTCGATGCGAACGCGGCGGATGTGGTTGTGACGGTTTGGAACGAAGATGCGGCGGGTGAATCGCTCAAATTGGCGAGCGAATTGCGCAAAAGCGGTTTGCACGTGCTCGTTTACCCGGAAGCCGACAAGCTTGGGAAACAATTCAAATACGCCGCGCAGATCAACGCTTCGTTTGTCTGCGTCGTCGGCGACACCGAACTCGCCGAACACACTGTTACACTCAAAGATTTGCGCTCCGGCGAACAAAAAACCGTCGCCCGCGCCGACATCGCCGCGCATTTGCGATCAAAAATCACTGAAATCATAAAATAATCAACTCTTGCACAACGCAAAAAAGCCGGTTCGGACGAAACGAATCGGCTTTTGCAGCATTTGAACGCTTTTTGCGCGAAAAAATTCGCCATTGCACGAAAAAAATGTTCAATGATTGAATTAAAATGCCCGCTGATTGAAATAAAATGCCTGCTGATTGAAATGAAATCGCCAATGATTGAAGTAAAATCGTCAATGATTGAAAAAAATCGCCAATGATTGAAGTGAAATTGCCTTTGCAAAGAAAAAAATCGCCAATGATCGGTTTTAAATGCCCATCGCACGAAAAAAATCGCCGTCGCACGAAAAAAATTGCCATTGTACAACTTCAAATGCCCGCTGCACGAAAAAATTCGCCGCTGATTCACTTTAAATCGCCGCTGAACGAGATGAAATTGCCTTTGAATCAAACAAATTGATTACTGAATCAAGTAAAACCAACGTTGAATTAATTTAATCCGCTCTGAATCAAATGAAACGATTGTTGCATTGTGATAAATCGCTTGTTAATTGAATGAAACACGTGTTGTTTGAAAAAGAAATGCGCACGAACGGCGTGAATATTCGCTGTTTGAGATTAAAGCAAACACGGAAAGATTGAAACAACGAAAAAAGAAAAAAGGCTGTCGGGTTTTGCGCCGGACAGCCTTTTTCTTTCTGCATTGTTACCGCCGTTTAATAAACGGTCGAATCGCTTGTTTCGACGTTGCGGCTCGCATTATATGTATAGCCGTTCGCCGCGAGATTGGTCACGGTAATTGTGAACGTGCCGCGTTTTTTGCTTACATCCGAATTAAAGACAATCTGACCGCTGGCATTGGTTGTGCCGGTTTCGGTGTCGCTTGCGAGACCGCTCCAGCGCGCTGTCACGGTCACATTCGGACGAACCGCGCCGTTTGCATCGCGAACGGTAATCACCGCGCGTCCCGATGCACTGCGATTGGCGATGGTGGTTGACATTGCGATGCTGCCAACGAAAATATCAATCGCCGGTGCCGCCCGAACCGTGATTGCGATGCTGCTCGAAGCGGTTGCGCCGCGATTATCGCTGACTGTTAAAGTCGCCGTATAATTTCCCGCCGTCGAATAAGTATAAGACGGATTAGCGACGTTCGCTGTCGCGCCGTTGCCGAAGTTCCACGCGTAAGAAGCAATCGTTCCGTCGGCGTCAGTCGAGTTTGAACCGGTAAAATTAATCGCCAGCGGCGCGAAACCATTGGTTGTGCTTGCCGAAGCAACCGCCGTCGGAGCCTGATTCGCCGGTGCGGTCGCCGAAATGACGACGCTGCTCGTGCCGATTAGTCCCGAATTGTCGGTGACGGTCAATGTCGCGGTAAAATTCCCCGCTGAATTGTAAACGTGAACCGGATTCGGCTCGGTCGAATTCGTTCCGTCGCCGAAATTCCACGCGTACGAAACGATTGTGCCGTCTGCGTCATTTGAATTAACACTTGAGAACTGAACGGTGAGCGGCGTCGTGCCCGAAGTAACGTTTGCCGTTGCCGTCGCGGTCGGCGTTTGGTTGCCGCTCGCCGTTAACGCGCCGTTAAAGCTGTATTGTCCGATGCTCGCGTAATCCGAATAGCCGGTCGTCGCCGCATCTCCCGCGCCGACGCCGTCAATTTTAAGATAATAAACGCCCGCCGCGAGATTCGCCGTCAAGCTCGACGCTAATCCTGCCGGATTCGCTTCCGCCAGAATGTTTCCCTGCGCGTCCGTGATTTGCGCGAGAATATCGAGGTTTCCGCCGCGCGGCGCCGGACTTAAATTAAAAGTAACGCTGCCCGCGCCGGTTGAAAATTGGAAAACATCAACGTCCGAGCGCGTTGTGATAATGCCCGACGCGCTAACATTCGTACCGCTCAAAACGGTTGCCGATGAAACCGTGTTGCTGTGATCGTCAGTGTTAATCGGCAGTCCGTAATTCTGAATTACCGCCAAATCGTCCTGCAATTGATTCGCGCCCGCGTATTCGCCTTTGCTCCACTGCGAAACGGGTTTGTAATAACCGACGCCCATAATCGGCGCCCAATCGCCCTGACCTTGATAATAGCCGGTCGTTGTTCCGTCGGCGTTGGTTTTTCCGTCGTGGCTCAAACCGAAATTGTGACCGACTTCGTGCGAAGCCGCTTCAGCGATGTTTTTTTCGTTGTTGCCCAAACCTGAACTCATCACGAAAGCCGGTTGGTATCTGGTGCCGACGTAATTGAAAACGCCGACGTAAGCGACGCCGCCGATGCTGCTGCCGGTGAAGTTGGTCGGGCTGATGACGGCGCGCGTGCCGTATTGCAAATCGCTCGAAGTCGCGCGGTAAATCGCCGCGTCGCCGGGATCTTCGGTCGTTACGTCAACATCGAAAGCGGCGTAATCTTCGGCGACTCTCTGCCAGATATACTGAATCGCGTCCTGTTCCTGCGCGTTAAATGTCGCCGAATCGCCGTCAATTGAAAACGGCGCGGAAGTGATCGGCGCTCCGCTTGAATAACTCGTATTCCACTGCGTATTCGATGTCACGTGTCCATCAAAATCAAGGTAAATCACGCGGCTCGAACCGGGTCGGCTGTGCAGTTTGAAAGTTTGATCGTAAGCGTAAGGCGCGGCGGCTTCGACGGTCGGCGCGGCGCTGTCGTAATTTTGAGTTTCTTCAACCGGATCGTCAACGTAAAACAGATTGTCCGCTTCGTCAACAAAAAGCGTGCGGTCTTCTAAAAACAATCGGCGCAAATTTTTTGCCGATTTGCCGTAACGCACCGCGACTGTCGGCAAGCGTTCCGCGAGTTTGTTGATCGCTTCCTGACCGCGAGCGCGTTTTTTCTGCGAATCAACATTGTCTTGAGCGGAAACGCCGACGATGCCGATGAAAGCTGATAAAAAGAGAACAGCGAAAGACTTGAACACGTTTTTGTTAGTGAAAAGCATCATAAGATACGGAATTCTCCTAAAAATATATTAAAAAGTTGATTTTTAACTGCTGAATTGCTGAAAAAACTGGGGAACGGCGAATAATCCGCCGTAAATTTGCGCTGAATCGAAAAAGAAAAGCTGTTTAATGTAAATTACCGATGCGGCGAAAGTTTTGCGTAAAACTTTTGTCCGGCAAACCGAATACCGATTAATTTCTCAACGGCTTTATAATCTAAAAAAGGGGTTGTATAAATGATTACGTTGGCTAGATTCGCTGTTTTAATCAGAGGTTGCCAAAAATTTTAAGGACGGATGATTTTATGGAAAAGGTTTTACAAAATTTTCTCGACGAAGCGATTGACGTTTTCAAGAGTTATAAAAATCTCGCCGACAAAGCGATTGCGCAAATCAGCGAAGAGGAATTTTTCAAGACGATTGACGCTGAAGCCAATTCGATTGCCGTCATCGTCAAACATCTCGGCGGAAATCTGCGCTCGCGCTGGACTGATTTTTTAACGACCGACGGCGAAAAAGCTGACCGCAATCGCGATGCGGAATTTGTCGCCGAAAGCGACACGCGCGCCAGTATTTTGGAGAATTGGGAAAACGGCTGGCGAATTTTACTCGATACGCTCGAATCGCTCGCGCCCGAAGATTTAGCGAAAATCGTACAGATTCGCGGCGAAGATTTTACCGTTCTCAAAGCAGTCACGCGCGCCTCGACGCACGCGGCGTATCACATCGGACAAATCGCGCTGCTCGCCAAACATTTTCGCGGCGAAAACTGGGAAACTTTGAGCATCCCGAAAAATAAATCGGCGCAGTTTAACGAATATTTGGCGAAAAAAGAAGACAAAGGCAATTATCTGGAAGCGGCGCAGGAATTTGCCGAAAAAAAATAAATTGCTTTTTTCGCATCGTTGCGCGGCAACTTTTCGAGCAGTTCAAAACTCATAAAATCAGCGGTCAATCCGCCAAAGCGAAAATCACCTGAAAAACTCAGTATGCCTAAAATTTTCTTTTCCACTAAATTTTCGTGCTCTGCTCTCGCGCTGATTATTTTCGCGGCGGCGAATTTGAACGCGCAAACTGATGACCGGATCAATGCGCTCTTGCTGAAAAAAGAGTTAGCGCAAGTCATTAAAGAAACGGAAAATTCGTCGGCGAACGATTTGCCTTCGCTGCTGCGGCGTTTGGATTTGTATTACCGCATCGTGGACAGCGCCAAAATAATTTCCACCGTCAGACAAATAACCGAAACGGTAAAAACCGATGAGGATCGTTACCGAGCTGCCGAATCGGTGAAATACGCGATCAACAACGAGTATTTCAAAGACGCCGCGACGTGGCGGCTTTATTTGCAGAAAATCAATTACGACGGCACGATTTATGAAAAATTCGCCGAATCGTGCCGCGCCGAACCGATTGTTTGCGGCGCGCACGATTTCGACGAATGGCTGGCGCGAAAAACTTCCGCCGCGCGCAACGAAAGCGAATCGAGTTACTATCAATGGCTCGAACGACGCATAAACTGGCGCGAAAAAGTCGGTTTTGACAACGCGGAAATTTTCGCCGGTTTCGCCGCCGACGTGCGCGAAAATCCCGGCGATCCGGCAGCGGCGAAACGTTACGCGCGTTATTTTCGGCAGCCGGAGGAAATCGCCTGGCTCGCGGAAATTTTCGCTTCGCCGCACGCTTATGATTCTTACAGTCTCGGCAAAACAATCGTCGGCAGCGTCAATTATTCGCCGCACAATGAAGCTCAGAAACGACAAATTCTGTACAGCGCCGCGCTGCTTCTGCAAAAATCCCTGCGCATTCCTTTCAGCGAAAAAGATAAGGAATTAATCAATTCGTATGTTTTCAGTTATGCGTCAATGCCGCCGCGCATCGGAAATTACGAAAAACAACTGCGTTACTGGACGAAAACAGAACTCGCCGAGGTTTTCCGCCGCATTGAAGAGCCGCAAAATGCGCAGCCGATTGTCGAAGAACTCGCGCGGCTCGACACGAGCGATATTATGCCGGGAAACGCCGCGTATTTGGCGGGCGCGGTGCAGATGGCGTCGGGCGCGCGTGTCGTCGAATCGAAAATTCTCGCCGATCAGAGCGAGCGGCAAAATTCTTATGAATATTGGAACGAGCGCATCAGCTATTACACCGGAAGAGAAGAACCGGAACGCGTTATTGACGCTTATCGTCAGGCTCTGGCGACGATTCCGTTCGACTTAAACGATGAGCAATCACGAGGCAGACGGGTATTTCTCATTCGCCGATTCGCCGATTTCGCCGATGAAAAGTTCGGATATTATGCGAATCGGACCGGCGAAATGACCGACGAAGAAAAACTCAAAGCCGCGCGCTGGAAAGAGACGGAGTATTTTTTGCGCGGCGAATTCGAGACGAGAAAATCGAATATTGATTACGCCTCCGAGCTGTTTAAAATTTTCCGCGACGAGAATTTCACGCGACTGTGCGACGAGATTATCAGCCGTTACGCGAATTTTCTCGCCGCGTCCGCCAAAATTATCTGGCTGAGTCCGCACAAGGATTTGCTTTATTATTTTTTGCAGAGCGAAACCGCTTCACAATCGCAAAAAACGGCGGTGATGAACGAACTGCGGAAAATCGCCGAAAGCAGCAATGCGCTGACGGCGTGGACGTTCGGCGAAATGCTTCTTAATGCCGACCGCGCAGGCGTTTATGCCGCGCGCATTACAGCGATTTTGCTAAAAAATCTCAACGTCATCGAGAAAAATCCGAACCTGATAAAAATCTTGGCTGTGAAAGAAGGTGAAGATGAAGATTACGATCCGGCAAACTTAAAGAGGAAATACCGCGAAATTCTGTTCAGCGCATATCTGGCGGCGAACGACTGGAAATCGGCGGAAAAACTGATTTTGAATGCGGATTATAATCCGTCGCTTAATTATTTACTTTGGCGGCTGGCGGAAAACGCGGCGAAAAACGCGGCGGCGAGTGAAGTCGTGCGAATCTGGAAATTAAAAGCGAGTTTGAATCGGCGCGATTTGGAAAATCTTGAGTTTCTGGCGAAAAATAATATCGTCAAAGAAAATTTGCGCGAATTTTACCGGCAGATGAAAATAAGTGAACCTTTTTCGCCGATTCCCGACATCGCGCTGCAAAAATTAAAGTAGAAATGAACGGAAGAGGAGAGTAGATTTCCGCCCAAATATTTGTTTGCCGCAATGCTTTTTAGTAACGACCGACGCGAACGCGGCTGACGAGCTGGGTTCTGGTCGTGCCGTTCGGACGATAAACGACGCGGTAGGTTTCGCGGTAAATGACTCGTCCGCGGCGAACGTTGCGCGTATATGTGCGAACGGCGCGGCGGTTAATTCGGCGATTATTGCGTCCGAGCTGGATATTAATCTGCGGTGCGGCGATGCTGTTTGCCGCTAACGTCGCTGTCGTGGTCGCGCTGCCGGTTTTCGCTTCGACCGACGGCACAAATGCGATTGCCGAAAGCGTTAAAATTGATAATGATAAAAGTTTTTTCATTGTATTTCTCCCTTTGTTCAATTTTTATTTGAGCTGAATCGGAACTTATCAAAATCGAGCGGTTCCGTTGTCAGGCTCGCAATTTAAGACGCGAAAAATATCTTTGCGGTTGAATAAATGTTTGTAAATTAATGTAAAGAGCCGCCTTGCGTGCGTTGCCATCCGTTTCAAAAACCGCTTTCGGTCAATAAATAAAACGGCGCGGCGCGCTTGTTTTGGAATATGTTCGACCGATTGTGATAATCTGAAATCCTAATTTATGAAAGGAATTTCCATTCTCGGTTCAACCGGTTCTATCGGATGCAACACCTTAAAAACGCTTGAACATCTCGGCAATTTTCGCGTCGTCGCGCTCGGCGCGGGAAGAAATATGTCAAAATTTGCCGACCAAATTGAGCAGTTTAAGCCGTTGCTCGTTTCGGTCGAAACCGAAGAATGCGCCGAAACGCTCGCGCGCGAACTTTCGGCGCGCAACACGAAAGCGCCGCACATCGAAATCGGCGAAAAAGGTTTGATCGCCGTGGCAACGGATGAAGCGGCGGAAACGGTTGTTTCGGCGACGGTCGGCGCGGTCGGTCTCGTGCCGACGCTGCGTGCCATCGAAGCTGGAAAACGAATCGCGCTGGCGAACAAAGAAACGCTCGTGATGGCGGGCGCGCTGATGACGGAAACCGCCGAAAAATGCGGCGCAGAGATTTTGCCGGTTGATTCGGAACACAACGCCGTTCATCAATGTCTACGCGGCGAATCGAAACGCGAAGTCAAACGCCTGATTTTAACCGCTTCGGGCGGACCTTTTCGGACGAAAACAAAAGAAGAAATCGAAAACGCGACGATCACGGAAGCCTTAAATCATCCGAATTGGAAAATGGGCGACAAAATCACGATTGATTCGGCGACTTTGATGAACAAAGGCTTGGAAGTGATCGAAGCGCGCTGGCTGTTCGGTTTCGGCGCGGACGACATTTCGGTCGTCGTTCACCCGCAGTCAATCGTGCATTCGATGATCGAAATGATTGACGGCTCGATTATCGCGCAGCTCGGCGTAACCGATATGAAGCACGCGATTCAGTATGCGCTGACGTTTCCCGAACGCGCGCGCGGCTGTCTCGAACCGCTCGATTTTCGCAAAATCGCGCAGCTCACGTTTGAAGAACCGGATTTGGAGAAATTTCGCTGTCTCGCGCTCGCGTACAAAGCCTTAAAAATCGGCGGAACGATGCCCGCCGCGCTCAACGCCGCGAACGAGATCGCCGTGCAAGCGTTTCTGGACGGCGAAATCAGGCTTTCGGAAATTCCGAAAATTATTGAAGCAGTGATTGATGAACACGAAACGCAGGAAGCGGCAAATCTCGAAGTTATTCTGCAAGCCGATGAATGGGCGCGAAAAACCGCATTAGCCGGATTGAAAAAAACCTTTTCGGCAAATTAAAATAAAGCGTTTTTCGAGCAGCGATGCCCGAATCGTCATCAAAGCGTTCCGCCATTCTGCTAAAAACTGCTAAACTGCAATAGAAAAGTTCTGCGCTCGCCGCAGACAATTTTGATGACAACTCGTTTGCTCCAATCTGTTTCTAAACAGACAATTATTTTGAAAAGGATCTAAAAACCAATGCCCGATTTTTTAATAGTAATTTTAGCCGTCATATTCGTTCTCGGAATTGCCATCAACATCCACGAATTTGGACATTTTATCGTTGCGAAAATGTTCGGAATGCGCGTCGAAGCCTACTCGTTTTTCGGACTCGGTCCGCGCATTTGGGGTTATAAAGTCGGACACACCGATTATCGTATTTCCGCGATTCCGCTCGGCGCGTACGTTAAATTGTACGGCGACGAAGCGACCGCCGCGCTTGAAGGCGGCGAATCGGACGGCGAGCGCGTTCCCGATTCCGAGCTTTACGAACTGCGTCCGCGCTGGCAGAAATTTCTCGTAATGATCGGCGGACCGTTTATGAATATTATGCTGGCGCTGGCGATTCCGTTCGGCGCGGCATTGATTAACGGCGTTCCGGCAATGCCTTCGCCGGTCGTGGCAAACGTTAAAGCGGGCGGCGCGGCGGAAGCGGCGGGCGTCAAAGTCGGCGACCGAATCATCGCGTTTGAAGGCGTTGAAAATCCGACGTGGGACAGAATCAGGAACGATTCGATAGTTTTAGCCGAAAAACAGGTTCCGATTATCGTCGAACGCGACGGCAAAAGAATTGATTTGAACATTACTCCGACCAAAACAGAGATTCAGGGCAACACGATTGGCTCGCTGGATTTTGAACCGACGGAAATGGTCGTTTTAACGCCTCAGCCTGATTCGCCCGCCGCGCTCGCCGGAATTCAAAAAGGCGACAAAGCGATTTCGATTAACGGAACAACCGTCAGCAGTACTGACAGTTTCAGAGAATTGGTGCAAGCCAATAAGGATGCGCCCATTAAGCTCGCCGTCGTGCGCAATAACGAAGTTAAAGAATTAACCGTGCAGGCAAAAATCGGTGAAGACGGACGCGCGATTATCGGCACGGCAATCAGCAATCAAAGTTTGGACAAAGAAAAAGCGACGATCGGACAAGCCGCCGCTTTTGCCGTCAATTCAAATCTGGAAATTATTCGGATGACCGGAAAAGTTTTCGGACAGATGTTTGCCGGTGAACGCTCGCCGAAAGACGCGGGATTAGCCGGACCAATCGGCATCGTGCAATTGATCGCGCAAATCGTTCGCGAAGCCGGATTCGCCGGTTTGGTTTCGATTCTGGCGCTGATCAGCTTAAACTTGGGCGTTTTCAATCTTCTGCCGATTCCGCTGCTCGACGGCGGACAAATTATGGTTCTCGGCATCGAAAAATTCCTGAGTTTCTTCGGCAAAACGCTTTCAATGGCGATCAAAGAAAAAATTCAGCTCGTCGGTTTGGCAGTGATTCTGTTGTTGATGGTGACGACAATTTTCTTCGACGTTTCCCGGCTTTTCGGAAAATAAGTTTGAATTTAATATTTGATTAACAGGATAAACGGAATAATTTTTGATAATATTCTTGTTTATCCTGTTAGTTTTTTAAATCGGGAAAAATTAAATGAAAAGAGAATCGAAAGCAGTAAAAGTCAGAAATATCCAAATCGGCGGCGGCGCGCCCGTATCCATTCAGTCAATGACGAAAACGGACACGACCGACGTTGACGGCACGATTAAACAAATCGAGGAAATGCAGAAAGCCGGCTGCGAAATCGTTCGCATCGCCGTTCCCGACGATGACGCGGCGGCGGCGCTCGTCAAAATCCGCAAACTAACGGACGTTCCGATTGTCGCCGACATTCATTTTCACTACAAATTGGCATTAAAAGCGCTCGACGCCGGAATTGATAAGCTGCGGCTTAATCCGGGAAACATCGGCTCGATTGACCGCGTGCGCGAAGTCGTGCGCGCGACCGAAGCGAAAGGCGTGCCGATTCGCATCGGCGTCAACGGCGGCTCGCTCGAAAAAGATTTGCTGCAAAAATACGGCACGGCGACGCCCGAAGCAATGGTCGAATCGGGAATGCGCCACGTGCGAATTCTCGAAGATTTGAACTTTGACAATATCGTTATTTCCCTCAAAGCATCGGACGTAAATCGAATGGTTGAAGCGTATCGTTTGATGGCGACGAAAGTTAATTACCCGCTTCACCTCGGCGTGACCGAAGCCGGAACGCCGTTTGGCGGAACGATTAAATCGGCGATGGGTTTGGGAATTCTTTTGCACGAAGGCATCGGCGATACGATTCGCGTGTCTCTAGCGGCGGAACCGCACGAAGAAGTGCGCGTCGGTTGGGAAATTTTGAAATCTCTTGAATTAAGAAAACGCGGCGTGACGGTCGTGGCGTGCCCGACTTGCGGCAGATTGGACGTTGATAATTTTGTCGAAATCGTCACCGAAGTCGAACGCAGATTAGCTCACGTCGAAGAACCACTGCATTTATCAATAATGGGCTGCGCCGTCAACGGTCCGGGCGAAGCGCACGATTCGCAGCTCGGAATTACGTTCGGTCGCCAAGTCGGAATGATTTTCAAAGACGGCGTGCCGATGCGCAAAGTCGCGGGCGCGGATATTGTCGAGGAATTCGTCAAAGAAGTCGAAATTTTGCGGCAGGAAGGCAAAAACGCCAAATCAATTGCGGAAGTAAAACCGCTCGTCCAAATCACATAAATTTTATCGCGTTAAAATCAAGGATATAAAATATTGAGCGGGTAAAACGGCAGATTTCTAAGAACGGCGAAAATAATCGCCAACGCCAGAAACCCGTATAAAAACTGCGGGCGAAAAACTTTAAAAGAAAGTCCACGTCCGCGTATCGCCAACAAAAAAAGCGAAACGAAAAAATATCCGAGAACAAAAGCAAAAACCGGCAAAAGCGCGTTGTAATCGAGCGCCGTGAGTAAATCGCCGTGAAAAAGCGCGTGAAAGCCACGCGTCAAACCGCAGCCCGGACACGCCAAGCCGGTCATCGCATAAAGCGGACAAACCGGAAAAAACCCAACGTTTGACGGATTAAAATACCACACAAAACCGGCTCCGACCGTTCCCAAAACAAGCGCCGCCGCCGCTGATATTCTCGCGGCGGCGCTCGTTTCGGCAACTGCATTTTCTTTCAAAATCATTAATTTCTAAACAATTTATTAAGCAGACCGCCAATTTGCTGACGCTCTTCGGGCGTTCTTGTTTTCGATTCTAAAATTGCCAGAATTTTATTGGCGTATGCCAAGTATTCAGGAGCAACGTCGCCGGGCGCGCTGCTGATTTGCTGACGCACGCCGTCAACAAACGCGGGTTGCTCGCTCGGATTGCGCGGATTGGAAAATGCCCGACCGAGCGCGACGCCGAGATTAAATTCCCACGCCGCTTTCGGGTCGCTTCCGAGGCGACTTTGAACCGAAGAAGTCAAATTTTGCACAATGGAAACTTGCTCGGCGCTCGCTTCCGCCGGAATATCGGTGGATCGCACGATTAATAATTTTTTGGTTGTCACATCGTCGCCGGTTTTCATCACGATGTCCTTATTATTCTCCTCGGATTTAATACCTCCGCCCGCACTTCCTGCAACCATAGGAGCAGAAAGTTTGTTGGCTCCGGCGAATTTACCAAGCTGTTCGAGTTGCCCACGCTCACTCGCCCATTCTGTCGGAATTTTCTTATCCAAAATGTTCAAGCTAAACGTATTAACATTGGCAAACTTTTCAAAACTCGCCAAATCGTAGCCGACTTTCGCCCAGTTTTCGGCGACCGCCGGACCGACAAAATTGTAAAC
>SXGU01079359.1_pt1 | contig 12127 bp, 14 predicted proteins | sample 3174531 | NCBI WGS metagenome assembly SXGU01 (sample SAMN11356863, study PRJNA531348) | freshwater metagenome | isolation source: freshwater sample F1-140 | place: China: Fuxian Lake, Yuxi | collected 2017-12-25
CTACATTTGCATAAAAAAGCGCGGCCTGAAACAAGTTTTTAGTTAACAGAACTTTATAGATGTAACAACAGGAGAGCTAAAAATGAACAATAAAAGATATTTCGCGACAATAGTGCTTGTGATCTCGTCTCTCATTCTGGGGGCATGTGCCGCGCCAGCACCGGCCCCGGTTGTCGAAGCACCGGCAGGCGCGCCCACAGGCCCGTGGAAGTATGCCGTGGTACCACCAGTCGTACATCCGTTTTACGGTCCTTTCCCCGGCGCGATTGCTGATGCCACAAAGGACTTCAACCTGGGTACGGTCGAATACCAGCTCCCCCAAAACTTTGTGCAGAATGAGCAGAACCAGATTCTCGATGGCTTGGTGGCCAAGGGGTACAACGCTTTTGCGATCCAACCCGCCGACCCGGTGGCAGGCAACGCCAAGATCGGTGAGCTCGCCGACGCCGGCATGCTCGTGGTGAGCTTTGGCGGCTGCCCCACTCCGCCTTCGAAGGCGCCCTTCTGTACGGCCACTGTTGTCAAGACGGCAGCTTACTTGGGCGCCAAGGAACTGATCAAGGCCATGGGCGGCAAAGGAAATATTGTCCATCTCACCGGTGAAGTGGCCGACATAAACTCGAAGCGACGCATGGAAGGGGTGGACCAAGCGGTGGCAGAGAACCCGGAAGTGAAGCTGATCCAGACGATCGGCGACATCGACACGCCCGAGAAAGCGCCCAACGCCGTGGCCACCTTGCTTGCGGCGCGGCGTGCCGAAATCAACGGTATTCTGGCTACCGCCTACAATCCGGCCGTCGCCGTGGCCAACGAGTTCCGCAAGCTGGACGAGAAGAACATCAAGGCCGTCGGCATCGACACCGACAAGACTGTGCTAGACGCCATTCGAGATGGCTATCTGACGGGCACGATGGCGCAAAACCCGTATGGGATGGCCTATCTTCCCCTCTACTCTTTGAACCTGATGGCGCAGGGGTACACCTGGAAGGACGGGCAGGAATTCCTCCAGGATTCCGGCTCGTTCTATGTCAACGCGGAAAGTGTGGGCAATCTGGATGCGGCTGCCAAAACCCTCAACGACCAGTTGAAGGCTACCTGGCTTGAGAAGTGGAATCCGCCCAGCAAGTAATCTAAACTGCATCACCACAGAAACAAGGAGTTCTGAACAGAGAACACAGCGGGCACAAAAAGCACCGTCGTCCATCTTGTACTCGCAACAACTCTGCGTCTCTGTGGTGAGAGTGCCGGTTTCGAGAACACTTCAGAACAGCACAAGGGAATGCGAAGGTCGGACATGAGGTAGATCTGTGGAAAAGAAAGCTGCGTTCAGAAGAGTCATCCGTTCGGATGTGGTCGTGGTGATCGGGTCGGTGCTTGCGATTAGCCTGTTGCTGAGCCAGACCTCCACTGGGTTCACCTCTGCGTACAATCTCTCGTCGCTTGCGCGGACGATTGCGGTCACCGCGCTCGTCGGGTTCTCGCAGTTGTTTGCGTTGTCGATTGGGCACTTCAATTTGGCGTTAGGCGCGATAGGTGCCATAGGTGCCGTGCTGGCGGCGGCACTGATGATGGTATACAACCTGCCGATCTGGATCGCCATCGTGGCCGGGCTGTTGGCCGGCGCGCTGGCCGGGGCAATCCAAGGATGGCTGATCATGAAAACCGGCATCAATCCGTTTGTGATCACGCTGTCGCTGGCCAGCATTTATCTCGGAGGGTTGACGGCACTGACGAAGGCAAAGTTCTTTGACGCGTTACCGGAGGCCTTCAATCGGATTGGGAACACCAATTTTCTTGGCCTGCCTGTGATGCTGCTAACGACATTGATCATCGCGGTGGCGTTGTGGACTCTGGTCGCGCGCACGCCGCTCGGGCGCCAGTTGCTGGCCGTGGGCGCCAACCCAGCGGCAGCCACCTTTGCGGGTATACCGACCGGTGCGATCATCGTTTATGCCCACACCGTGAGTGGTTTCCTGGCGGCAGCGGCCGGTATTCTGCTGGCCGCGCGTCTCAACGTCGCCCAAATCTCGATCGGCACGGACTGGCTGTTGATCTCCTTTGCCGCACCCGTACTCGGCGGGACAATCCTGTCAGGTGGCAAGGTTTCCGTGGTCGGGACCATTTTTGGAGCGGCGCTGATGGCCTTGATTACCAACATGCTGGTGGTGCTTGGCGTCAATTTCTTCTGGTTCCAAACGTTTCTGGGTTTCATCCTTCTCGGCGCCTATGCCCTTGACCGGGCCCGGCTATCATATTTGAGCCAAACGAAAGCGTGAGTTTTGCCCATGGGAATTGCATCGCGCGAAGTCAGCGGACGCCCACACAAGTGGAGTCTGCGGGGTGGCGACCTCCTGCAAACCAGCTCGATCGGAGTCCTGGTCGTCATCTTAATTCTAGTGGCTATCCTGAGTGTGACGACCAAAGATTTCCTGTCGAGGGTCAATTTTCGCGTCATTGCGGACATTGTCTCGACAACGGCGATTGTGGGGATGGCGCAGATGGTGATTATCGGACTCGGCGGCATGAACCTTTCGGTCGGCGCGATCGGCGGTCTGGCCGGCGTTGTGACCGGCGGGCTGATGGCTGCAATGCATTTGCCATCGCCGATTGCCGTCGCTGGCGGCCTGGTGGTTGGTATGTTGTGTGGGGTCTGCAACGGCCTGTTGATCGTACGGCTTAGCATATCGGGTGCAACGTCCTTTCTGGTCACGCTGGCGGCTGGTAGCATCTTCACCGGCTTTATCCTCGGCATCACGCAGTCGGTACCCTTCTACAATTTGCCGGATGATTTCAAATTCATCGGCAACACGCAGGTCGGCGGCATTCCTTTGCTGCTCTTTGTGATGGCAGGCGTGGCCATCCTGGTGAACTTCCTGTTTGCCCGGCTGGGACTGGGTCGACAAATTCTGGCCGTCGGCGGCAATCTCAGAGCTGCGGAGTTATCGGGCGTTCCGATTAACCCCGTCGTGATCACCGCCCACATTCTCTCCGGTCTTCTGGCCGCCAGCGCAGGAGTCCTGCTAGTCTCGCGCTTGGGGTCGGCACATCCTGATGTGGGGAAGGATTGGATGTTGGCCTCGTTTGCCGCGCCGATCATCGGCGGCACGCGCCTAGCGGGTGGTAAGGTATCTGTCGTCGGTGCGGTCCTGGGTTCGATCCTTTTAGCGCTGATTGCCGACGGTCTGATCTTTCTCAAGATCGACATTTACTGGAATACACTGATCCAGGGACTGATCATTCTGGGTGCGGTCGGTCTGGACCGTCTACGCATGATCAGTGCGGAGCGTCTGGAAAGGCAGCGGCGATGAGGGCAGACCCGTCTGCCCCTGTTTTGGAGCTTACCGGCATTGCCAAGAGCTTTCCAGGGGTCAAGGCCTTGGATCAGGTTACGCTGCGCCTGCAGCGCGGCGAGGTTCAGGCATTGCTTGGCGAAAATGGCGCCGGCAAGAGCACGTTGATCAAGATCATCGCCGGCGTGATCGCCCCGGACGAGGGCAGCATGCGTCTGAATGGCGTCGAGACGCGCTTTAGCAGCCCACGTCAGGCTTTGATGGCGGGCATCGGCGTGGTTCATCAGGAGCGCAACCTCGTGCCGACCTTCACGGTCGCAGAGAATATTCTGTTGGAGCGGGTGGCCGGCAAAGCGACCACCATCCTTGACTTCAAGCGGCTGAATCAAGGCGCAGAGCCGTACATCGCCATGGTGGGGCTCGACATCTCACCCCGCGCGCCTGTAATCAATCTGAGCGCGGGCAAGCGACAAATGATCGAGATTGCCAAGGCGCTTTCCTCCAATGCAAGTATCTTACTGCTCGACGAACCGACTGCCTCGATCTCGTTGAAGGAAGCGTCGATCCTGTTTGACACGATCGAGCGCCTGCAGGCGCAAGGGGTCTCGTTTCTTTTCGTGTCGCACAAACTCGAAGAGATCTATCAGGTTGCCAGCTGCGTGACGGTGCTGCGCGACGGCAAGAACGCCGGCGAGCTAGGCCTTCCTTTATCAACTCTCAAACATGATGAACTGGTGAACCTGATGGTAGGCCGGTCCGCCACGGTCACGGCATTTCCCCGCCAGGATGCAAGCAGCGCCCCTGTCGTCCTGGAGGCCAGGCAATTGGCGGGAAACTGGAGTCCAGCCGGAAACTCCTTCTGCCTGCACCGGGGCGAGATCCTGGGCTGGTATGGGTTGGTGGGCGCAGGGAGAACCGAACTGGCCAAAGTCGTGATCGGCGCGGATCCTGCGACATCCGGCGAGTTGTGGGTCGACGGATCTCCCGCCCGCGTCACCTCCCTGCGGCAGGCACTCCATCAATGGCAAATCAGCTATATCAGCGAGAATCGTCAGGAAGAGGGGCTGTTTCTAATCCACTCGATCGCTCGCAACATCGGCGCCACGGTATGGGATCGGTTGCGCACGTGGCTTGGGCTGCTCGACACGCGGCAAGAGGAAGCGCTCGCCGCGGCCTATCGCGAGAAGCTGGCCATCCGTACGCCGAATGTGCAGCAGTTGGTCACCAGTCTGAGCGGTGGCAACCGGCAAAAAGTCAGCATTGCCAAAGGCCTGACGGTAAAGCCCGCCATTCTGATCTTTGATGAGCCAACCGTGGGGATCGACGTGATGACCAAATCCGACATCCACGATCTGATCTGGAAGCTGGCGCATGAGGGGATGTCGATCATTGTGATCTCGTCAGACATGCCCGAAATCGTCAAGATCGCAGACCGCATCTTGGTCTTCCGCAGCGGGACGATTTGCGGCGATCTGGCCAACACCAAAGACTACGACGAGATGAGCAAGGAAATCATCGAGCGAATTGTCGGTGAGCAACCAGTGGTGAGCAGCGGAAGGTTTGACAGCGGTAGCCAAGACCATTAGCGCCTCACAGAATAGGAATTTTCTCATGCAGCAAAAACTTGTGTTTCATTCTAAGCAGGTGGTTGGCTTTTCGCCACGCGGCTATGAGCGCGACTTTGAGTCACGCATGCTGGTAGACGCCGAGAGCGTGGGGTCGCAACGTCTCGTCATGAACTCTTTTCTGCTCAAGCCCGGCAAAAGTACCGACCCAGGCGATCACCCAGCCCCGTTTGACGAGATCTACTACATCTTACGGGGACAAGGGGTCGTCTATTTGGGACAGGAGCATGAGCCATTCGACCTCGTTGCGGATACGGTCGTCTTTATTCCGCATGGAACGACTCATTCGCTTACAAATACTGGCACGGACGACTTGGAGATGATCACGGTGATGCCTGGCCCCCTTGCGGTCGGCGCTAACACACTCTACGACGAGCGCAAGGTAACGTGGGGCACCAGCTTTCGATTACTGGACGGCCAATTGGATCCAAGTTGAATGCTGTTGGCCGCCAGCGCCGTGGATTGATTAGGGAAGAGGTGTACATGATGACGGTGTATTCGCCTGCAATGACAGATTTCGACAAGGTCACGATCATCACCGGAGGAAGCAAAGGTATTGGCCAAGGCATCGCGCGCGTCTTTGTTCGGGCAGGGGCGCCGGTCGTGATCGGTGCACGGGGCGCTGAAGAGGGGCAGGCGCTGGCCGGCGAACTGACCGCCCAGGGTCCAGGCACCTGCCACTTCGAACAGATGGATGTGGCGCAACCACAGGACTTGAAGCGGCTCGTCGACAAGACGGTGGCGCTCTATGGGCGCATCGATTGCCTGGTCAACAATGCCGGCTGGCATCCGGACCACCGGCCCATCGACGACTTCTCCATCGAGGAGTTCGAGCAGTTGTTAAACCTCAACCTGGTCAGCTACTTCGCAGCCTGCAAATTCGCACTGCCACACCTTCGCCAGAGTCGCGGCAGCATCATCAATATCAGCAGCCTGGTCGGTTTGATGGGACAGGAGGGAGCTACGACCTATTGTGCGACGAAGGGAGGTATCACCGCTTTCTCCAAAGCGCTGTCCGTCGACGAAGGACGACACGGGGTACGGGTCAACACCATTCTGCCGGGCGTGATTGGCACGCCGATGCACTGGAACTATGTGAACACGCATCCACAGCCCGAACGCTTCCAAGGATACGTGGACTCCTGGCAGTGGCTTGGCCGGATCGGAACTCTGGAGGAAGTGGGGCATGCGTGTCTCTTCTTGGCCAGTGAGGGAGCAGCGTTTATCACCGGTGCCGAACTGATCATCAGTGGGGGCGCCGAGCTAGCCTATGGCGTCAAGCTGGCCGGCGCCGGGCTGTTGAATGTCTAGCAGTAGGCACACAACCAGGGGGATGGCGTGTTGATTGACGCGCATGCTCATATTTTTCCACAAATCCAGGGGCGGATCGGGGCTGGCCCGACGGTTGGTTTGAACTGTGGCCGGGTCGCGATCGGAGATGCGCGTATTCAGGCGCTACCACCGATCAGCGAGCGCACCGTCCACACCGCCGAGATGCTGACAAACCACATGGCCTGGGCTGGCGTCGTCAAAGTCGTTTTGCTCCAAGGACCGTTTTACGGCGCGTGCGATAGCTACGTTGAAGCTGCAGTTAGGCAATATCCTGACCGCCTACTTGGCGCGGTCTACCTCGACCCCTGGAAATCGGATTGGCGTCTGAAACTGGAGGAGCTGGCGGCTGGCAATGTCTTCCGGGCAGTGAAGATCGAGTTCTCGGAGGCAACTGGGCTGTGTGGCCTTCATCCGGAGGCTCGCCTTGACGACCCGGCGCTCGGAGGGCTCTGGGAGTGGCTCGAGCGCGCCGGCTGGACGCTCACCGTCGATCTGGGGGCGGTTGGCAGCCGATCGTACCAGACTGCGGCTGTTCGCTCGCTTGCGGAACGCCATTCGCGACTCAAGATCGTTGTTCCTCATCTCGGGCAGCCCGGTCCTCGGTTAGAAACCGATGCAGATCTCAGGCAGCTTTGGTTAGAGCAGATCGACTTGGGCTTGCTTGCCAATGTCTGGTTTGATACGTCCGCGCTGCCCGCCTATATGTCCGCCCAGGAATATTTCCCGTTTCCAAGCGCAGAGCAGTATTTGCGCATCGCCATAGAGCACATTGGGCCTCGCAAGATCATGTGGGGTTCCGACATTCCTGGGTTGTTGGTCTATGCAACCTATAAGCAGCTTGCCCAATTGGCCCACATGCATACGCAGTTTCTGGCACCGGCAGATCGCGACCGGGTGCTCTTCGAGAATGCGTTGGAAGTTTATTGGTCAGAAAAACCTAACGAGCTGCGTCCAGTTGTTTAGTGGCCGTCGGTGTCTGCACACAAACGGCGAAGGTCGTCAAGGCTGGCGCTGGTGATGAGCGTCATCGCATGCTCCGAATGTACGGGGTCATCGGGCTGCAGCGGCAGGACTCATTCAAGGCTCATGAAGACCCAACACCAGTGAGGTTCCTACCTTTTTGCGGAAATTGATCGTGAAATATTTCACGATTTTGGTGTATGGTAGTGGTGAGGCGCAAAGTGGCTGCGCTACGCTCAGCGCAATCCAGTTGGAATTGACAGAAAGGGGTTTGGAGCTTCTGCGATTACCAATACGTGTCTCGATGGCCTGGATCGCTGCATTGTTGTTTCTGGTGTTTGGCGTCCAGGCGGTGCAAACTCAGGATGATCCGGCGGCGCTTGCGGGCGGTGAGGCGAATCCTGTCTTTAATATTGCGCACTTCGCACCGTTTGCTGACGACGTACTGGACACCGCCGTGACCGTGCGTGTCAACGGCCGGGACGAGATCGCTGTCAACGCGATCGTCTCGGAAATCGCCGCTAAAGTTGCCGCGCGGGCTGAGGCGTTCGTGGCCGATATATCCAGCGTCAGCAACTGCGCGGCCCTGATCGAAGCGGTCGAAGCACGAGTTGGGCGAATCGACATATTGGTCAACAACGCCGGCATCTGTCCTACGCTTCTGTTCGGTCAGGCCATGGAGGACGATTGGGACGCGCTGATGAATGTAAACGCCCGCAGCCGATACTTCCTGATGCAATTTGTATGTCCGATTTTGAAGCGCCAGGGCGGCGGGCGAATCATCAACCTCGCTTCAGCAGCCGGACGCGGCGGCTCCATGCTTAATGCCAGCATCCACAGCGGAACCAGGGCGGCGATTCTGATGTTCAGCAAGTCCGTTGCCCGCGAAGTCGCTGCCGACGGTATTCTCGTCAATTGCGTTGCTCCGGGCCCTATCAAAACCGACATGCAACGGAACCTGCCGGCCGACCGGCTTCGAGCATCGCAGGAACAGTTTCCCCTCAAACGCTTCGGCGAACCCGAAGAAGTCGCCGCCGTCATCGCCTTTCTCGCCAGCGATGAGTGCAGCTTCTGCACCGGCGCGACCTTTGACGTCAATGGCGGATGGATCATGCTATGACGACGCGCGGTTTTCATCACCTCAGTTTCACCGTCGCCAGCGTTTACGAAGCCGAGCGCTTTTTCACCGAGATGTTTGGAATGCACAGGGCTGGCGGAGGCATATTCGACTTCGTCAATCTCCAGCGTACCGTCGGTTTTCCTGACGCCGTGTTGAAAATCGCCTACCTTGTCTTTCCATCTTCGCAAGACAACGAGGGTGGTCGTGACGTCTCGACCCGTTGGCAACGTCTGGAACTGATCGAATACATCCATCCGACAGGCTTACCGACGGACACGGCGACCAATCGACCCGGCAACGCCCATCTCTGTTTCGAAGTATCCGACGTGCATGCGACCTACGAGAAGCTCTGCAAACGCGGCGTACCCTTCAAGTCGGCGCCGAACCGAATCCTGTGGGGCGTCAACAATGGCGGATGGAGCGTTTACTGTAATGGACCCAGCGGCATCGCTTTAGAATTGCTTCAACCTCCCGAAACAAACTGATATGCAGAAGAACATCCCCCTTCCACAAGTTGAATTGACCATGGAAAGCGTCTAGGTTGTTGGCTGGCTCGTCCCGGTGGGCGACCACTTCGTCGCCGCCAGTTTGAGCGAGGTCGCGCCCGATGGCACGTCGCGCTTGGTGGCGAAAGGGATGCTGAACGGCATGCGGCGCAAATCATTGGTGACGCCCGAAGCGATGACGCTGGGCGAGGTTTACGAACTCGATATCCAAATTGATTGCACGGATCGGAAATTTTTCAAAGGCAATCGCGTCCGGTTGAGCATCGCCAGTGCCGATTAGCCCAATGTCTGGCTGACGCCGAATGCGGGCATCAATCAGGTTCATCGAGGGAGCGCCCGCCCGTCGCGCCTTGGGTTGCCTACCGTGCCCGCGCACGGGAGCGCAATCTCGCTCGAATTCCAGCCAAGCCGCGCTAGCGTCAGTCGCTTCTCCGACGCCCTCCGTCCGCCCACCTGGCAAGTCATCACCGATGTTCTGACCGGGCGCGTGACCTCCAATCTCGGCTCGGTGCGCGAGTATTGCGTGGATGATACGACCGTCATTCGGCGCGAGTTCTCGGTGGTCTCGCAAGTGGACCCGCGCGACCCGGCGCACTCCAGCGCGCTCGGGCAGAGCATGAATTACATTTACCGGCCCAATCACGTCATCCGTGGTAATTCCGATTTGATGATTCAGGCGACAGCCACGCACTTTCATTTGACCATTGACCTCGACGTGCGCATCAACGACGCCCCGCACTTTCAACGGCGTTGGGCTGCGTCGGTGGAGCGGAGGCTGTTGTGAAAGTCTGAAGGAGGATGCATTCATGCTGACATTAGATTTCACTGACCGCATTGTGCTGGTGACCGGAGGCAGTTCCGGCATTGGCCGGGCCATCTCCTATCAATTCGCCGAGGCCGGGGCGAGCGTCATCATGGCCGCGCGTGACCCGGCCAAGTGCGAGGCCACGCACCGCGAGATTGTCGAGCGCGGGGGCCGGGCGGAGTTTCATTCCGTAGAACTGGGCGACGATGCCCCTGTCCAGACATTACTGCACGGTGTGCGCGAACCCTGCGGCGCACTGCATGTCATCGTGAACTGTGCGGGCGGCGGCGACATCAAAGCCGGAGCCACCGCCGCCAGTAGCCCGCTAGAGCGCTGGAACAAGATGTCGGCCAGCAACCTGCTCAGCGCCTATCTGGTCAGTGTGCATGGCGTCGAACTTATGAAGCCCAGCGGCGGGGCCATCGTCAATATCTCCTCCACCGCCAGTATGCTCGGCAACTATGGCCTGTACAGCACTATGAAGGACGGGCTGGAGGGCTTGACGCGCAGTATGGCATTTGACTATGCCCCCCACCACATCCGCGTCAACGCCATCGCGCCGGGATGGATTAAGACGAGGGGCACGTTGCCCAACCCCGACCATCCGGCGCAAGCAGAGTGGGAGTGAACCTGCGCCTCGCTGTTGGGCCGCATGGGCGCAGTGGATGACATCGCTTACGCCACGCTCTTTTTGGCGTCCGACCTGGCCGCCTTCATCACGGACGCTACGCTGTTCGTGGACGGCGGTGTGGCGCTGATTGACGCCACCGCCGACTCGCGGGCCAGGGCCGTCCAGCGGACAGGTTTGTAGGTGGGCGCATGTCAACCCGCATGAAAAATTTACCCGAGGTGCAGGCCTTCCTCTGGCTGGCACGGGAAACCTGCTTGCGCAGGTTTGGTTTAGGAGACGCCGAATTCATTTGGCGGTGTCAATCACGGCAACAAAATGGACAGTGCAGTTACCACAAAGTAAGGAGTAGCTATGTTTTTCGACCAGACGGTATATGCCATGCCTGCGGGTGTAGAAAGCCGCTGGGCGAGTGCAGGAAATTGGCGGGGCGAAAAAGGAAGGGGTGGGCAATCTGCTGCTGGGCGCAAAGGATCGGTGTGTTTTGCGCTCAAGGCCGGGGAACAAAAGACATTGGCCGAAGTGAGTGGCTCAAGCGGTATGGTGCGCCGCATCTGGGCCACAATCCGCGACCGCAGCCCCGAAATGTTGCGCAGTATCCGCTTGGACATCTTTTGGGATGGGGCCAGCACCCCTGCCGTTTCTGTGCCGATTGGTGATTTTTTTGGTCACGCGGCCGGTTGTTGTGTAACTTTTACATCGGCCTTGTTGAGTAGCCCGGAGGGGCGCAGCTTTAATTGTTACATCCCTATGCCCTTCCGTCTTGGCATGAAGATCGTGGCGACCAACGAATCGCAGACCGACCTATCGATGTTTTTCTATTATGTAGATTACACGGTTGGTGATTCCTTTGGCAGCGATCTGCTCTACTTTCATGCCCACTTGCGATGCGAAAACCCCGCCCAGCATCAGCGTGATTACGAGGTGTTGGCAGCCGTACAAGGGCGCGGACGCTTTCTGGGGATGAACGTGGGGGTGATCGCCGATATGCAGCGTTACGCCACCTCGTGGTGGGGTGAAGGTGAGGTGAAGGTTTATCTGGATGGTGACACGGAATTTCCAACCCTTTGTGGCACCGGTGTGGAGGACTATGTAGGCAACGGTTGGGCAGGCAACACGGATGTCACCTACAGCCACGAATACCAGGGCTTTCCCCTGAATGATCTGGCGGCCTATCACTTTGCTTTTTACCGCTTCCACATCCCCGACCCAATCTACCTTTATCATGATATCCGCGTCGCCATTCAGCAGATCGGCGCGGCCTGGGTCAAAGAGTGGGTGGATTGAATGCGGGCGCTGGACGAGACGATCTACGATACACAGATGCAGGTCACCGATTTACACAAGCGCGAAACAATCGGTCTTTTTGAGCGTGAGGATGACTGGTCGAGTTGTGCCTATTTTTATCTCGACCGAGCAGAAAACGGCTTGCCGCTGCTTGCACCAGTTACAGAGCGAATCTAGCTTATATTCTCAGGGTAGGCAGAGGCACATTTCGCTCCCCCAATTATCCTTTTTCAACCAGAGAGGTGATGAATGGTAGCAACAACCGGTTCGGCGCTGTGCCAGGAGTATGATTGAAGCGGTCCGCGGTGTATGTACGCCGGCGGCCGGAATGGAGTGCGGCGTATCAAGTGGTGCGTCAGAATTTGGAGACGTGGCTGGCGAGCCGACAACTGCACCGGCAATCGCACCAGCGCGCTCACCACCGGTGGAGGTAAATGCACAGCAGCTGATTGCTCCAGAAGCAGTAGAGGCAGTCCCCGAGCTTGAGTTTGACCAGACGGCAAACCTTACAGCAGAAGCCGGGGATAATCAGTGGACGTCCCCTGTGGGTGCGGATGCGGAGCCGGTCCCGGAA
>SXGU01064793.1_pt1 | contig 12126 bp, 8 predicted proteins | sample 3174531 | NCBI WGS metagenome assembly SXGU01 (sample SAMN11356863, study PRJNA531348) | freshwater metagenome | isolation source: freshwater sample F1-140 | place: China: Fuxian Lake, Yuxi | collected 2017-12-25
GCGGCCGTCAAGGTCGTCTTGCCGTGGTCGATATGACCGATGGTGCCGACGTTTACGTGCGGTTTGGTGCGTTCGAATTGGGCTTTAGCCATGGGAGACGGTTGTTTGGGTGATAATGAAATTTGACCTCTGGATTAACGTCGTAGAAGCCTGAGCCGACGTGCTTTCTGACCCTGGAGCCCAGAAACGGATTTGAACCGTCGACCTCCCCCTTACCAAGGGGGTGCTCTACCAACTGAGCTATCTGGGCAGAATGAAGGAGTGCCAAAAAACGAAAAGAGCCAAGAAACGTGCAGCCCGGTTTTGGCACCGTCAACAGCAAATTCGACCGATTGCGTAAAATTCTACGGCCCGACGACAATCCGGTAGAAACCCGGAGCCAGACGCTCCCCAATCCGGAATTTCCAGGCGAGTATTTTCCGGAAGTGTGCGTCGACTTCTTCCAAGTGGGAACTCTCGGTGACCACCAGCGGGGAGGCAAGACCCGCCGCATCGACCGCCGCCATCAAGACCATTGGCTCCCACTCCCTGTTTCCCGTCGGTCCCAACGATGGCGGCAGCGGTTCGGCTAGGACCCGCTGACCCGTCGAAACCGCGACGACCTCAAGATATCCACCACGGTGTTGCAACGCCGTGACCACCCCGCCCGCCCGGCCAAATCCCACGAGGCCGGTGCCGGCATCGGCGAAGGCCAGCACGTCTCTGGCCCGGGCCTTTTCCGCCGGCAGAGTGTTCAGCAAGGCGACCGGAGGCAGGTTCCGACTGATGCCCAACTCCGCTTCGGCCGAGCCCAACCCCGCGGGTTCGTCGTCGAGGATGGACCGCCCCGGTTCGCGGCGCGGCGCCGCCAGCGTCGTGTTGAACTCGGTCGGCAAAAAGAGCGGTCGGAGGTCCCGCACCAACGCCTCGTCCTTGAGGACGACATCCGCCGTGGTCGGACGCGCCATCTGCACCGGGGGAGGACCCTCGACCACCTGACCCGACGGGGGAATCGGTTGCGGCGGACGAAAAAGCAGCGACAACAACCCAACTACGGTCAGCGCGACCGCCACCGCCACCCCCCAGCGGATTCTGCTTTCAATTGTTGCCATCGTGAGGTCAGCGACCGACGCGAACGGTTCGGTCGGTCGATTCTCCGACCGCAAAAAGCATCTTGAAACCGGCGCCATGCGCGGCGCTCGCGATCTCCACGAGCACCGCCATCGGCACATCGTCGCCCGCCCGCACCAGCAGCAGGGGGGACTCGGTCTTTGTCGCTTGAGCTTTCAACCAAGCGCCCAGTTCCGACATCTTGCGCAGTCCGTCAGTCGTGAAGATCTGGCCGGAGTTAATCACGCTGATGACATGCGTCGGCGGCCGGGCATTGGCGTTGGCCCCGGACACCTGCGGCAGGCGGAAATCCACGCCGAGCCCGGGAGCCAGCACAAACCGGGAGCCAAAAAGCGCAAAAAAAAGGACCAGCAGGCCGGCGTTGACCAGGAACAGCCCGTCAAAATTTCGCGGCGGAGGGCGCAGCCGGGCGGCGAGATCCAGTGGTCGGGTAATCATGAATCGGTCGGGGCTCCGGCCGCGGCCCCATCCCGGGGGCCCCTGCGGTATTCAGTCAGCAAGTACTTCATGATTTCATTGCCGGACCACTCCACATCCCGGACGATGGCCCGGACGCGTGCACTCAGGAAATGGTGGGCGAGGTGGGCGGGAATCGCGAGCATCAGGCTGCCCGCGGTGGCGAGCAACGCCTGCCACATGCCGCGGGAAAGGGCCGAGGCCATCGCGTAATTGCCACCATGCTCGAACGCGAGAAACGTCGCCATCAGGCCGAGCACCGTGCCGAGGATGCCCACCAGGGGAGCCACCTGCGCGATCGCCGCGATCGATCCCAGCCGGCGCTCCAGCGCCGGCAACTCCACCACGGCGGCTTCCTGCACATAAAAGCGCATTTCCTCGGCGGAATCGTCGGCATGGAGCAGCGCGGCCTTGACCACCGCGGCGACCGGCCCAGGGGTCTCTTCGCACACCGTCAGGGCCTCCACGAGCCGGCGTTTCCCGAGGATGTTCTTGATGCCTTCGATGAAGGCCTTGGCGCGAATCTGGCCGCGATGCAGGTAAAGCACCCGCTCGACAAACAGCATCAGGCACACCACCGCGAGCCCGACCAGGACCCAGATCATCGGTCCACCGCGGGCAAAAAGAGTAAGTTCAAGGCCAGGCATCATGAGTCAGATTTGGCGGCGGGCCGGCGGTCGCAAACTTGAAAGTGTCTGCCCTCCGTTCATGGCTTCGGGCCGGGCACGCCCAGCTGTTCCAACCGAGCCCGGGCCACCGCTTCCCCAAACCCCAGTCGTTTTTCCAACAGCAGCCGATACGCCTCCCGGGCATCGTCGAGCCGCCCCAGCTTCTCCAGCAACTCGCCCAGCTCGCGCAACGTGCGAGCCAGCCAGTAGGGTCGCTTGGCATCCGCCTCGAACGGCTTCAACTCCTCTTTCAGGAACGGATCGATGACATCGCGCCACCACACCACCACCGCCTCCTCCGCTTTGCCCCGCCGCGCGAGCAGGAGGCCGAGATTGTAACCCGCCTCGACCCGCACATCGCGCGGGGCATCCACGCGGTCGCGCAATTGTTCAAAGATCAACTGCGCGCTGTCCGCGTGGGACGGATCCGTCGCCGTGGACTGGGCGTTGTGGCACTCCGCGAGGGCCAGCTGCGCGAGCACCACGTCCGGCCTTCGTGGATACCGGTTGACCAGATCCTCATAGGCCCGCTGCGCCGCCGGAAAATCGTTTCGCTTCCGAAAGATATCCCCCTGCTTGAGCCGCGCCGCGAACAACAGATCGCCCTGGCCGGCCACGGTTGAACGCGACGCCAGCTCCACGAGTTCCTCGATTCGCTTGTTGGCCTCCTGCAGATTTTCCGGGCGACCGAGCCGCTCCGCCAGCGACGCCAGCCGGAACAGGGCGAACGGCACGTATTCGCTACTCTTGTACACCGGGTTGTCGGTCAGGCTGATGAGCCGGTTTCGCGCCTCATCGATCTTCTCGTGATCGGCATAATGTTCGGATTCGATCAGGTACGAGGAGGCCGCCGCATCGCTGGCGGGAAACTCGGCGCGCAATTTCTTCAGGGTTTCCAAGGCCGCGGTCTCCTTCCCTTGCGCAAACTCGGTGCGGGCCCGCAGCAGCACCGCCGTGCTCGCGATCTCCTGCTTGAGCCCGGTTTCAATCGCGAGGGGCGCACCCAGCAACCGGTCGACCAGCTCAATCGTGCGCGTCACGTCTCCCGCATCAAATGACAACCGCGCCTGGAGCCACGCCATCCGCGCCCGCAGCTCCGGTTTCAACGGGGCGCCGTCGCCGGTCCGGTCGGCCAGCAGGTTGTTGACGCGTTCGTAGGCTTCCTTGACCCCCGCTTCGCCCTGCAATTGCAGGGCCCGGGCCAGACTCCATTCCGCCTGCCAGCGGTTTTCGAGGTCGAACGCCGGATCCCGCCCGAAGGCATCGAGTACTTTCCCCGCTTCGCCGGAGGCCGACTTGATTTCCGCCAGCACGCACTGGAACATGAGGGCGCCGAGCCGGCCGGCCGTGAGTCCGGCGGGCCGCTCCCGCAACACCGCCGCATAGGCATCGGCCGCGCTGCGAAAATCGCTGCGATCACCCGCCGCGAGACCGGCCCGAAACCAAGCCTCCGCCTCCAGGACGCCCAATTCGGCCTGCACCCGCCGGGCGTTGCCGACCAAACCGACTTCGGCAACCGCGGGAACGATGCGCAACTCCGCCCGGGTCTTCCGCGCAAAGTCCGCGGCGAGCCGAAACCGCTGCTGCTCCCACGCCGACTGCATCAAAACGCCGTGCGCGTGCGCGCGCAGCGGCGACAACGGAAACTGCTTGAGCAGCGCGTTCGCGTCTTCCTCCACGACGCCAAATTCCTTTTCCGCCAACGCCAGCTGGGCGCGAAAATACAACAGGCTTTCCTTGATCGGGTGTTCCGGCCGGACGTCGATCAATTTTCCGAGGAGGGCCCGAAAATGACCCCGCTCCGGCTCCGCGCCGGATTCCGCCGCGAGAATTTGCAAAGCCTGCCGCTGGCGCAGCGGGTCCGAGCCGCTTTCGATCAGCTGACCAAGGGCATTCCGTCCGGTGCCATTCCGCGTCTTGTCGCCCACGATTCCCAGCACCAGCCGGAATTTGTCCCACCACTCCCGCTCGCGACGCGGCAGTCCGACCAGCACCCCCTGCAGGACGGACACCGCCTGCCCGGTTTGCCCCAGCGCATCCAGCGCCACGGCGTAGTTCTGGGCAAAGGGATAGCCGATCGGCGTGCCCTGGTGCTTCTCGTAATTCTCGCGGATGGTTTTCAGGTCGGCGTCGCGCACCGTGCCCATCCGGAGCCGCAACCGCTCCGCCGCCAGCTGAAACCGCGCCTTCGCCAGCTCCGTCCTCGCGCCGGCCTCCGCCTTCCGGTAAAGTTCGTTGGCCCGCGATATTTCCCGCACCTGCGCCAGATCGACCAGCTCACCTTGCAGGAACCAGAACCACGGCAGGTCATCCGCCGGCAGCTCGCTTTCGCGAATGGCCGCAAGTTCGGAGCGAGCCGCCTCGATCCGCCGCAAATGCACCGCCGTAAGACCCGCCCGCAAATGCCAGGCCGCACCGCGCGGTTCGGCGATTTCCGCCAGCACTTTTTCAGCCTCCTCGGCCCGGCCGGCGTCGAGCCACGCGGTCGCCAGCGCCAACGACAACCCACCGCGGTCCGACCCGGGCAGCTCCCGCGCCTGACGGTAAATTTCCGCGGCGATTCCCGGCATGCCGAGGTCCTGCGCGCGCTGCGCCGCCGCGAGCGACATCGCCGCGGTGCCGGCGGACGGCCCGGCGCCCGCGCGGACCAGCGGAGCGGGCGGGTTGAGGGCCCCCAACGCCAGCTGCGGGGCCGCCATCACGGCGCCGAGCGCGGTCGTCAGCAGGAGTTTTTGAAAAGGCGTCACCAAGTAATCAAGTTGCGCGCCGGCGCGGAAACAATCAACCGCGTTGTAAACAGTTCCGTCTCGCCCGGCGCGACGACTGCGACACACTGGTCCCAGTTCCGTTCCAACTCTGCCCTCCACCACCATGTCATCCGCCCTCATCGCACTCGGTGTTCTGCTCCTCCTCGCCGTCGTCCTCGGCCTCTGGGTCGCGGGGATCTACAACAAGCTCGTCGAGCTTCGCAACCGCGTCAAGAATGCGTTCGCGCAGATCGACGTGCAACTCAAGCGCCGCTACGACCTCATCCCCAACCTCGTCGAGACCGCGAAGGGGTATATGAAGCATGAGAGCACCACGCTCGAGGCGGTGATCAAGGCGCGCAACATCGCCGCCGCCGCCGCCCAGACCGCCGCCGCCAATCCCGCCGACGGGAACGCGGTCCGCGGCCTGCTTTCAGCCGAGGCCGGGCTCGGCAGCGCCCTGTCGCGTCTGATGGTCGTTTCCGAACAGTATCCTGACCTCAAGGCCAACCAAAACATGATGCAATTGACCGAGGAGCTGACGTCCACGGAGAACAAAGTCTCGTTCGCGCGGCAGGCCTACAACGACAGTGTCATGGTCTACAACACGACGCGGGAGACCTTCCCCAATGTGATTTTCGCCGGCACCTTCGGCTTCCAAGCCGCCGAGCTGTTCCAGGTCGACGACCCGTCCGAACGCCAGGCGCCCAAGGTGAACTTCACCTGAGCGCGCCACCGGCGAAAGCTCGTTGGCAGAAACGGTTCCTTCACCCCAAGGCCGTCAAAAGCCAGCCTCGCGCCAGACCGTCGAGACGAAACTGCGCGAAAGCCGGGCAAGCATGGATTCAGCGCCAGCCGTGATGACAATCCGGCCGCGGCGAATCTGCGTGGTAAGTTCCGCCGGGGTGGAAAACGCCTCGAATGTAATCCGATAGACACTGTCCTCGGGCACCACGTCGTTTCCAACCACTCGCGCCCGCACGTCGCCGCCAAAGGGCGTCGTGAGCATCGGGATCGAGAGGCTACGCGCCGCGTCTCTCTCGACCGAGCGAACCCGCAGGTTGACCATTAGTTCAGGGCAGCCATCCGGATAGAATCTGGCGCTTGCGCCAGCCACAACCAAGTGCGCGGACTGTTCGTCGAGGTAGCCTACGGCCTGCCAGATTTTTTTTCCAACCAGCGTCGCCACCTCTTCCTGCCGGCCGACCCAGTCGGGCGCTTGCAAATCGCAATCCACCAGTCGCCAGACACCGCGAAATGGCGCGATCGGCGAGAGTTGGGCCAGAGCCACTTCGGCCTCGTGCGCCACCGCCCTCGCGGTGACCAACGTCGCCTGCATCATGGGTAGGCGGGCGCGCATCGTTGGGTCGACCTCGGCCGCGGTAATCACCGCTTCGAGAAGCGCCACCCGCGTTTCCGCCCGCCGGCGGCGTTGCCGGAGCGCATCGGATTCAAGCCGAAGCAGCGGCTGGCCCGCATCGACCATCGCCCCATCGGGAACACCGAGCGCGATGAGCCGGGCCGCTTCCGCCGCAACCACGCGAAACTCCTGCTGCGGTCTGAGTTCGCCCTGCATGCGGATCCGCTTCGGCATGGGGACATACGCCAGAAACCCGACTCCGAGCACCCCGATCGCCAGCCACCGTAGACGCGGCGAACCTAGGATCTGTTTGCGCCGCGCAAACCACTCCTTGATTTCTGCGCCGATTGGAAGGAGGACGAACCAGACAATTTCCACCGCGAACAGAACAATGCCGAGCGCCTTGAAAAAGAAATAGTACACGAACACCGCGATTCCGAGGAAGATCACCAGGCGGTATATCCAAATGAAGATCGCAAGCGCAACCAGCCCGCGAGCCAGGGTGCGTCGGAAGTACTCGGGCGGCGGCTCCTGCAGCCGAAACAGCCATTCCCGCAACTGCCACCGCGCGAGCGCAAAGGCCCGGCCATGAAGATTCGGAATGTCGAGATAGTCAGACAGAAGATAATAGCCGTCAAACCGCATCACCGGACTCAGATTGATTACCAGCGACTTCACCCAGGTGATCGTCGCCACCATGAACGCCGCCGAACGCCAATAGCCATCGGGCAACACTCCCCACGCCAGCGTCGCCCACGCGGCCAGACAAAGCTCGGCCAGCATGCCGGCGGCGCCGATCAGCAGCCGCGGACGGCGCTCGCGCAGCGCCCACGATTCGTTCGTGTCGGTGTAGGCCACCGGGGTTAGAACAAGAAACGCGATGCCCATGCTGGGCACGCGGCAGCCGAAACGCTTGGCGGTAATGCCGTGGCCAAACTCATGCACCACTTTCACGCCGACGAGTACGAACGCGAGCCCGAGGATGCCGTCGAAGCTGCCCAGATCGGTCCAGGTCGACTTGAAAGCCTCCCATTGCCGCGAGACCAAAATAAATCCCAAAAGCGCCGCCAAGCCAGTCATCCGCCAAAACCAATGGGAAAACAGGAAGGCCAGACGACGGTTGGCCCAAATAAGCAACGGCTCCAGTCTTACGAGTGGTACGCGGAAGAATAAGTAGTTGTGAACCAGCCAGAGCCACCATTTTTGCCGGGCAGCCGCTTGATGCCGGGCCAGCGCCCCAGAATTGTCCAACCCGGAAAACTTTAGAAGTTGGTTCACCCCAAAAAACGTGACCACCGACTCGACATCCTTTGCACCAGGTTTCAGCGGCGTTTGCTCGCAAATCAGACGCGCGATCAGTTCCGGATCGTCGAACGACCAACGTTGGAGCACCTCGTAGGTCAGCCAATCGAGTCGGAAGAACCGGTTGCGCGCGGGGTCCTGCAGGGTCCAGCCCGGCTGCCCGTCATGCGCGCGCGGGCCGTCCGTCAACACCAATTCCTGTCTGAGCGGCGGCAGATTCACACGTTACATCCCCACCCATTCCCGCAGGGCCGCGAGCGGCCGACGCAGCATCCAATACCCCAGCGGCACGCGTCGACCGGACAGCCGTACGGTGCCCTTCAGGCCAACCCGATGTTCGGTTCCTTTCTCCAGCGTCGCACGCACGCGATAGGCATACAGGTCGTCCGGCCGGCGCAACGCGTCGTGGGAAACATAGCGCACGCGCCCGGCCACCGGTGCCATGGGACTCGCGTTGAGATACAGCCGCACCCCCGCTCCGTCCGGCAGCACGATGGCGTCGGCCACCGGCAGCCAGGCCTCGATTTCCTTGTCGTTCGGTTCGGCGATCCGCATGATCCGCTGCCCACCGATCACGGGCCGGCCAAGCCACTCGTTGGGATCGTCAACGAAGGCCACCCCCGCCCGCGGCGCATATACCTTGTTCCGCTCCAATTGCTCCCGCAGATACTCCACCTCGATTCGCTTCTCTTCGACCGTACCCTTCACGGCCGAGAGCGCACCACGCGCCTTCTGATCGAATAGCGCCTGCTGGCTGAATTGCCGCTCCTCAACGGTGGCGGTGCGAAACGCCTCGATGGCGACGTCAAGTCGGCTGGCCAGCGTCGCGTCGTCGTAGGAAAACAGCAACTGGTTCTCCCGCACCGCCTCGTTGGCTCCAACGTGAAAGGCTTTGATGATGCCGTCGAGCGGCGCGCGAACCACCAACGGATGCGCAGGCACCAGTTCACCCGGTGCCAGCACCGAAATGCGCACCGGGCACGCGAGCACGGCCAGCAGCACCGCGCTCCAAACCAGCGGCTTCCTGCGCACGACCCGTGGAATCCGCCGCAACGAGCGCCCGAATAACGCGGCAATCGTAGGTTGCGCGCAGCCTTGGGCGATGCAGGCCCACGTGGCAATCCACTCGACGAAAAGCCGCAACTCCAGTTCGCGCCACGGCAACTCCCGCCCAAAAAGCAATCCGCCGGTAGCCGATTCCCCTGCTCCGCTGCTTAAAGGGACCCATAGCCCGTGCTCCGGAAACCACTGCTCCCATTCCGCGGCCAGTTCATCCGGCAGATCCGCTCGGGTGACAGTGCGCGCCGGCGACGCGGCGAGGGCCGCACAGACCCGCGTCAACCAGCGCACATAGGGCGCATTCGCCTCCACTTCAACCAGGCCGGAAAGCGCCTCGACCCCGCGGTCGACATGCCACAGCGCGGATTGTTGAAACGGGGCCAGGAGATGCGAGTCGTTGACGGCGACAAACCGCAGTGCGACGACGCCTTCTGCTCCACGCGCGCGGCGGATTAACCCGACCAACGTTTCGAGCGGATGCGGAGCGGCGGCCGCTGCCTGCGGCTCAACCGGTTTTGACGAGTCAGTCACAAGATTTTAGAAAGCCAGTCAAATCACGTGGATGGAAACGAACAACGCGATTCTTCCTAATTCCATCGATCCGGCCACTGCGACCTCCTCACCGCGAAACCAGCTCGAGTCCGCGGGGCTTCGCGCCAAGGTAGGCAAGGCGGCGGATTTGCTCGTCAAATCCCAACTTTCCGGTCGGCCGCGCATTGCCCTGGCCAACACTGAAGCGGAAGTTCGCCTCAGCCTGCCGACCTTGTTGATCAACCGCGATAATCTTGATCCTCATCTCACCCGTGAATCCTTGCGGCGGCACCCCTTCGAATACTCCGGTCGACTTGTTAAACACGAGCCATTCGGGCAGGGATGTTCCATCCACCAGGGTCGCGTTAAAGAGGACATTGGCCCCAGTCATGGTATGCGCAAACGCGTCCGACGGAATTGTGAAGACGGCGCGCACATTGGCCTCCACAAACTGATCGGGCACCCCGCGGTAAACCATCAGGCTCGGGGTTTCGGAAGGGATGATAACTACCCTGAAGTTGACGTCCGGTGTCAGGAAAGAAGCCTGGTTGAACACTCCAACCGCTGCCGAAAACTCCTGCCCAGCCGGCGCCGAACTCCTGCCGATCGGTGATATGTTGATCGTAACAACTTCAATCGAGGGTCCAGCCACTGTGCCTGCTGTCACCGCGGTCGGAACCAGCACCAACTGATTGACCTCGGGGGATCGGGCGAGTTGGTTGACAACGGGGCGGATCGGCTCGGGCGGAATCGCAACTGGGAGTTGTTCATCGATAACGCCATTGATCGTAACCGAAAGGCTGGCGGTTGCGCTCTGTCCCGCCTGGTCGGAAATTCGGTACGTAAATGTGTCCGTCAATGTGCCGCCCGCATTCAGCGCTTCCACAGCCGGATTCGCGTTGTTGACCGTGTAAGTATAGCTGCCGTTTGCGCCCAACGTCAGCGTGCCGTAGCTGCCGGTTACAGTCGCGCTACCTCCGCTCGCAATCGCCGCGCCACCCGCAGCGGTGACGGTAATTGCGCCGCCGGTATCATTGGCGAGCACATTGCCCGACGGGTTTACTCCCGGGGTGGTGTTGCCCACGCCACCGGCTTCCCTGGCGCTCGCGGCATCGTTGGCTGCTGTTGGGGCAGCGGGGCTGGCAATCGACACGGCGAAATTCGTGCTCACACTCAGGCTGCCATCAGATGCAGTGACCCTGATGCTAAGCGTACCGACAGGCGTGCCGCTCGGCGGCGTGCCGCTCAATGTTCGCGTCACTGGACTAAAGCCCAGCCACGTAGGCAGCGCACTACCGTCAGCCAGGGTCGCTGAGTAGCTGAGCGTGCTGTTGTCGGTATCCGTGAATGCCGGGATGGTGTGGCTAAAAGCGGACCCAATCGTCGCCGCAGCGGTAGTGATCGTCGACGCGACCGGCGCATCGTTCGCGCCATTGATTGTAACCGTCAGTGTGGCCGTTGCCGTCTGCCCGGCCCGATCGGTAATCCGGTAAGAAAACGCATCCGTCAGCGTGCCGCCAGTATTCACAGCCTCGACGACCAAACTCGTGTTATCAACCGAATAGGTATAGCTGCCGTTGGCGGCCAAGGTCAGAGTTCCATGTGTGCCGGCCACGGTCACGCTGCCGCCACTCGCAATCGTCGCGCCACCGACCCCGGTCACGGCGATCCCGGCTCCACTATCATTGGCCAACACATTGCCCGATGGGTTTGTTCCCGCGGTAGCATTGCCCACGCCACCGGCTTCCGCAGCGCTCGCCACATCGTTTGCAGCTGCCGGCACACCCGGACTGGCAATCGTCAGCGCGAAGGTCGTACTCGCACTTAGGCTGCCATCGGTCGCAGTGATCCTGACGGCCAGTGCGCCAACCGCGATTCCACTCGGCGGCGTGCCACTAAATGTGCGCGACACTGGGTTGAAACTCAACCATCCGGGCAAAGCACCGCCATCCGCCAGCGTCGCCGAGTAAGTTAGGTTGGCGTTGTCGACGTCCGTGAAGACCGGCACCGTGACCGGGGTAAGAGGTGAGCCGATGACGGCTGAAACGCCGCCAACCGCCGCCGGCACCGCTGCGTCATTGGCGCCATTGATCGTCACAGAGAGTGTGGCCGCGACAGTCTGCCCGGCTTGGTCGGCGATACGGTAGGTAAACGTGTCGATCAATGTTCCACCGGTGTTTAGCGCATTGACCGCCGCGCTCGCGTTGTTCACCAAGTACGAATAGCTGCCATCGGCGCCCATCGTCAGGGTGCCGTGCGCCCCTGACACCGTCGTGTTGCTGCCACTCGCAATTGTCGCGCCAGCAACGCCTGTAACCGCGATCCTGGTTCCGCTGTCGTTCGCGAGCACGTTACCGGATGGGTTTACCCCTGCGATTTCGTTGTTACTCCCACCGGCCTCGGTGGCGCTCGCTGCATCGTTCACTGCCGCCGGCCCCGCCGGATTTGCCAGCGTCAGGCTGAAACTCGCGCTCGCACTCTGCATGCCGTCCGTCCCGGTGACCTTGATGTTCAACGCCCCCAGCGTCGTGCCCGCCGGCGGCGTGCCGCTGAACGTCCGCGTCGTCGCGTTGAAGCTCAACCACGCCGGCAGCGCACTGCCGTCCGCCAGCGTCGCCGCGTAGGTGAGACCCGTGTTGTCGACGTCCGTGAACGCCGGCACCGTAATCGGGGTGATCGCCCCGGCTATCGTCGCCGTCGCATTACCCACCACCGGCACCACCGGCGCGTCGTTCGCTCCGTTGACCGTCACCGTCACCGTCGCCGTCGTCGTCTGCCCCGACTGGTCGGTGATCCGATACGTGAACGTGTCGGTCAGCGTTCAGCCGGTGTTCCGCGCCTGCACCGTCGCGTTGCCGTTGTCGATCGTGTAAACAAAGCTGCCGTCGGCCCC
>SXGU01352410.1_pt1 | contig 12126 bp, 14 predicted proteins | sample 3174531 | NCBI WGS metagenome assembly SXGU01 (sample SAMN11356863, study PRJNA531348) | freshwater metagenome | isolation source: freshwater sample F1-140 | place: China: Fuxian Lake, Yuxi | collected 2017-12-25
CACCACTTCCGGCGCACCGAAGTTATAGGTCAGCGTACCGAGGATCGAGTGCGAACGCACGTCGTCGCTCAGCGTACGGCCGCCCAGGTCGGTCAGGTTGACGTCGGTCGCATTGAACATGCGATACTTCAGGCCAACGTCCCAGTTGTCCGAGATCGGCGCGCGAACGCCGGCCAGGATCTGCCAGGCGAAGCCGCTGTCCGAATCGTCGATGGTCGACGAGCCGCTGGTCAGGACCGCATTGATGCCGGTACGGGCAACACCCACACCGCCGCCAACGAAGCCCTGCAGGCCGTCATCGGCGCCGAAGTCGAGCATGCCGTTCAGCATGAACGCCAGCGAGTCCATGTAGCCATTGGCATCATAGGTGCCGGCAGGACGGGTCACGCCTGCGGTGCGCACGCCGGTGGTGCCGGCCGTGAACGACTCGGCATCGGCGCGGCGATAGCTCGCCTCGGCTTCGAGGCGGAAGCCGCCGAAGTCATAACCGACGAAGCCACCGAAGTCGTACCCGGTGTCGAAGTCCATCTGGTTGCTGTCGAGGCCATCGTTGACATCGAATTCGATGTCTTCGACCAGCATCGGGCCGCCTTCGACGCCCACATACCAGGCATTGTCGCGAGCAAGCGCCGGCGTGGCCAGGGCCGTGGAGGCCATCGCCATTCCAATGACGAGTTTCCGCATTTCTTATTCCCCTTTTTGCGAATTAATTGCCACCGAATGGTGGGGTATCTAACTTTTCCCCTATGGGGTGGCAAGCAAACAAAATCCGCCACCTGTTGCAAGAATGCCGCGCGAAAAAACGGGTCATGCCGCTGCAAATTCAGTGTCGGAAGTCATTTCCTCCAGCCCCGTAACCCCGCCGTCGCCGCCCGGTTCCGTCGGTTCCCTGTTCACGCGGAAAAAATTCCCAGGCGGTGCAAACCGGCCACAATGGCCGCAATGGCGGCACGCGCTTCGACATCCTGCATCACGCCGCCGCTCGGCACAGGCGGAGCGGCAGCCCGCCGCCACCCTTCCGCGATGCTGAACACGGCGAGCGCGCCGCTGGCCGCATCGTGGACCCGCGCTCCCTCGCAAGGTGCAGAAAAGAGCCATTGCGTTTCCGCCCAGCTGGCGATCGCCGCTTCATGCCCCGCCCACTCCCCGGCCGCAGGGGCGGCGACAAGATAGCTGTCGCCACCGGCGGGCGCGGCGGGCGGCGTGGCGCGTTCGCCCAGGACGACCGGCTGGAGCAAGCTGTCGAGGCGGACGAACGCTTCGTTTACGAAGGCTTCCTTCTGCGCCTGTCCGGGAAACAGGAACGGCAAGGCATGGCGCGGCGTCCGCGCCCTGGTGAGGGTTAGTTCAGGCATGGGGCATCCTTTGCTGAGAAATCACGAAAGGCGATGGAGGAACAGTTCGGGCGAGCGCGCGTGGGTGCCGATCTGGCGGACCCAGAGCACGGTTCCGGGCTCGAGGGTCGCCAGCGCCGCCGCGGGCAAGGTGAGCGCGGGGGCATCGGCCAGCCAGGTCGCCAGCGGCGTTGCGATAGGCCCCGCCCCGACTTCGTAGCGCTCGCTTTCCTCGACCAGCGGTGTGTCCACGAAATCCGGCCAACCCCAGGCGCCGCGGGCGCGCCGGGTCCAGGAAAGCGCCAGATCGCCGTCGGGTGCGACAACCGCTCGGGCGTGAACGGGCGCCAAGGGCCGCCGGGAGCGGCCCGGCCTGCCGACAGCCGCGAAAACCGGTGCAGCCTCGCCCGAGCCGATCGCCGCGAGGCGCTCGGTCTCAGGGTCGAACCGTGCGGCGTCGAGCAGCACCACGCGTTCGTCGAGGAGAACGGCACGGGTACCGGCAGCATGGCCGGCCAGGGCCTCGGCCTCGGTCGCGCCGCGGCCGCGCAGCAGGCCCTCAAGCAACCAGCGCCCCGCGCCTTTCGGAATGGCGCGCATGAACTGCACGATCTCGTCGCCCACCAACAGGCGGTTGCCGCCCGCGGCGAGCGCCGCACCGTCGATGGTGGCAAACTCGGCATCGGGATCGTCGCACAGCAATTCGATCCGCTCGCCAGGTTCGAACAACAACGCCGGCGATCCGCGCAGCGGTTTATCCAGTAGCGCGGTCACCGCGCGCGGCGGGCCGACCGTCGCCAGCGGCTGAAGTGCGCCGGCGCGCTCCACATGGAGCGCCGCGCCCGCCCAGCGGCCTGGCCCCGCGCCAAGCGCAGCATGGACCCGCGCCACCTCCGGCGCGCCGGTTCCGTCCCAGGGCAACTCGAACGCGGTGAGGATCGTTTGCGCGGGCAGCCGGTCGACGGGCCGCCAGGCCGTACCAGCGTCGCCGACCTGACCGGACAGGACGCGGTCTGCAACACGGCGCAAGCCGAGCTCTACCCCCGTGCTGCGCCACTCCCAGGTCTCGATCCGCCACTGGCTATCGTCCGGCATGGCGACCAGGGTCCCGGGACCTGTCGCGGGGTCGAGCGCCGCCACCCGAAGCTGCCAGCTCTCGGCAGCGGCAGCCTCGCGGAGCCTTAGCTCGTCGATCAGACCCCGCGCGTCCCACGCCGACAGCGTGGCCGGCAGTTCGAGCGCGCGCTCACCGCCGCCTGGCGGCCGTCCGGTCGCGCGCTGGAAGCCCGGCTGATAATCGCGTCCACTATCGTAATAGCGCAAGGCTGTCGGCCCATCACCGCGGCTGCGCGCGCTGCGCGTGCCGGTCCGTGTGCCGAAATCCCCGTCCGCATCCGCGACCGGATCGGGCAAGGCGACCGGGGCATCGCCCGGCGGCCCGATCACCAGCCCGCTGCCGCCAGCGTCGGCGGTTAGCGGCACGACCTCGCCAAGCAAGCCGAATAGCTGCGAAAGACCTCCCCCCTCGTGGGAGAAGCCCTGCAGGGCCGCGGTCGCCGGGACCGGCCGAGCGCCCGCTGCCGGCGTCGCGGCGGCGAGCGCCGGGAGCAGCGACGCCCCAGCCCCCGATGCGAAGACCTCGAAGCTCAGCGCGGGGATGCGATTGCCGAAATCGGCCAGCTCGAGATCCTCGAAGACGACATAGGCGAGATTTCGATATGCGGGACAGCGATCGCCGAAGGTTGCAGCGAGCAAAGGGTCGCGGTCCTGGTCCGCGAGGCCGCGATGAATGCGCAGGTTTCCGCCGGTTTTCAGGTCGCCCGCCGCGCCGCGCAGCAGGTTGCCATCAGCCCAGATGCGCCCCACCCGCTCGATCGGTCGGCTCGACAGCGCCACCGCCAGCGAGACCGAATAGCTATAGGCCTTGGTCGCCGGACGACCCTTGCCGCCGCCCTCGCGCGATGAACTCTCCTTCAGTTCGGTCGCCCAGATGATGGTCCCGGCGGCCCGAACCATGCCGAACTGGCGCGCGATGGGCTGGCCGTAGCTGGAGGAGCTGATCGCCAGTTCCCTGAGCCGCGGCCCATCGCGCGTGGTCGTGCCGATAAGCGCGCGGTCCGCTTCCCGGCCGATCAGCGCGCCGATCGCCCCGCCGATGGGGCCGCCGACCAAAGTGCCAAGCGCCCCAAATACCACGGTTGCCATGTCAGATACCTTCCTGGGCGAGCCGCCAGCGGGCCCGTTCGGGCCAGGGCAGCGGGCCATGATGGAGCGCCACGCGGCGCAGGCCTGCGTGGGCGTGCACGAAGCGGACGCGGTCGAGTGCGACGAGCAGATGGTGCTGCGCCGGACCCGGCGCGGTGAGGAGGAGGTCGCCCCGCATTACCCGGCCTGTCGCGGCGACGAACCCGGCGCGCTCGGCGAAGGCGAGATGCCGCGCGATGCAGCTGTTGCGCAGCGCGTAACCCTCCGGCGCCTCGGCTTCGAGCGCGCAGGCGACCAGACCGACGCAGTCAAGCCCCGCCGCCGGATCACGGCCGCCGAGCCGGAAGGGCGCGCCGAGAAGGCCTTCCGCTGCCGCGGCAAAGGCGTCAGCGGTCATCGCGGCATCGGATAATGGGCGAGCAGATCGGTGCCCGGCAGGAACGGTTCGCCTTGGAAATTCGCGGCATTGCCGAACCGCCCGCTGCAGGTGGCGATCGTGCGGTCGCAGCCTTCGCGCAGCAGGGCGCGCATGCCCGCCGCCACACCGATCGGCCGGCGATCCAGCGCCAGCCCGGTGGCATCCGCCGCGAGCACCGTCGCTCCCAGCCCCGCCAGCGGCCCATCGAGCCAGCGCAGCTCGCCACAGGCGAACAGCACAGGGTCGATGTCGGCGAAACGCACCCGGCCGTCCTCCACCGCCACCACCGCGGCCCGCCGCGTGAAGCGCGCGGCGGAGAGCGTGCACCCCGGCCCGCAGAAGCGCGCGCGGCAGGTCGGGCTGCTACGCGGCACCGGGTCCACCGCCAGCGCCGCCTTGGCGCTCGCCAGTTCGGCGGTGAAGGCGTTGCCCTCGCGGCTCAGGCCCTCGATGCTACCGGTGAAGAAAACCGCGTGCTCGAGCGTCCGCCAGTCGACCGCGCCGATGACCACCTCCGCTCCGTCATAGCGGCCCGCGGCAAGGTCCACCTCGGCGATGCAGTCGTGCGCGAGCGCGCCCTCGACGTCCGCGCCGTCATCGGCAAAGCCGGCGGTTCGGCGGATCGCGCTCGGGGTCAGGCCGGGGGCGGCGCGATGCAGCAGCCCGCCGAACCACAGATCGCGGTCGTGCGTGGTGAAGCCGAGCGCCACGCCGTCGCTGCGGTGCACGCGCCAGAAGCTCGCCACGGTGTCGAGCGGGCGATCGAAGAACACCCGGCTCACGGCGCTTCCTCGCGGATTTCGACCAGCGGCACGCTCGGCGCCTCGCCCGCGGCGAAGTTCACGCCGCTCACGTCCAAGCGGTCCTCGGCAAAGCGTACCGGCACATCGAAGCGGAAGCCCGCGCCCACCTGGGCTCCGGCAGGAGGCGCGGTGCCGAACACGATCCGCCCCTGCCCGGTATGAATCCAGCCGGAGACGGGCGCGCCGTCCACGCTGATCAGAATGCTGGCCGGCTCCGGCCGGGTGATCGTCCGGCGTTGTTCGCCATAGTGCTTCACGAGCTGGAAACTCGCGGCAAAGCCATCGCCCACGCCCAGAAGCTGATCGGTCGGGGTCGGCGCGCCGGTCATGCCATTGCTGCTGAAATCGAAGGGATCGCGCAGACGGAAACCGGTGGCCGGGCCGTGGCGACCGCGAAAGAAGGCGATCAGCGTGCCAAGCTCCTCCTCCGAGCGGATGCCGGGCCCGACATCGAAGCGCAGCCGCGCGTCGGCCCACAGCGCATTGCGGCGCTCGTGGCCCGATGCGGTCACCGCCACGCTGGTCGAGAATTCGGGGCTCACGGCGGCATCGCGGCCGAGCGCGAGCGGGAAGAGCACATCATCGAAGGCGTTCATGTCGGGTTCCTCGGTCAGTGTGGGCAGGCGCACATAACCATCGCGCGCCACCTGCGGCAGCGCCCAGACGAAGCGGCGCGCAATGCCGCGGGCCGCAGCCTCGTCGAGCGCGGCATCGATGCGGGGCCAAAAGGTTTCGGCATCGCCCGCCGAAAGAACGAAGCCGGCCAGATAATCCTGCGCGCCGGCCGGATAACCGAACCGCTCGTCCACTTCGGCATAGGCTGCGCGGCGGACGCCATCGGCGCCTGCGGTGAGCCAGTCGTAATCCTCCAGCTGGAACCGGTCGAAGGCGGGCCAGGCCCAGCCCAGCGGCAGGCTGGCGCGCTTCAGCTCGAGCATGGAGGGATCGAGCAGGGTGGGCGTGAAGGCCAGCAGGAGCACTTCGGCGGGGCCGGTGGCGGCATTGCGAACCGTCTGCGCCAGCGCGGCGGTGGAGGATGCAAGCAGCACGCCAGCCTGGTCGAGCACGGTCTTCTGCGCGGGCGAGAGCGGCGCGCGCATGTCAGGGATGATGGCCGGATCGCCCAACGCCGCACGGGCAGCATCGTCGTAACAGCAGATCGCGCCCGTCTGCGGCTGCACCCACCACCATGGCTCGCCGATCTGGAACCTGACCGGACGCCCCGCGGCTTCGGCCAGGGCCCCGCACTGCGCCGCCACCGCCCGCAGCCCGATCATGGCCGCGGCCCTAGCGGGGGACAGCAAGGCGCTCGGCGGTTCCCAGCCGGTGCGCGCAAGCGTGCCGTCATACGCGCGCTGCTGCCAGGCCTCCGGGCAATGCGCCGCGAACAGCTCGTAGCTGAGCGAGACGATCGGCGTCAGTCCCGCCTCGGCGAGCGCCTCGAAATAGGCCGCGTGCCACGCCCGTGCCGGGCCGCACAGCACGCCGGACGGGTCGACTGTGAGTCGCCCCTCCCCCGCCTCGAGCCGGAAGAAATGGCTCATCCCGACGTAATGGATGACCTCATCCCGGTAGCCGAGTTGCTCGATCTGCCGCACCAGCCGCGCCGGGGTCTGATCGAAGGCGTCGTCATAAGCGGTAGCGATGCCGATCCCGTGCGGCGGCACGATCGCGTCGGCGAGCGGGAGGACGGCGTTCTCGCCCCAGCAGCCAATCTCGCCCAGCTCCGCCCAACCGTCGGCGCGGGCGGGCAGCGGGTCCGTGGAGCCCTCGACATAGCCGGGCGGGACCAGGCTTATGAACATTCGGTCGATGTCGCCGGGATGCACCGGCTCGCCCGGCAGGCCATAGCCGGATTGCAGCTCGGAAAAGCGCAGCGTCACCAACGCGTCCTCGGGCGTGCCCTCGGCATAGTTCCACAGCCGCACATACGAGGCGCGGGGACTTCCGGCGGCGTCGCGGCCCTCGATCGTCAGGGTGGGCCCGTTGGGTTGATCGAGAGCAATCAACCCGCCGCTGCGCCAGCGGAATTGGAGCACGCAATGCGCATAATCGCGAACCGTGTCGTAGCGCAGCAGCGGGTGATCCTTGGCGTCGTCGCTCGCCCAGATCAGCCCGGCGAGCTCGCCCGCTTGGTGGAATTCGCACTCCACCCGCAGCGCGTCGGGCCCCGTGGTGACAACGCTCGCCATCATCGGACGCGGGAAATTGACCGTCCAGAACCGGGGATCGAAACGCTGGACATGCTCGGTCGCCGCGCCGGAGCGCGGTCGGGCAAGGTAGAAGGGCATTGGGTGACTCCAGAAACGATCCTCCCCGGTACGGGGAGGGGGACCACACGAAGTGTGGTGGAGGGGCACGGTCGGATCGGAATGAGGTCGAAAGGGAGGGTCACGCGGCACCTGCCCCTCCACCATGCTGCGCATGGTCCCCCTCCCCTTGCAGGGGAGGATGAGCGCAACGCCCGCCTGACGGCCGAAGCAAGCTGACGGCTACTGCGCTGCATCGCCACGGGCACGCTGGCTCCGCGTTCGGCATTGAGGTGGATCGCCACGCGGACCTCGCGACCTGGCCCGGCACCGCCGTTCGTAACGACATGCCCGGCGCTGGTGGGCACGAAGACTTCCGGCCCGCGCTCCCCGACGAGGTAGGGCCGGTCGGGCGCGACGATCCCACCCATTGCTCGGCCCGGCAGGCCGAGCAGCGAGCCGAGCAGGCCCGACAGTACGCCGCCCAACCCGCTGCCTTGCGGTACCAGGCTCTCGATCCCCAGCCGAAGCGCGCGCGCCGCGATCTGGTCGAGCGCGCCCAGGGCGCTGCGCTTCAGGTCGTCGAAGCCCAGCGAGCCCTTGCGCAAGCCCGCCAGGAGGCTGCGCTCGAGCACCGCCCCCGCCCCGGCAAAGCCGTCGATCAGCCCGCTGTCGAAACTGGTGCGCATTTGCGCCACATCGGCAGCGAAGCCGCGCGTATCGGCGCGGACGGACACCAGCAGTTCGTCAATCGGATCGGCCATTGCGGTCCCTTTCGATCATGGTGATGAGGTCCGCACGGCTCGGCGGAGCGTCGCCCGCGTCGGCACTGCCCAGCGAGAGTGCGAGTTCGGCTGGCGTCGCCGCCCAAAACTCGCCCGCCCGCCAGCCGAGCGCCTGCGCGGCAAGGCCGGCAAGGCGGGAGGCGCTGTCCGAAAAGCTCATGGGCGCCCGCGCAGGATTTCGCCCAGCAGCATGCGCAGCGGCTTGACGGCCTCGGCCAATCCCATCGCCACCACCGCCTCGCCCACGCGCTCTCGGTTGAGGCCCGACGGCTCCGCCAGGCAATGCCAGAACAGCGCGGCGATCTCGGCCAGTCGCAGTTGCCCCTCGCCCGCCCGCTCGACCAGCGCGAACAGCGGGCCCAACTCGTCTTCGGAGCGCACCAGCGCATCGAAGCTGGGCCGAAGCGTGTGGAGTTCGCCGGCGATCGTGATCGCGGCTTCACCTCGCATCGGGTTCGCCGTCATGACGGCACCACCGGACCCGAGCTTTCCATGGCGAGCGCATAGGTCCGCTCGCCATTGAAATCGCCCGCATAATCGAGGCGCTGGACCAGGAACTGCCCGCGCATCCTCGCGCCGTCCTCGAAGCTGAGCTCATAAGCGTCGAGCGTGCCGGCGAGCGCATTGGCGCGCACCCGTGTCTCGGCGTCGGAATCGAGGAAGATACCGCTGGCCGAGACAGAAACCGAGCGCGTTCCCGCGCCCGACAACAACTCGCGCCAGCCGCCCGAGCCCTTGTGGGTGACGACCACGGTGTCGCCATTGATCGTCATCTGCGTGGTGCGCAGGCCGGCGACGGTTTCATATGTCGGCGGGGCCGCGCCATCGCCGACCTTCAAGAGGAAGGCGGCGCCTTTTTGAGGGGTCATGGGTGTTCTCCTTGTTTAGACCCTCCCCGAAACGGGGAGGATTAAGCCTCAGCCAAAAGCAGGAAGCGGTATTCGGTCAGCACGGCCCGGATGTTGCCAGGCCGCTGCTCGGCACGGCTGCGCAGGAATTGCGTCACGACCACGCGGTAGCCGCCCTGCGCAGCGGGCATGGTGGCAATGCGGCGTTCGAGGGCATCGGCCAGATCGGCGACCCCCTCGGTATCGTCGGCGCGCTGCACCAGTTCGAGCGCCAGGCGGACCTCTCGGCCAGGAGCGCCCTTGGCGCCCCAGTCGGCGCTGGCGCTGGCGGCGATGCCGAGCCAGGGCGGCGGGGCGGATAGCGGGCTTTCCTCGCCAACCGCGTTGAGCTCGGCGGCCAGTACAGGATCGGCGGCGAGCCACGCCAGCAGGTCGCGGCGGAAGCGGCTTTCCATGTCAGTCTCCGAATGTTGGCCACAGCAGGCGGGGGCTGCGCCCCCGAGCGTTCAGGCGCGCATCGCCCGCACGGCGCTCGGCGGCGCGAGCCTGGGCGAGCCGTTCGGCGTGGCGGGCGAGTGCTCGGGCAAGGCGGGCGAAATCCGGGGCCGCGCTCACAGCCGCAGTTCCCGCCACGGCCGCCACAACGCCGCCACCGCCGCGGGCGGTTCGCGCGTGCTGGCGGCATCGCGGTCGCGGTAGAGATGCGCGGCGAAGCGGATGATGCCTTCCGTGAGGCCGGGCGACAGCTCGGCCCAGCCATCGGCCAGACTCTCGCGGCCGACGAACTGCTCGCAAGTCTGATAAGCGACCACGAGCAGCCGCTCGAGCAGCGCATCCTCCTGCGGGGTGGAAATGGCGAGCCATTGCTTGAGCGCAGCCAGCGGCGGCGCCCCGGTCGGTGCGGGCATGGGGAATTCCTTTTTCTTGTTGGCCTCAGGCGCCGGCGGGGCCGTCCGGCCCCTTGGCTATCCTCGCGCCTGACGGCGCTGCGGGCGCGCGGTCGCGCTTGCGGGCCGCTGGTCGCGGCCCGAAACATTGCAAAACACTTGCGTTTGCCAGTGTCCGGTCGGCGACCAGCCGGCCGCAAGGCCGACCGGCCGCCCGCAGCGCCGAAGGCGCGAGGATCTCGCACGCCGGACGGCGTGCGGAACCACAAAAACTCAAACTTCTATTTTTAGAAGTTTGATCGCGGCGCTATCCAGCACCTGCCCGCCCACGCGCTTGGTGGCGTAGAAGTGCACGAAGGGCTTGTTGGTGAAGGGATCGCGCAGGATCTGCGTCGCGCTCCGCTCGGCGATCAGATAGCCGTGGCGGAAATTGCCGAAGGCAATCGGGAAGGCGCCCGCGGCAACGTCGGGCATGCCCTCGGCCTCGACCACCGGATAGCCGAGCAGCCGGTCCGGCTGCCCCTCGACCAGGCCCGGCTGCCACAGGAACGCCCCGTCACTGGTCTTGAGCTTGCGGACGGTGGCGAGCGTCGCCGAGTTCATCACCCAGCTCGCGCCCTGGCGATGCCCGGACTTGAGCGTGTGAACGAGGTCGATCAGTCTGGCATCGGGATCGGCGCCGAGCGCCGCGGCATCGCCGCTGCCGATGTATTGGAGCGTCCCGAAGGCGCGCACGCCATCGGCTTGCGCGGTGGCTGGGGCGTTCAGGAAACCGTCGGGCCGGTTGATCCCGCTGCCGGTAACGAAGGCCGCGCCCTCGGCGCGAGCAAACTCCATCGCGATCTCGCTCGCCAGCCAGCTTTCGATGTCGAAGCTGGCATCGTCGAGCATCGCCTGGCTCGCCGCCGGGTTGGCGTAGAGTTCGCCCGAGGGCGGCGCTATCTCGGCGAAGGTCGGGGTGGCGGTCTCGGGCCGCGCGGCGGTTTCGCTCACCCAGCCCGAGGCGGGCGCGCCCTTGGCCACCAGCTTGCGATAGCCTGCGGTACCGGTCTGGACGACCTGCGCGATGGCGCGGATCGGGCTGATCTCGGTCAGCTCGCGGGCGATCAGCGCGTCGATCTCGCGCGGCACGGCATAGCCGCCGTCACCCGGCGTCAACCCGGTCAGCGACTTAAGCTCGAGCGTACTGCCGCGGCGAAGGTAGCCGTCGACGAAGCCTTTCACCTCCGGCGAGGCGACTGCCCCGCCGATGACCGGCCGCTGCGCCGCGACGGCGATGCGGTCGACACGCGCCTTGGTCTCGATGACCTCGGCCTGGAGCGCGGCGATATCGGCCTCGCAAGCGTCCTGGCGGGCGAGGATGTCGAAGCTCGCCTCGGCGGCATCGATGACGGGGGTGGTGGTGGTAACGGTATCCATGAGTAGTTGCCTTTCTGTTGGGCACAAAAAAGCCGCCCGGAGGCGGCGGGGGAAATCGATATCCTCCCCATCGACTTGCGATGGGGAGGGGGACCATCCGCAGGATGGTGGAGGGGCTTGGCGCAGCGTCTCGGCCCCTCCGTCACGCGCCTAGCGGCGCGCGCCACCTCCCCATCGCTGGTCGATGGGGAGGATCAGAGAGCCAATGCACCCGCGCCCCGTGCTGGAGCGGATGGGTAACGAGGCTGACCTCGAACAGATCGACCGCCGCCAGCTCGCGGCCTTGCGGCGTCAGGCGAAACTCGCGCGCGCGGTAGCCGAAGCTGAGTCCGTTGACCGCGCGTTCCACCAGCAGTTCGGCAGGCCGCGTGCCGGGGTCGAGGCTGGCAATCACCCGTAGCCCACGGGCATCCTCGCCGGCCGTTTCCACCCATCCGATGCGTTGCGAGGGCCGATGTTGCCAGAACAACGGCAAGCGGTCCGTGCGGCTGGCGAGCGTGGCGGCGAAAGCGCCCGGCAGGATCGTATCGCGGCTCGCGTCTGCGATGTGGAACAACGCGGCATATCCGGCGATCCTCACCGCACCATCTCCCCCAGCCCGAGCCTGAGCGCGATGGCGATCAGCAGCAGCGCGAGCAGCGCCCGCACCAGCCAGTCGATCGCTGCCTTCCATGCGCTCTTCTTCGCATCGCGCCAGGCGCCGAGGAGTTCGCGCAGCTCGCCCACATCGTCGCGGGCCTTGTCGTCGCCCAGGCCCAGCCGTTCGAGCGCGCGGGCCGCGCCCAGCTCGCTCGCCTCCTCGACCAGCGCCCGCAGCGTCACGATGTCGGGTGGTGTGCAAGCAGCCTGTGCGGCGAGCCGCGCCAGCATGTCTTCTCTCGTCATGGCGTCACTCCCAGCAGCTTGCGTTTCTCGTCGGCCGACAGGAAGTCGGCGGCGCTGACCTGCGCCCACAACCGCTCGCGGTCCTCCGCCAGCGCGGGCACGCGGTCGAGATCGACCGCCAGCTTCGCCCCGCCGAACCACGGTGCCAGCCCCTGCAGCACCCCGCCCAGGATCCGTTCCGCCAGCGGCAGCAACGTCAGCCGCCACAGCGCGCGATTGGCCTCGCGATAATTGGCATAGGTGTTGTCGCCCGGTAGGCCGAGCAGCATCGGCGGCACGCCGAAGGCCAGCGC
>SXGU01051960.1_pt1 | contig 12125 bp, 10 predicted proteins | sample 3174531 | NCBI WGS metagenome assembly SXGU01 (sample SAMN11356863, study PRJNA531348) | freshwater metagenome | isolation source: freshwater sample F1-140 | place: China: Fuxian Lake, Yuxi | collected 2017-12-25
CCTCCGGTTTGAACATCGTGTAGAGCGGCCGGCGGCGGTTGGCGAGCTGGGCCATGAAGCCGTCGAACTGTGCGATGGGCAGCACTCGCTCGATTCCCGTGATGGCGGCAGGAGTACGGACAAGCTCGAGCGGAATTGCCAGGCCGTCGGCCTCGGACTCGGAGATGGTGAAGAACAGCACGCTTTCCTTCCGCATCCCGTCGACAACCAGGATGGCATCGGGAATCTCGACGCCACTCATATAGAAGAAGTCGTGTCCCTGACGGAAGGCGACATCGCTGGAAGGCGTCGTGGCGCCCAGAAAGACGGCGGCGCCGTCGCCGATCTGTGCCATCAGGCGGCTGCGCCTGGCCGCGTACTCAGCCTTCTCGACCGTAGCCACTGCTGTCGTGGATTCCCCGCCGGGACGCGCGGCGACTCCACCAGCGCCCACTATACCGAACAGCGCAAGACCTGAAACGATTCCGACGATCTTCATGTCTACATTCCCTCACGAATTCGCTGCGGGTTGTACCAGCCCTCGATGTGGCGGAAGATGGCGCGCCGGGCATCGACGCGCGACACCCTCAAGTCCATCGCGGCGCGTCAACCACGATATCCGTGTTGCGCCTTGGCGCCTTGGCGCCCTCGGCCGGTGGGGCGTAAGTTTGAGACCATGACCGTTCGCGCGCGGGTTTGGCGGGGAGCCACTATTGCGGTGGGGCTCGCGATTGGAACGCCTGCATTTGCCCAATGCCCCGACGGCACTCCTCCGCCGTGCCGAACTGCGTCCGTTGCTGCTCGCGCCACTCCGCGGCTGAACCCAAGTGCGTGGATTGTCGTCCCGTTCACGAACGTGATGAAGGCGCAGGAGCTCGACTGGCTCCGTGACGCCTCGGTGAACCTGCTCTCACTCGACCTCGCCAGATGGACCGACGTCGTGGTGGTGCCGGACAAACGCGTCGGCGATCTGCTCCGTGAACTGCCGACAGGCCGCAGCACATCGCTCACGTTGGCTGACGGTATTGCTCTCGCAAAACGTGCGGGCGCCGGCCAACTCGTCATGGGCGACTTCTTTCGAGTCGGCAGCGGCGCCCGCCTGGTCGCAAACATCTTCGACGTTGCGACCGCCACCCGGATACGGACCATCACGCAGCAGACTTCCGTGGCCGATTCGTTGCTCGGTGCGTTCGCGCCACTCGCTCGCGGCGCACTGGCCGTGCCGGCCCCGTCCGATGCGCGCGCCGGTGACTTCGGCACACAGCGACTCGATGCGTACAGGGCGTACCTCCGCGGAATCCAGTTCAAGAACAGGTTTCGGCTTGCCGAAAGCGAGAAGGAACTCCGTGCCGCGCTCGCGCTCGACTCCACCTTTGCTCTCGCTCACGCGGTGCTCGCCAACGTTCTCGCATTCGGCGAGGTTGAGGTCTCGAAGGGAGAGCGCCTGCAGCACGCACTGGCGGCTCAGCGGCTTGGCGCCAACCTGCCTAAACGTGATCGCGCATTGATCACCGCTGGCGTTGCCTGGGCGCACGGCGACTACCTGGCAATGTGTGACGCGGCGGCACCGCTGGTTGCGGCGGACTCGACTGACGTCGAGGCCCTGTACGCCGTTGCAACCTGCGAGGCGGCCGCGCCGCCCGTGCAGGGACCCGTGAAGCTTGAGTTCCGCACCAGCTGGAACCGCTCGCTGTGGGCGTCGCAGACCATTTTGCGACTCGACCCCGGATTCTATCCGGCCTTTGATCGCACACTGGACGTGCTCGTGACGCCAGATCGCGGCGGATGCATCTGGGATCTGACCGCCGGTCAGTGTACCCCGAGCCTGACTTGGCTGACCGCGGTGCTGCGCGTGGCAGACTCACTCGACACAAGCTTTGGCTCAACCGTGGCCGAACGCACTGCGAGACGCGAGCGGCAGAGCCGCGAGCGGCCCGATTCCATCAGCCTGCGGATTGCACGCCGCATCGCCGAGCAGTGGGTGGCGGACGACAACAACGGATCTGCGTCTCGTCAGGGACTTGCCGAGGTGATGTTGCGGCAAGGCCAGACGGAGGAGGCGTACACCGTGTTGCGCCGCGGGCCGCTCGATGTAACGCCGGGCAACCAGCGCGGGCTGACTCTCGCAATCGAACTCGCGGTCAAGACCGGTCGTGCTGCGGAGGCACGCGCGTGGATGGACTCGCTCGTGCGCGCGTCGCCAGACAACAACGACAATGCGAAGATCCGCGGACGCATCGACCTCATGTTCGCACGCACAGCGCGATTCCGCCGTGCGCTGTGGATTGATCTGGAACCGATGGTCGAGAAGAACGGACTCGACCGAACACGACTCGAGCGGTATGCAGACGGTGTGCCGCGCATGTATATGCACTTGCCGGTCGCCGGGCTTGCGGCGGCCGAATCCAGCTTCGTCGTGTCGCTGGGCCCCAGATGCGACCGGTCGTGCCGCGGCGACCTCCTCGTGCTGTCGGCGCCACGCACACCGAACGCGCCGCGCACCTGGTATCCCGACACGAGCGTTTTCGGCGGAGGCCAGCTGCTCCGATTGGTGATGCGCGGGGACACGGCGGCACTCTGGCGGTATGCCAGGGGAACTGCCGTGTCCGCCCGGCGACCGGGTCCGTATGGCTCGGTGGATGGCGCCCTCGACGCCATCATGGCACACCTGGCACTTGCCGACAGCGCCGGGGCGCTGACGCTGCTGCGGTTCTACGTGGACACGCTGGTGCCGCCGCGTCGGCTGGTTTCGCGCGGCGGCCAGTCATATCTGCCGGTCGATTACATCGCAGCCATGCGCATGCGTGGCGAACTCGCCGCAGCACTCGGCCACCGCAATGAGGCCGTGTTCTGGCTCGACCGGGTCCTTAACCTCTGGGCGGCCGCGGACGCTGAGTTCGCGCCGGATATCGAGCGCCTGCGGGCGCTGCGGGCGAGGATGGCCGTGCGCTGACCGGCGTTTTTGTCTGAGGCCGCCTTGGCCTTTTTCAAGATCAGGTCGGCCGTTCCGCAGTTCCCTCGATTTCGACACCGAGACCATCCGCGATCCGGTTCACGAAGGCGAAATACCCGATCACGGCACAAGCGTCGTGGATCGTCCGGTCGTCGCAGCCCGCCTCACGCAGTGCCACAACGTGTTTCGCCCGAACGTCAAACGGACGCAGGGTCAGCAAGTCGGCGTATGCCACAAGCGCACGTTCGCGCACCGACAGCGAGTCCAACCTGGCGGCTGGCGCGACGAGACCGGCCACCAGCGCTCCCTGCGCGAAAGCGGCCCGGGGCCGTGCATCACTGTACGGTAGAGATCGTAGTGGTGACGGATCACGGCCGGACTGACGGCGTGGATCTGAATGATGTTGTCCGGGTCGGGAACGCGATCATGTGCATCGAGTTCCTGTTCGGGACGGTATCTGATAAACGCCATATCTCCTCCCGCTTGCCCGCGCCGTGCAAGGGCGACGACCGGGGTGTCACGGACTCGGCACAGGAGAATACACCGCGATCTGGCGCGTACACATACTGAAGCTCTCCGGCGAGTTCGCAGTGTTGATATGGAGCACGTTGGAGTGTTGCACCGGCATGTGGCGTTTGTTGGGCCGCTGTCAGCGCTCGCGCGATTGGCAATTCGGCTGTATACTCGACCGGCCAAGATAGAACTTTCTATCCCGACCCAATCATGATTCTCGTTCTCGCGTCGGTCGCGCTGCTCGCGCAGGATCCCGTGTCGTATGCCAGGCCCGAGTCTTGGCTTTGCCGGCCGGGCCGGACCGATGCCTGCTCCGTGGACCTCACGACGACGGTTCTCCCGGCAACCGGCAGCCGCAAGGTCGAGAACTGGGCGGCCACCCGGAGTCCAGTCGTCGACTGCTTCTACGTCTACCCGACGGTTTCCCGCGACACCGCGTCCTACTCCGACATGCAGGCCGGCGACGATGAGCGCGACGTCGTCCGGACGCAGTTCGCTCGCTTTGGTTCAGTCTGTCGCCAATACGCGCCCCTGTACCGTCAGGTGACAATTCCCGGCCTTGGCAGGATGTTCGCGTCGCCGCAGAGCGGTCTCTCGATGAGTCGAGGGATGAACTATGACGACGTACTCGCGGCATGGAACTACTACCTCGCCAATGACAACAAGGGCCGAGGCGTTGTGCTCATTGCCCACTCGCAAGGTTCGTACATCCTCGACGAACTCATCCGCCGCGAAATCGACGGCAAGCCGGCGCAGTCGCTCGTCGTCTCCGCCCTGCTCATCGGCGCCAACATCGCCGTGCCCAAAGGCAAGGACGTCGGCGGCTCGTTCCAGTCGATGCCGCTGTGCCGGCGCGACGACCAAACCGGCTGCGTGATCTCGTTCGTCTCGTTCCGGAATGCGGTGCCGCCGTCGGCGCGCGCAATTTTTGGACGTGTCGAGGGCGAAGGAATGCAGGCGGCGTGCACCAATCCCGCAGCGCTCGCAGGCGGCAGCCGTCCGCTGCGCGGCTACTTCAGTGCCACGCCGAGCGTTTTCGAGCGAACGGCTGCAGCGCCGTATCGCTGGGTGCGGCAGGATCCGCAGGTCACCACGCCGTTCGTGAGTGTGCCTGGCCTCGTCACGGGCGAGTGCATGGCCGACTCGCTGGGCTCGCGCCTTGTGCTCACCGTTCACGCCGACACCACCGATCCACGCGCGGATGACATTCCGGGAGACTTTGGTGCGCCCGGCTCCGCCACGCGCGCGCAGTGGGGTATGCATGCTGTCGACATGAGCGCGACGCTGGGAGATCTGATCGCCGTCGTGGCGAAACAAGCGTCGGTGTTCAAGGCGCCCGGGGCCACACCAACGCCCTCGCGTCCGCAGCAACGAGCTGGCGGCATCCCGCGTCTTTCGAACGGCAAGCCGGACTTGAACGGCATCTGGCGCGCGTTCGGGAACGATCACTACGACATCGAGCCGCACAGCGCGCGCGGCGCGCTGGCGTGGCGTGACGGACCGGTCGTGCCGATTCCGGCGGCGGAAGTTGTCGCGCTCGGCGCGGTTGGCTCCGTGCCCGCTGGACGCGGCATCGTGGTGGGCGGAACGATCCCGTACACGCCCGCCGCGCGCGCGAAACGGGACGAGAATCGGCGCAACTGGTTGTCGCGCGACCCCGAGATCAAGTGTTACCTGCCCGGAGTGCCCCGCGCGAATTACATGCCGTTTCCGTTCCAGATACTGCAGAGTACATCCGCCTTCTTCATCGCCTACGAATACGCCGGTGCTACACGCAATGTCTTGCTCAAGAATCCGGGGCCGCCCGAGGTGGACAGCTGGATGGGGCAGTCCGTAGGAGCGTGGAACGGCGACACGTTCGTGGTGACGGTGAACGGCTTCAATGCCGAGACATGGTTCGATCGCGCAGGCAACCACCACACCGAGGCGCTCAAAGTCGTGGAACGCTGGACGATGACGGGGCCGGATCACATCCACTACGAGGTGTCGATGGAGGATCCGCAGACGTTCACGCGACCATGGACGGTGCGGACCACGCTGTATCGCGACGTTGATCCGGACGCGAGGCTCGGTCAGTTCAAGTGTGTCGAGTTCGTGGAAGAACTGCTCTATGGCCGCCTTCGCAAGAATCCCGTCGCACCGCCGACCGTCCCTCCCAGCAAACCGTGAGCGTTCCCATGCCAACTCCACATCGGATTTTTGCGTGCGCTTTCGCGGCGGTTGTGCTCGCCGTGAGCGCAACGACACTCGAAGGGCAGACAAAGGCTGCTGCAGTGCCTCGCACGCCGGACGGGCGTCCCGACCTCCAGGGCAACTGGTCGAACGCCACGCTGACGCCGCTCGAGCGTGCTCCCGGACGCGGCCGCGCTCTCACGCGTGCACAGGCTGAGGCTCTCGAGAAGGGGCGAGCAGATCACAAGGATTCGACGTCGCAGGCGATCGACCCAAACCGCCCGGCGCCGCCCAAAGGAGGCGACGGTTCCACGGGCGCGGCCGGTAATGTCGGCGGCTACAATTACTTCTTCATCGATGCCGGCGACCACGTCGCGTTCGTGAATGGCGAGTTCCGCAGCTCAATCCTCGTGGACCCCGACAACGGCCGTTTGCCGCCGCTGAAACCGGCAGCCCGCGCCTGGGCTCAGCAACGCGCGGCGCGGAACCGGCAGTTCGGTCAATACGACAATCCGGAGAATCGCCCGCTCGCCGAGCGCTGCATCATGTCATTCGGGTCGAACGCCGGCCCGCCAATGCTCCCGAATGCCTTCTACAACAACAGCTACACGATCGTGCAGACGAAAGACCACGTCATGATCATGACCGAGATGGTCCATGACGCGCGTATCATTCGCATGGGGCGGCCGACGCCGACGTCACCTGACGTCCGTCCCTGGATGGGCGTGTCGTTCGGCCGTTGGCAGGGCGACACGCTCGTGGTGGAGACCTCGAACGTTCATCCCGGCCAGCTGCTCTCGCAGAGCGTGTACCTGCAGGCCGCGCTTGGTGCGACCGACAGTATGCGCGTCGTCGAGCGCTTTCATATGGTACGCCCAAACGTGATCCTGTACCGCTTCACCGTGAATGACCCGCTGAACTTCACGGCGCCGTGGAGCGGAGAGCTGCCGATGATCAAAATGGACGAGCAGATCTACGAGTACGCGTGCCACGAAGGCAATTATGCGCTGTCCAACATTCTCAGCGGCGCGCGCGCCATGGAACGCGACTCGGCCGCGGCGAAGAAGCCCAACCCCAATCGGTGACCGTCATGCGTCGAAAGTCCGTTGCCGTTTTCGTTGGTATCCTGCTCCTCACGTCGAGCGTGCCGCTGAACGCGCATCACGCGTTCGGGGCAGAGTTCGATCCGAATGCGCCCCTGCGCCTGCAAGGGAAGGTCGTGAAGCTTGAGTGGGTGAATCCGCACGCGTGGGTTCACATCGAGATTGTCAACAAGGCGGGCGCCAAGGAAGTCTGGATGATCGAGGGTGGCACCCCGAACACGTTGCTCCGCCGCGGACTCAAGCGCGAGTCGCTGGCATTCGGCACTGAGATCATCGTCGATGGCTACCAGACCAAGGACCACTCGTTGAAGCGGGCCAACGGCCGCAACATCACGTTCGCCGACGGTCGGAAGGTCTTCCTGGGATCGTCCGGTACCGGCGCGCCGCGCGACGGGCGTGATCCCACGGAACCGCCGCCGCCAATACCGCCGAAGCCCCCGACGGCCCGTTGATCCGGTGAAATCAATCGCGAGGGTCTTCGTCGCGGCCGTCATCGTTGGTACCGCGTCGGCCGACGCGCAGGTGCAGTTCACACGAGCACAATCGGAACTCGGTGAGGCGGTGTACACGAAGTCGTGCGCGACGTGCCACGGCGCGCGCCTCGACGACGGCGTTTCGGTGCCACTCGCCGGCGCGTCGTTCCAACAGAAATGGTCGGCCGCAAACAAATCCCTCGACGACCTCTTCTTTATCACCAAGTCCACCATGCCGCGCAACGCCGGCGGCACACTGACGGACGACGAATACACCGCGCTCGTGGCGTACATGCTGTCGAGGAATGGACACGCCGCCGGCAACGTTGCACTGACGGCTGATGGAGCGCGGCTCAAGGCGATTCGGGTGTCGTTCGCCGCCGCGGCGGCAGCAGGCGGCGGCACCGCTGCACAAAGGAGCGGGCCGGCGCCGGAGTTCATCCGCGGCACCGATGGACTCATTCCGCGCAGCACGGGCCCAACCGCGAAGGACCTGCTCGCCGCTCAGGACAGCGGCCGCAACTGGTTGACCCACACGCGTGACTACGCCGGCACACGCTACTCACCGCTCTCGCAGGTGAATGTCAGCAACGCGGCCAATCTGCGGCCCGCGTGCCTGTTCCAGGTCGCTGAGCCAGGCGCCTTCCAGACCGGTCCCGTCGTCTACAACGGCACGATGTATCTCACCACGCTCACAGCGACGATCGCATTGGACGCTGCCACGTGCCGGCAGAAGTGGCGGCACACGTGGACCGTGCTGGCGCCGGCGATCCCGGCGAACAATCGCGGCGTTGCGATCAAGGATGGTCGCGTCATCCGCGGCACCACTGACGGCTACGTCATCGCGCTCGATGCGGAGCGCGGCACCTTGCTCTGGGCCCGGCGCGTCGGCGACGCGACCAAGGGTGAGACCTTCACGATGGCGCCGCTGGTGTACGACTCCGTGTTCTACATCGGCGTCGCCATCGGGGAATTTGCGATCAGAGGTTGGATCGCCGCGTTCCGTACGGACAATGGCGAGCGCGTCTGGCGCTTCAACATCGTGCCGAACCCGGGTGAGCCCGGCTCGGAAACGTGGAAGCAGAACTCGGAACTGCCGCTCGGTGGCGGCGCGGTATGGACGCCGCTCGCGCTCGACGCCGCCAACAACCTGCTCTACGTCTCGGCGGCGAACCCTGCTCCGGATTTTCCCGAAGCCATGCGCGGTGGCATCAACCTCTACACCAACTCACTCATCGCACTCAACGCGCGAACCGGCACGCTGGCCTGGTATGACCAAATGGTGCCCAACGACGACCACGACTGGGATCTGACGCAGGTGAGCCCACTCTACCGCACGCGCGTGAATGGGCAGATGCGCAACCTGGTCGCCACTGCGGGCAAGGACGGTGTCCTGCGCGTGGTTGACCGCGATTCGAAAAAGCGCCTGTTCGAGACTCCGGTGACGACATTACTCAATGGCGACGCGCCCGTGACGACAGCGGGCACGCATGCATGTCCCGGTATTTTCGGCGGCGTGCAATGGAACGGCCCGTCATACCATCCCGGCGCGAACGTCCTGGTTGTGCCGTCGGTAGAGTGGTGCACCACGTTCTACCTCGCTGAGAACGTGCGGTTCGTACCGGGCCAGAACTACCTCGGCGGGCGCGTCGAGATGGACTCGACATGGAAAGGATGGCTCACAGCAGTGGATGCGTCGACTGGCGCAGTACGCTGGAAATACCAATCCAGCGCGCCAATGGTCGGCGCTGTGACAACGACGGCGGGCGGACTCGCGTTTGCTGGTGAACTCACGGGCGATTTTGTGGCGTTCAACGTGACGACTGGGGCGGAGTTGTATCGGTTCAATACCGGGGGAGCGATCGGCGCGGGCCTGGTCACATATGAAGTCGCCGGAACCCAATACATCGCGATAGGCTCGGGCCGGCCATCGTCGTATTGGGCGCGAGCGACGCCGGGTGCCCCGACAATCGTGGTGTTCTCACTGCCGAAGTCTCGATAGTGTCACTCCGAGGGAGCGCGGCGCCGGGGGAACCCGTTGCCGTCACGACCAGCTTCAGATTCTTCGCTGTGCTTGGAATGACTGTGCTGGTCGCGTGCGAACGGCCAGCGCCGGCGCCGGCCACGGATGGGTCAGCGTTCGTCACGGTTGCGACGAATCGCCAACTCATGGAGGAAGTCTTTGAACCGACTGCGGACCGGTATTGGTCCTCTGTAGGCTCCACCATGGACTCAAACGGCACGCGCGAATACGGCCCGAAGACGGACCGGGAGTGGACCGCGATTCGCGACGCTGCGACAACCGTTGCCGAGGCCGGCAATCTGCTGTTGATCGAAGGGCGACGCGTCGATGATGGGGACTGGGTGAAGTTCACGCAGGAAATGATCCGGGCGGCTTCACTCGCGCGCGACGCAGCGGCCGCGCACGACCGCCAGCGTGTGTTCGACACAGGCGCGGAGTTGTACGACAAGTGCACTCAATGTCACGCCAAGTACCTGGTGCCGATGTATCCAGTGCCGGTAACGACACAGCCTCCGCGAACTCCCGACTGAGTGCTGCGAGACTTCCTGACATGGCTGGGCGAGACACCGTGGAGCATTGGCCTCCACGAGTCGTTATACGCATGGCCGGTCACGGAATCGTTGCACGTGCTGACGTTGGCGCTCTTCGCCGGCACCGCCGCGGTGCTCGATTTGCGAATGCTCGGCGTCGCGCTCAAGGGGGTTCCAGTTTCGGCCCTGACCAATCGGCTATTGCCGTGGACGCGCGTCGCGTTCGGCCTGATGGTCCTGACCGGCATTGCACTGTTCTACGCAACGCCGCTCACGTACTACCACAGCATGTTTTTTCGGATCAAGATGCTGCTGTTGGCGGGTGCGGGTGTGAACATTTTCATTTTCCACGCGCGCACACTGCACGGCATTGCGGCGTGGGACAGCGCGGATCGGCCGCCGCGCGCGGCACGCATCGCGGCGACTGTATCGCTCACCGCGTGGGCGGGCGTGATCGTCTGCGGCCGCCTCGTCGCCTACAACTGGTTCGAGTGCGCGCTGAACCCGCAGTCGCCGGTCGTGCGTTGGATCCAGAGCTGCCCCGTCACGGCCCCATAGCCCATGGACCTGCTTCCGCTGTTTGAGTGGTGCGAGGCGTCATGGCTCGGCCAACTGGTACGCACGTCAACCTGGCTCTTTCCGGTCATTGAGGCTGTGCACTTGCTGGGACTGTCGCTGCTCGGCGGTGTCGTGCTCGTGGTGGACTTGCGGCTTCTAGGGGTGATGCTGCGCGAGCAACCGGTGTCGACGCTGGGCCGCGGCCTGCAACCGTGGCTCAATCGCGGCGTGGCGTTGATGCTCTCGACCGGTTTTCTGTTGTTTATATCGGAAGCCGTGAAGTGTTACCACAATCCCGCGTTTCGCGTAAAGATGGCGACGCTGCCGCTCGCGCTGGCGTTCATGTATTTCGTACGCCGGCCCGCCGTGCTGCGAGAAAAACCGCCCGGCGAGTGGAGCGGTCGGGCACTTGCGGCCGTGTCCATCATGCTTTGGTTCACAGTCGCTGCAGCGGGGCGCTGGATCGGCCTCTCATCCTGAATGTTCACCGAACGGAGGAACCATGATGTCGCACGTCGTCGTAGCTCTCGCGCTCTCCGCAGCGTTCGCCGGCACTCCGGCCGCGCCTGAGTACGTCACGATCCGGATGGACATTGACATCAACAAGCCGGCCACGGACGCATGGGCAAGAGTCGGCGGGTACTGCGACATTAGCCAGTGGTTGTCGACCGCGCGCCCGCTCACGTGCGCCATCACCAGCGGCGATGGTGGTATTGGGACGGTGCGCGCGCTCGCGAATGGAGCCGTCATCGAGGTGCTGACCGCCAAGACAGATCTGTCCTACGGTTACACGCAGCCTGCAAAGGAGGGCCAGTTCTACGACCTGTATCACGGTTTCGTGGAAGCGAGGCCGGTCACGGCGACTACGTCGAAAATCATCTATACGCTGATGCTCGACGTCTCCAACCTCGCAGACAGGGCGGCGAAAGACGCCGACGTCGCCCGGCGACGCCGCACGTTCGAGGCGGCGTTGGTGAACATGAAGCGCCTTGCCGAGGCGCCCTGATTCCGAACTCGCATCACGCGCAGTTCTCCGGCGATCAGGCTACCGACCACTCTCACGCTTATGTGCGGACGCTACCGCAACGACCGCGCTCGTCGGCAGCAATGCATAGTTAGCCAGCGCTTTCATCTCCCACGTAACCTCGCGACGGTTCCATCAACCCCGTTGGGAAACTGTTCGTTCGCCAACTGGTCATTGTCCCGAACGTCCTGCTTCTGAACCATCCCGGGTCGGTCGGAGGCTCGGTTAGTTGAGTACCAAGGCCGCGCAGGATGCCATGCACTTCGGGTTCGCACGAGGCGATGTACTCATCAATCGTTGTGAACGTTTTCGCCATCACGCTGTTCCTCTCAGACCACCGGCAGTGGGACAAACGTTGCTGGTGCGCTCACGACGATCGTATCACCGCCTTGAACCCAGCCACCTTCTTCCACAACGCCCATGATGCCTGTGCGACGCACAATGGCGCCATCATCTCCGCGTCCAACAACCGCCTTTAGCAGACCTGGCTTGAAGTCGTCGATCTGTGCGCAGGGATTGCGGAGCCCCGTCACGCGAACCACTGCCGAAGCGCCGATGCGAAGCAGCGACCCGGCGGATAGGTCAAGAAGCCGGATGCCCCGCGTCGTGATATTCTCGCCCAACTGACCTGCTGCGACGTTGAGCCCCCCAGCGCTGAGTTCGTCGAAGAGCTCGGCGTGGAGTAAATGCACCTGGCGGAGGTTGGGCTGCGTGGGGTCTTTGGCAACGCGGGAACGATGCCGCACCGTCTGCCCAAAATGCGCGTCGTCGCGAATCCCCAGTCCGCGCACCAGCTC
>SXGU01562481.1_pt1 | contig 12125 bp, 10 predicted proteins | sample 3174531 | NCBI WGS metagenome assembly SXGU01 (sample SAMN11356863, study PRJNA531348) | freshwater metagenome | isolation source: freshwater sample F1-140 | place: China: Fuxian Lake, Yuxi | collected 2017-12-25
CACCGACACCGGTTCGAAGATCGGTGCCCTGCCGCGACGCAAGGTCGGCGACCTCACGGTGGATATCGCCGGTGGCGCCTCCACGCTCACAATCGAGTCGAAATTCGACAAGTCAATGGCTGTCGGCGACACCATCGACCTCGACACGCGCGGCAAGAAGAGCGCCGACGGCGAAAAGACGGCCCACGGCCAGTTACTCACGGCGCTGGTCAATCGCGCCGCCCAGATCGCGATCATCGTCTTTGACGCCGACAACTGCCACAAATCAGTTTCTGAGTTGAGTGACGTTACGTTCGTGCCCGAGCTGCCCGGGTTCATCGTCAAGGTGAAGCGGGCGCAAGGAGACTTCGCGAACGCTTGCTTGGCGTACTCAATCGCTCGCGAGATGGCGCTGCTTGGGGGAGACAAGGTGTCCGGGGACCACGTGAACCTCGCGATCAAGCGAATGGTTCGCGACCTGAACGTTCTGGCATCAATCTCAGCAACCCTCGACGACATCGAGGATTCGGCGAAGGCAACGATCGATTCGGTTGAGACTATTCGCGAAACCATCGCCTTGACCGAGAAGAGCCTGCAAGACACCCAGGACAAGCTCAAGGGTGTGCTGACGGGGGATCAGACGACCCTTGAACAGTGGAGGGAGTTCTTCCTTGAGATTTGATCTCGATGTTTGCAGGTTGTCTCGCATCGGGACTTGCTTCCGACCTTCGGAAGGTGGTAGTCCGGTGACCGTGATGGGAGAGTTGAGGGTTGAGCTTGTCTAGGAATTGGCATTTTTACGGAAAACCAACTCAAGTCCGTGAGATTGAAGGTGCTTGGGCCGAGTTCTTCAACACGACAGATCTCGCCTCGCTTCCTCAGGCCTTTGTCAGGGAGGCCTTCCAGAACAGCATTGACGGAGCTTCGGGCAACGGCCCAGTTCGAATTCGCCTATACATATCGGGTTTGGCTAGGGCCCTAGAGCCAGGTTTAGCGAAGAAATACTTCGGAGGTTTCTTTGAGCACATCCGCGCATGTGGAAGTCTTCAGGACGATTGGTTCGCTATCGAGAACAGTGACTGCCCGTTTATTGTGTTTGAGGACTTTAATACAGTTGGCCTCAGCGGCGACGAGTCGGTTTCCGATGGAGGCGATGAAGGAAATCACTTTTATCATTTCTTTCGAACCGTCGGGCGGTCTGGAAAAGAATCTGGCAACCGGCTAGGACGCTGGGGAATCGGCAAGTTCGTCTTTGTTATGGCGAGCCAAGTGAAGTGCCTGTTTGGCTATACGGTCCGCGACGTCACGATGCCAAACTCGAACCGTGCATTACTGCTCGGACAGGCGAGTCTTGAGTATCACACGATTCAAAATTCGCGATACATGAACGAAGGTTGGTTCGGCGACTGCTCAGATCCCGAATTGCCCGCGATGCCGATTAGTGTTGCAAGTGCAATCACTGAGTTCGCGAAGGATTGGAATTTGTCGAGGGGATCTGATCGAGGCCTCTCAATTGTAGTTCCATATGCCGTTGCTTTTGACGAAGACGACCTCCTGCATGCCGTCGTTCATGAGTACTTAGGTCGAATTCTTACTGGTGGTCTCGATGTTGAGCTTGATCTCTCATCGCGCTCCAAGCCGATAAGCATCAATGCAGTCACGGTAGAGAGCATCATCTCAGACGAGCTGAATCGGGCCGCGGCGGAGTCGGCTCAGGAAACAGCCCGATGGGAGCGCACACTAGAGGAACTTCGAATTCTAGAGAAAGTTCTCAATCTTCCATCCGATCGCACGCATCTGATGCCAAACATCTCCGAATTGCCGATTTGGGGGAGGCGCCTGCCAGAAGCCGCAGTGGGTGACGAGAATTCGGAACTTGCTCGCTTTGCAAAGAGCGCCCGTCAAGCCTTAGACAGAGATGGATATGTAAAGATTCGTTGTGAGGGTTCGATAAGTAAAAGGGCGAAGACGGGACATGTACAGCGAACCTACTTTGACGTCCTGATCTCTAAGACATCCGATGAGGGTGAGCGTTACTATCCCGTGTTTTGGCGAAACTGGCTGCGTATCTCGGGTAGACGCGTAGGTCGTGCCAGTCGCGGCTATAGGACGATGGTTTTGGCGGACGATGATGCAATTTCGGAACTGCTGGGTGATGCTGAAGGTCCTGCGCATACAGAGTGGTCCCACAAGAGACCGAAATTTGTTAAGAAGCAATATGAATATGGATCAGAGTGGTTGACTTTCATTAGGAACGCTCCATCAACACTGCTTGATCTGTTGGTGGGTGCAATTCGAGAAAGCGATGACGAATCGCTGGCGCCGTTCTTTCCCATACCCGGGGAACTGGGTGCGGGCGGCGGGGGGGGCGGCGAGGAAGAGGACACTGGCGGTGAACCGCCTCCGCCTCCGCCTCCACCTCCGGGGGCAGTCTTCGAGGCTTATGCGGTAGGTGATGGCTTTAAGTTACGTCCAATCATGCGGGCAGGAAACAAGCTGCCAGCGATTCCGAAGTCGAGAATGCTGCGGATACGTGTTGCCTACGCAACTGCGCGGGGGAACCCTTATGCCCGATGGAATGAAAATGATTTTGATCTCGAAGAACTCTATGAACGCTCGAGACGAAGTAAGAAGATAAAAGGCTGCTCAGCAGTTGTATCGAAAGAACGTAAGTATGAGATGACTGTCACCATTGATAAAGCTGTGAGAGATCTTCGCAATGTTGCATTTGAACTTCAAGGATTTGGTGACACGCGAGACCTCGAGGTTGAAGTGGATGCCTTGTTCGTATGACAACACGTACTTTGAACTACACAGAACGAAGTCGGATCGAACTCGAATGGTTTAAATTCCGCCTCAAACGTGATGGTGAATTCTTAGTTGCACAGTTGCTCAATTTTGATCACAGTAATCTTTCTGGTTTGCCGGGCGATGCAAGAGTTATTCTCAATTGTTATCTTGGCCGAACTGGGCACGTTCGAATAGAGTGCGGCACGATAAGCAATTTGTTAACGAATCGGGAGCAGAGGTTTTGGGTCGGGGAACACTGCATCTTCCAAGTTCACCTGCTTGTAAGCGACGCTAGGAAGACCTCCCGCGGGAAGATACTTGCACGATCTTCAAAGGTCACGCGATTACTGACTGGTGGTGCGAAGTCCTTGCTTACTGTTGAGCTGGCGCCGCTTGGCAGTCAGGTTTGGCGTCTACAGATTGAAGAAGAGCGCGGACCTGTGTTGGAGATAAACAGTCGAATCGCCAATACGAAGGGGCTTATTACATCCAACGCTTTCAGCTCACTTGTTAATCCTGAAATTCTGAGACGGATTGCGGACTGGGTACTCGCGAATTATGAGCAATTCGAGATTCCAGGTTCGATTGGCTTCCTGTGGAGGCAAATTATTGATGATCTCGGGGTTGAAGTCGGTGATTCCGACCTGGCTGATGGCCAGGAGCGGGAAGAGCTCTGTAATCGGCTGGAGGAGGCATTTGCGACTCGGCATAAGAGCGTGGAAGCGCTACTAAAGACTGACGAAGAGGATGGGCTCGATGATTAGTCAAATTCAACCTACGGAGCTTCGACGATTTAACGATGAAGGTGTTGCGGAGTTTCGCCGCCGCGTAGCTGACGCAGACTTAAACGAGGCGACCATCGACGTCGACGGGTTGCTGAAATCAGATCAGTTCACAGAGATCGTGGTAGCGCGTCCGATATTGCGCGAGCCAAAGAGTTTCGGGCGTTACGAGTTCTGCGAATATATCCATGGGGTATTCGAGGAGTGCAGAAGCGAATTCGAGGGAAAACGAATTCAGGTTCTTGAGGACTCGGGTCTTTGGTCATGGCTGGCAGCGCATTGGGCAACTCGATTGACTCCGACGAAGAACAAGAAGCCATTCGTTGGAGAAACCTCGCGTTGGGTGTTCGAGTCTCAAACGGCCCGGCGCGACTATCGTCATATGCTTGCCAGTCCGTATCGCGTCTTTGCGAACAGTGGTGCGGCGAAGAACGGGCTTAATCTGATTCTCACGGGTTTCGTGTGGGAGTGGAACAGGTTTTTTGAGCAGGTTGCAAGTCGCAAGTATCTATACATGAATTCCGAAGTCTTGAGGGCTCTAGAGCTCCTTTATTGGGATAAAGCCAAAAAGAGGAGGAAGGCCGACGTGACCGTAGCCAAAGTGGCGCGTTTTGGATTTGTTCTGAATCAATTGGAGCTGACCTGGGATCTTGGAGGAATGACGGCAGATGAGATCGTTGAGCTATTGCCCAAGGAGTTCGAAATCTGGAAGAGCTAGCGGTGACTATTTCCCGAGTGCCAGGACAATCTGGTTACCAAGTGCCGTGATGAGGGGAACCGCTACCGAGTTCCCGAGCTGTTTGTATGCCTGAGTATCTGAAACTGGGAACTTGAAGTTCCGAGGGTAGCCCTGTAGCTGTGACCATTCGATTGGAGTCATTCGACGAATTCCTTCTGAGTTGATTTCGTCCGAGAAGTCAAGTTGCCGAAGTTTCGAAGTAGGCAACGGGTCTCGAATCAGATTTCGTTCGTGCCCCATTCCTCCTACGACAATTGCATTTGCGACGTCGCTGGGATCGAGAATCTGGAAGCCGAATCCGTTACCTCGTGTGCGATGCCGCGACCTATGGGCTTCCAGAGTCGAAAGCAGTCTTTGCGACAGGTAGTAGCGAGAGTCGACACGTGTAGCGCTGAGAATCTGGTCGACACTGACCTCTTTCCTCTTAGCCCTTGGATACTCAAAGCGTCTCTTTGCAGCTTGCGATTGAAACCCGACGATAAAGATTCGAGGGCGGTTTTGCGGTACCCCATAATGTCGGGCATTGAGGATTCTTGGTTTTGGACAGTGATAACCACGCCTCTCGAGTCGTGAAAGTATTTCCTCAAGTGCGGCGGAAGATCTGCGCGAGTTGAGGCCGCCGACATTTTCGAGAAGGATCGACTTGGGCTTGTGTGTTTTGAGGATTGAGTCAATCTCGAAGAACAAGCCACCACGTTTGTCCTCGAAACCCCGCTGAAGTCCAGCGATTGAGAAGGGCTGACACGGAAACCCTCCCACCAAGACATCGTGAGGCGGTATGTCTTCGGGATTGATCGAATAAATATCACCGAAGGGCAACTCGCCGAAGTTTTGAAAGTAAGTTGCTCGGGCGAAGTTGTCAATCTCGCAACTGAAAACGCACTTGCCGTGCGCTCCCTGCATGCCCAGCCGCATACCCCCAGCTCCAGAAAAGAGATCGACGAATGTAAATCGTGGGTTTTTGGAAGGCTTCTGTGTTCCGCGAGGTCGGTGGGGCAGCGCTTCTGGATCCGGTATCAGACTGACCAGATCCTTTGAGTCAATTTGCCGGCGGTAATGACTCCGCGTGGCTGATTTTGGTGCCTGGAGTAGATGTGTGAAATAGATTAAATCGTCGTCGGAAATGTCTTTTACCAATCCGAGTCGTGCTGCTCTTGCAAGCGTCGGATCTGTGATCTGGAGCGAGCCAATCAGCTTCTGAAGTGGAGTAGCCACGTCCGACAAACCTAGCGAAAGGGTTGGTCATGGTTGAACGAAATGTGAGACCGCGATTATTGGACTTTATGTGGTGGGTCGTGAGGTGCCGAGGTCACTCTTCGGTCAGAATCGTCGATAGCCCAATTGTCGGGACCAGTGAGCCGACCTTGATCCAAATGCCTATGCGTTTAGTCGTATTGCCTCCCCTGGCTCCTGGCCTCTGGACGAGGCTTCGTTGTGCGCCCTGAATGTCTTTCCTGAGTCGGTCCGTTGAGGCGATTTTGGACATGTGAATCGGATATCGGAGCGCGAGTTTCCGATTTGCGTCCCGTTGATACGCCACCGTGGAGACAACTTCGATTCTCACGATTATGCATTCATACTTTTTCAACCGTCGGAGAATGCGGTTCAGTTGCTTCGAGTAGTCCGGGTTGCGGGCCCCAGGGCCTGTCTTTCTGCCACCGCGAGATTCGAGGAGGATCAGAGAGTCGGCACCATGCTGGCTCGCCTCGACAACGGCGTATTTGGAGTTGAGCTTCGCCATGGTCAAATATTAGTCGAAGCCAGGGTTGCGTCTGGCGGCCCTTTGATACCGTCACTGGCATATGGTGTCAGGCCTCGACCCACTGCAGGAAGAGATCGCGTTTCTCGGTTTTGCTCGGCAGTCAATTGACTCGGAGTTGACGAAAGGGTCCACCGCTGATGCCGCCGTTGATCGCTTCTCGCAGCGTTCGCTCTCTGACGCCAATGCGGCAAGATCTGAGGTCCTGCGGGGCATTCGGAAGAAGCCGTTCTCATTTGCCATCGAGGTTCAATTCGAAGGCCAGGACCAGGTCTTCCATGTCGGCACGCAGCATCTAGATGTAGGAGAGGATCAAATAGTCGACTGGCGTGCTCCTGTCGCCGCTTTGCGCTATACGACGGCGAAGAACGAGGAGCGAACAGTCATCTACGACGACGACGAGATCGTTCACGTGCAGGTTGAGGGTCGCCGCCGTGGAAGTGGCCTGAAGAGAAACCTGGCTGTACCTGGGACTTCGACACGTCCAGGGAACTCGCGGAATCAAGAGGGGCGCGAAGAGAAGCGACGAATCCGTTCGCGAACGAAGTCCAAAACTTCCGAGGGCAGTTCTGCAGAAGCCGCGACTCGGGCGCAAGGGGGTAATGATTCGGGCACTGAAGGCCTGATTGATCTGGTTCTGGCCAACATGGTGCGTACGCGCCGGTCGGGAATGACGGAGATCGTCGCGACGATCCAGAAAGACCAAGACAAGGTGTTGCGCTCTCCGGCGCAAGTCGCGCTCGCGATTGAAGGAGGCCCGGGTACTGGAAAGACGATCGTGGGACTCCACCGTTTGGCACTGGTTGCATACCAAGAGCGAAACCTGCAATCCAATGGGCGTCTGCTGATGGTGGGACCATCTGAGCAATTCGTGAGATACGTCCAAGGAGTATTGCCAAGTCTCGGCGAGCGGGACATTGAGCAACGCTCATTTGCATCATTGTGCCTGCAACAACTTCCGAAGACGCAGTCGGATCGCGTCACGACGAGCCTTCGGGATGAACCGGTAGTTGTTGCAGTCAAGGCGAGCCAGATGATTTTCCAACTTATGCGACGGTTGGTAGTGGGACGCCTTCGGTCTGCCGACGTCCATCTTCGCCTTGGAACCGAGAGTATCTATGTCGATTCGGAGGCAATTCGTCACCGTCTGGGAGACGCGGTGGGTCGGATCATGTCTGGTGAAGCGACATTGTTTTCGGTTCGTGAAGAGCTTGCTGGTTGGATCCGCTTCTGTGCTCGCATCAACGCGACATTCGCCGATCGAGAGTCGCGCAATGAGATCGGCAATCGAGTGCGAGCCAGGATCGAAGTCGCGAAGTCGTCAGACGGGACCCTCAAACACATTGAGACTCAGGAATCCTCATACGATGACGCATCCGTAGCCCGGGCTGCTCGTGATGCCGCCGAAAAGCTGGTGCCAGATGACGATCCCGTTCTCCTCTTGGCGCAGTTCCATGATGTCAAATCGGATGCGTTCTCAAGTACTGAGCCAGGCTTCTCACCAACCGAGAGTGAGCGACTACTACGACATCTGATCCTCTTGCACGAGAATCCGGGACGCATTCGCCAGCGACGAGATGGGGCAGTGAGCCCTAGCGATCTGCCGTTGCTTCATGAGATAAAGCAGGTAATCGGAGGTCGGGCCGTACAGCGATTTGGGCATGTGATGATTGATGAGGCCCAAGACTTTACGCCAGCAATGCTGCACGTCATTCGGCGATATGTCAGCGGGCAGCAAGTGACTTTGCTGGGTGACTTCAATCAACGAACACGAGCGGAATCGGTGCGGTCGTGGGATGAAATTCAGCAACGACTCGGACTTAAGGAGTTGTCGGTTGCTGCACTCACAAAGAGTTATCGCGTTCCCAAGCAGACCCTCGACTTGGCAGCCAAGGTACTCACGGCGGATGAACGTAAACGGACGCCCGAGGGCGTACGGTCGGGTGCCGATCCCGCATTTCAACGAGTTGAGGCCAACGCAGTCGTCGGCAGGGTGGCGAAGTTGGTGGCGAAAGCCGACGAGGGTCAGATTCTCGTCATCGCTGATGCGGAGATGCGAGCGAGACTTTCCCTTAGTGACGAACGAGTCACGATGGTCGACCCAACTGAGGCAAATGGCCTGGAGGCGGGACTCGTGATCGTGGTCGAGCCTGGCACTTGGATGGCTGAAAGTGATGTGTTATCGCACCTGCACTATGTTGCGCTCACTCGAACGATGGGTCGGTTGGCCATCGTCCACTCCCAAGCCTTGCCTGATGGGATGAGTGCAAAACAAACCCGTAAGCGGCCATCGTCGGCACTAAAGCGAACACCGTCGAAGCGATCTCGAGCAAAGTCGCAAGGGGCAGTGAAGTCACTCCTGCGACGTTTACGACGACTTCGCCACTAGCTCCAGTCGGTGCATCTCTGCGGGTAGTGCTGATCCAGCATGACACCTGGTGGACAGACTCTCATCCAGCATGATAAGCGGCGACATCGAGCGAAAAGTTCGAGCCTTACTCGAGCGCGCCAACCATCCCGGCACCCCGTCCGTGGAAGCTGAGGTCGCTCTGGCTATGGCGTATCGGCTGATGATGAAGTACGACCTCGACGTCCAGACGCTGGGTGAGTCTGATGCTGCGTCACAGAACTCGGGCTTCGCCAGTAGCAACGCGGTCGAGCGTCGTCGCTACGAGACAACTGGTCCGTATCGTGTGCGTCGCTACATTCTCCGCTACGACATCACCGATACTTTGTCATGCGCCATGTTTCGCGCCAAACAAGAAGAAGACACCGACACCGTGGTGTGTTACGCCTTTGGAACCTCAAGCGATCTCGATTCTGCCGAAACGCTGTATGCGGCCGCCGAATTACTCGCACTTCGAACGATGCCGTGGGGCGACCGCGGGTACCGCACCGCATGGTGGCACGGGTTCACTGACGGGCTGTGCGAGAAGCTACGGAGAGAGCGCCAGAGTCTTGAGCGCACCGAGCGAGGCGCCGCGCTCGTGTTGCGGGAGCGCTACGATCGCGCCGACGAAGAGATGCGTCGTTTCGAGCCTCACCTAGTTCGTCGGAGCGAACGATCCGCGTGTGCGGCCGATGCCTTTGCCGCCGGACGTCGTGCGGGTGCCCGCTTCTCCAGCGGCCAACGGGACATTGGTTCAACGTCACTTGCCCTGCCTCCTGGTGCGTAATCAACGCGATGAAGGTGTATTTCAACGATGACTATGTGGCATCACCGCAAGAGTTCACCACTACCAGAAAGTCGGCAAAGGTGGCCGAGGCTCTGCACTCTGAGCGAACCGTAAAGCTCGTTGACCCTAACCAGTCGGTAGCTCTCGAGGTGCTTGAGGAGCTGGTATTGAACACTCATACGCGTGAATACATACGGGCGCTACAAACCGGCGTGCCAGAGTCGCTCGCTACGTCTAGCAGTTTCGCATGGGGGCCGAGCACCTATCGATTCGCGCTTGCGCACTCTCATGGAGTTGTTGCCGCGGTGGGCGCTGTGCTGGGTGGCGACAATCGAGCTGGCACCCTCTCGTCTGGGTTGCACCATGCCCGCCCTGAAATGGGTCTTGGCTTCTGCACGCTCAACGGCATTGCTATTGGTGCAGCCCATGCACTCGCATTGGGACACCAGGTGGTAATTCTCGACTTTGATGCACATTTCGGTGGTGGTACCTTCGCGCATCTTGTGAATCTCAACAAGGGAACCCAGCCCCACGTGATTCAGATCGATGTGAGTGTCTCGAAATTTGATGATTACGCTCCGTACGGGCCCCACTACCGCGCGTTTGTTTCCTGCGGTGATTCGACGGACAGGCTGTACCTTGCCGCAATCGAGGAAGCTCTGTCCTACGGTGACTCCCTCAACATGAACGATGCGATCGTCATCTACAACGCGGGTGTTGACCCGGTCAATGGAGTGCAGTTTGATGACCCGGTCGACACCATGCTGCGTCGCGACCAGATGGTTGCCGAGTGGGTGGGACAGCGACCGGCAATTTTCACGCTGGCAGGTGGCTACACAACGGGCTTCACACTGGACGACATCGTAAACATGCACATTGGTACGGTGAGGTCGTGGGCGAGCGCCACGTAGCACTGAGCGAGACCGATCGAGTCGCCAAAGCAGAGAGCCGACTTGAGGCGCAGTACCCAACACTGCGAATGACACTTACTGAAGCGCAGTCGTGGATAGACCGAGTAGCCCACAGCGAGGACATTGACCCACCGCTGGTGGTGCGGAACTATATGCCGCGTCGACTGTTGGGTGTGGCTGTATTGGATGAGCACGTCATCGTCGTGAGGCATGCCAGACCATCACAGCTGACATTGCTGCACGAACTCACACATTGCATCGGCCATACGGGGCACGGCCTAAGTTTCCAGCGACGGTACGTCGAATTGCTGGGACGTCACGTCTCTCGTAGGCACGGAGAGACGCTGGCTTCACTGCTCACCGACTAATCTCGGTCACAAATGGGTCTTGAATCCCGAATCTCAGGTCTCTTCGTTGGTGCAGCTGTCGGCGACGCACTGGGGGCACCCTTTGAGTTTCGGCCTGCGGGAACGTACAAGAAGCGCTTTCCCTCGCCGGCTCTCGGTGGTCGTGGCGAGCTGATCGGTGGTGGAGGGTTCAATTGGGCCCCAGGCGAGTTCACTGACGACACCCAAATGGCGATGGTGCTCGCCGAAAGCATGCTCGCAAACGGCTTGAGACTTGAACCCGACCACGTGTTTTCGGCGTGGCGCAAGTGGGCCGATGTTGCAGTAGACGTCGGATCAACCACCCGCCACGCCCTGAGTTTCGAGCGTTGGCAGGACGTCACCCATCGCAACCCCGCAATGACGGCAGCCAATGGTGCATTGATGCGTACGTTTCCCCTCGCAGTGCCGAATATTGATGAGGGCCTACGACGTGAGTGGACGTTGCAACAGGCATCACTGACACATGCACACCCTGATGCGGGCTTCGGTGCTTGGCTTGGTGTGGCGATGATGCGAGCGGCGATCGAGGACAATGATCCGTTTGCTGCACTCGGTGTCGAGCTTGATCGTTTGCCGAGAGAGTCTCATGAGAAGTTTTCGCCGCTGTTGTCCGAGGAATGGTCACCTTCAACCGCGACAATCGGCAATGGTTCGGTGTGGGGCTGTTTGGCTGGCGCGGTATGGGCTGTTCGCGGCGCTTCGACCTACGAGGACGCCGTAGTTCGCGCAGTCAATCTCGGTGATGATGCCGACACCGTGGCATGCGTAGCTGGCGCAATCGCAGGTGCGATGTTCAGTGAGCAAGCCATCCCAAGTCGTTGGCTCGCCTATGTGCACGGAACCGCGTTGGGCAAGACATATCGTTTAGGAGACCTAGAGAACGTCGCTCGGTCGCTCGCTGGCATGTCGCCGCCACGTCCACAGAAGGAGAGAGTCGTTGGGCCGATTGAAGTGTTTCCCGGAGTGCATGCTGCGAATCGTGCAGGTGCAGAAACCGTTCCAACTGATTGGGCGGTGATCTCACTTTGTCGGACGGAAGGCTTCTTTAGCGGGCACGGCGTTCGACGACAGTCGTACCTTCTCGACAACTCGCACGGCAACCCGCACCTTGACCATGCGGTGGCCGATGTCGTGAACTCCATCGACGAGCTGCTCGCAGAGGGTCGAGTCGTGGTTGTGCATTGCGAAGGAGGACGAAGCCGAACCTGTCTCGCGCTGAAGGCTTGGTGGATGAAGACCACCGGGGGCAGCCATGAGGAAGCGCGCAGATGGTTGAGAGAGAAGTGGCATATGTGTACCGACCACAACACGTCTTTCACCGACTTCTTGGATCGATACACGCCTAAGTGAGACGAGTGCCTGCCAGACGTGGCTCCACGACACCGTGCTGTCTTTTGAGGACTAGGCCTTCGAATTCATCTGCACGTACACCATCTGAATGTTGGACAGAGCATCGCGCCTCGTGGTGATGTCGTCGCCGAGACGATCACCGAGTTTGTCCACCAGGGCGGCGAGTGCGTCGATGGCAAGGGAAGCGTCATCCAATTTCGGTGGAACCGACGACAAGTGAATGGCCGCCAACTCATACAAACCCATGAGG
>SXGU01551910.1_pt1 | contig 12118 bp, 10 predicted proteins | sample 3174531 | NCBI WGS metagenome assembly SXGU01 (sample SAMN11356863, study PRJNA531348) | freshwater metagenome | isolation source: freshwater sample F1-140 | place: China: Fuxian Lake, Yuxi | collected 2017-12-25
AGGCTGGCGATGCATGTTTGCGCGGCCGCGGCATCGCCCGGAGATGAATGTTGCGCGGTGGCGACAAGCATGTTTTCATCAAGATCGTTCTGCATTCCCACTTCCACCTGGATCCTTCTGGCGCCGGGCAATGTGCTGTATTGCCGGCCGGAACTTGTTGCGGAGTAATTGGGCGCGGAAAGCCGGCCAATTTTCAGGCTGTTGCGTGCCCTGGTTGCTCCGACAAAAATCACACGCAGCTCCTCTGAGAGGTTGCCTGCAGGGGCGATGGCCGGATAAACATACAAGAAAACATCGTTTGCCTCGCGCCCTTTGGAGGCATGAATGGTGCCAAGGACAGGGCCAGCTTGTCCCAAATCAGGCGATACAAAGTCCAGCGGTGGTTGAGGCCGGGAAAGAAGCCTGCGCAATCCGCCGACGTCGATTGTGGTGTTATTCAACCCGGCGTGGCGCCGAAGTGACTCCCACGCCTGGTCCGGATTTGGGCTGGCGATCATGAGGGGCGCACGGTCTTGCACGCGCGCGCGCAGTTCCGCTTCAGACATCGATTTACTGTCCCAATCCCAAAAAACACCGGCCAGCCACGGTGCAAGGCAGCGTGGCAAACCAGACATGCGCACACGGAACGCAGTGGTTTGAGAGTCTGCAAGAAAGGCCCCATTCCTGAGCACATCCCCCCGCCGGCGATACAGCACCAGTGCATCATCGAGCTTCTCTAGTCCGTTTTCCCGCAAATTTAATGGAATGTCTGCAGTGCAATGTTCTTCGAGTTCAGTGGTGAGCTGAGCGATTGACAAAGCAGGAGGATTTAGGACGCGCCTCCTTGTATTCAAGAAGATATGCTTCAACCCGGGGTTGTCAGTCCGGATTACTGTGTCCAGTTCGTGCAGCGCAAACAGCACCGGGCCGCCGGCTTTTAGCAACTCTGGCAGCGGCGTGCCAAGCGCAGCGACTGTGTCCTCCTCGGTAAACCCGTAAATTGCCTGTGCCGGGTCGGAGAAAACAGTTACGCCGGCCTCGGGGGAAAGTAGTGCAATAAACAGCTGCAGGAGCGTGCAGCGCTCGCCGACCACATCCTGCGCCTCGTCAATAATCAAATGCCGGATGTTTTCAAGCTCCTCTTTTAGGTCCGGGCCAGGATGCTGCAGCAGCGCAATGGTAGCTGCAATGCCAGCCTCGAAACCGGCAAATGCAGCGGCAGTGCCAAAGCCCTGTTGCAGCTGCCACGCCTGGGAGTCAATAGTGGAAATGCGCAGGCCGTGGGCTTCGCCAAGCATATGGGTGAGTGCACCGATCCGATTCCTAATTTCATGAATGGCGGTTCTGGTAAAACTGACAAACCAAATGCCGGTGGCAGGCACCTGTTCATTCAGCAGGTGCGCCGCACGCGCACATGCAACAGCAGTCTTGCCGGTGCCGGGCGCTGCCTCCACCAACATCCGTGCAGCAACGCCCGCATTGATTACGGCAAGCTGCTGTGCGGTCCAATCCGCTGGACCGGGGGTGGCGACGTGATGCATAGTATTGATCAAACTGCAACGTCAATTAGCTAACCGCCTATGAGTCTTGGCGCAAAAGTTTTCGGCGCCACGAGTGACTTATGGCTGATTATAAGCCACCGCGCGCTGCTGGAAGTGCCACTTGCCGGCCTTGCTCGCAGGTGAAGATCATGCGCTAACGCGGCGGACGGATGTAATGAAAGGCGCGCTGCACAATCACGCCGGCTTCCCCGCGCACGAGCGCCAGCGCACAAGCACCATCGCGCCCGAAGTCCGCGGTTTCAAAATCAATGGCGACGCATGTGGGTGGGGCAGCTAGTGTGGCGGTCTGAAGACCACTTGCGGTGCGCATTGCATCAACGTAGTAAGCACCTGAGACTTGATGTTTTGTGATATCGATTATGTAGACATATAAAGCGCAGATCCGCCGGCCGATAAAAATAAAATACTGTAAATTGAAAAAAACTGTTGTTTGAACATGAAGGAACTGAGCGAAAGGTTAGATGTCTTCGGAAGCCCGATCTATTGATTCTATTTCGAACTCGGTATCCTCGTCATAATTCTTGGGCATTTCTTCGGTTTGAATTCCGAGCTCTTGATTTGGATACAAGCGCTCAAGGTCCCACGTGGAGATCCAGCGGCGAATGTGCCCTCGAATTGGCAGATTTTCACTTAAATCAGGAGTTGTTGGATGGCTTAAAGGTAACGAGTAGGCGGCAGTGTATAGATCCTTCAATCGATTGTGCGATGTGAGCAGGTGCTCGCGGGTGGGTAAATTAAGCTTAATGGCAGCTGTTTCGATGAGGTCAAGCCCTCTAGTTGCCATTGCATCCGCCACAATATTCTTGTCTTTACCTTTGCCGCTAAGGCGTGCGCCAACTTTTTTTCGATCACCCTGGAGTTGCAACACGTAATAGGCAAAGTCATCTGTGATTGCAGCCACAGCAGCAACGCCTGGAATACTCTGCCCCTCCACTGCACCCAACCACCGCGCGAGTTCAGCATAAGCTTTCGCGCGCTGAAGCAAGCTATAGTGGGCAATTAGCTCGGTTTCGTCTAGCAGGATTACCCATCCAGCATAGCCTGCTGCCCGAGCATAGCGTGCGGCAAATTCAAAACGAACAGGTGCGAGGTCGACTACCCTGATTGCTTTGACATCGTAGGCGCCTTGTTTGCCCATGTTTTTAAGGGCATTGCGCACCTCGCTAACCCCTAGTTTCTCGCCAGACCACCAGCCGACAATTTTCTCTAAAAGTAAAGGATCCTGCGAGTGCTGGTGCACATCAACGGTTGCAGCCACACTCTCGTAAGGCTGGAAACGTTTTACCCATTGTAGAAATGAAGTGACGCGGGGTTGCCTGTAATCGATGCGCATTGCCAATTCGTGGAGGAGTGACCCACGGCCGTCAGGTAGCCGGGCTTCTCGCACCGCGGCCAAAAAAAGTTTTACCGGACTGTGCAGCGGCGTCTCTTTTGAAATAGCCAACCTGGACACAATAAAGTTTCTTTGCAGTGCCTCAATTTCGAACCATGCGAGGGTGTGGCTTTTTCCTGATCCAAAGCCCCCGGCAATTAGTGTACCCGGCACGACTGCTGGCTCAGAATTCGCAGAACGAATCAAAAGATCAAGTTGGTCGGTGAAGCTTTTTGTTGCGCGTGGCTGTGTGCACCCCAAGGCGCGTACTGCGTTATTATTGGGAACTCCATTGCGCAGTGCCTCCATTGACCGTTGCGCGGTAATTTGGGCGCCGCGGGGTTCCACGGGCTTCATGCAACTACCCGTTCGGTATTACTCAAGCGTACTAGTGCAGTAAGGGGATTAGCAAGATGTCGGTCTCTAATTTCATCGTAAACCCTGGTCATTAAAGCCCGATATCTGCCCAACCCACGCCCCCCAGAATCCAAATCTAAAAATAACGGAGACACAAGCACGGTTAGGAGAAGGCACGGAAGTTCATCAGTGGCGTCGACGAACTGCCGCAGAACCTCATATACTTCAAGTAGTGCCGCCTTTGGGTAGTAAAGTGATTCGTCAGGGGGCTTATTATTTTCAAGTAGTCGATTGGCATCTAGTATTACAACCAAGCCAGAGTAACCCGCCATTGAAATCCATTTGAGAAGCGAGCCAAGGAGGTGGCGCGAGTTTGCTTGGTTCACTTTTGTGAATATCTGAAACGTATACATTTCACTGATGGCATTGATGCGACCACCAAGCCAGTTGCAAATCTTTGCAAATACCACGTCTTGTTCAGGACCGCCAGTTAACCGGGCATTTGCCAGCCACATCATTGCTACACGAAAATCCTTTGCTAGCAGTCGGTCTCTCAGAATGCCGTCCGCTATTTGCCTTTGCATTATTAGGGTAATTTGCTGCTCACTAATTCCGTTAACAAGATTTAATTGATGAATGATCCCTGCCGTAGTTATTTTGTCCGGGATTACCCAGCGGTTGTCTTTGGCAAATCCCAATAAGATCCGGTCTATTAGGTCCTGCCAGGGTAGTTGGTTTGCAATACAAGAGAATACCTTCTCGATCAGGTGAGCCTTTGTAGAGGCGGCAGAAACGCTTGCAGTGAGATAGGCGCGAGAACGCGCGGCGGCAAGCAACTCAGACTCTGCTTCAGCCGGCGCGACTGATGGGTAACAAACCACGAACTTTACTGATGAGCCACCGGCGCGGATGTAATCATCAAGGTAAAAATCGCTAAGATAGTTTAGCCAGACCGGAAGAGTGAGCGCACCGCTCATCAGCTTTCGTGAAAAACAACCAGGTAATACTGTTTTGGAGCACCGTTGAGAGGTACGACAGTTAAGGCCTTTGCGCTGCCTTTGACCCCGGTGGAACCTTGGAATTCAATGTTTGCCCCGGTCTTTGTTTTTGTTGTATTGCTTTGTTCCAAAGTATAGATATCTCGTGCAAAGTCAGCTTGGCTATAGGAACTTCGCACCTCAGGTAATAGGGTGAGCAACTCATAGATATCCATGAGTTGAACCCCTAACTTTTTTTCAAACCGGTTATAAGCACTGTAGAGTACTTCAATGAAGCGGTCTGGTTTAACGCCCCCAACCTGCTGACGACGGCGAATTTGCTCAACCAAACGCTTTGGGCGGAGCAGAGTCGTGCGCTTTCCGTCGAGCTTTACAGCACGTTGGGAAGGAATTAATTGGATCACTACGGGGAATGCTGCTAGTCGATTATCGAGTACGTCAATGCGGACGTTTTCAACAGCCCCGGCTTCAACGAGTTCGGACTGATAAGCATTGGAGAGATATGTTGTTAGAGTGTCGTCTGAGTAGTTCCATGCACTCACAGCCAGTTGCGCAGTCGTTACTATTTCCGCCGCTGCTCGTCTGACCTGTTCGGTTGACTTTCGGAGAGTGCCAGCATCACCGTCGCGAGACGCTGTTATCATAAGCGCAGCTACTCGGGCCAATAGCTTGGCTGCGTGCATGGCACTTGTTGCGGCCTTCTCGGCGCGTGCACAGGCTTGCTCGTAGGAGCTGATTGAGGTTGTTTTGTTCTCAGCTTCTAAATCCATGACGCATAGTATCACACACTTGGTTGGTTTTTGGGCCGCTCTATCACCTATTACTGTACAGCGTGCCAATTACTTCGCCAATAATTTACTTGGCTACCCCACAATTGGAAAAGCAGACTATCTTTATTCAAATTCGGGTGCTCCAAACGGAGTGTGGGAGGGAGCCATGCAATTGGGCGGTAGACAACTACAGGATATGAACAAGGAACCAAGCGCCTTGGGAATTCAGGAAGTGATATTCTTTATCAGCCACATGAATCAGTTTGCTGTTTTGCGGTGCGGTTCTGGCGCTAATTGGAATATAAACCCCAATCGGAAGCGGTTGGGGCAGGGAAGCGGCATTTACGACTAGTATTGATTTCTCAGCTAGGCTCAGATGGTATACGCCATTTGTCGTTGCAATGGGTCTTATCCCGGATATTTTTTCGAGTAGAGAGGATAGAGAATGGATTTGGTCTGTAACAATAATGATTGTGGGTTTATCAGAGCTCGTTTCGTGAAGAGCAGCGCGTATGTTTTGAGCTGCAATCGGATCCATTTGCTTGATGGTTCCGATCGGGTGTGTAGGTTTTCCGACAAGGCATAAATGCTTCTTGCGATGGATAGTTAGCCATTCCACATAGGGGAGATTGGCGAGGATAGTTTCCGGTTGGTTGCGACTGGTCCCCGAGCCCTCTAGGACAGTTTCGACATGGGCGGTTTTGTGAGTACATAAATGGACCCATATACGTCTAATCTCGTTTAGAGAACGGACTCCTCGTTGATTGGACTTGTTGAATAGAGTCAGGCTATTGCGTTGCAAATCCACGTCTATTATTGTTAACTCGGATCCGGGGCGAATACTCTGTATGGTGTGATGAGCCAATGTTTTAATATCGGACACCACTCGCTCAAACTTCATAATCTTTCGATATCAAGCATTGGCGGAAATTGCAATATACTTGTGTCCTCACCGGCTTCTTCAATCGACGCAACGTCTTCTAGCCACTGGCGCAAAAAAGACTCGCAAGCTGGATCATCTGCGCCCGCCCTGCGAAAAGTAACTACGTGATGCAGCTGAATATGCACGCTCTGGCCTTGCTCTGGAGTTTCTACTGCTTCCAATCTATTTTTGAGACGTATGCCCGCTGCGAAGCGCCGAATGTCTGATACAAAGTCTAGAACCACAACTCTATGCTTTCCTTCGGCGAGGCGTAGGCCACGGCCAAGTTGTTGAATAAAGATCCGGCGACTGTGGGTGACGCGCTGAAAGACAATGATGTTTACGTCCGGTACATCCACTCCTTCGTTAAATATATCGACAGCACAGATTACATTGACAGCTCCGTCGTGAAAATCGCACAGGATTCGGTTGCGTTCCCAACCTTGCAAAATCTGCCCCCCCTGAGTCTGCGAATAGATGGCTGCTGCATTGCAGAAACCTAGGGCATTTATTTGATCGCGCATTGTTATTGCATGGTCAATTGTGCCGCAGAAAACAATTGCACGGGGGTTGGGCTGCTCTGTCCAGACTGCTTGAAGTTCCCTTACAACCCCATTGTCCCATTCAGAAATAAACAGTGTTCGGTTAATTTGGCGGGGAGTGAATTGCGACCCCTTAAGAAGTGGTAGCGATTTCCAGTTTATGTTGTCTGTAAACATTCGATAGTCAATATTAGAAAGGAAACCCATTTTCAGGCCCGATACCATGTCCATTGTAAACAGTGGCTCTCCAAAGTAGGTGGTGAGGTCCGTATCGTCTGGACGCCACGGTGTGGCGGTGAGGCCTAATAGAAAAGGACCCGCGCCCGTGCCTGCATGAGTTTTTGCAATTATTCTTTTGTACATGTCGCCACCAATATGGTGGCATTCATCGATTAGTATGATGTCAAAGTCAGGTAGCACACGTTCATTCTCTAAATGTGCGGCGATACTATTAAGACACGCAAAAATAAGGGGCGCGCGTTCAATCGTCTCGTCTGATGGCTGCTCGTAGCCATTCCACACGACGGTTTCCTGAGTTGAGGTAAGAAAAGGCCAGAATGCTCGCTCCAACTGGTACACAATCTCGTTCGTGTGCGCGATAATCAGAACGCGTATGGGTTTGGCAGAATTGATGCGTCGAATAGCCTCAGCTGCAGTGTAAGTCTTCCCGAGGCCCGTGGCCATAACTACCATTGCTCTGCGCGATATATTGGCCTCCCACGCCTGGACAATTGCTGCGATGGCTTTTTCTTGATAGGGGCGGGGCGCAGACTTGCTTGGAATCTTTCCCGCGAGGCGCACCGCCCGAGCTAATAGATCTGCGCGGGTCCATAGTTGCATTGAAATGCCACGGCTTAATAGCGCCCTTTGGTGTTCCCGTGCTTGATCATCAAATCCGTTCAATCCGACCACGGCTGGAATATTTGCCCGATAGACTCTTAGGGAATCATTGGTCTCGTCTAGCACCGCCACTCCAACCCTATTTTTCCAATGTTTGACTTGAAAAACCCAGCGCTTGCCGTGTTTGTTTGCGATGATATCTGCGCCTTTGTCGCTGGTTTGTCCTACCAACCGGACACCCGTGTAGTCGTCAAGTAAAAGGAGGCGGCACACCACCCGTTCAAATGACTGCCAAGAAGAGCCACTTATTGATTGCTCGCTGAGAAAGAGGCCGATCATGCAATCTTATTTTGGAGTAGTTGCAAAGATCCGCGGGCGCGCTGCACAATAATTGGATCTGGCTGTTTATAGCGGAGATAGCTTACCAAGTCCTCCAAGCAGTTTAGAACCAGAAATTTGTTTCGGTTTCGCACGTCTTCAATAATAATAGTGGACAAGTCGCCACTTATATCCCATGGAATTGCCCAAAAGCGTCCGTCAAAAAATGAGGATGTGAACTGGCGGAATAGACTCACGATTGTATTTTCGTCGATGAAAGTTAAGTACTGCCCCGACAAACGTATTGCGGGTAGATTCATGAGGTCGACCCCACTGTCGAGCATTTTGTCCACCATGATTTTTTTCTGGGCATCGTTGAAATCGTCATAAATATTGTCAATGTGACCCTCTAGTACGATTGGAAGACGCTCCCGCAGGCCAGAAAAAAATGCGTCAATATCGCTCTTCACCCTGTCAGCGTTGTCCTCGAGTGTAGTTTTCCAGTGGGCTTGCAGAATTTGCCATGCTAGGGTGGAAAGGGTGTGCAGTCCTTCGTACTGCCGCCCTGATAGGCGTCGATTGGAATCGTATAACACCAGTGCAACTTCTGCAGCAATAAGCTGCTCTGGCCGGACACGGTACGATTTGAAAAGCGGGTGATTTAAGTCGGCGTAGATCTCTATGCGTTCGGGAGTTTTGATGGAATATATTGGTATTGATTTAGATTTAGGACTTGGAATAATCGGCTCTTTTGTCACGTAAGTGGCAATATCCAGTGGTGAACTATTGCTATCATCGGCTAGTAGAACGGTGCAGGCGGCGATAGAGAGTTCATCATTCTTACTTGAGTTCGCCAGCAGATGGTCACGAGACATTGGGTTCAGTGTACCTTTTGGTGCAGCGCACGTGCTGCAGCTCGAGGCATCGATGCTATTGCGCTCGCCACAGACTTGACAGGACCATGGACGCACAAGTTCTGGAAGTTGCGAAGTACCGCAGTGAGGGCAGGAGGCCGCGGATAACGGTATTTGTTTGCTGCATTCAGAGTGCACACACGTAGTGCCAACCAGAACTGCTGCGCAGGCGATGCACGCATCATGCCCCTTGAGATTTTGCGCGTTGCATTCAGGGCATAAAACTAGTGCTTCAAGCGGTCGACTATCTGCTTGCTCGACAAGTTTCCACCATTCCGAGTCATCATAGAACCCCGCCTCCTTCTTACTAAATTTGGCGAAGTATTCCTTTTCGACTTCTCGGCTGATGCGCCTAGGGCCTTCTGTTGCAGTGTCCCACACGCCCATATACATATCCGCGCGGCCGTAGTTCCGAACGCGCCGATAACCCTGATAAAGTTTATAAATGGGACTACCGTTCTCGGCGGCGCCTGCCTGTGTCGGCTGAAGGGAGCTATCACCCCGTAGAAATGTGATTGCCCGCTGCCACTCCGGGCTGCTACGCTGAAAATCTTGCTTCAGAAAATCTACTGGAACATGATTTAAGTGGATTTCGCCAACGATTCGTCCAAAAGTGCCGTCTATGGGGTAGTCTTTAATTGTGTGTTTGAATTCATTGGTGAACTCAAAGAACGCGGTTTTTTCACTAATTCGAATAGTGCGACCATTCCGGATTAGATCAATGCCAAAATTTGTCCCGTCATCGAACCGTTGTATACCCACCCAGCCTCGGATACGCTCTTCAATTGTTCTCAGATTTGCACTATTGCAAGTTTGGCAACTAGATCGGCCTGCGCTCACCAGCCCATGGCATTGAACGCAACGGCTTTGGCTTGTAAGTAGTTCATCAAAGCGGTACATGGCTGGGATCTTTCCTATACCGCGGCGCTCCACAGTGCGTGAGTCAGCCCACACGCAATGTTCGAAAGAGTGGCAAGGTTCTGAATTTACAAGGATCTGAATATTCTTACCCTTCAAAACTGTGGCGTAGCGCCGCCCAATTTCTTCTCTAATTTTTGGCAGGCCGTACTGCACTAATTTCCGAATGAATCCACTGTTTGGATTTCCTTCAGGCCACCAACGATCTATTTGAACTAGAGTACCATTGGTGAAATCGGTCGGTTTATCTATAAAGGAAACGGGAACTTGGAAGCTTTGTGATTGGCGAATTTGTTCGAGATCAACAGTGACCTCCATGGCATCGCTTGCTTCGATGCGCGCCGTGCGGAATCTTGTCACGCTACCAAGTTTTCCGGTTGCTATATTGAACCCCATACCAAAAAGTCCAAGACTGTCGTATGGGTTATTACCAGAATAGCCTGCCCTGAGCGCCAGTTCCGCTTGTGCGATGGTGAGGCCCATACCGTTGTCCCTGACTTGAATTGTGCCCGCGCCGTTCCTTAGATCTGATTGTCGAGGTAGTTCGATTGCGACCAAAGGGTTTTTGATTGGTTGGCCTTGCAAACGAGCATCTTGAAAGGAGTCCAGCGCATTGTCAACTAATTCGCATAGTGCATCCAGAGGTTGCATCGGTGTGTGGGTAAGTGCTAGGAGCACTTTGGGATCAGGAGTGAGATTGAAGGTGGTCACAGGCTTCTCCTTTGGTTACTGAATCTATTACTTCTTTTAGCGAGCGGGCCATAGCCTCGGCAAGGCGAACAGGTACTGCGTTACCTATAGTCTTAAACTTTGTCGTAAGCGCCATTTCTGGTGGCAGGGCAAAATTCTCCGGAATTGTCTGGATTTGCATGGCTTCCCGCACTGTTAATCGGCGCGCTTCAATTGGGTGCAGGTGTACCTCGTTATTTCCGTATGCGGCGGTAGGGCTGTATCGCCAACGATGCAACCGCTTGAAGCATTTCTTGGACACATCTCCTTCAGCCACTGTTTGGAAGCGCGAACTGTAAGGCACGAAACCCTCAGTACCATTTGGAAGGGATGTGAGTCGTTGTTGGTCACATACCAAGGGGCCAACCATGAGTGCAGCGGGGACATTTATGGGTTGGCCGGGGTTTGAACCAAAGGGACTTGTTAGGGGCCACTGATATTTGTTTTTCGCACCCGGGTATGTCCGCCCGCGATCCCAAGGCATCCAGTGCGCAGTTGGCGTTGTGGTCTCTCCAATAGTTGGTCTGTGTCGCGCACGTTCCACTAGTAAATCTGTATCTTGTTTTCTGCGGACCTTTTTCCCGTGTTTTCGCAGCCAACTCTTTTGCAGTCCGACGATGATGAGGCGTTCACGATCCTGCGGAACACCGTACTCTAGAGCGTTCACTAGCTTTAAGTCAATGCAATACTGTGGTGCCAGTTGCGCTAATAACTTCTGAAGAAATTCGCGATGCCTGGCAGTGCGCAGCAAGCCAGGGACATTTTCAAAAAGAAAAAAAGTTGGTTGAATAGAGAGAATGCGCTCTATAAATACTTGTGAGAGGCGCCCTCGTTCGCCGTCTTTACCTCGGTTCTTACCGCCGACGGAGAAATCTGGGCAGGGAGGCCCTCCGATAATTCCTAGCAGGGCAGGTTTTCCAGATTTTCCAAATGCTTCCTTTATTATTTGATTGGGGCCAACATCAACTATTGACTGGGAGTTTTGGATTGAACCTGCGCAACCAAGTATCCCCAGCGACTTCATTCCAAATTGAAAGGCCGCAGCAAATTCAAGATCAAATTCGTTATGCCACGCAGATTCAAAGGAGGCGTTATGAAATCCTAAGTCTAAGAGCCCTAGCCCAGTGAAGAAAGACAGGACTGGAATTCGCCCATCAGCCATGGTGTTTGGGTCTGAGTTGGGGTGTGTAGAGACTTGTCCCAGCGGTAGGCACACTGTTGCTTTGCGAGTTTTGTTGCTTCCAGCGAGATGTGCCGTACCAGTAAGATGTCATTGTACCCGTTAGCATTTATCGATAAGGTGTTCGGCTATCTCACCCAATTGTAGCTATTGCTTGGCTAGTTAGGTTTTGCTTTTTCGCGGGCGGACTAGCACGCTCATAGGCCCCGTTTCCATCTCTGGCACACCGTGTCATGAGCAAGGAATTTGATTGAGCCTATTGTAATACGCTGCTAGCCGCCTGCGGGAACATGGCTTGTGGTCGGATGGGGGTTGATGCTGTCTTTTAGATATGCATACTCGCCCGCGCAATCCGCCCGAGCCCAAGCCGACTATAGGATGGCAGACTCTTTTATTACCCAAAGGAAATAAATCATGAAACAGACAACCTGCCGCAACCTGCGCGGGGCATGCGCTGCCGTGATAACGGGTGAAACTGCGGAGGCAATGGGTGCGGCCAGCAAGCAGGATGTGATGCAAGTGCTGCAGGCGGGCGACGCCGGGCACATGCTGTTACGGCGGGCAGCCGGCGGTGTGTACAAGGCAACTTGCGTCTTCGTGAGCAACGGGTTACTGTCGTAGTTCGCCTGCATATATATGAGGCGAAATTCTGCGCCGCGGTATTCACCATCCGCGGCGCGGCGTTTTAACCGGGCGCCAGCCGGTTGCGCTGGCAGC
>SXGU01527517.1_pt1 | contig 12114 bp, 7 predicted proteins | sample 3174531 | NCBI WGS metagenome assembly SXGU01 (sample SAMN11356863, study PRJNA531348) | freshwater metagenome | isolation source: freshwater sample F1-140 | place: China: Fuxian Lake, Yuxi | collected 2017-12-25
ACCGTGTGGCAGGTCGATCGGGTCGCGGTGCGGATCGTGTCGGACACCGACGCCGACCAGCGCGCCGGGCTCCGCATGGCGCGGCACGTCCGGCGATTGTGGGTGCGGGCGCTCCGCGCCCGGGGGCTCGACGTGGCGCTGTCCCTCAACGGGTTCCTGGCATTCCGAGGGGGGCGCCCGCCGGTATCGTCTGAGGGGCGGTGCCTCGACAGGTGGTGTGACGACCCGACCGCGCCCCGCGACGGGGAATCGCGCGGCCAGGGCGGCGTGAGCGTGATGACCGACACCGGATGCACCACCACGGCTCGCGCGCTCGTGGTGCTCCCCGATTGCGCCGGCCTCGCGGTGGGGCAGGTGTGGACCTCCCCGATCGTGTGCCCGGGCGAGGCGATGGTGGGCGGGGAGATGTCTCCCGCGCTGACGCGGGTTTTGTGCAGCCGCGCTGGCGCCGCCGAGAAGGACGCGGCCGTCGCGGCGGCGCTGGTGGAGCTCGGTCTCCCATGACGGGCCCGACGCTGCTTTTCGCGAGCTTCGCGGCGGCGGCCGACGTCGAAGTGGTGCTCCATGAATTCGTCATCGTGACCCCTGCCGAGGTGGCGCTGCGGCCGGGCGCCCGCGACGGCGTCCAATTTGCCACACGCGCCCGGGACGCGTTCGTCGCCGCCCTGGCGGCCGAAGGCGCCCCCGTCTTCTGGTCGACCACCGACCCGACCTGCCGCCCGATGCCGCCGACTCCGCTGGACACCGCCCGGTGCCGCGGGCGCGAATGTCGGCCGCGGGACGTTTCCGAACGGTACTGTGGCTTCGAGGGCGGCTCGATTGCACCCGCAGGCGCGGCCGGGCTGCTCGTCATGGCGTCGTTCGCCCCCTGCGAGGACGGGCGGTGGTGCCTGGAGCCGGGGCCACTCGGGCGGTATTTCGAGTCCTGCGCTGCAGAAGCGCCCGTGCCGCCCCCGCCGCCGCGACCCCCGCCGTCGATTGCCCGGGCTCGGTCGCCGTGGGCCGCCCCCGAGGCTGCCACGTGGGTCGGGCAGGAGCTCGCGCGGCAGTATCTGCGGTTCGAGCGCGAGTGACGGGGCTGTGGGGGAGGGAGGGCCGGCGCGCCCTCCTCCGTCACCGCGCTGTCGCTGGACAGCGTGATGTGGGTGCAGTCAGTTGCCCGACGACGCGATGTCGGTGAACCTGCGCGCGGTGTGGGAGGGGGAGGGCAGGTCGGGTGTCGAGGACGCGACGCGGCGGGAGGCACCGAAGACTTGGGGGTGGTTGCCCGACCTCTGGGCCTCCTGCGGGTGCTGGACCGTAGATGACTTCGGTACCGACAGCTTGCGACCTCCGAGTCGCACCGTCGGGAGGCGACCTCCGCCGCAACCTCGATGCGGGCTCGATCGTCGGGGCCGGCACGCGGGTTGCATCCTGGGCTGGTCACGCTACCGGAGTTCCGATGTTCGTCCTCGCCCTCGTTCCCCTCGCCCTCGCCGACATCGCCATCGCGGCGCCGGAGATGTGCGCCCAGGCCACGCCCAACTTCACCTTCCCCCAGGCCGACGCCACCGGGGTCGCCGTGGACGTGGCGCCCGTGGTCCTGTTCACCGACGGCAACTGTGGCATCGGGCCCTGGAGCCTGACCGTGCGCGACGCCGACGGCGCCGTGGTCGGCAGCGTGGAGGACACGCCGAGCGACTGGATCCTGGAGCTGGTGCTCGACGCGCCGTTGGCGCCCGACACCACGTTCACGATGACGCTCACGCCGACCGACGGCGCCGGGACCGAGCAGATCGTGTCGTTCACCACCGGCGACGCGCTGAGCAGCGTGCACGGCGTCACGCCGGAGATCACGGCGGTCGACGCCGAGTGGTCTGGGAGCTCGTTCCAGCTCATCGGCGAGGTCACGGCCGACATGGGCGCGGGCGCGGGCGCCGACCTGGTGACGGCGTGGGTCCTCACCACGCCCGAGGGCGTACGGAAGGCCTACGCCTCCCGCGAAGCCCGGGGGATGGAGGCGGGTCACACCTTCGCGGTGGACGCCGGCGTGCTCCCCGAGGAGGCGTGCGTGACCGTGGCGGCCCGCGAAGCCGACGGAACCTGGCACACCGGCGACGAGCGGTGTGCCGAGGTGGCCGACGTCACCCCGCTCCTCGGCTGCAACAGCGGCGGCGGTGCGGCCTCCCTGATCGCGGTCGGCGCGGCGGTGGTGGGCCTCGCGGCACGGCGCCGGCGGTGACCTCCGCCCGGGGAGCGGTCGCGCTCACGCTGCTCCTCGGCGCGTGTGACACCTCCCCCACGTCCGACCCGACCACGTGCGACCTGGCCAACGCGCGCGTGGGCGAGGTCGTGTGCACAGAACTGCTCACCGAGGCCGCACAGTGGGATGCGCTCGCGGCGGACTCCCCGCCGGTCGACCAGGGCGACGCCCTGAAGTACCTGGTGCCCGCCGCCACCGACGCGCCACTCCCGGCGATGTTCGTGAACTCCCAGCGCTACGCGTTGCACTACGACTTCCTGCGCGAGGTGTTCCCCGACACCTACGGCACCCTGGCGTGGGACACCTACGTTGCGATGGTGATCGACCCCCACCGGCGCGTGTACTGGGGGGGCGACATCGCCGACTACTACGAAGCGGGCGGTGCCCGGCGGTACGGGTTCATCGTGTGGGACGACCCGGCGGACGTCGCCACGGTGCCCACCTACGACGAGGTGTTGTACGTGTGGCGAGAACTGCAGGCGCGGTTCGGGCTCGGTGAGCTGATGTTCGTCCCGGTGTCCAACAACCAGCGCGAGGCGGTCACGTCCTGGCCGGACGACGCGCCGTTCGCGGTGCGTGGCGATGACAGTGTCACCTACGAGGCCTACCACACGGCCGTCGGCTATGGAACGGTGCGCTTCCAGGCGTTGGCCGACCTCGCCGGCGACGCGGCCGCGGGCGAGCTCGGGTACCAGGACCTGCTGGTCCTCGACGAAGCGCCGATGGACCTGGACCGCGTGGTCTCCGGGGTGGTCACCGGTACCCGCCAGGCGAGCTTGAGCCACCTCAACGTGCGCATGAGCGCCCGTGACACCCCCAACTGCTACACGGCCGAGCCATGGACGAAGCTGGCGGCGTGGGAGGGCCAGCTCGTGCGCTTGGAGTGCGCCGCCGACGCGCTGCACGTCGAGGCCGCCACCGCGGCCGAGGCCGAGGCGTTCTGGGCGGCGATGCGGCCCGACCCGGTGGAGATCTCGCCGCCGGACACCGCCTGGGAGGCGTTGGTCCCCCTGGTCGAGGTGCCGACCGCCACGGCCGGCGAGCGGCGGGAGAGCTTCCTCCGTTTCGGCGCCAAGGGCACCAACCTCGCGACCCTTTACCAACGTATCGAACCTGGTGTGCAGTTCGACGGGTTCGTGGTTCCGTTCGCGTGGTACCAGCGGTTCCTCGACACCCACACGTGGGATGCTCCCGGCGTCGGGGTGGCCACGTTCGGCGAGACGCTGGCCGCGTGGCACACCGACGAGACGTTCCTCTCCAATGCTGCGGTCCGGGCCGAGCGCCTGGCCGCGCTGCGGGCGGCGATGGGGGCCGCCGAGGTCGACCCCGCCGACGTCGCGACCCTCGCCGACGCGGTGCGCACCACCTTCGGCGGGAGCGACGTGATGGTGCGGCTCCGGTCGTCGTCCAACGCCGAGGATGGGGTGGAGTTCTCCGGCGCCGGCTTGTACGAGAGCGTGAGCGCGTGCGTCGCGGACGACGAAGACGCCGACGACGAGGGGCCGAGCCTGTGTGACGACGACAAGGACGACGAGAAGCCCGTCGCCGACGCGCTGCGCGTGGTGTGGGCCAGCCTGTGGGCGGCCGGCGCGTGGGAGGAGCGCGCGTGGTACGGAATGGACCCGTCCGCGGTCGCGATGGCGGTGCTGGTCAACGACCAGGCCGAGGACGAACAGGCCAACCTCGTGGCGTTCACCGGCAACCCTACGGCCGACGACCCCCGGTGGCTCGTCGAGGCGCAGGTCGGCGATCTCGACGTGGTGGCCGCGGAGCCCGGCGTCACCCCCGAGCGTACGTTGTTGACCGTGGAGGGCGGCGAGGTCGTGCAGGTGGAGCGCGTGGACCGCTCCAGCGAGGTCGGCGACGACGAGGAGGTCCTGACCGACGTGCGCCTGGGCGAGGTGGGCGCGCTGTTGTGGGAGGTCGAGGCGGTGATGCCGTTCGACGGCGAGACCCCGACCGGGACGCTGATGTGGGACACCGAGCAGAAAGTGCTCGAGGACGGCCGGCTCGTGGTGAAGCAGGTGCGCCCGTTCGTGCGGTAGGGCCGCCGGGCGGCCCCCGCTGCCTTCGGGACGGTCGCGCGGCGGCCCCCCGAAGCGCGGCCCCTACTCGCGCGTGACCCGCACGCGGTCGGAGCCGACCTCGTCACCCCCGAGGTCGACGGCCACCAGGCGCAGGTCGTTGACGCCGGCCGCGAGCGGGACGGTGACGCTCCAGGTGTGATCGTCGAGCCAGCTGACCGCGAGGGTGGCGCCGTCGAGGGCGATCTCGCGCACGTCGATCCACCCCTGACCGCGCAGCTCGGTCTCGGCGTCCGGGGTCGAGAAGTCGGCACCGCCCCCGGTGGTGATGGCGAACTCCATGACCGGGTACTCGGCGAGCACCGCGTCGGGGGCGTCCAGCAGCACGTACGCGGCGCGGTCCTCGACGAACCCACAGTGCGATGCGAAGTCCTGGGCGGGCAGGAGCTCGGCGAAACGATCACACCACGGGCCGAGGTAGGTGGGGTTGTAGGCGCGCTCCAGCAGGTCTTGCAGATGTTGGTGGTAGGTGCGCCGGTGCAGCGGGTCGTCGAGGAGCCGCGCGAGGTCGCCGTTGCCGACCACCGCGTTGGTGGGGCCGCCGAAGAAGTCCATGTCGTGCGGGAACAACAGCACCCTCCGGTCGTCGGGGCGCACGTACAGGCGGGCGTTGTGTTGGCTACCGTCGCCGGCGTAGTTGTCGACCGCGCCGACGAGCGTGGCGAACGCGTACCCGCGCAGCCATTGGTCGACGTCGATGATGTCGGCCACGGTCGCGAGGAAGTCGTCGTCGTCCTGGGCGAAGGTCTGCCCGAGGGCCAGCATGGCCGAGTAGTCGTCGAGGTCGAGGTTGTTCTGGAGCCCGAACGTCCACCGCCACGCTTCGGGGTCGTCGCCGAGATCGGTGATGGGGGTGCCGATCACCGAGTCGGGCTGGGGCAGCTTGAGGCCCTCGGGGGTGCCGTCGTCGGTGGTCAACGGGTAGTAGACCAGCTCGTAGTCGAACAACGAACCGTCGGCCCCGTCGGCGAACTGGGCTGCGAGCACGAGGTCGCTGAAGCGGTCGAGCTGCAGCTCGGCGCCGCCGGTGTGTTCGGGGCGCGGGGTCATCACGTGTGCGAGGTCGTTGTATTCGGCAGACACCAGCCCGACGCGCGCGCCGACGAGGTTGGCGAGCACTTCGCGCTGACCGTACCCGACGCCCTCCGAACGATCGATGAGCACGCTGGTGTGGCTTCCGCGGAAGGGTGCGTCGCGGGGGAACTGCAGCCCGTACCCGAGCCGGAGCGTCTCGGGGCGGCCACGTTCGCTCCCCTTGGTTCGGACCCCCACGTCCCAATACACCTGCGCCTCGTCGTACACCACCGTCGCCCCCACCCGATCGTTGCTCATCAGGTTGGGGTCGTCGAGCAGCCAGTCGGAGTCGGCCTCGGTCATGAGCAGGCGGAGGTTGTGGAGCCCGTTGCTGGCCGCCTTGCCGTCGTCCCACTGAAGGAGCGCCCGGGAGTCGGGGCCGGCCGCCGGCCATGTCGCGACGTTGCCCGCGTCGTCTTCGGCGTCGACGTAGAGTTGGACCAGGGTGCCCGCCGGCTGCCCGTCGAGGGTTCCCCGCCAGGTCCCGTCGCCGTCCGGCTCCATCGCGGCGGCGGTGAAGGTGCCGCCGTCCACCCGCGACCACAGGCTTACCCGGGCGACGCCGTCGGGGTCGCCGACCGACGCCCGCACCACCACCGGCTCGCCGGCCGCAGGAACGGCGACGGACGGGGTGACCGAAACGAACGTGGGGCCCGCCCCGGTGTCGGCCGTAGAGTTGGCCGCGCCGGGGGTCCCGACATCCTGCGGGCGGTCGAGGAGCGTGGTCCGCGGGAGGCGGTTGAAGTACAGACGGGTGTGGAGTTGGTTGCTCCCCGACACCCACCGGGCCCGGAACGAGATGGCGTACTCGCGGGTGGAGATCGGCCGCGAAAGGGTGGTCTCGGCGTGGTTGTGCATGTGCTCGGTAGGGCCCGTCGCGACCAGCCGCAGCACCGGGTTGCCGCCATCGTCGGGGTCGGGCACCACCTCGCTGTGGCGGTGGGTGCCCAGCAGGCGCCAGGATGCCGCATCGTCGAAGCTCCCGTCCTGGACCAGCTCCACCGGCGCGGTGTCGGGGTCCTGCACCACGCTCAGGTCGTCGATGAGCACCTCGCCCGCGTCGAGGAGGCCGACCACGAGCTCGTGCCAAGCGCCGTCGGGGCCGACGGCGCTCGGCTCGGCGTCGCCCTGATAGCGCACCTGCACCCACTCCCCGCGGCTGCGTTCGTCGCTGGCGGCCCACGCACCACCGACGGCGTTGTCGGCCCGCACGTCGCGCAGCTCCAGGCTGGAGCCGCCACCGTCGGCCGCGCCGGGCCACTGGCCACCGTCGAAGTAGCGCACCTCGTCGGCCGGGTTGCCCCGCGCGTCGAGGAGCAGGATGCGGTCGGTGCCGTTGTCGAGTGTGCCGGCCCACGGGCCGAAAACCGTGGCGCCCGGTTGTGCCGCGCGGAGGGGGTCGGGGTCCTTGGCGACCACCAGGCGGCCATCGGGCGCCAGGGAGGTGCCCTCCGGGAACGCATACCCCACCGCGTCCACGAGCTGCCACCCGGACAGGTCCACCGTGCCAGCGGAGTGATTCTCCAGCTCGATCCACTCCTCCGCCGAACCACCCCCGCGGTTGTACAGGATCTCGCTGACGACCACCGCGGTCGTGACGTCGATCCGATTGGCCACGCCGGGGGTCGGCTCGGTGGGATTCCGCCACTGCGCCTGCCCGTCGCGGGCGCGGGCGTACGTTGTCACCCGGACCGCGTCGAGGAGCATGGTCTGGTCAGCATTGTAGAGGTACAGGACCTCGCCGTCGTCGGGCGAGAAGCCGACGTCCGGGACGAGCAGCCGTTCGCCCGCTGCGAGCGCGCCCGACCCGAGCTCGGTCGCCTGGCCGCCGGAGGTCGCGAGGACCAGGCCGCTGGTGTCGGCGCCGGCGTCGTCCGGCGCCCGCAGCTCGACCCAGAACGGCGCTACGTCGCCGGCGGGGAGCTCGTCGATTCGGACACCCGCCGCGCGCCCGGAGGCCGTGACCCGCGCGCTCAGGGCACACGCGAAGCGCAGGTCGTCGTCGGGGTCGGCGGCCTGGTGCAGCTCCACGGCGAGCACGTTCTCGCCGCGCATCAGGGCCGTGGTGTCCAGCTCGGCCGCGACCCCGCCCTCGTCGTCCACCGCCGCGGCCGCCAACGTCGTCGCGCCGACGGCGCCGCCGGGCAGGTTGACCCGCAGGACCTCGGCGCCGTTGAGGTACACCACCGCGCCGTCGTCGAGCTGGCAGTCCACCAGCAGCGTGGCGAGGGTCGGGTCGGCGTCGAAGGTGAACGGTGCGCGGAAGTAGACGGTGGTGGGCACCGCCCCGAGCTCGGTGGCCCCGAGCCTCCCCCGGAGCGGGTCGACGGTTCGGAACAGCGCGTAGGTGTTGTCGGTGTTGGTGACCGACACACTCCCGAAGGTGTCGACCCACACCGAGCGGGTGTCGGCGTCGAAGGCGGAGGACAACGCCCAGCCCCACGGATCGGCGGCGCGGTCGGCCTCTACGGCCGGTTCGGCCCACTCGGCGGAGGACTCGGCGGCGGCGACGAGGCCGGCGAGCTCGTCCACGTCGGGCGGGGGGTCGGTCGGCGCGGTGCCGGGGCAACCTTCGACCGCGCCGAGGATCCACTCCGCCGCGTCGATCCCGGTGCCTACGACGCCCCCGTCGAGCTCCACCTCGGCCATCGTCATCTGGGGGCCGCCGTCGTCCCACGGGGCCTCCCACGCGGCGATGTACAGGTGGTCGCGGGCGCCGACGTCGAGGGTGAACGAGTCCACGCTGGTCCAGTCGCCGTCGGGGTCCTCGGCCACCAGGCGCAGGCCGGACCCGTCGGCTGCGCCGAGGTACGCCCCGGAGTAGTTGTCGGCGGTGATCCGCAGTGTCGCTTCGACCGTGCCCGCCACCGGCCCCGCGGTGAACGGCGCCGGCCCGCGGGCCCACGCGCCGTCGTCGAAGGTCGCTTGCGACCAGTCGCCATCGGGCTCGGCCCCACTGTCGTCATACGCCCACTCGGCGTCGGGCGTGATGAGTTGGATGCGCTCGCCCGGGGTGGCGGGGTCGACGCCGCCGGCGGCGCCCGGCGTGCCGCCCAGCGCGGGGCTCGCCGTCCAGTTCTCGGCGTGGTCGCTCGCGGTGTCCTCCCGCAGCTTGGTGAGCGTGGCGCCCGAGCCGTCCGCCGCCACCGGCCACGGGTCGTCGTCGCCATAGCGCATCGAGTCGATGCGGCGACCCCCGTTGCTCATGAGGTCCAACCGGGCGCCGTCGTCGTCGAGCCGACCGGTGTACGGCCCGAGCGCCCCCTCGACCCCGGCCTCTGCGGACAGGCGGACCGGGTCGGCGGCGACCACGAGGTACCCCCCCGGCCCGATGCGCGTGCCCTCGGCGAACGTGTACACCACGGCCCCGTCGAGCGCCCAGCCCGACAGGTCGAGCTCGTACACCATCGGGTTGTACAGCTCGATCCACTCCAACTCGCCGTCGCCACCGGGGTTGTAGGCCAGCTCGGAGAACGTCACCGACCCCGGCGACGCCACCTCGTCGCGGGTCCACGGCGGGTCGATGCCGGGCAGGCCCTCGGCGGTGTCGCCCGGGGTGGAGTCGCTGGCGCCCGGCGGTTCGTCGGCGGGGCAGCCGGCGAGTCCGACGAGGAGGGCGGCGCGGAGGAGCATCGGGGAGACTATCGGGGGGCCGCGCGACGCGCGCCCACCTCGGTGCACGCCGGCCGCCAGGCCGGCACGGACGGTCGCGGCGCGTCGCCCTGTGGGGCGCTACCTTGTGGAACAACGGAGCCTCCCTGCGCATTCGTCCCCTCGATCCCGCTCGGGCTCACGAGGTCGCGCTCGTCGCGGGCCGGATGCGTGACACGTTGATCGAGGTGCTGGGCGTCGAGCGTGGCACCACGATGTACACCCTCGAGTGGCTCGAGGAGCGGGTACGTTGGCACCTGCGCCCCACCGAGTGCGATGGCGCCGTGCTGCTGGCGGAGTCGCCGGAGCTCGGGATCGTCGGGCACACCATCGTACGGGTCGACGCCGACGAGCTCGGTGTTCCGTTGGGCCTGTTCTCCACCACCTTCGTCGTGCCGATCGCGCGGCGCAGCGGGGTGGCGGATGCGTTGTTGTCCGCCGGTGAGGCGTGGCTGATTGGGCGCGGGATGACCCGCCTGGCCACCTACACCGCGACCGACAACCTGCCGCTGCACCGCCTCTACGAGCGGCGAGGATATCGGGTGGTCTTGCGGTCGGACGACGGGGAGATGGTGCGGTTGGAGCGGGGGCCAGAAGGGATGGTCGCGTCATGATCTTCCTGCTCGCGGCTGCGGTGAGCGGGGCCGAACGGGGTGTGGCGGGCGCGCCGCGACCGTCCCGAGCTCGATCGTGTCCGGCGCGCGCCCGGGGCGCGGCGCGCGAGCTCGCCACGAAGAGGTAGGTCGTTGCCGTGTGGTTCGACGCCGCTCGAGCGCGGACCGGCCGCCGGACCCGGCCCGACGTGCGGCCGGTCGCGGGCCGGGCCCCGGACGTTCACGGTCGCGGCGCGTCCGCCAGCGTCGTGTACCCGAACACCGTCCCCAACGCGGTGTTGAGGCGGAAGTCCACGCTCCCGTCCGGCGCCACGCGGTCCATCTGGCCGGCCAGGGAGAACGCCACCCAGGTGCTCCCGTCGGCGAGCCGCGCGACGTCGCCGAGGACGAAGCTCGCGGCGCCGGTGTCGGGAACGTACGTCCACGTGGTCGTCGCCGTGGCTTGTACGTCGTCGAGGACCAGCTCCAGGGCGCGGCTCTTGCCGTCGGCGCCGTCGTTGTCGAACACCAACAACCGGTCGTCCCAGCGGTGGAACTGGTGCGCGTGCCGCCAGGTGTCGCCCACCATCGTGTACTCCGACGCGTCGCCGCCGACGATGGGTCCGCACCCGCCGCTCTCCCCGTCGACCCGCACGATGCTCGAGAGGTTGCGTAGGCCGACGAGGTAGTCGCCATCGGCCTCGTCGAGGGCGTTGGCCCACGTCCAGCCGAGCTGGGGGTCGTTGCTCGGGTGGAGCGCGGGGTCGAAGCAGTCCCAGGTGCTCCATGTCCGCACCCAGGTGCCGTCGGCCTCGACACGGACCAGCGCGTTGCCGAGGACGGGCTCGCCGTCGGCCCCGTCGCGGGTCTCGGCGGCGAGGGCCACCACCGCGCCATCGCCCTCGACCACGAAGTCCTGCCCGAGGTCCGGGACGGGGGTCTCGACCACCGTCGCACCGTCCCACGACACCGTCACCACCGCGCTCGCCGCGGAGTCGGGGCCCCCGAGGTCGCCGCGGGTGTAGACCACGCCGGTCCCGTCGGGCAACGGGCGGGCGCGCACCGGCTCGAGCCCGCTCTCGTCGAAGTGGTACCAGACCACCTCGCCGCGCGGCGACAACACGACGGCCGCGTACACCGAGCCGAGGAGGGTGGTCGTGATCCACGCGCCGGCGTCGTTGCCCACCACTGTGGGCGGGCTGATGGCGGGGACGGGGCCCGTGCTCCAGGTGCCGGACGCGAGCTCGGCGCCGGCTTCGTCGTCGATGCGCCACCACGCCTCGGTGTTGCCCGGCAGACCCACCAGGACCTCCTCGTGCGCGACGGCGCCGGTGTGCTCGAGGGGCCGGATCAGCTCGACGTCGCCATGCCCGTAGCGCACCTGGGTGCGCGCGGCGGGCTCGGTCGTGTAGGTGAGCGTGCCGACCGTGGCCACGGCGGCCGCGGGGGTGAGCGTCGCCGCTACCTGCACGCCGTCGGCGGCGGGGTCGACGCAGGCGGCGAGCGTGGCGAGGGCGAAGAACGGCGGACGGAGGGGCACCGGGGCAGGGTAGCCCAGGCCGGCGTCGACGGAAACAACTCGAAGCGGCCGTTCGCGGGCGGCGGGCCGGACCCCTACCTGAAGCCGACATTGTACCCCACAGCCGAGCGGTCATCCAACCGGTGAGTGGTCTCAACTCGACGTCATCATTCCGCTTGAAATCAGTAGTGTTGGCGCCAGTCCAGTATCCAGTCGGGAATAGCGTCACTCACGAGTTCGGCACGGACCGCCCGCCGGCCCCGGCCCGGCCCCCCGGTCCGGTCGCGGGGCGGGCCCACCCGCTCCGCGCTCCCCGCTGCGATATGCCCGCCGCATGATCCGCACCGCCCGCCTCGTGATGCGGCCCGCGCGCGCCGACGACGTGGCGCCGATGCACGCGGTCTTGTCGCACCCGGTCGCCATGCGGTACTGGTCGACCGCCCCGCACCAGGAGGTCGCCGAGACCGAAGCGTGGATCGCCTCGATGATCGGCGCCCACGCGCGCGGCGAGAGCGCGGACGACTGCATCCTGGAGCTGGACGGGCGCGTGATCGGGAAGGCCGGCTTCTGGCGCGACCCCGAGCTCGGGTACATCCTGCACCCCGACGTGCACGGGCGCGGGCTGATGCAGGAGGCCTTGTCGGCGTTGCTGGACCGCGCGTTCTCGATGCGCCGGCTCCCCCGCGCCACGGCCGACGTCGACCCGCGCAACGCGGCCAGCCGCCGCCTGCTCGAGCGGCTCGGGTTCGTGCAGACGGGGTCGGCGCGCGCCACGTTCAACGTGGGCGGGCAGTGGTGCGACAGCGTGTTCTACGCGCTCGATGCCGCCGCCTGGTGGCGGAGGGCACGATGAGCCGCCCCTGGCGCCTGGCCACCGGCGTCGCCGCGGTGGTGGGCGTCCTCGCCGGGTGCGCACCGCGGGCCGTCCCGCCTGCCGCGCCCGCCGCCGCG
>SXGU01157213.1_pt1 | contig 12113 bp, 6 predicted proteins | sample 3174531 | NCBI WGS metagenome assembly SXGU01 (sample SAMN11356863, study PRJNA531348) | freshwater metagenome | isolation source: freshwater sample F1-140 | place: China: Fuxian Lake, Yuxi | collected 2017-12-25
AGTTCGCCGACTACCACGTCCACGGCTGGGTCTTCCGCGCGGTCTTCAAGAAAGACAAGTCCGGCAACCTGCTCACGCTCGACGACCAGAAGATTCCGCACGACGACGCGCACAAGTTCGAGAAGGCGGTTCATCTGAAGGACATTCACCTCGCGAAGGGCATGCACTGCGCCGACTGCCATTTCCTCACCGACTCGCACGGCGACGGCAATCTCTACGGCGAGCCGCGCGCCGCGACTTCGGTCGAGTGCATTGACTGTCACGGCACGGTGAACGCGCGCCCGTCGCTCGTCACGAGCGGCAACGGCGGGCGCTTCAGCAACGGCGGCAAGGGCGTGAACATCGCCGCCACCAGCACGCCGTGGGGCCCGCGCTTTGTGTGGGAAGGCAAGCGGCTCTTCCAGCGCAGCAACCTCTCGCCCGACGTGCGCTGGGAAATCCCGCAGACGCTGGACACGATTGACCCGCAGCATTCCCGCTACAACGCGAAGGCCCGCTACGCGAAGACACTGCGCCGCGACGGCCAGACTTGGGGCGACGTGCCGGAGGCCGCGCAGTGCGCGCAGGCTCTCGCGCACGACAACGCGAACCTCTCCTGCCAGGTCTGTCACAGCTCGTGGGCCACGAGCTGCTTCGGCTGCCACTTGCCGATGCGCGCGAACCAGCGCACCTCGTTGAACAAGTTCGAGGGCATGACCACGCGGAACTTCACCGGCTACAATCCGCAGGTCGTCCGCGACGACGTCTTCCAGCTCGGCGTGGACGCGAGCTACAAGAGCAACCGCGTCGCTGTGCTGCGTTCCTCCAGCGCGGTCATCGTCGGCTCGCAGAACAGCAACCGCGAGTGGGTCTATTCGCAGCAGCAGACCGTGAGCGCCGAGGGCTACAGCGGCCAGGCTTACAACCCGCACTTCCCGCACACGACCAGCGGCGTCGGCACGACGAAGGGCTGCACCGACTGCCACCTCGCCGCCGACAACAGCAACAACGCGTGGATGACTTCCCTGCTCGGCTTCGGCACGGGCACGGTGAACTTCTTCGGTCGCTACGCGTGGGTCGGCGCGGGCAAGGACGGCCTCTACGGCGTCGTTTGGACGGAGCAGGAAGAGCCGCAGGCCGCCATCGGCAGCCACCTGCATCGCCTCGCTTACCCGGACAATTTCAAACGCCACGTCGAGACGAACAAAAGCGTCTTGCCCGAGAAGCAGGACGGCAACGACCTCGCCCATCACCACCACGCGAAGGAGATTTTGGACCTTACGTTGCGCGGCGAATACCTCTACACCGCGAACGGCGCGGACGGCTTCGAGGTCTTCGACGTCGCGAACATCGACCAGAAAGGTTTTAGCGAGCGCATCGTCACCGCGCCCGTCTCGCCGCTCGGGCAGCGCACTTACCTGCGCACGAAGTATGCAACGAGCGTGACGCTGCCGAGCACGCTGGGCATTGACCCGACGCGCCAGCGCCTGCCGGAAAACGAGGAGCAGCCCATCAGCCTCATCTACGCGTGGGCCTTCATCACCGACCGCGAGGAAGGCCTCGTGATGACGACCGTCGCGACGCTCGTGGACGGCAACCCGAACAACAACTTCCTCGACAAGGACCTGAAGACGATTCGCTTCAACCCCGACAACAAGCTCGCTGGCGCGATGCACTCCTACATGGCCGGCACGAATCTCTTCGTCGTCGCGAAGAAAGGTTTGTTCGTCCTCGGCTTGCACAACGACAAGCTCGAAGCGCCGAGGCTCGTGGCTGAGTTGAGCAGCGGCGAGTTCAAGAACCCGCGCGCCGTCAGCGTGCAGTTCCGCTACGCCTACGTGACCGACGACGACGGCTTCAAGGTCGTGGACATCACCGACCCGACGAAGCCCCGCCTCATCCCCGGCGCGACCGTGCCCCTCAAGAACGCCCAGCGCTTCTACCACGCGCGCACGTTCGCCTACGTCGCGAACGGCGCGGAGGGCCTCGCGTTCATTGACATCAGCAACCCGGAGAAGCCCCGCCTCGAACGGATGTTCAACGCCGACGGCCAGCTCAACGATACGCGCTCCGTGCAAATCGGCTCCGTGAACGCCTCGATGTTCGCGCTCGTCGCCGACGGCAGGAACGGCTTGCGCGTGCTCCAGATGATTTCGCCCGAGAACGTTCCCACGCACATGGGCTTCAGCCCCGCGCCCAGCCCAAAGCTCATCGCTACCTACCCCACGCACGGTCCCGCCGTCGCTGTCTCGCGCGGCCTCGACCGCGACCGCGTGGTGGACGAGACCGGCAACCAGACCGTCGTCTTCGGCCGTCGCGGCTCGCGCCCGTTCACGATGGACGAGATGCAAAAGTTCTTCCGCCACTTCGCCGGCTCCACCCCCAGCGACCTGAAATCCAAACGCACCGGCCCGCTCTACAAGGTGGAGGAAGTGGCCGTGAAGAACGGTGAACTGCAAACCGCCTCCGGTGCGAAACTGAAGCAGCCGAATGCCTTCAAGGCCGAACCCGAGCCGCAACCCGCCCGCCCGAGCAACGACCGATTGGTCCGTCGTGGTCAATGAGCCAGTCACCCCAATACGCCCCTCGCGCCGAGGCTCCTCACGAGCATTCCGGCCCCTTCTTCTCCCTCTCCCCCATCGGGGGAGAGGGCCGGGGTGAGTGGGCGGGGCGGACATCAAACAATCGCTCTCGTCTTGTCCGTTGCTCCTCCTACTCCGTCGCCGTTCTCCCTCTCCCTGGCCCTCTCCCGCTGGGAGAGGGGACCACTCCGATCGCGCTCGACCTCCCGTTGCGCCCAGCCACCTCGCAACGCGGCGTGCCTTTCGCCCTCTCCCCGCGGGAGAGGGCCAGGGTGAGGGAGAAAGCGTGGACAACTCGACGGCTAACGCTCGCCCTCATCGCCCTGCTGCTTCTCCGCCCTTTCTCCGCTCCCGCTCAAGAGTCCGTCCGCAGGCTCGCCGGCGTCCCTGAAACTCCCGGCTCCGCCGACGGCACGAACATCACCGCCCGCTTCAATGACCCTGCCGGAATCGCCATCGCCGCTGACGGCACCGTCTTCGTCGCGGACAACCAAAACCACGCCATCCGCCACATCGGCACCAACGGCGTCGTGACCACGCTCGCGGGTCTGCTCGGCACGCCCGGCTCTGCGGACGGCTCCAGGACCACCGCGCGCTTCGATAGCCCCACCGGCCTCGCGCTCGGCCCCGACGGCGCGATCTACGTCTCCGACACCGGCAACCACACCGTTCGCCGAATCACCGCGAACGGCGTGGTCACCACCCTCGCCGGTTTCGCTGGCAACGCCGACTACGCCGACGGCTCTGCCACCTCCGCGCGTTTCAACCAACCGCTCGGCCTCGCCGTAGCGCCCGACAGCACGGTCTTCGTCGCTGACAGCGGCAATCATCTCATCCGCGTCATCGCCACGAACGGCACCGTCTCCGTTCTCGCAGGCAACCCCGAGACCTTCGGCAGCGCCGACGGCACCGGCACGAACGCCTTCTTCAACAGCCCTGTCGGCCTAGCGCTCGCGCCGAATGGCTCACTGTTCGTCTCCGACGCGAACAACTTCACCCTCCGCCAAGTGACGCCCGCTGGCCTTGTCACCACCATTGCCGGAGCCGCCGGACAAGACGGCTCCACCGACGGCCCCGCCGCGTCCGCGCGCTTCGGCAAGCCCGCCGAACTCGCCCTCGCCCCGAACGGCACGCTCTACATCGCCGACGCCGCCCACCACACCATCCGCCGCCTCACTCCCGACGGCCGCGTCAGCACCATCGCCGGCCTCGTTGGTGCGGACGGCGCGGCGGACGGCGCGAACGGCCTCGCGCGCTTCTTCAACCCCTACGGCCTCGCCATCGCCGCCCGTGGCCACCTCGTCGTCGCGGATACTTACAACCAGATCGTGCGCGAGTTGCTCGCCCCATTCACCGTCGGCGTCGCGCCGAGCGGCAACGCCCGCGTCATCTCGTGGGAGGCAGTCCTTGGGCGCAGCTACCAAGTGCAGTTCAAGGACAGCGCGACGGCGGCATGGCTGAATCTCGGCGGCTCGGTCACACCCATCGGGCTGACCGCCTCGCAGACGGATGCCTCTCCCGCAGCCTCGCGCTTCTACCGCATCGTGCGTGTTGACTGACCCAAATTGGGGCGCGCTGTCCTCACCGCGCCGCAGTCGTCCGGATGCGACGGCGGCGGGCTGAAGACAGCCCGCCCTACCCGCCAGTGAATCGCTTTGCCTCGCCAGCTTTCTCCACCGTATCTTCGCCGGACTTGAAGCTATGAAAGTCAATCTCGCCTACGGCCAAGGCCACTTGCCGGTCGAATTCCCCGACAACCGAACCACCGTCATCGAGCCGGCGCACAACCCCGCCCTGGCCGATGAGAAGGCCGCGTTGCTCGCCGCGCTGGACAATCCCATCGGCGCGAAACCGCTGCGCGAGTGGCTGACGCCGGGCGCGAAGATCTGCATCAACTTCACCGACATCACCCGCGCCACGCCGAACCACCGCATCATCCCGTGGGTGTTGGAATACCTCGCCAAGCACGGAGTCGCGCGGGACCAAATCACCCTGCTCAACCAGACTGGCACGCACCGGCCGAACACGAAGGCCGAGCTGGAGAAGATGCTCACGCCCGAGGTCGTCGCGAACTACCGCGTCATCAACCACGAGTGCGAGCACGATGCGGACATGGTGCAGTTCGGCACGACACGCACCGGCGCGCCTGCGCTCATCAACCGCCATTGCACCCACGCCGATGTGCGCATCATCACGGGGTTCATCGAGCCGCATTTCTTCGCCGGCTTCAGCGGCGGGCCCAAGGGCATCGCGCCCGGAGTCGCCGGGTTGGCCACGGTTATGAGCAATCACGGCGCGCACAACATCGGCGACTCGCGCGCGGCCTTCGGCATTACCGACGGCAACCCACTGTGGGAGGAGTTGCGCGACATCGCGCTCCGCGTCGGCCCGAGCTTCCTGCTCAACGTCACTCTCAACGAGACCAAGCAGATCACCAACGTCTTCGCCGGCGATATGCTGGCCGCGCACAAGACCGGCTACGAATACGTCCGCAAGTCCGCCATGCAGCGGGTAAAGGCCCCGTTCGACATAGTCGTGACGACGAACAGCGGCTATCCGCTGGACATGAACCTCTACCAAGGCGTCAAAGGCATGAGCGCCGCCGCCCGCATCGTGCGGCCCGGCGGCCTCATCATCCTCGCGTGCGAATGCAGCGAAGGCGTCCCCGCGAACAGTCCGCTCGACAAGCTCCTGCGCAGCGCCCGCAGCTCGGAGGAAATCTTGCTGATGCTGGCGACGCCCGGCTTCGTGAAGCCGGAGCAGTGGCAGGCGCAGATTCAGGCACTCATTCAGCGGAAGGCCGAGGTGCTGGTTTTCAGCAAACTCTCGGAGGAAGTGCTTTCCTCCGCGCACCTAAAGCCATGCCGCGACATCGGTGCTGAGGTCGCCGCGCGGCTGGCCTCGCTCGGAGCTGAGGCGCGCGTCGCAGTGCTGCCGCAGGGGCCGCTGACGATCCCGTATCTGGCCTGACGGGGTGCGGTTGCGCACCGGTTTGTGACGGTTATTCCTGTCCTGACTTAGCCTGCCGTTCCGCCTCGCGGGCTGCGCGGCGTTCCTTGCCAGCTTTGCCGGCAGCCAAGATCTAAAATGGAAAGATGATCATGAGGACTCCGATCGCCATGCCACCTCCAAGCATTTCAGCCCGCGCCTTCTTTTCCCGGTCTGAGATCTTTGCTTTGTAGATCGAGGTTACAACGACAACGCCTGCGATGATAGCCACGAGCAGGGTGATGCCGGTGACGATGATTGGTAGTTTGAAGTGGCGCATGACTGTCGGACGCCCACCTGCCACAGGCTCTGTCTGCCGTCGACGAGAAAGTGTGAGGCAAATTAGTTTCAATCCCGGCAGCGTCAATCGGCGTCGCAAACTTCTGACGCAGACAGTTGAAACCACTCCGGCAACCCGCTACAACCAGCGCGTGAACTCAAAGCATCTCCTCGCCTGCCTGCTGGCCGCGCTGCCAGTCGTCGCCGCCGACACCGCCGCGCCCGCCGCCCGCCTCGTCGAGCACCGCAAAATCTGGGACGCCGCGCCGCACAACGCGTTCACCGACCTCGTGCGATTCAAGGACCGCTGGTATTGCGTCTTTCGCGAAGGCAACGGCCACGTCTCTCCCGACGGAGCGGTGCGCGTGCTGACCAGCGACAGCGGCTATTGGTGGGAGTCCACCGCGCGCATCGAGATGCCGGGCTTTGATCTGCGCGATCCGAAAATCTCCGTCATGCCCGGCACGCCTCGCCTGATGATCCTCGGCGGCGCGACGGTGCGCGAGGGCAACAAGCCCGCGACCGAGAGCCAGTCCTTCGTCGCACTCTCCGATGACGGAAAGAAGTGGGGCAAGGTCTTCTGGGTCGGCCCGACGAACCAGTGGCTCTGGCGCGTGACGTGGCATCGCAACAACGGCCTAGGCGTCGCGTATGACGTGTCGCCCGAGAGCCGCACCGCCAAGAAATACGGCACGACACTTCTCCTCACCAAGAACGGCCTGGACTACGACACGCTTGTGGAAAACCTCTACACCGAGAACGGCCCGACCGAGGCCACCCTGCGCGGCGGAACGGACGGCGCGCTCTACTGCCTGCAACGTCGCGACGGGAAGCCATCGAACACCGCAGTGCTGGGTGCCAGCAAATTTCCTTACGACTCGTGGGAGTGGAAGGACTTGGGCAAGTATTTCGGCGGGCCTAACTTCATTCAGATTCCCGACGGGCGGTGGATTGCCGTGGGCCGACTTCAAAACCACGGTGCCGACAAGAAGACGAAGACGGTCGTCTGCGAGCTGGACGTGGCCAAGGGTGAATTGACGCCACTCCTCGACCTGCCCAGCGGCGGTGACAGCAGCTATCCCGGCCTCGTCTGGCACGAGAACCTGCTCTGGGTCAGCTACTACTCCTCGCACGAGGGCAAGACTGCCATCTACCTCGCGCGCGTGAAGCTGTGAGCTTCACCACACGCGCGCCCAAATCACCTTGAGGTAGCGGCTCTCCGGGCAGTTCGCCATCACCGGATGGTCCGCGCCCGCGCCGGTGCGATCGAGAAATTGCAGCCGCTTGCCGAGGCGATACGCCGCGCGCGTGACGAGTGCCTCGAAGCCCTCCATGTCGATAATCCCTGAACACGAGCACGTCACCAGCAAGCCGCCCGGCTCCAGCACGTTCATCCCCATGCCATTCAAGTCCTCGTATTTCCGCTTGCCCTCGATCTCATCCTCGCCGCTGAAGATGAACTTGGGCGGGTCGAGAATCACCACCGGCCAGCGAGTGTTGTTCCGCTGCATCTGCCGCGCGAAGGAAAACGCGTCGCAATGCACCCACTCGATGCGCGTCTGGTTCAGGTTCGCGTTGCGCTTTGCCTGCTCGATGGCCTTCTCATCGAGGTCCACGCCGGTGACTTCCTCAGCGCCGCCAAGCACCTTCGCCGCGAGTGCAAAGCCGCCGGTGTAGCAGCAGCAGTCCAGCACGCGCTTGCCTTTCACGAACGCCGCCAGCTTGCGGCGGTTCTCGCGCTGGTCGCAGAAGAAACCCGTCTTGTGCCCGGAGTCGAAGTCCACCTCGTAGCGCACGCCGTGCTCGCGGACTCTCACCGACCGCACGTCGTTCGCGCCGGCGAAGCGGATGCCCTCCACGCGCGCGATGAAATCATCCACCGAGATGACCTGCCGCTTCGTGCCGAGCCGCTGGTGGATGATGGGCAGCAACCGCCCCAGCCGCTGGAAGATGCCGAGGCTGTGGACCTCCACGCTCAACGTGTCGCCGAAGCGATCCACGATCAGGCCGCTCAAGCCGTCGCCGTCCGAGGAGACGACACGATAGGCATCCGTGCCCGCGTCCAGCGCGAGCAAGTTCTGCCGCAGGTCCAGTGCCTCGCCGAGCCGCGTCTCGAACAACTCCTCGCCCACGGCAGCCTCACCGTGGTGCAGCACGCGCAACGGCACGCGGGCCTTGGGATTCCACAGCCCGCTGCCGAAAGGCCGGCCATCCTTGGCATACACGGCCACGAGATCTCCCGGCTTCGCGTCCGGCGAAGCCCCGCCAACCATCGCCGGATAGATCATGGGCGAGTTGGAAATGTATTTCAGCTGCACCCACGGCGTGGGCCAAGTCGTGCCGGCGGGCGGCCCGACCCTACGACGTTCCTCCCGTGGCTCCGGCGCACTGCTGGGGCTAGGCGTCGGACCGGAGCTGAAGCTCGCTGGCCGCGCGAAGTCCTCGCGCGGCGGACGCTCGCGAAAATGCCGGCGCTCCCGGAACTCGGGACGCTGCGGACGCGGTGCGCGGCGCGGGAGCGACTGAAACTCGCCCGGACGCGGGCGCGGAGAAGAATCATCCATGCGGGCTTTGGCTTACGGCGGACAGGGCGGGAAGGCAACTGTTTTGCTTTGAGGCCGCGCTGTTCGACGCCGGGGCACGCCCGGCTTTGGAGGGAATACCACCTTCGGCTGCCCTGCCCTGCCCAAGACGCAAACTTCAGTTCACTGGAACGTCTGCTACTCTCCGTTCACGAGACAATTTTTCCCATCAACTCCGCGCCTTCCACGCCGACAAGCTTTTGATCCAAGCCGGCGTAGAAGTAACTCAACTTGTCGGGGTCCAGGCCCATCTGGTGCAGGGCGGTCGCGTGGAGGTTCTTCACGTGGAAACGGTCGGTGACAGCGGAGCCGCCGAGTTCGTCGGTCTCGCCGACGGTCGTGCCGCCTTTGATGCCGCCGCCGGCCATCCACATCGTGAAGCCGTAGGCGTTGTGGTCGCGGCCGGTGCCGGTGGCGTATTCGGCGGTGGGCTGGCGGCCGAACTCGCCGCCCCAGATGATGAGCGTGCTGTCGAGCAGACCACGCTGCTTGAGGTCTTTCAGCAGGCCGGCGATGGGCTTGTCCGTGCGGCCCGCGTGGTGCGTGTGGTTTTTCACGAGGTCGCCGTGGGCGTCCCAGTTGTCGTCGTTGTGCGCGCCGCCGGAGTAGAGCTGGATGAAACGCACGCCGCGCTCGACGAGTCGGCGCGCGAGGAGGCAGCGCCGGCCGAAGTCCTCGGTGCGCTTGTCGTTCATGCCGTAAAGTTCCTTCGTCGCCTCGGTTTCCTTGCTCAAGTCCACCGCGTCGGGAGCGCTGCTCTGCATCTTGAAGGCCATCTCATAGCTGGCGATGCGGGCGGCGAGATTGCTGTTGTCGGCGCGCGGGGCTTGATGCTCGGCGTTGAATTCCTTGAGCGTGTCGAGGAAGCGTCGCTGCGACGCCTCGTTCATCGTGGCGGGACGTTGGAGGTCGAGAATCGGGTCGCCCGCCGAGCGCATGATGGTGGCTTGGTAGCTCGCGGGCATGTAGCCGCTGGACCAGTTCTTCGCGCCGCTGATGGGGCCGCCGGTGGGATCGAGCATCACCACGAAGCCAGGCAGGTTCTCGTTCACGCTGCCGAGGCCGTAGTTCACCCACGAGCCGAGGCACGGGCTGCCGGAGAGCACTTTGCCCGTGTTCATCTGGAGCATCGCGGAGCCGTGGATGGGGGAGTCGGCCATCATCGAATGGATGAACGCGATGTCATCCACGCAACCGGCGAGGTTCGGGAAAAGATCACTGACCCATTTGCCGGACTGCCCGTAATTCTTGCCGGTCCACTTCGGCCCGACGACGCGGCCCTCGTTCTTCTTGCCGCCGCGCCCGAAGGTTTTCACCGGGATGGTTTTGCCATCGAGTTTGTAGAGCTCGGGCTTGTAATCAAACGTGTCCACCTGCGACGGCCCGCCATACATGAAAAGGAAGATGACGCTCTTGGCCTTGCCTTTGAAATGGGGCTGCTTGGGCGCGAGCGGATTGGTGAAAGGCGTCGCGGCGTGGGCGGAGTTGGTGAAGAACTTGTCGGCGGTCAGCAGGCCGGTCATCGCGAGACCGGTGAAGCCGGCGCCGGCTTCCCAGAGAAACTCGCGGCGCGTGCGATGGCAGAATTGGCCGTTTGTGGTTGGGGGATTCATGTCAACAAGGGAGCAGAACTGTGGTGCTCACGCCGGAGAAGACCGGGTGCTGCGCAGCCTGAAGGCCGCGTAGCGGCCCAACATGAGTAGCCGGGGGTGAAGCAAGCGCAGCGAGCGGAACCCCCGGGACACGCAGCGAGAATCGCGGAACCGCGTAGCGGTTCAACCGGGACGGGTGCTGTGACCTTCGTTGAACCGCTACGCGGTTCGCCCGTCTCGGGGCCCGGTTCCGTGGGTAGCCTGCGCTGCGCTTCGGCAACCCACGGCTACTCATGTTGGGCCGCTCCGCGGCCTCTGTGCGGACGTTGCCGGTCTTCAACTCTGAGCCGCTTTGGATGTTTTCAATCCACATAAACCAGTTCGTTCAGGTTCAGCGCCATCAGGCAAAAGTATTTCAGTGCGACTTCCGCCGTGGCGTTTTCCTGCGCGCGCAGGGCGGCGATGAGGGCGAGGCCGCGTTGCGCTTCGGCGTCCGTCGGCGGGCGCGTGGTGACGAGCTGGAGGCCGAGGCGGACTTGCTTGGCCAAGTCCTCGCCAGCTTCCTTGCGCAGGCGCGTGGCGAATACTTCCGCCTGCTCGTTGAGGAACGCGCTGTTCAGCAGGCCGAGCGCCTGCGTGGGCTGCACGGTCGCGAAGCGCACGGGGGCGGAGCGGTCGGTCTCGGCGACGTCGAAGCTCTCAAGTATGGGCGGGCGCAGCGAGCGCTTCACCTTGATGTAGATGCTGCGGCGGGCCTGTTCCTCGGGTGGGGACTTGCCCCAGCCCGCGCCCGGGCGGGACTGTCCGGCCATGACTTCGCGCGGGATGTCCACAAAGACACCGGGGCCGAACATTTTTGGGTTTAATGTGCCGTTGATGGCCAGGATGGAATCGCGAATCTCCTCGGCCGTGAGCCGGCGCGGGTCGAAGCGCCAGAGCAAGTCGTTTTGTGGGTCGGCCTGCAGCGCCGCCGCGTTGCCACGCGATGACATGCGATACGCCTGCGAGTTCATGATGAGCCGGTGCATCGCCTTCATGCTCCAACCGCGCGCGACGAACTCGCTGGCCAGCCAGTCGAGCAACTCCGGGTGCGTGGGTCGGTCGCCCTGCGTGCCGAAGTTGCTCGTCGAGCGCACGAGGCCGCGGCCGAAGTGATGCTGCCAGATGCGGTTCACCATCACGCGCGCGGTGAGCTGGTTGTCGGGCGAGGTAATCCAGTTCGCCAGCACGGTGCGGCGACCGCTCGTGCGCGCATCGGCGGCGGGCTTGGGCAGGACGGGCTTGGGCGAGTTGAGCACTTCGAGGAAGCCGGGCTCAACGACGTCGCCCGCCAACGCCGGGTTCCCCCGCGCGAGCAAGTGCGTGGGCGGCGGGACGGCCCCGCGTTCGGAGACGACCAGCGCCTTCTCCCCAGTGACTTTCTCCGGCTTGAGTTGCTCGAGTTCTTTCTTCAGTGCCTGGTATTGCTTAAACTGCTCCACGCCCAACACCCGAGGACCTTCATTCCGGAGCAGTTCAGCGAAGTTAGACTTGGGCGACTTGTTCTTCACCGCGCGGGCCGGCTCGCCGGAGGTGGAGAGAGCACGGCGCACGAAGCCGGGCCCGGACCAGCCCACCGTGAGGCCGAGGCCGTTCTGGCGCTGGAAGTATTCGAGGTTGATGGGCCGGCGGCCCGCGCGCAGGCGCACGGTGGCAGACTGCTCGCTGCCTTCGCCATGGATGCCATCGTAAAGGATGACTTGCTTGCCATCCACGCTGAGACGGGAGCCGTCGTCGCTGTCGAGGTGGAAGGTGTAATCGCCATCCTTCGGCACGATGATCGCGCCTTCGAACACGAAACCGAAGGCGGTGTTGCGCGTGCGCGGGCCAATGTCGAAGAGGCCACTGGGCAGCTTGCCGACGGTTTCGGCCTTCACGAGGGTGAAGTCCGGGAGCTTGTCCCACGTGTCGCGGTAGTAGCGGAATTGCAGGTCGTCCAAGTCGCGCGGCGCGATGGCTTCGGACGGCGGGGCTGACTCATTCTTGGCGAGTCGCTCGCGGAACAATTTCTCCAGCGCGGTGATGCTGGCCTGAACTTCATCGCGACGGCGCTCAACCTCGCGCACCCGGGC
>SXGU01396129.1_pt1 | contig 12111 bp, 7 predicted proteins | sample 3174531 | NCBI WGS metagenome assembly SXGU01 (sample SAMN11356863, study PRJNA531348) | freshwater metagenome | isolation source: freshwater sample F1-140 | place: China: Fuxian Lake, Yuxi | collected 2017-12-25
AAGATTTTGTGATACGCAATCATATGGCTCGATTGCTGAAGATCAACGCCGGACGTCACCCAAATTTGACTGAGCGCCCACGCGACGCGATGTTTGAGCTGCGCGTTTCCGTAAAGCGCTTCCTTAAAAAACCAGACTTGCAGCGGATATTGCGAGTAGTGATCGCGGATGCAATTACTATATTCCGTTGACGGATTCGTGAACATTCCGCACCCGTAAGTTGTATTGCCCGCATCGCCGCTTTTAAGTGGCAGTTCGGGATAAGGATTGTTGGTGCTCGGATACGGCGCGTCGAATTGTTCGTTGAGCCACGCGCGCACTCCCATCCGGCGGATTCGCGTATCGAGATAATCGTTCGGTCCGAATGCGGCTTGCTGCAACAGACGGCGGCGGTCGCCAGCCCAGCGATAACCGACATATTCGGGCGCGGCGATGGTTTTTTGCGGCGGCGCGGAAAAATCGCTGATCGGTGTCGGCGCGCTTTTTTCCTGACTGTCTTTGCCGGAAAAATCGCCGCCGATTTTGCCCAGACCGAGCCGCACCGGATTGCTCGCAAGTCCGCGCCACGTTAGTTTAACCGACACGTCGCCATCCGCCGCCGGTTGTTCCCAAAAACCGACTTCGTCGCGCATCTGAATTGTCACGGCGTAAATCCATTCTTGATTTTTCAGCGGCGCAACCGCGATTACCGGAAAACGATATTGTTTGCCGCTTCGGTCAGTCACTTGCAAACGAAGCGCTTCCGCGCCTTCATCTTTAAGCAGATTCAAATTCGTCGCAAAAAGCACGACGTTTGAATCGGGCGCGAAAGCGCGGCTTTTAAGTTTTGTAAAATTAAAACCTTTCGCCGAAAACTCATTGGCGGCGAGCGCGCGCGTCGAATTCGGTTCGCTGATTAAAATCGGCGACGGCGAATTCGGGTCTTCGTCAAATTCCTGCGCCGAAACTGCGGCAACAAGCGGCAAAAGTAACAAAAAAATGCTGAAAATGCGCCGCATTAATCGCGATTCTTGGCAATTCATAGATGGCTGTCTCCTAAAATCTGCTGACTGAAACTAAATTCGGGTGATTTGAATGGATTTTGCTAACGACCAGTAGGGAAAAGTCGTTAAATGTTGTTTAGCAATATTATTTATAAAAGATTTGCCAACAAAACACAAGAAGATTCTTCACCCTCGCATGTTAAATTTGATCGTTTTCTTATACTAATCTTTTTTAATAGCGCATTGGATGCCGCAAACCGCAATTTAGTCGAAAAAAAGTTGAAATTTGTCAGAAATATTTTTTGCGCCTAAAATTTTGAGTTATGCCGAAACGACTTTCATTTGCCGCGCCAGTTGATTTCAGTTTTCGATACACGATTTTCAGTCACGGCTGGAGCAGTCTCGCGCCGTTTGAAAGAGACGCGGAAAATCTGCGGTTGAATTACGTTTTCGGCAGCGACATCGCCGGAAATTCGGCGGCTGTGCAAATCAGCGAAAACGCCGGAACGATTAATGTCGAAATTGACGACGAAAATGCCGACGAAGCGAAAATAATCGCCGCCGTGCGTCATATTCTGCGGCTCGACGATGATTTGAGCGCTTTTTACCGGCTCGTCAAAAAAGAAAAAAGCCTCGCGTGGATCGCCCGCGAAAAAGCCGGAAGACTGCTGCGCTCGCCGACGGTTTACGAAGATTTGGTCAAAACGATTTGCACGACGAATTGTTCGTGGAGCCTGACGGAAAAAATGGTAACGAATCTCGTCGAAAAACTCGGCGAACCGGCGGCGAGCGGCAAACGCGCGTTTCCGACCGCCGAGCGAATGGCGAGCGTTTCCGCCGAATTCTATCGTACGGAAATCCGCGCCGGTTATCGTTCGCCGTATTTTGCCGAACTCGCCGAAGCGGTCGCCGCCGGAAAAATCCAACCGGAAAACTGGCTTGATGCCGCCGTTTCGACCGCCGAATTGAAAAAAGAGATGAAAAAAATCAAAGGCGTCGGCGATTACGCGGCGGAAAATCTCTTGAAGCTCGTCGGCAGTTACGAAGGCTTAGCGCTCGACAGTTGGGTGCGCGCGCAGTTTTACAAAAAACATAATGGCGAAAACGTTTGCGAAGACCGGGAAATCCGAGAGTTTTACAATCGTTTCGGTGCGTGGCGCGGCTTGGTTTTATGGTGCGATATGACGGAAAAGTGGTTTGACTAGAATCGTAAAACCAAGAAAACAAACGCTGCTGAATTTAAAGACTGCGGCAAAAAATCAGCCGACGGTAAAAAATTCTTAAACTTTGCCGTAATCTTCTGCATCAGAAAAGTTTAAGGCGAATCAAAAATCGCCTTTTTATTTCAAGAGAGGGAGAATTACAAACAATGAAAAAATACCGACACGGCTTTTCGTGGGGATTTGCCGTTTTTTCACTAATCATTCTGCTGGTCGCAAGCGGCAGCGCGCAGCGACGCGGAAACGCTTATTCAAAACAATACATCGAGCAGTTGTTGGAGAGAATTGAAGAGCGCAACGACGCTTTTACCGACAGTTTCGACGACGCGCTCGACAACAGCCGACTCGACACAACGCGAACGGAAGAGAATTTTACGGATCGTTCGCGCGATCTGGAAAACGCAACCGACGAATTGCGCAGGGAATTCGACCACAACGATTCGCGCGGCGAAACGGCGGCGAATGTGCGCAAAGTATTGACCATCGCTTCGGATATCAATCGCATTATGCTGCGCCGCAATCTCGGCAGACAAACGGAAGCGACTTGGGTGCAGCTGCGCGCGGAACTGAATACTTTGGCAAAAATTTACAATACACCCGTCGTCGGTTCGAGAACTTACGGAAACGCCGTTGTGCGCAATGCGGCTGTTGCGCCGCGCGTTGTGCGCTCGTCGAATCGAGTCGTTTCAAAACAGCTGGTCGAACAGCTTTTGGAGCGAATCGAAGAACGCAGCGATGCTTTCACCAAAACTTTTGACGACGCGCTCGACAACAGCAATTTGGATACGACGCGCGCCGAAGAAAATTTCACCGACCGCTCGCGCGATTTGGAAAATGCGACCGACGAATTGCGCAGGGAGTTTGACCACAATGATTCGCGCGGCGAAACTTCGGAAAACGTGCGCAAAGTGATGATGGCGGCGACGGTTGTCAATCGAATCGTCAACAGCCGCAATTTCGGCAGACCGAGTGAATACGCGTGGACGCAAATGCGCGCGGAACTAAACGCTTTGGCGAAAATCTACGGATTGCCGTCGGTCGGCGCGCGAACTTATCGTTAGAGATTTTTTGCACGAGAATTTCGCGTTATTAAATAAGAGAACAAAGTTGGAGACAAAAAGCGACGGAATTTTCGTCTCCAACTTTAAGCGAACTTGGTGTAAAATTATCGAAAACCCTTATTTAAGCTAAAACGAACAAATGATAGAAGCCGGAAAAATACTGCAAAATCGTTACCGCGTGCAAAAACAAATCGGACAAGGCGGAATGGGCGCGGTTTACATCGCGACCGACGAGCGTTTCGGCAGCGTCGTGGCGATTAAATAAACGCTCGTGATGGAGCCGCAGTATTTAAAAGCCATCGAACGCGAAGCCAGATTATTAAACAGCTTAAAGCATCCGGCATTGCCGCGCGTCAGCGATCATTTCACCGAAGAAAACGGACAGTTTCTCGTAATGGAATATATTGCGGGCGACGATCTTTCGGAAATGATGGAACGCAGCGGCAAAGCGTTTTCGGTTGAGGAAGTGTTAAATTGGGCGGATCAACTGCTCGACGCGCTCGAATTTCTGCACACGCAGGAAATCCCCGTTATTCATCGCGACATCAAACCGCAAAATTTGAAATTAACGCCGCGCGGGCAAATCGTTTTGCTCGATTTCGGTTTGGCAAAAGGCAACGCCAACGAAGCCGCGCACCAAACCGCGTCGAAAAGCATTTTCGGTTATTCGCGCAATTACGCTTCGCTCGAACAAATTCAGGGAACGGGAACCGATCCGCACAGCGATTTATATTCGCTCGCCGCGACGCTTTATCATTTGCTCGTCGGCATCGAACCGCACGACGCGCTGACGCGCGCGATGCACGTTTTGAGCGAAAAAAACGATCCGCTCGAACCGGCAAATTTTATTAATCCGCAAATTCCGCAAGGCGTCGCTGCCGTATTGCATAACGCGATGGCGCTCAATTCCAATCAGCGTCCGCCGTCGGCAAAAGCGATGCGCCAAATGCTGCGCGATAATGAAAAATACGCCAATCTGATCACCGTTTCGGCAATGCAGAAAGCAAAATCGGACGCTGCCGCCGCGACGCGCGATGCAGCGGGGCGCGCGACGAAACTGTTGCCGCTCGCCGAAAATAATCAGACTGACGTCAAAACAAAAATACTTTCCGGCGACATTGCGGCGGACACCGTGCTGCGAAAATCTTCGCCGAATACCGAAACCGAAAGTGTGCCGACGACTTTATTCGCATCGAGCAACGCGACGAAGCCGGGCGAGCCGAAACGTCGTTCGGCTTTCGCCGCTGTTGCGCTCGGCGGTTTGCTTTTAGTCGGAGTCGGCGCTTCCGCGGTTTATCTGGTCAGTCCGGAAGATTCTTCGGACGCGAATGCTGCCGGAAAAACTTCAGAAGTGCAAACGGCGGTTGCCGCTGAGAACGTCGCGCCTGAAAAACAGAATTTAGCGACATCACCAGCGAACAACGTCGTCGCTGTTGCAGAATCCGCCGCTGTGCCGCGCGCCGGACAGGAGACGCCGAAACAAACGGCGAAAAATCCGTCAGCCGGAATCGGAAAAAACACCGAAGCGGCAAAAAGCACTGCGAAAAATAACGGAAAATCTGGCTCGAAATCTGGGGCTGATGATGGCGATGAAGACGAAAGTATGCGCGTTGTGGGCGAAACGGTTTATCTCGGCGATATGAAAATAACTGACGAGCGAATCGAAACGCCGAATGTAATTGTTGACGAAAACGGGATGAGGCTGAAAAACGTGTCGCGACCGCCGACGCAAGAAGAAATAAAACGGCTGGAAAACCAAATTAAGCGGCGCGCTCTGCGTAACGCGATGAAATACCGGCAAATTCCGCTTCCGCCGAAATCTCCGCCTGCGGAGCCTGAGGAAAAACCGTAAAAAAATGAAAAAGGCGCGCTTAAATTAAACAGCGCGCCTTTTTCATTTTTACAAATTTGCTCGACTGCTCAAACAAATTTTTTAATCAATTCCTTCGAGCGGAAAAAATCGGTCAATAAATTCGATGTGCAGACGCGCAATGCCGTCCGCGCCCATTCGTTTGCCGCGCACAACGGAAATAATCGTCGTATTATACTGATCGCTGGTAACGCGCAAAAACGAGCCGACTTCAAGGTTGAGCGTTGTAAAAATCGCCGCGCCGCCGATGCTCAAGTTTTCCGTGACGGTTGTTTCCGAAGCGAGCACATCGCCGTTGCCGTCAATCATTTCCACGAGCAGCGTCAGCGGAATCGGAAAACGCGATTGGCGACGCTGGTCTTTCGGCAGATTTCTCTCGTCGGGAAACGCTTCGGCTTCTTTGATATGCCACAAACCTTCTTCTTCGCGGTGCTTGATTTCATATAACTTCGCCGGATTGTCCGCAAAACTGCCGGGCGGACGCTTGCCGATAAAAGCGACGCCGAGCGCGTAACTGTCGCCGCTTAAACGGTCGCTAATCGGGACGCAGCGGCGCACTAAACCCCAGACATTATACTGCGGTTCGGTAAAATCGAAACAGCGCAGCTGGCGCGGCAACGGCAGCGTCAAATGCAGCAGACGACCGCGTTTGACCGGACGCTTGAGAACGAAACCGGCGCCGAACGCGGAAATGTCATTGAGCCGCGTCACTTCAGTCCAGGAAACCGTGCGATCAACCTGCGCTTCGATGCGCACCGGCAGAGTTAAAGAAATTCGGCGAATGCGCCGCCCTTCGCTGTCAGCGATGGTAGAAGTCATCATAAAATACTCCGTTTGCTATTGATATTTTTCGTCAGAAAGAAAATTGAAAAATTGCACTGAGATTGGGATTAACGCTTTTGAAATAAAGGGTTTGTAAGTTGCGAAACAGGCTGTTTGCCTGTATAATTATCATACATTAAAAGGGAATTTAATTACAAGTTTTTATTTTCACGCCTTACTTTTATTCGACTCAAAACGCAAAGTAAAAACTAACAGTTAATCGCTAAAAAAGGATAATAAATGGATACAACTTTAGAACGTAATCAAATAAATATCGAAGACGAGATGCGGCGTTCGTATCTCGATTATGCGATGTCGGTCATCATCGGGCGCGCTTTGCCCGATGTGCGCGACGGACTTAAACCGGTTCACCGGCGCGTTTTATGGGCGATGTCGGAACTCGGCAACACGCACAACAAACCGTATAAAAAATCGGCGCGCGTTGTCGGCGACACGATCGGCAAATATCATCCGCACGGCGACACCGCCGCTTACGACACGGTCGTCCGAATGGCGCAGGATTTCTCCTTGCGTTACCCGCTCGTTGACGGGCAGGGAAATTTCGGCTCGATTGACGGCGACAACGCGGCGGCGATGCGCTACACCGAAGTTCGTCTGCAAAAATTGTCAAACGAACTGCTCGCCGACATTGAAAAAGAAACGGTGGATTTTCAGCCGAACTACGACGAATCGTTGTCGGAGCCGAAAGTTTTGCCGACGCGTTTTCCGAATCTGCTCGTCAACGGTTCCGAAGGAATCGCCGTCGGAATGGCGACGAAAATTCCGCCGCACAATTTGACGGAAATTCTGGACGCGACGATTGCTTTAATCAAAAAACCGGAAATTTCCGCCGACGAACTGATTAAAATCGTTCCCGGACCGGATTTTCCGACCGGCGGTTTTATTTACGGGCGTGAGGAAATTCACCGCGCGTATCGCGAAGGTCGCGGCGTCATTCAAATGAGAGCGCGCGCGGCGATTGACCGCATCGGACGCGGCGACCGCGAAAAAGACGCGGTTGTTGTCACGGAAATTCCGTATCAGCTTAATAAAGCGCGTTTGATCGAAAAAATCGCCGAACTCGTCAACGAGAAAAAACTCGACGGCATTTCGGAAATTCGCGACGAATCGAATCGCGAAGGCATTCGTGTCGTCATCGAGCTCAAACGCGACGCCGTTCCGCAAGTCGTGCTCAACAAGCTTTATAAACTGACGCCGCTGCAAATGTCGTTCGGTATTATTAATATCGCGATTGTTGACGGGCAGCCGAAAGTTTTGACGCTCAAACAAATGCTCGAAGCGTTTGTCGAGTTTCGCCGCGAAGTCGTCCGCCGCCGCACCGAATTTGAACTTAGAAAAGCGCGGGCGAGAGCGCATATCTTAGAAGGTCTGCAAAAAGCGATTGACGCGCTCGATTACATTATTCCGCTGATTCGCAACTCGCGCTCGACCGACGAAGCGAAACAATGGCTGACCGGAAATTTCGCGACGCTCGACGACCAAAAAACGTGGCGCGGCGCACCGGCGGACAAAACTCTGGCGGGATTTTTGAAAGAATTGCGCAAAGTAATCGGCGATCTTAATTTTTCCGACATTCAGGCGCAGGCGATTCTCGATTTGCAACTGCGACGGTTGTCGGCGCTCGAACGCCAGAAAATTATTGACGAACTCGCCGCGATTATGAAATTCATCGGCGAACTCGAATCAATTTTGGCAAACGATCAATTATTGCGGCAGGTTATCGTCGAAGAATTGCAGGAAGTCAAAAGAAATTTCGGCGACGCGCGCAAAACCGAAATCGTGGACGCGGGCGTCGAATTGCGAATCGAAGATTTGATTCCCGACGAAGAAGTCGCCATTACGGTGACGAACGCCGGTTATATCAAACGAACACCGGTTTCGATTTACTCGAAACAAGGTCGCGGCGGCAAAGGACGACTCGGCGCGAAAGCGAAAAACGAAGATTTCGTTGAACACTTATTTACCGCTTCGACGCACGCGTCGCTGATGATTTTCACCGACGACGGACAAGTTTTCAAAATGAAAGTCCACGAAATTCCCGAAGCCGATCCGTCGGCGCGCGGCAAAGCTGTGGTCAATCTCGTGCAGCTTTCGACCGATCGAAAATTGGTGGCGGTGATGGCGGTCAGGGATTTCAGCGAAGAAACTTATCTGACGATGGTTACGAAACAGGGCATCATCAAAAAATCATCGCTTGCCGATTACCAAAACATTCGCGTCAGCGGCATCAACGCGATTAATATTGATGAAGGCGACGAATTGCTGGAAGTCATCAGAACAAACGGCACTAATCAAATTCTTATCGCGACGCACGACGGAATGGCGGTGAGATTTGAGGAAACCGATGTTCGACCAATGGGACGCGTCGCACGCGGCGTGCGCGGCGTTAATCTGAAAAAAGGCGATTTCGTCGTGTCGGTCTGCGCCGTTTCTAAAGAAGGCGACGAGAAAATTCTCTCGATTTCCGAGCAGGGTTTCGGCAAACAAACGAAAGCGAAAAGCTACCGTCTGACGAAACGCGGCGGCAAAGGCGTGATCAATATGAAAACGACCGCCAAAACCGGCAAAGTCGTCGCGGCTTTTCAGGTCGAGGAAGATTCGGAAATTATGATTATCACGCAGCAGGCGAAACTGATTCGGCTCGGCGTTGATAAAATCCGCGAAACCGGCAGAAGCGCGCAGGGCGTAATGTTGATTCGCACCGGAACTGACGATTTGGTCACGAGCGCGTCGAAGTTGGAAATTTCCGACGAGGACGAGGTCGGCGAAATCGGCGAAATCGAGTAAACCATAAATCGAAAAACTAAAAAAGGCGCGAACGGAAAATTATTTTCCGTTCGCGCCTTTTTTCCGCTTTTGTGAATTTTCGAATTATCAATTGAAAATGAAAAGTTCTACAAACAACTCCACTGATTATTAACGAGCATTGCCGGCGCGCCGGTTCCGCCAGCCTGACACGGCGTTGTCGAGCGTTTGCAGTTTTGGCAGTAAATCATTGAGCCGTTCGCTTTTCCGGTCGGCAACTGGTTTTGATTGAATGAAGGCATCTGCACCGGCAGACCGAATTGAACGTCCGTTCCGAAATAAGTCGGATAACCTTTTAGTTTATCGAAATCATCGGGTTGTCCGGTCATAAAAACAACCGTCGCTTTATCGAAAAACTCGCGCGTTGCGCCCTGACAATTTAAGGTGTAACCGTCGTGGCAAAAACGGTCGCCGGTCGAATAAATTCTGACGAATTGATTGGTTTTGAAAGTTTGCGCGCCGTATAAATTGCCCATCGAAACGAAATTTTTGCGCGCCTTGAAAACCATCGGATCGCCGAACAAACTGTTAATTACCGTCATCGGATAAGAATAATCGCCGACGACCGGATCGCCGCCTTCGTTCAGCATGTAAGAATTCGTCATGCTTTCGGTTTGCGACGCGATGACGGTGATATTTCCGGTGTTGACCGTGCTCAAAAAGGTGCCGCCGCGCGCATCGGCAAAACCGCCGCCGTAGGTGTCCTGAATCATAATCGTCGCGGCGCGTTCAAAATGCATCGAATTCGCGTTTTGTCCGAGCTGACGTTTCGGATTGACAAAAAAACTGCCTTCGATCTTCCAGTCGGAATTGAGCGTGTCGTTCCAGATTCCGGCGTCGCGATTGAAAATAAAGCGGCAATGATTGATTTTGATGTAATCAAACTGCCAGTGGCGATTCGTCTGCATCAAGCCGCGCCCGTAAATTCCGCGAAAAAAATTGTTAAAGGAAACGCGCTCGAAATAAAAATCCTGCGCCGATGTGTACGCGCCGACCGCTTCAAAACCCGCCGTGTTTTCGTTGCTGCGCGCGTAAAGCTCGATGTCTCTGATCGTGATTTTTTCTGTGCACTCGCCGATTTTGAAAATCGAACGATTCGTTCCGGCGAGCGTAATCCGGCTCGGACTGCGCTGTACGACGTTGTTGGTAAACGTGTTCGACTGCAATCCGCCGACGCCTTGAACGACGATGTTCGACGGCAAAACAAGCGGTTTGTAATCGGGCGCGGAACCGACGAGGTAATCGCCTTCGGGAAAACTCAGCGTGCCGCCGTTGTGCGCCGAAACGAAAGCAAGCGCGCTGCGAATGGCGAGCGTATCGTCGGTTTTACCGTCGCCGACCGCGCCGAAATCGCGAATGTTGTAAAAACCCGTGCTGCGCTCATCGAAATTGGCAACCCAATCGTAAACGACGTTGCCGCTCGATTGATCGCCGCGAAACGAAATACGATATTTTTTATCTTCGCCTTCAAAACACCATTTCGTCGCCGCATTCGCCTGCATCGTCGCCGCATTGCCCGTTTGCGTCAGCAAAGTTCCGTTGCAACCGCGAACTTTCAGCGGCGTTGCCGCATTCAAATCCGAAATCGTCACGGATGTTGTCGGCGGCGCATAACGCAAAGTACACATCGCCGCCTGCTGATTTTCGGGAACGTCGAGAATGATGTTGTAGCCTTCAAACTTGTTTTGCGCGGATAGATGGGAAATACCGAACAAAAGAAATACGAAACACAGTGATATTTTTTTCATAAGACTTTTAAGTTTATTTGCGGAAAATTTTATTTTGGCAGATCAGCAGAAAAATCTCGAATCCTTTCCAGATACGATTTTCGGTTGAGCGGAAAAATATCATTGTGACCGCCTTCAATCCAAAGCGAAAATTTTGGCTCGTTTGCGGCGGCAAACATCATCTCGGAATGCCAAAGAGGAATTAATTCATCGCTTTTGCCGTGAATGAAAAGGATTGGCGTATCAATTTGTTTGAGTTTTTTGAGACTCTGAAATTTGTCGAAAGGAAAAATCGGGTATTTGGTAACAACGCGAAAAGCCGAAACAAATGAGCTTTCGACAATTAGACCGCTGCATTTTTCGCGAGACACCAAATCAATTGCTATCGCTCCGCCGAGCGAACGTCCGTGAACAATAATGTTGTTTGGATCAATTTTAAGATTTTCAGTCAAATATCTTAACGCCGCCTGCGCGTCTTCGTAACTTTTTCGCTCTCCAGATTTTCCCTCGCTTGTTCCGTAACCTTGGTAATCGTATGTGAAAACCGCGAAACCGGAGCCTCGCAAATCTTCAAGAAAATATTCTGTTGTTCCGATATCTTCGGCGTTGCCGTGATTGAACAAAATCGTGTATTTGGCGGAAGCATTAGGAAAATGTTTGGCGGATATTTTCGCGCCATTTGCCGAAGTCAATTTGATAATTTCCGAGTTGTCGCGGTATGAGCTTGGTGGTGGTTGGAAGATCAGCCTGTCTGCTGAAAAAAATGCGAGCAGCATATTGATTAAATAAAATGCCGCCAAAACCATGGAAATTGTCAGCATCAAACGTTTGAAATTAAATTTCTTTTGTTTCAAAATCGCCATCACGCTTAAATCACACGCGCTTTTAATCAAAAAGTGTCGGCATATTTGAATTTCCCAAAAGCGCGTCAAGACCGAAATGCTCGTAGGCGCGGCGCGTGACCAGACGACCGCGCGGCGTGCGGTTGAGGAAACCGATTTGAATCAGGTAAGGTTCGATGATTTCTTCAATCGAATCTTTTTCTTCGTGAATCGCGGCGGAAATCGTGCCGAGACCGACCGGACCGCCGTCGAATTTATCAATGATGGTTAACAAAAGTTTGCGGTCAACTTCGTCGAGACCGAACACGTCAACTTCCATTCGGTTGAGCGCATCTTGCGCGACGGCTTCGGTGATTCGTCCGTCGTAATCAACTTCGGCGTAATCGCGCACGCGGCGCAAAAGTCGGTTGGCGATGCGCGGCGTTCCCCGCGAGCGTTTGCCGATTTCGCGCGCGCCGTTTTCTTCGATTTCGACTTTCAAAATGTCGGCGGAACGCGAAATAATCGTTGTCAAATCATCGAGATTGTAAAAATCGAGGTGAAAAACAATGCCGAAGCGCCCGCGCAGCGGCGCCGTAATCATTCCCGGTCGAGTTGTTGCGCCGATCAGAGTGAATTTCGGCAACTCAAGTTTAATCGAACGCGCCGCCGTTCCTTGCCCGATCATCAAATCGAGATTGTAATCTTCCATCGCCGGATAGAGAACTTCCTCAATCGCCGGATTCATCCGGTGGATTTCATCAATAAACAACACGTCGCC
>SXGU01072920.1_pt1 | contig 12107 bp, 10 predicted proteins | sample 3174531 | NCBI WGS metagenome assembly SXGU01 (sample SAMN11356863, study PRJNA531348) | freshwater metagenome | isolation source: freshwater sample F1-140 | place: China: Fuxian Lake, Yuxi | collected 2017-12-25
CCTTCTCGGCGGCGGTGCACGTGCAGCGCTCGTTCTTCGGGATGCCGCGCATTACCTGTTGCTGATGCTGGCCGCAGCCGGCCCAGGTGGCTTTCTTGCAGGCACGGCAGGTGGTCTGGTGGCACATGATCATCCATTTCGTTGGGGCCTCCAGCAGGGTCCCAAAAGCATACCCCTAGGGGTATAGGCAAAGTCAAATCCCAGTGCCACTCGCCCGCCAGTCCTGAGTTCGCGGCGGGATCGGATACTTTCTGATTTTTAGCCCTGATCTAACAAGTGCGCTGCCGTACGGCACAACCGGCTCGCTTTCAGTCAGCCGCAACGATCCGTTGGCGCTGGATACCCAGTTGGTCGATGCCCAGTTCCATGACGTCACCGACAGCAAGGTAGGTGGGCGGGATCATGCCCAGGCCGACCCCGGGCGGGGTGCCGGTGTTGATCAGGTCACCGGGCTCAAGGACCATGAACTGGCTGAGGTACCACACTAGGTAGGGGACGTCGAAGACCATCGTGCTCGTCGAGCCGGTCTGGCGGCGCTGCCCGTTCACATCCAGCCACATGCCCAGGCCGTGCACGTCGGCGATCTCATCCGGGGTCACCAACCACGGCCCGCACGGGTTGAACGTCTCGCATGACTTGCCCTTCACCCACTGCCCACCGCGCTCGAGTTGGAACTCCCGCTCCGACACGTCGTTTACCAAGCTAAATCCGGCGATGTGCGCCCAGGCGTCCTCGGGGGCAGCTAGGTAACGGGCCCCCGCCCCGATGACAACTCCCAACTCCACCTCCCAGTCGGTCTTAGTCGACCCTCGCGGCACGATGACATCGTCGTCCGGACCGACGACGGTGTTCGGAGCCTTGTTGAACACGATCGGCTCGTCCGGGATCGCCATCCCCGACTCGGCAGCATGGTCGGCGTAGTTCAATCCAATGCACAGCACTTGATGCGGACGGGCGATCGGCGCGCCCAACCGTCGATCACCCAATGGCTGCACCTGACCCGACGCTACTCGCCGCGCAACCTCTGCTGTGAGCTCCGGCAGATCGAACCCGGCCAGAAAGTTCCCGTCGATATCGTCAGTGCGGTCGGCAATGTCGACGAACAAGTCCTTGCCAATCATCACGACAGGCATCTCATTGCCGGGCTGTCCAATACGAGCAAATCTCAAGGCAGAGCCTCCATGTCAGATTAGCTCAAGTCTACTAACAAATTGGGTTACAACGCCACGGCACTTTTGCTCCCCCGCACCAGAAAATAGACCAAAGCTGGAGCCAGCAGCTCTCACCACTCCGCTGTACCTCCATCCTCGTGCACCCAACGCACCGGCATACTCGAAATATAGGGGTGGTGCGCGGCTGCGGATTCATTCAGATCGACACCGATGCCTGGTCCTGTTGGCGGTAGCACGTGTCCGTCCACAATCGGTGGGACCCCGGAAACCACTTCTTCACGCCATGGAACGTCCGCGCGCATCACTTCCTGGATGAGGAAATTCGGCATCGCGAATCCGATATGGATGTTCACCATTGTCGCAATCGGGCCAAGGGGATTATGTGGAGCCAAAGAAACTCCGAAAGTTCCGCAGAGAGCACCGATTCGCATCGTCTCGGTCACCCCTCCAGCGTGACACACATCTGGCTGCGCCACCGAGATGGCTTGGACTTGCAACAAGGACAGAAACTGCTCCCGATGGAACAGTCGCTCACCCGCGGCCACTGGGATCACAGTGGCTCGAGCCACCCGAGCCATTTCGGTTGCCGGAACCTCCGGTCCCACCACTTCCTCGATGAATAGTGGTGAGAACGGTTCGAGCACTTTAGCAAAACAGATGCCCATCGCAGCCGATGTCCGGCCATGGAAATCGACCATGATGTCCATGTCCGGACCCGCGGCTTCTCGTGCTGTTGCCATGACCTGTTCAGCCGAACGCAGCGCGGCGATGCCGTCGACCGTGCGAGCCCGCGGCACAGCAAGAATCTTTATGGCATCGAATCCATCTCGTTTGCTTTCCTCGATGCGCGCGGCAAGGCCTTCCTGCATGTCTCCATAAACGGTATCGGAGTTTCCACCACCCACGTGGTCGTACATGCGCACGCGGTCGCGAACCAACCCCCCAAGGTACTGCCACAGCGGAATGCCTAAGTCCTTTGCTGCAATATCGTGTAAGGCTTGATCGATTCCGCTGATCGCCGACATTGTGACGGCACCACCCTTGAAGAAGGGATACCTGTAAAGGTGCTCCCAGGCACGAGTGATGTTTCGCGGATCGGCTCCGACGACCAGCGGGGCGAGTTCTTCGACACACGCAGCTACAGCCGCTGACTGGAACTCGAGCGTTGCCTCACCAAGCCCGTAAAGTCCGGGTTCGTCCGTCTCAACACGAACAAAAAGCCAGTTACGCATCTTGGCGTTGACCAAGAATGTGCGAATTTTCGTGATCCTCATCCCGTCTTGGTTCCTCATTCCATTTTAATTGAATGATCTCGCAGCTGACGGCAATCCCTGACCACTAACCATGCTGCATGCACCGTCCAAACCTTAATCGAACCACAGCACCAAGGCCCACTGCTCCCGGTGCCCACCATTGCTCGCATGAGATCCACCCGCCGACATCCATTGGGGCAATAACTTCGCTCAACATATCGCGTTCACGTAGGAGGACTCCAGAGCACATTACTCCTCCACGAGCGCGAGCACTCCATCTCTCCCGCATCAGGCGCACTGACTTGGTGCGGCAAAGACACTATGGATCGCGAGACGGCCGTTGCCTGACGGATATCTTGACAGCATAGGTACCAGCTTTATCCAGCGGTGATTGCGTCTGCAAATGTCGGAGTGGCAGCTGCCGGCCAGAAAGTGGCTCGACATCGTCTAGCCTCGGCGCCGATAAAGAGGCGCCGCAATTGCTCTACGAATCCGGATCGCAGTGCAGGTCCTCATGAGCAGACGCTATCCTATGAGACACCGGTGGAGGACATACTTGATGAGATTCTTTCGACAAATTTAACGCGATCAAGCATGAGCTGAAGAGCCGAAATAACTAACAATGCATAAATCAAATAGCCCGTTAACCGTACTCTCGTCTTGATTTAGGTCAAAAGGCCCCTTACCTTTTTTCAGCGCCTTCCATGGAACCCAATGTTGAACACTAAGACGAGGGATCTCCAATCCATCAAGCGAAGTCAAGGAGAGCTTGGCGCCTAGGAGCGACCAATTACCGGCTCGATACGCTCAGGAAACTCAAATTCGGGGGCCACCAAAAAGTCCAAATCGCAACCCTCCGGCGCCTGAAGCACGTGCGCTTGGAAGAGCAATGGCCATCCTCGACGATGAGTTCCTGGCGGCTCACATCGTAGGCGACGACGGCGTTCAATTTCTGAGGCCGCAACGACGAGGTCAAGAGTCCCACCGGGAACGTCCAAGCGGATGAGATCCCCGTCCTCCACAAGTCCAATTGGGCCCCCGATACCGGCCTCCGGTGCCACATGCAGAACAACAGTACCGAAGGAAGTGCCGCTCATCCGACCATCACTGATGCGGACCATATCGGTGACACCGCGATCCAATAGCCGCTGGGGAATCGGTATCATTCCCCACTCTGGCATCCCCGGAACATTTACCGGACCACAACCGGCGAGCACCAGGACTGCCTCCTCAGGAACATCCAGCATCGGATCATCAAGACGTCGCCGCATATCCATGTAGTCTTTGAAAACCACTGCCGGCCCCTGATGAACAAGCAAGTTAGGAGAAGCCGCACTGCATTTGATGACCGCACCATCAGGAGCCAAAGAACCAAAGACAACACGGATCGCCGGACCTGGCAGCAACGGATCATTGCGAGTGCGGATTGCATTTGTTAATGGCTCCGATGGGGCTGAAGTTAAGACATCAGTCAACGGTCCCGCCACCCCAATCGTCCCGAGGCTCAAAACCTCCCGCAACTGCGACAGCAGAGCTGGCACGCCCCCAGCGAGGTGAAAGTGTTGGATTCGGTTCCTACCACTCGGTTGAACGTCTGCGAGAACGGGAACTCCCTCGCCAGCTCGTGTCCACTCTTCGAGAGGCCACCGAATGCCTAAGCGCCCGGCAATCGCTGGTAAATGAATGATCGCATTTGTTGATCCCGCTATCGCCTGCAGGACAATGCGAGCATTGGCGAAGGCTTCTTCTGTCATTATATCGCGTGGACGAAGGTCCTCTCTAACCATCGATACAATGCGTTCACCCGTTGAGTGGGCGCTGGCAAAAGCATCTGGGTGGCCAGCTGGAATAGTGGAACTGCCTGGCATGCACATTCCCAGCGTTTCCGTAATTATCGCCATCGTCGAGGCCGTTCCCATGGCATTACATGACCCGTTTCCACACGACAAGCACTGCTCGAACTCAGCCCATTGCGCATCCGAAACCCGCCCAGACCGATAACTATCGAGCATGTGCCACAGGTCAGTACCGGTCGCTAACTCCTTGCCCTGAAAAACGGAGGCTGGGCGTGCACCACCGAAGACGACGATGCTTGGTACGTCTGCACTGGCTGCTCCCATAAGCGCGGCAGGAGTAGTCTTGTCACAATTCGCGAGAAGGACAAGCCCGTCGATGGGATTCGACCTCACCGTTTCTTCAATCTCGATCGAGACGAGATTTCTGTAGAGCAAAGCCGTAGGCTTCATCAAGTCTTCGCCAAGTGACATGACCGGAAAACGCGCGGGGATTCCACCAGCACGTCGGATTCCTTCCTCAATGAAAGGAATGAGGTCCGCGAGTGGCAGGTTGCAGGGATTCAGGTCCGAAGACGTATCCGCAATACCAATAATCGGCCGGCCACCACTGAGATTCTCATCGGATGTTCCGGAGCGGATCGCGACCCGATGACTGAGAGCGACCTCGTCAGTTCCCACTACCCACATGTCGCTTCGCAGCGACTCATTACTAGAACCCTGACGTTTCATAGCTTTGCGATCGCCAATCCTTCGGCAAAGGGCGCGGACTGCTGTATCTGATAGTCGCTCCGCTCCATCCACTCTACGGACACCGCGGCCCTTCGCACCTTCTCCCGCGCAATCGCCTCGGCCTCCGACTGGAGGTGAAGCCCGCTCGGATACAAACTACGCGAATTTCGCAGTCCGAATTTAATATACACAGGCGATGCTACTCGAACAATGTCAACTATTTCATTTCCGCGCACTACGCCCCCGAGGGAGTCGGGAGCTTCGATGTAGAGATCGATTGGCATCTGCGAGACGTGTCTTAGTTCCGCGAGCTCCTCCAAGGTCAGATCTGCCGGAACGTTTATAGTGCAGGCTCCTGATCTTTCAAGATGCAGGAAAGATGCTGGATTCGTCGGAGCCATCATGACCGATATCTTCCAGCAGATGTCTCGTGGCAGGTCTCCGGCGCTCTGCATCGCGATGAGCGTATCTAAAAGTCCAAGGTCTGCAATGAGAAATCCCCTGATGCCACACTCAACAGCACGAAGAACATCTTCTACGCCGTAGCGGAGTTGTCTTACTCCACGCAATTGCGATCCAAAAACCGCCCCATCCGCTGCGTGGACTGAGCCCCCTGTCGACCATGCGTTACGAGGGCCGACGAACAAGGAGACTTCTAGGCCTCGATCCGCACTGATCTCTGACATTGCTCGCAGCTCAGCCCGAGAATGCAGCATTGCTCCCGACCCCTGACTCACGCGATTGATTACGATTCCGTACTCGTCCGCGGTCTTGAGCACTACCTCTAAAACTCGGGGACCCTCAACACTGGGAATCTCAATTCGGAACTGCCCACCATCCGGGAATCGATCCGCGCTCACCGCCGGTTCCGCGCCCGAACTGAACCCACCCAAAAACGCGTCAGCTTTCACCGAGACTTCCTTTCCCTATTTCTTCGAAGTTGCCGAGTTGCATCTTCGTCTAAGCTTGCGTCACCGATAAACGGATCGATAAGGACGCACACTCCATACTCATGCTCGGCTACCTCAGGACTTATGAGGTCCTCTTGGACATCTTCGAGGACATAGTGGACAGATCGGGTAAATGGATCCCCATAGCCACCACCACCGGGTTGGAAGCACTCCAGCATCGTACCCCGCTTCACGAGCAAGTTAGTGCGATACATACCGACATTAAAGGGTGCCTCTCCCGGTGGATGGGCCGTGAAGACATTGGGTCGTGCATCTGCGCCTCCATTCCAGCCCCAAGGTCCAAACCTTTCACCATCTCCCAATGCGGAAAGCAAGACATCCGTATCAGGTAGTGCCCATCGTCTCGTCACACCTGGGGCACCGCGATGCCACCCGGCACCGGAGGAGTCCGGTTCAATTCGGTAGCAATCAAAGAGAACCGGATAGAGCCGCTCTTGAAGCTCTATCGGCTGATTCGTGGAAGTAGTGGCGAATGTCGTCATGGCAATTGAGTTATCCTTCTTGCCAGGGCGTCCGCCCCAGCCGCCCTCGAGCCACAGATACATGACGAATTCGTCACCGTGGCGTTCGCCTCGGGGATCGATACCACCCATCACGATGTTAAGCAGGCCTGTTGGGCCAGCCATGCATCGCTCTGGAATGATCTGGATGAAGGCCTTCAACACACAGTCCCCAACTGCTGGATACACCCCGGCTGCGCATCCCGAGACGGGAGCAGGGAACTCGGCGGCCAGCAACGAAGGCTTCTCTAGGATGAATTGAACTGCTCTGAAGACACCCTGATTCATCGGGACGTGAGGAAAAATCATTTTGAGTGTCGTCACTGCCCCTGAGATTGTCACTGCTTCAGTTGAGTTCACCGCGCCGCGCGCTTGCGGCGCTGAAGCACTGAAGTCCATAGTGGCCTGGTCGCCTTCGATACTTAAAGTCATCCGAACGGGAAGTGGATCATCAGACACGCCTCCAGGATCACGATCGATGAAGGTCTCAACATCCCAGGAACCATCGGGAAGACGTCGGAATTCATCTCGCAGGAGAGCCTCCGAGTACTCGATGAGTTCGTCCATTGCCTGAGTGATCCTTGTTGCTCCGTATCGACCAGCCAACTCCTCGAGACGACGAGCTCCAAGCCGCACAACTCCGATTTGCGTGAGAAGGTCACCTCGAGCTTGGTCCGCAAGACGGATGTTTCGCATAATAAGTTCCGCTACCTCGGACTGAAAGATGCCCTCTTTGACGATGTGGACCGGCGGCACCGCCAGTCCCTCGCCGTAAGAGGAGGCAGCATTGGGGTCAAAGGTGCCTGGAACGTGGCCGCCGATATCTGTCCAGTGAGCTGAATTCTGAACGAACGCCGCAATCTTGCCGTCGAGATAGACGGGCATTATCGTCCGCATGTCGTTGTGGTGCGTGCCGCCGATGTACGGATCATTCAGCAGGACGACATCCCCGGGCTTGAAATATTCTTCCGCTGGAACACCGATCCATTCCAAGGTTCCTTTGACCGTGAATGGGATAGTGCCCAAATGGGCTGCCAAATCGGTGGTTCCCGAGGCAACCAAATCGCCATGTCGGTTGGAAATCGTGCCGGAATAGTCTGAACCTTCGGAAACGACGAGTGAGAACGCAGCGCGGCGGATCATGGCGCCCATTTCGTCCGTGATGCTGGACAAAGCCGAGTTCAGGACCTGAAACAGAATCGGATCGCGCAACCGCAACTTTTCCTGAGCTGAGGGAGTGACGCTCATTGCTTTAGTCCTTCCATCGCCATGATGAGATTGCCTATCGGATTCACATCAACCACCCATCCCGGCGGCACCCATGTTGTCGAATCGTTCTGAGGCACGACGAGAGGACCGGCCAAACTGGTCCCGGGAGTCAACGCAGCACGATGGACGATAGAGGCCGTTACCGGCCCCGAACGAGTGACGACCTCACATGTGCTGCCAGTGGTAAGGCCTGCACTCGCTTTGAATGGGATTCTTGGCGGTTTGACGGGACGAGATCCCTGCACACGCAGGGCGGCCAGTTCAATAGGTATATCCGTCGAATAAGAGTGGAACTGGCGCTCATACTCCCTGAAGAACGCATCTGAAATCTCGTCTGCAAACTTCGGTCCTACCGTGCTTGCAGCTAGGGAAATAGTCAAACCGCGAACCTGGCCGAGATATCGCACGTCAGCGCTGAACTCCAATAGTTGGTCCTGAGTGGCCACGCCATCCTCTATCAATCGACGAACCATCTGTTCGCTCAGGCGCAGAAGTACATCATTCACGGCTGCAACATCAACCTGCGACATTGCTGTGATCAGAGCCTCGGAGGCGTCGTGCACGATGTCTACGCACAGACATCCCAGTCCTGATGTGACGCCTGGTGCAACCGGGACGACGATCCGCCGGATGCCGAGAATTTCAGCCAGATCTGCCGCCTGCAGGCCCCCGCCTCCCCCAAACGGCACCAGGCTGAAATCCCTAGGGTCCAAACCGCGGTTCACCGTTATCACGCGAATCGACTTGGCCATGTTGGCATTACAGATGTCAAGTATTCCCAAAGCAGCAGCATGATCATCAAGGCCTAGGGCCTCACCAAAGGTCCGGACAGCTTGTTGCGCAGCCCGACGGTCCAAGCGGATTCCTCCCGCCAAATCGACATCGGCAGGGAGACGGCCTAGAACCACGTTGGCATCAGTCACAGTTGGCTTGACACCGCCCAGCCCATACGCAGCCGGCCCGGGCCGGGCACCTGCTGACTGTGGGCCAACATGTGGCAGACCGCCGGCGTCGATCCACGCGATGGAGCCGCCACCGGCGCCGATGGTGAGGAGGTCAATCGCCGGAAATCGAATTGGCTGTCCGAATTGGGGCGAGAACTCGGTCACGGTTCGAGCCTTGCCATCTCGGATTAAGGCGATATCAGCGGATGTGCCACCGATATCCAGTGAGATCAGTCGGTCCAAACCCTCCGCTGCCGCCAACTGCTCAGCCACAATGATGGTGGCGGCAGGACTACCCGTGGCCGCAGGGATTGTTCCCGCGATTCCCTCAGCCGCCTTTGCCCCTGCGGCGGGGCCGGACGTCACCAATCGAGCGGGAAAACGTACAGCACTCTCTGCCGTCATCAGCCCACCGCCAGAATGCATAATCGACAGGCCTCCCACAAAACCAGACTCCTTAAGACGTTGCTGAAGAGAAGTCAGATAGGAGGCGACGACGGGCATGAGAGCAGCATTGATTACTGTTGTCGAGGTGCGTTCAAACTCGGGAGGTTCGCGCAGTAATTCAGCAGAATGACACACCCAAACATCAGGGAAGCGTTTGCTGATCACCTCATGAGCCTGTTCTTCATGAGAGGAATTCATGTGTGAATGCAAAAAGCAAATAGCAAATGACACGATGTCACTAGCTGTGGCTCTCGTGACCGCGCGCTCAACATCCGTGATATCAATGGGGTGGAGCACGCGACCTGAATAATCAACCCTCTCGGCAATCTCGTACCGATGCCGTCGTTGTACCAAGGGTGCCGGTGGATCCCACAAGATGTCAAACGGTTCACCTCGGTTGTGGCGACCAAGTTGAAGAACGTCTCGAAAGCCACGTGTCGTGAGCAGTGCTGTTGGTGCCGTATTACCTGTGATGACAGCATTGGTGGCGACAGTTGTGCCATGAGCGATGGAATCTATGTCCACAAAGGCAATGCCCGCATTGGCAATCGCGTTCACAATCCCCTGATCGAAGTCGGGTGGAGTGGAAGGAACTTTCGCCACTCGCATATCAGATCCGTTGATGGCGACCAAGTCAGTGAAGGTCCCACCTGTGTCGATACCAATACGCCAACCCATTTCTACGCTCTCCCTTCGATACCCTGATGACCTAGCGAAAGGCTTGCGTCAATCACCGCGGTCGCTTCGATTTCGACAAGCAGGCCGGGGACGAGTAATCGCTGAACTTCTACCATGCTGCTAGCGGGCCTCACGTCGGCGAAGAACTCTCCATGCGCTTGAGCAATCTTTTCCCAATCATCGACGTCGGTCACGAACAGTCTGGTCCTGACAACGTCGCTAGGTCGTGCACCCAATTCCGATAACGCAGAGACGATGATCCCAAGCGCCTCTTTTGTCTGGGCGTACGGATCACCAGGGTGCAGCACTTCTCCCTCAGGTGACACTGAAGTTGTCCCAGATACCTCAATTAACGAGCCGACGCGCACCGCACGGCTATATCCCATGATCTCAGACCACGGTCGCTGTGTTGGAACAACCCGACGCTCAGTCATTAGCCGTCCACTCGCAGGGGATTTGACCAGCGCGCGACGCTGTCGGGCGGCGCGTACGTCCAAAACACCCCCAAATCGGAATCATCATCGGCCCACGTTTGATGGGGAACATTTGATTCGACAAGGAGGAGATCTCCAGCCACCACAGGATATTCCGTGCCGTCGATATCAACTACGCCCGAACCACACACAATGAAGGCCAACTCTTCTGACCTGTGCGTATGCACGGATGTGCGCACTCCTGCCGGTACATAACTGAGCCCGGCGGCTGTGTACTTGGTTGGGGTATCGGTTCCTCCCGCAAGTACTCGGACCATGCGTCCCTCAATCCAGCGCCCTTGTGATACACCTTTCCCTGCTTGAATCTGAGAGACGATCCCCAAGATGTTGTCGAGTCGCATTTCACGCCTCCTAGTACGCCATCACGTAATTGCGAAGGGCCGGTTCGTTGACAGTGGTCCCGAGACCTGGTCCATCTGGAACCCCAATCCAGCCCTCATGCGCATGGAAGGGTGCGTCTACGATCTCGTCCTGCATTGGATTCCGATCAGGCTTTAGCTCCTGGATTAGACATCTCTTGGTGCTTGCAGAAAGGGCAATCGACGCCGCGGTGTTGATCGCACTCGACCATGCGTGACTGTTGAACCACACATCACGTTCCTCAGCGAGCCTGATTACCTGAAGTGCCCCCGTAATGCCTCCAACGCGCCCAACATCGCATCCGACAACATCCAGAATACCCGGCGCGAGGGCCTCAGCGTAGCCACGTGTGTCCCATTCGCGTTCTCCACCAGCTATGAGACAGGTGGAGTGCTGCCTTAGGACGCGAAACTTGTCTACCTCCCAGGGTTCAAAAGGTTCTTCAACCCATTTGAGGTCGACCTCCTGCCATGCTTTCACTCGACGAATAGCATCGTCAACAGTCCAGACCAGGGATTGACCCCGATCCATCATGATCCACGCATCAGGTCCGCATGCGTCACGAAGATCACGAACAAAAGCTATGTCGCGTGCGACGTCGTATCCCAGATGAGCTTCGCCCTTCTTGCCCATTCCGATCTTCACACCTAGGTAGCCCTCGCGGACATACTGAGCGTGACGCTCAATTTCCTTCCCCAGATCACGATCGAAAACGTGCGTGGAGGCCAGCGCACGAAGACCTCGGGGGTCCAAGTCTGGACAACGACCAATCATCGTGCTCAACGACATCCCCGTTTCGTGGCCACGAAGATCCCATAGAGCGATATCGATAGCAGAGAGAGCAAAATTGAACAAGCCTCCGCGGTAGCCAACCCACCACCCTTGGTCTCGAAAGCGACGCCAGGTGGCCAGATTGTCTACAGAGTCAGTACCGAGTAACAAGTCGGACATTCCCTGGATCAAATGAGCGGTTGCCAAGGAACTGGCTGGAAATTGGGAGATGGCCTCACCCCAACCAACGGCACCATCGGAGGTTTCGATTCGAACGAAGAGCAGTGAGCGTTGGGCATTGAAGTCGTTGGGTTCCGGATAGAGCACTGGCAGAACTTCCACCTTGTCAATCAATGCCATGAGTACCTCCCTGTTGTCACCAACCCACCCGGCTGGTATCGTTTCCGAACACTATATGCAGAGTTGTCAGTTCTCAAGGTCGACGACGGAAATCATGAGGCCTCTGATAATCGAGCAGGCACTTTACACGCTCTCTAGGAGGCAGCGTAATGGAGCAGCGTCACGTTGTCGTGACCGGCGGGGCGAGAGGAATCGGCGACACGATTCTCCGCACTTTCGTGGAATCTGGGGCGGTTGGACACAGCCTCGATGCCATGGAGCCGGAAAATCTGATAGAGGGCGTGAATTACCTCACCGGAGACGTCGGGTTGCCTGAGGACGTCGAGCGAATGTTCGAGGTAATTCCCCGCGTCGATGTTCTCG
>SXGU01234955.1_pt1 | contig 12107 bp, 9 predicted proteins | sample 3174531 | NCBI WGS metagenome assembly SXGU01 (sample SAMN11356863, study PRJNA531348) | freshwater metagenome | isolation source: freshwater sample F1-140 | place: China: Fuxian Lake, Yuxi | collected 2017-12-25
ATTTAATTTCCCCCCGGTCTGTGTTTTACATTCATATCTTGATAATTCGGGATTTTTAATACATTCCACTATTTTGTAGTCACCTGGTTCCATACTTTCAAGGGTTATAGTCGGTATCATGATACCGTTTTGAATAGATAATTTATAAAGCATATAATTTTTATTTTTCTGGGTTTTTATGAAATAGTCGGATAATGTATCTGTACATAGGTCATAATTTTGAATGAATGAATATATGCTGTCTTTGGCCGTTTTTTTACATTCATGATAGAATGAAATGTCGTCAGCGAATTGTTTATTTTTATGACCTGAATCATATTTGTTTTTTAAGTGTTTAACACACTCGGGATGCGGTCTATGAATTTCTTTTAACCATACACACTTGTCTGGTATGGATAAACCACATTTTTCAAGAAAAGGAACCAAATAATTATCATAAAAGTACTCTTCGTAAGACGCGGATAAATACTGACTGGGTTTCATGGGAGATACGAATTGGGGTGTGCTTGAAATGGAAGTCGCATTATATTTAAATTCTATAATATATTCATTGTTGTTTTGTTCCATGTCTGTAAATACAATTAGTAAATCAAATGTGTGGCTTCTTCCAGCAGTATGAAAGCATTCAACTGATAAATATGGTTGGTTATTGTGAAGTATGTTTAGATATTGAAATACACAATCGTGTAACAATTTCCATTTTATAGTAGTAAAGTAAATTTCAGGAATACACTTATTTATTATAGACCCAATAATACACTCACGCATTTTATTGTTTTTATCATTGTCTGCTCGTTTTCCTATGGAATAAAACACATTTATGCTATCATGCCATATTTTTGTTTGTTTTTGTTTTTGTGTTTGTTTTTTTTGTCTTTGTTTTTGTTTATATATAACTGGAAACAACATAACTGATTTTCCATTTATGTTGTTTGTAACTTGTGCTTTCATTGTTGTAATATTTTTAATTGCGGTGTATATTTGTCATTCACGGGTTTTAATTCAATTTTTATTACTACACAATATCAATATCAGTACGATTAAAACTTGGTGAAACCGCCAACTTCATTTGCAGCCATCGGCTCAAATCCGCCCAAAAGTCCGCCCATACTGGCGCCACCCTGATTCACGGCATGGGCGTAATTATTGTTAAAGTTCGGGGCATTTTGCTGTGCTTGTGCCAAGCCGTAATCCGCCGTTCCGGCGTTTCCATTTCTAACGGCGGTCAATGCGGGAGGAGCGGGCATCATGCCGCCGCCAATGGGACCGGTGCCAACACCGCCGGCGTATTGCTGGGGAAGAGGCTGGGTAACGCGAACCGCGCCGCTACCGTTTCCAACAGCAGGGGGAACCGAACTTTCACCATTCCACAAATCCTGCACACGCTCCACAAGAATCTGGACCTTTTCGCCCAACTTACTGCGGGTGCTGAGAACAATCATAAGCAGACCGAGGATGACGGTGATAAAGTTGAATTCGCCGTATCTGTAACCGGAATAAGTAGGGATGTAGGTAATGATGCGGTGGATGAAGTAAATGGCGAGAAACATAAACAACACCTGGCCAACAACCTCGCCTAAAATGACGGCGGAGCCTTTGTGTTCATCTGGGTCCGGAACATACGTGCGGATTAAATACAAAACTATGACAATGGGGATAAAAGCCAGAAGGGTGTATTGAACAATGTTAATAACCACACCTTTTTGTTGTTCGTCCAATCTAAACACGTGGTCTATGAAACTTCCAGCACGGCGAGTGCCTTCTTTTGCGGTTTCTTCAAATGCCTCCATTCAAATATGTTTCAATGAATTATTTATATATAGAAAGAATAGAAATTAAATGGAACTGCTAGAATTAGTATATAACATATACTCATTCAACCGATTCCTGCGACTTACTTACTTACTAAAACAAAATAACAAAATAACAATATGTTGCGTCGTTTAGTGAATGCTCCTGGCGGAAAACGGCTTTTGCCCGAATTAGAACACGATTATCCGGCGTCGGATGGCGATAAAGACCCGCATTATGAAGACCATCACGATGAAGACCAGCACGATGAAAATCAGTATTTGAATTTGATTTATGACATTTTGAAGCACGGAACAATGGAAAATGGTCGCAACGGAATCACTAAATCTATATTCGGGGCGTGTATGCATTTTTCGCTTGAAGGCGGTAAAATTCCGATATTAACCACAAAGCGGGTTGCGTGGAAGACCTGCCTGCGTGAATTGCTGTGGTTTATTCGTGGCGACACCAGCAATGCCCGCCTTCAAGCAGAAAACGTCCATATTTGGGATGCGAATGGTTCGCGTGAATTTTTAGACAGCCGTGGATTGTTTGACCGCCCCGTAAATGACCTCGGCCCAATTTACGGGTTTCAATGGCGGCATTTCAATGCTGAATATGCCGACGCTGAAAATATGGCTCAATATGAAGGGCGGGGATATGACCAACTGGCTGATGTTATACGATGTCTAAATGACCCCGAACAACGGACGTCTAGGCGGCTCATCATATCGGCGTGGAATCCGTGTCAATTAGCGGAAATGGCTTTGCCGCCTTGCCACATACTCATGCAATTCAATGTGCACGACGGCAATAAATTGTCGTGTTCCATGTATCAGCGGTCACAAGATGCGCCACTGGGCTCGCCATTCAACATTGCGTCTTACAGTTTCCTTACCCACTTGCTGGCAAAGCATTGTGATTTAGTTGCGCACGAATTTGTGTACTTTGTGGGAAATGCGCACATATACGAAGAACATTTAGAGGAAATTAAGGCGCAATTATCGCGTCGGCCATACGATTTCCCCACACTTGAAATAACCGAAAAACGGGAAAAGATTGAAGACTATATGGAATCGGATTTTGTGGTGAAGGACTACAAATCATATCCAGTCATCAAAATGAAAATGGTTGCGTAAAACCAATATAGAAACAAGTGTTAGAAATTATTTATACCATTCAAAGTTTTTTGTTTGTTGTGCGTTTAGGTTAATATTGTAATTTCGTTTTTTATCTTAAATAAGAATGAGTGGAAGTGCCGCATTAGCAGGAGCAAGAAGGCGAAGAGCCGCTCCACCCCCTACCGCAGCCCCCGGTTCTAGGCCTCAAACACAGCCCCAATCTCAGACACAACTACTGGCACAGCAGTCATCCCAGTTGCCGGTCCACGCCCAAAACCCGTTTCCTATGGCGAGCAATGGGTTGAGTCAAGGTCTGACGGGACAAATGAGTGGACCAATTGCATATAATCCGAACTTGCCGTTGCCACCCGGTATTCGTGGTCCGGCTTCGGGTGTGAATGTGGGGCAGCCGCAAGTGCCGATGTCTGTACCGTCTATGGCAGGCGGACCACCTCCCATTATGGTGTTGAAAGGCCACGACGACAAGTTGAAGGACCACGAAGGCGCCATTAACGACGTTTCTAACCGGCTGAATCACTTGAATTCACGCCTGGATAAGTTGGAAGAGGATTTTAATCAGTTTTTTGATGGCAATGGAGGGGAAGGCGAAGGGCAGGACACGGCAGTTGAAGGCGAGGGTACTGCGTCGTCCAATGCTGGTGGAATGTTGGATGACCAGGCATATGCCGAATTATGCTCGGATTTGATTGATAACCGTGATTTTATGTCAGGGATTGTGGATAAGATTGTGAATGATACGAATTTGTCTGAGGTTATTAAGCAGATTGAACCAGTTGTTGTAGAAAATAGGGAATTGCGTAGTTTGATTCATTCACAGCAAGAAATGTTGAATCATATGAGTTCGCTGGTGTATAAGTTGCTGAACGACAACGCAACGGTTGCGAATGCGCCCACTGTCATTACTTATGTCCCTCCTCCACGAGTGTCTGCTGCTACTGCGGCTGCCGATAATGATGGTCCGACCTTTTCAACTTTGGCGCCTATTGTCTCCGCGCCCGTTGTCTCCGCGCCTATTATCTCAGCGCCAGTTGTCTCGTCATCAAGCGGCGTAAGCGATTATGAACCATCTAGTTATATTGAACAGCAAGAGCAAGACCTAACCCAAGACCAAGACCAAGACCAAGACCAAGACCAAGAACACGATGAAGAAAATTCAGGAACTGTAAAGTTGGAAGTAACGCATAACGATGTTGATGCTGAACATCAAGGAACCGATGTCTAAGGCAGAAGCCGATGTCTAAGGCAAAAGCCGATGTCTAAGGCAAAAGCCGATGTCTAAGGCAGAAGCCGACGCATAAGGCAAAAGCCGACGCCTAAGTTTGACAATATCTTATAAAAAAACATTTGTGCGGACAACTTCACAAATGTTTTCTATACAAATAATTTAGTTGATACACACCACCGATTATTATTTATTTTCCGCCACCACCCCAAAAAAATGCTAGAAGCCGCAATTGCCGTGCTTATATTTTGTATTGTATTATTTATGTATCTCCACATATATTTTCATTTGAAAACGAGCAACGACCTGGAAGTGTATGAAATAGAACAGCCATCCAAAGACCGTTTAGAAGAAGTATGTGATGTAAGACAGCCTGTTTTATTTGATTATATAAACCAGCGATTGATTGACAACTGTACATACGACGCGCTTTATTCCATATATTCCGCATTTGACATAAAACTCCGAGATGTTTACGACAACGACGATGAAACTGATATGTATGTCCCCGTTACATTCAAGGTAGCAAACGAAGTATTTAAAACAGACGCTGAATGTAAATTTATTAGCGAAAATAACAAAGACTTTCTAGAAGAAACCGGTATCTTGAAAAGTTTTCAATACAATGACGCATTTTTAAGACCGTATATGGTGTCGTCTTGCCTATACGATTTCATTATCGGGACAAAGATGTCGGCAACCCCGCTCCGGTATGAAGTGAATTATCGCAACTATTTTCTTACAACCCACGGCCACGCGAAAGTTGTATTGATACCGCCAAAATACGGCAAATACTTATATGGATACAATGATTACGAAAATTTTGAATTCAGGTCGCCAGTAAATCCATGGAATGTCCAGCACGTGTATAAACCGGATTTTGATAAAATAAAGACATTGGAAGTGGATGTATATCCCGGAAAGATGTTGCACATTCCGGCGTTTTGGTGGTATAGTATTCAATTGATACAAGAACACACGTCGGTTTGTGTGTTCAAGTATCGCACGTATATGAACAACATTGCCATTGCGCCAAAATTGGCGATGAATTTATTACAGCATCAAAATGTAAAACGAGAGATTGAAAAGAAGGCAAATTCGGAATTGATTACGCTGAAAATGAATCAGCAAATATCGCGTGCGCCTGGGGAAGATTTATCTAAGCAGACAGGGAATGATTTACAATCGTCCGTACCTTTACATCAGTCCGCACCTTTACAATCGTCCGTACCTTTACATCAGTCCCCGATTCAAACCCAACAAGACCAACTATATCCGCCACACCCTTTATTTCATGAAGCAACTCCCGTAAATCAAATGTCGGTTGCGACGTTGGAGCCAGGGTTATTATAATGTTATACAAATAACATCAAATAACATAACATAAATTACATATAATTGTAGTTTGTAACATCTTCTATTTTGTAATTCGCAATAAATTCGTCTAGTGTATCACAAATTTCTTGCGCCGGCATTGAATCAGGACTCACAATCTTTTCAAAAAAATCCGCGTATTTATCGGACAAGTATGTTCGTATATATGCCATATTTACATAGCCATCTTCTTGAAAAAAATTGTAATCATATGAATCAAATGTAGTTTTACACTTTCCATACATAATGACGGTTAAAAATAAGAGCCCCAAAGACCAGGTATCATTACACGGCTGGACTGGCGTCCACAAATACGGTTTCTTGTCTCGTTTCTTGGAATTCCCCGTTTTTGGATGGCAATATGGCTTGGTTCCACCGGTTCCGGTCATTTTGCCGACAACCCCCGTTAATCCGAAATCAATCAAAAACACGTCATAATCTTCGTACCCGTTTTCTGAATTGGGTTCTACCTTTGCTACCAGTATATTGTCTGATTTAATGTCGCCATGAACCAAATTATTTTTATGTAAAACGGCCAGTGCCCGGGCAATACGGCGCATGAAGCGCAACATTAACAATATACAAGGCGTCATATCGTCATCGCCGGATTGTCCAGAATGGCCGGAATGACTATTTTCATCGTTTGCTGTGTCCGCGTCTTCTTTATCACTATTACGCGCATCATTTTTACGAAGTTGATTGTCTCGTAGCCAATCGTACAAACAATACGAATTTTCCAAATACGGTTGAATGCTGAAATATATCGGAGTGGAATAGATTTTGTCAAGAGTGAGTGTGTTTTTATTCATTACATTATCCAAATGTTCCGGGACTTCAATCTCCCCCTCCGTTTTCTTTATCGCCGTCGTGTCTTTTTCTTGTTCCTTAACAAAATGCGTATTCATATGGAAAATATAAGGCAGCACGACATTGTATTCACGGTTAATGCCAGGACCAAATAACTGATGCAAGCAACGTTCATAAAATGCGTCATCACCCGAATCCGTTTTTATAATGAACGATTTGCTTGAATACACGCCATAATATGGAAACCCGTGAATGATGCGAGTGGTTGCATATTTTTTAATAAGCCGCGCCGATTTAATTATTAATCCGCCCAATATAATTTTATACAAATACCTCATTTTCAATGAAACCACGGGAGTTATTGTGCCATTATGCTCCAACGACCGCAACTGTTCTATATATTTATCATCCAATTCTAATGAATTCAACAACGGATTGGCTTCTATATGATTCATATATCGCGTAAGTTCAATGTCGTCGTATAATAAGGGGCGTGGCGCAGTTTTAAATTTCATAATTTTGAATTGTTGTGGCGGTTTGCCGTAATCGCATTCCGAGTCGGTATTTGTGGCCATCGTTTTTTTACTAATTGTTTCTGTGTTTTTTTTATTCAAAACTGAATAAATGCTTTTTACTTCAGTTATAACTGCGTGTTCTGATAAGTCATCGTGTTCTTGGTCTTGGTCTTGGTCTTGGTCTTGGTCTTCTTCTTCTAAAATCCGTTTCTTTTTTCTAGACAATAAAGCGTCGTCATTATTATTGTTATTGTCTCGAGAAAATAATCGTTTAAATTTTAAAAACATACAAGGATTGTGTTGTTATGATATGCGTTTATTTATGCCGTTATTTACGGTATAAACCAACAAATGAAACACGTAATGCTAATAGAATTATAACAAAGTTATTTATTACCTTTTTTTAGCCAAATGTGCTTTCTTCACAGAAGGTCACATATAAAAATCCGTCTTCGTCTTTATTTGTTTTATATACAGTATCAATGAGTGTGGTCAATGGGTATATGCGATTATTTATAAATAAAAACAGAGCCTTTTCAGGCGGAAATTTTGTTTTCTTTCGTATTAAATTTTGTAGTTGGCCTATGCTTAAATCAAGCGGTGTCACAAATTTGTTTTGGTTTATTACAAGGCTTCCTTTGTAATTTTTATCGGGTTCAACGATGACGGGGACACGGTCGGGGTATTGTTGTAGTATGATACGTGATTTGGCAAGGCGTTGTTCTAAATTGTAAGTTTCTTTATATCCCATACACTTTTATTCTGGGCTATTATTCTACCATAATATAAAAACTTTTAGGTCTATACTTCAAAACGATGGTGTTTGAATATTGCATAATCAAGTATTTATTATTGACGTGGAATGACAGTTCCGGTTCTAAAACGAGCAAACTCTTGAACTTATCATATGAAATTCGGAAGTGTAATGACAACGATTATGACTCTGATGACCCGGAATACAATGCCAAAGTAAATGAATATCATCGGTATTCTTTACAGCCGGGGTTTCAACCGATAATGATTTACAAATATACAACCGGATTTTTGAAGCAAGAATATTCCGATAAATACGTTCGCATCATTGAATCAGAAATGTTGAATCTCTCGTTGTGTATGGATGACCTTTTGGAAGTTCATAAAATTGAACGAAGACGGCGTATAACATAGATTATACCAATCCCTCTATTCAATCCAATCCAATTCAATGTCGTTTCAAACAACCATATTTAGTCACTTTAAAGCAGTATCTGACCTGGATTCAATGAAATCCGAACCATATATTGATGGCCCCTCACATTCTCTGACCTACTCACAATCCGGTAATTCAAAAAATAAAGAAAGCCCCTCACATTCTCCAAATTACTCACATTCTCCTACCAACTCACCCCCCGATACACAATCACCCCCCGATTCACCCTCACGAAAAACAGAATCGCAATTTCACTTTTCTCCCGAGCAGGAAGCAGCATACAATAAATATGTAGAAGGCCGGAATGTATTTATAACCGGTCCAGGCGGAACAGGTAAAAGCGCACTTATAAAGCATATTTATCACCACGCACTTCAATACAAACGCAAAATTCAAGTGTGTGCCTTGACTGGTTGCGCCGCCGTATTACTGGGATGCAAAGCAACCACCATTCATTCTTGGTCCGGTATTGGCTTGGCAAACAGTCCGCCAGAAGACATCATAAAACGCATATCCAAGAATTTCTTTCGTTCTAAAATGTGGCGCACGGTTCAAGTGTTAGTCATTGACGAAGTCAGTATGATGTCAAAGCACATCTTTGATTTATTGAATGTGGTCGCAAAAGCAATTCGGAATAATCATCGTCCATTTGGCGGTATTCAAGTGATATTTTCAGGGGACTTTTATCAGTTGCCTCCCGTGGGGTATGACAACCAACCCGAGACCAAGAGTTATTGCTTTGAAAGCGAGTATTGGGCGGGCACATTCAGACCCCAAGACCATATCCAGTTATTCACCATATTCCGGCAAAAGGACCCAGTGTATTGCAGCATATTGAATCAAATACGCGAAGGCCGTATAAAGAAATCAACTGACACGATATTGAAATCACGAATTGGTGCGAACTTTACCGAACACGCCGAAAAGCAAGGTGCGTCTTCATATGCCACTAAGCCTACGCGGCTGTTTCCTCTTCGGCATAAAGCGGAGGCCATCAATGTCGCCGAAATGACGGCACTTGGGGATGCCGCCGACACGGAGCAATACGACATGATATACACCACGTCATTGCCTACCACCGAAAAAAACAAGAAATATCTTGAAACAGTGTCACAAGAGCGTATAGGCATGGAATTTCAATCATTAAAAAACGGGATTATGTGCGACGAAAAAATCACATTAAAAGTGGGATGCCAAGTGATGTGTATTGTTAATATGCTGGAAGATAATGACGTCGGCAGTAGTGTCGGTTTGGTTATATGTAATGGAAGCCAAGGTATTGTATCTGGGTTTGTCGGGTCAAATCCGAGACTACCGGTAGTCAGGTTTGATAATGGATGTGTTCGGACAATGTCTCCACATACGTGGGAAAGTGAAAATATACCGGGCGTCGGTATACAGCAAATTCCGTTGATACTTTCGTGGGCAATCACAATCCATAAAAGCCAGGGTGCGAGTATTGACCGATGTATTGTGGATGTGGGGTCGGGTGTGTTTGAATGTGGGCAAACTTATGTTGCGTTGTCTCGTGTCAAGAGTTTAGAAGGACTTAGTTTGGTGTCGTATGATTTCACGAAAATATGCGTGAGTAAAAAGGTGCAAGATTTCTATGAAAAATTAAAAAAAGCGTGAGGATATGTAGCGGTAGCGGTAGTAGTAATGGTAGCGATAGCGGTAGTAGCGATAGCGATAGTAGTCGCACGCGCGTATAAAAATTGAAAAAAAATAACATAATTACATTATACGATTATACTGAATACTGGATACTGACATTGAAATGAGACGCTTGTTTTCTACGATGCAAGAACACAAGGAAGATAGAATGAGAGAAATGACATACGATAATTTAGAAGAATACAGTTTCAAAGGAAAAGAGATGTGGGCGAAGGTGTTGGATGTGTATGATGGAGACACGATAACCGTCACGGTAAAGGTAGAAGATAAATATTACAGGATGAATTGTCGGTTACAGGGGATAGACACACCGGAACTAAAAAGTGAAGACCAAGAAGAAAAAGATGCGGCGAAAAGAGCGAGGCAGCATTTGATAGAGCTACTGACGGGGCAGAAGATGGGCGCGGAAGCGACGAGAAAGGAGGTGCAAGCGATGTGTGGGAATGTAAATAGCGTGGTGAAAGTGGAATGTGGAGAAGCAGATAAGTATGGAAGAACCTTGGTAGAAATATGGAAAGGCGAGGAGTGTGTGAATGAAAAAATGAAAAAGGATGGATATGCGGGTGTGTATGATGGTGGAACAAAGAAGAATTGGAGGACGTATTATAGAGTGTCATAAATAAATCAAAAAATAGCGCGAAATAATGGATACAAGTAGGATAAAACACATCAAGCGTTAGTTTGTAAGTTTTTTTATGTACGGCCCAGTCCCCCCCCCCCTCTCTCAATTTCCATTTGGTTGAAAAAAATTGAAAAACTATACATTATAAATTGCATAACAAACAAAGCCAAATCAAAATGTTAAGTGTAGAATATCGGAAAGAGTGTAGTGAAAATGGTCAGAAGTTAGGAGAAACGAAATCGGCGATTCAGAAGTATATAAGGCGCGGAGAAGAAGAAAAGGCATTGAAAATAGGGCGAGAGATGAGTAGTTATTGGTTATTACAAGAAGGGATGAGAGTAAAAACGAACCTAATGAATAGGTTGAAGATAATATATATGGAGGATGTAGGTATCGGAAATTATGAAATATGGGAATGGATGGTAGAAAAGATGGGTGAAATGAAGGAAGCGAAAAAGCGAGAGGAAGTAGAAAAAATATTGGAAGAAGTAATAAGGGTGCTGTGTCGTAGTCGTAAAACGCGATTGTGTAGTTTTATGAAGATGATAGGAGAAGTGAATGAAATAGAAGGAGTGATGACAGAGGAGGAGAAGCGAGAACTAGACGAAGCAACATCAGAGGAAGCATTGGTAAGCGGTATGAGAAAGGGCATGGAAAGCAAACGCGCGGTAAGTGGAGGGTATTTGGTGAAAATGTATAATTTGTGTTTGTGTGATGGAGGAGCGAAGAAGTGGAAGAAGATAGAAGGATTATTGGGAGAATATGTAAGTATGAAATGTAGCGTGGCATGGAAGGATTTGCGAAAAAATAAGGAAGGAATATTATTGTATATGTTGCCGTTGGTGTATTATTTATATGGAAGCGAGGAGAAACAGTTGGTGCGTAAGGAAGATTTGGTAGGGAGATTGCCGGAAAAGGGTTGGGAAGGAGAATTAGATGAATATGTATATGATAAGCATGTAATGGGCGGAAATGGAGGCAAAACAGAGGCGTATTTTGCGTTGGAAAGTTCATTGGTACGCAACGAAACATACCGGTATCCATTGATATTGAAGAAGATATATCAATGGATAAAATGCGAGAAAAAGGGTGAAATAGCGGATTATTGTAAGGAAGAAATCGTGGTCGCACCGGTGGCAGCGCCAGCAGTACACCGAAAAATGAAATTTATAGTGAAACCGCCATGGCCAACAGTATTTCCGGAGAGGGAGACTGACTATGAATTCATATGTAGAGTGCAGTTGACGTGTAGTGAAACAAAGACGGATACAGTATATGCAAGATATGCGGGTCGTGTTTGGTTTGTAAAAGGGCCGTATGCGAATAAGAGTCAGGTGGAGGAGTATATATCTTTGCAGGAGGAAAAGCGTTTGCTGGGGTTGCCGGTGTTTAGAACTGTATGCGTCATGATGTATCCGGACAGGTGGGATAAGGTCCCGGTGGGAGTGCGAAACAAATTAGAGAAAGGTCGTAAATACTGGTATGAATGGAGTGAGAGCATAGTGAGGGAAGAGGAAATGGAGAGGGAGAAAAGGAGGGGGAAGAAGTGGTTAGAGACGGAAGTGATAAAAAACAAGTGGAGAGTGGAAGTGTATAAACTGAGTGGAAAAGAAAAGGAGGATTACATGAAGACAATAAAATGGAGAAAGGAAAGAAACGTGGGAGATATGGGAGATAGGAATTTTATGAGGGTGGGAGGGAGAGTGTATAGCGTGGATGAGGCGATAAAGCGAGGGGGAGAAGTGTCGTTGTTAAGAAATATGAAGAAGCG
>SXGU01412558.1_pt1 | contig 12107 bp, 9 predicted proteins | sample 3174531 | NCBI WGS metagenome assembly SXGU01 (sample SAMN11356863, study PRJNA531348) | freshwater metagenome | isolation source: freshwater sample F1-140 | place: China: Fuxian Lake, Yuxi | collected 2017-12-25
CGATGACCAAGCCGATTGTCTCGGTGGCGGTGATGATGCTGATGGAGCGCGGGTGCTTATTGCTCGATGACCCGGTTGCCAAATACCTGCCTGAGTTTGCGGATGTCAAAGTAGCCCACTTTGAGGCAGGGCAAATGAATTTACGCCCACCGCTCCAAGCGCCAACGGTCCAAGATTTACTGCGCCATACGGCGGGCTTGACTTACGAAATTCTGGGGTCTGAGCCCGTTCAAGCGATGTACGCAAAAGCCAAGATCGACTCGCGAGACCGCTGCAACGCTGAATTTTCTAAAGCATTGGCAAAGCTGCCATTGATGTTTGAACCCGGAACCGTTTGGGAATACAGCCGCGCTACCGATTTATTGGGGGCGCTGGTTGAGGCAGTTAGCAGCCAAACTTTAGGCGCGTTCTTGCAAGACCATATTTTGGGACCCTTAGGAATGGTGGATACCGCATTCAGCGTTCCCATTGAAAAGCAACATCGCTTGGTAGAGCCTTTTGAAAAAGATCCAGAAGGAAAGCCGCCGGTTCCCCTCTTTGACATGCGCGTGGTGCCAAAGATGGAATCTGGTGGTGCCGGTCTGGCGTCTACCGCGAAGGATTACGCTCGGTTTTTACAGTGCTTACTTAACGAGGGGCAACTGGCGGGGCAGCGTATTTTGAGCCCTCATACTGTGCGCCTCATGGCCTCAGACCACTTAGGCGCTATTGGCCAGCACCCTAGCCAGCGCTTGGGGTTCATGCTCAACCCCGGAACCGGTTTTGGCTTGGGCTTTCAGGTGCGCATGGCTCATGGAATGGATAGCTTGCCTGGTTCGGTAGGCCTGTATTCCTGGGGCGGCAGCGCTGGCACTACGTTTTGGGTTGACCCCGCCCAAGAGTTTTTTGCCATCCTCATGACCCAAGCCCCTAACCAGCGGGACTATTACCGCCCTAGGTTTCGCAACTTGGTGTACGCGGCGTTGGTAGATTGCGAAACCTAAAAATTAAACCGATCAACATTTAAACCGAAGCCACTTCAAGCACCAGCTTGCCAAAGTTCTCGCCATTAAACAGCTTCAATAGTGTTTGGGGGAATTTGTCCAAACCGCGAACCACGTCTTCTTTGCTTTTCATCTGACCGCTTTGTAAGTAGCCCGCCATTTCTGCAACTGCCAAGTGGTAGCGTGAAGCATAGTCAAACACCACGATGCCCTCCATACGAGCGCGGTTGACCAGCAAGCTCAAATAGTTTTTCGGACCTTGAACGGCGGTGGTGGCGTTGTATTGGCTGATCGCGCCGCAAATCACAATACGGGCTTTGCGGTTAATGCGGGTTAAAACGGTATCCAAAATATCACCGCCTACATTGTCAAAATAAATGTCAACGCCTTTGGGACAGTGGGCTTTGAGTCCTTCTTTGACTGCGCTCGGTCCCGCTTTGTAGTCAATACAAGCATCAAAGCCAAGTTCTTTAACCACCCAGTCACATTTCGCTTGGCCCCCAGCAATTCCAACTACCCGACAGCCTTTGATTTTTGCCATCTGCCCCACCGTTTGCCCTACTGCACCTGCGGCTCCTGAGACCACCAAGGTCTCGCCCGCTTGGGGTTGGCCTACATCCATCAAGCCAAAGTACCCGGTCATTCCTGGCATGCCCAAGACGTTGAGCCATTGGGTGAGCGTTCCAACGCGCAAGTCAATTTTTACCAAACCACTGTGTTTGAACTCGGTTTCGTTAAGCGTGAGGTATTCCTGGACGCCAAAGCCCGCGCTCACAAAGTCACCGACTGTAAAGTTTTTATTTTTTGAGACAACCACCTGACCCACTCCGCCGGCCCGCATCACCTCGCCAATGCCAACGGGCGGGATATAGCTTTTGCCATCGTTCATCCAACCGCGCATCGCAGGATCTAACGACAAAGCCAAGGTTTTTAAAACGATGCCACCTTCCAAGGGCTCTTGAACGGCTTCTGAAGTTCGACTCCAGTTGGATTCAGTAGGCAAGCCCACAGGCCGTGCGGCCAAACGAATTTGGTGGTTCATCAGGGAGCTGAGAGCCAAGGGAGCTGTGGTCATAAATATCCATCCTTCAATATTGATAGTATCGAATTATCTTCAGGTCTGCGCTTCAAGGTTGCACATTGGCGACTCCAATCCATGAGATCAAAAAAAACGGGCTGCACACATGCAGCCCGTTTTCAGAGAAAGGCATGTGGCCTTATTAAGTACCTACGACGCCTCCGTCAACCTTGCGAATCACAACGGTCGCAGAACGTGGACGACCATTCGCTTTCTTTTCTGGCCAGTTAGAGACAGTCCTTGGATTTTTCGGATCGCTGATCTCGTTAGCGGGTTCGCCTGGATGTTGAACGTTGATAAACATAGTTTTACCGTCGGGTGTGCTTGTCGCTCCGGTGATTTCGCAACCCGCAGGTCCGACTAAAAAGCGGCGAACTTCACCGGTTTTCGTATCAGCCGCCAACATCATGTTGTTACCAAAGTTCTTCAAGTCACCCTTGCCCATGGCAGAGGTTGACATGTCGCATTGAATCCAGAGAATTCCGCGACCATCTACCCATAGGCCATCCGGGCACGAGAACATATCTCCCTTGATGCTGCCCTTGGCTTCTTTGCGCTCGAGTGAGGGGTCACCGGCCATGATGAAATGGTTCCAAGCGAATGAGCGCGCTCCAAAGTCACCATCTTCTTTCCAGCGAATGATGTTTCCTTGGGTGTTATTGGCGCGAGGGTTTGCAGCGTCCACTGCCGGTTGTTTGTCACCACCCCGATTGCTGTTGTTGGTGAGGGTTGCGTAAACCCAACCTTCTTTGTCCACTTCGATCCATTCTGGGCGGTCCATTTTGGTGGCACCTAATAAATCGCTGGCTTGGCGCGCTTTGATGAGTACATCGCCTTGGTCGTTAAAACCATTTGCAGCTGTCAGTGGTCCTTGGCCGTGGGTCAATGCGATCCATTGGCCCTTGCCATCGGCATTGAACTTGGCAACGTACAAGGTCCCGTGATCGAGCAAACTGGCGTTCGCTGCTGCTCCACCGGGTTTAATGGCGTCGCGGCTGACAAACTTGTAAATGTATTCAAACCGTGCGTCTTCTCCCATGTAGACAACCGCACGGTTATCTTTGGTGACCGCCACAGTCGCGCCTTCATGCGCGCCACGTCCCATAGCCGAGCGCTTCATGGGAGTTGAGCTGGGGTTGTAGGGATCAATTTCTACAATCCATCCAAAGCGATTGGGTTCATTGGGATTTTTGACGGCATCAAAACGTGCATCATGCTCATGCCAGCGATAGCCGCCGCCACCCTTTTTCAAGCCCCAGCGTTTTTCGTGCTCAGACATAGCGTCACCACCGCTGAAATAATTGATGAAGTTTTCTTCCGAGGTGAGGTAGGTGCCCCAAGGGGTGATGCCACTGGCGCAATTGTTCAATGTGCCCAACACCACGCGACCGGCTGGGTCAGAGGCTGTCTTAAGCAAAGCGTGTCCCATCGCTGGACCGCTCATTTCAGTGCGTGTATTGGCAGTGATCCGACGCCCCCAAGGTGAAGGGTTGACCACATTCCATTTTCCTGCTTTGTCTTCGACTTCAATGATCGATACACCATGGGCGGCTTGTGATTTTCGAACCTTTTCTGCAGTCCAAGTCGCCATGCCATCGGTGAACAAAAGGCCGTGATCCACATACTCGTGGTTCATGGCCAACAAGCCGCTTTTGGAGCCCTCTTGGGCAAAATAATGGATGCCGTCATGGTTCATTCCCAACTGGGTTTCTTGGTGCGCAGCAGAATTGCTTGCGTCGTCTTTGAATGCGTGGTTTTCGCCTGACATACCTACCGGGTCGCCCCAAGGTGCAATGACTTGGTAGGTGTAGCCTTCTGGCACGGTGATGGTGTCGGCGGTGGACACCCCCACACTTTTAAAACCGATCAAGGGTCCACTTGCCATGCTGCCTGTTGCACAACCAGTTATCGCTGCAGCTCCACCAATGGCACTCAAGGGTGCAAAAAAGCTGCCAGCCAATGCGCCTAATCCACCGCGCAAAATCGTGCGCCTTGAGGGATCAGATACGTCATGAATCGTGGGGTTAGAAGAACGATTACTGTCTTCCATCAAGGAAAAATCTTTTGCCATAGTTAATGCTCTCAGTATTTCAAGTATGGGCTTTGCCTCATTGCTTAGCCTCCCTGGGGTTGTAATTCCTCTGTATGTCAATTTAGTGACAAACTCATAGGCTTAAAGGTTTTTGGCCATTTCTTTAGGAAGGTGCGTTCAAACCGATAATGAAAAATTGGAATCCTTTTTTGCTTCGAATCACTATATGCCGCCTTTCTTTTCTTTGCCTGAGTTGTCTACGGGGGACAAGCTGTCGCTTACCCTGAAGACCCAAGGGTATGCTGTGTTAAGTGCAGATACCGTGCAATCTCTTTCACTGGCCGCTGCGGATCAAATGAATGCTTGGGCTGCCTTTTGGAATGACTTGCCCGCGGATGCCTATCTTCGTGATGGCGGCCGCTACCGCAGGCGTCGCCACTCTTGTTTTGTCATAACCGGCGATCAACTGATCCAAGCACCGCACCGACCCCACTGGCAGCCTGTCGAGTACAACGCCTTGCATGGCGGGATGCAGCGCCACTTTGAACCCATGGAAAGCGCCATAGTTCTTAGCCAAGCGTGGGAGCAACTTCTCACTTGGTTAGGACGCGTGTGTTCAGACTTAAAGGGCGAGAAAACCTGGCACGCCGAGGCCCACCAATTTCGGATCGACACCACCGACGGAATCGGTCGCCCCACCCCAGAAGGTGCGCACCGCGATGGCGTTGATTTGGTCGCAGTGTTTATGGTTGACCGTCAAGGCGTTAAAGGCGGCGAGACCCGGGTATTTGAGGCCGAAGGGCCGCATGGGCAGCGCTTTACGTTGGCGCAACCCTGGTCGGTTTTATTGTTGGACGACGAGCGCGTGATTCATGAATCCACCCCCATTCAACCCATGGCTGAAGGGGGGCACCGTGACACCTTGGTCGTGACGCTGCGCTCGGGTGGATTTCAAGAACGTTGACGCTCAAAGATAGCGGCAATCCCTTGGCCGCCACCAATACACATGGTGACCAAGGCATAGCGGCCGTTGATGCGCTCGAGTTCATACAGTGCTTTGACGGTAATCAACGCGCCAGTCGCTCCAATCGGATGGCCCAGTGAAATTCCAGACCCATTGGGGTTGACCTTTGCGGGGTCTAAACCCAGGTCGCGCGTTACAGCGCAGGCCTGCGCAGCAAAAGCTTCGTTGGCTTCAATGACATCTAAATCGTTAACTGTGAGTCCGGCTTTTTGCAACGCCAGTTGGGTCGCGGGTACGGGACCAATGCCCATGTATTTCGGGTCAACGCCCGCATGCGCATAGGCCACGAGTCGGGCCAAAGGCTTAAGGCCCCGGGCTTTGGCTACGCTGGCTTCCATCAAGACCACCGCCGCAGCGGCATCATTGATGCCCGAAGCGTTCCCAGCCGTCACAGTACCGTTTTCTTTGAGGAAAACGGGTTTGAGCTTGGCCATGTCAGCCACTGTGCAATTGGGTCTGAAATGCTCGTCGGTTTGGTAAGCAACATCGCCTTTTTTACTTTTAAGGATGACGGGTGAAATTTGGCTGGTGAAGTAACCCGCCTCGGTCGCGCGTTGGGCGCGGTTGTGGCTTTCAACGGCCAAGGCATCTTGGTCTTCCCTGGTGATCCCCCATTTGGCGGCGATGTTTTCTGCGGTCACGCCCATATGGATATTTTGAAATGGGTCATGCAAAGCGCCAATGACCATGTCCACCATTTTGGTGTCCCCCATGCGGGCGCCCCAGCGCATGTTGAGCGAGGCAAACGGACCCCGACTCATATTTTCTGCGCCTCCGCCAATGGCTACATCTGCGTCGCCAAGCAAAATACTTTGGCTGGCATTGACGATCGCTTGAAGGCCGGAGCCGCACAAGCGGTTAACGTTAAAAGCCGGAGTGCCTTCGCCGCATCCGCCGTTGATTGCTGCAACCCGCGACAAATACATATCTTTGGGTTCGGTATTGACCACATGGCCAAATACAACGTGGCCTACGTCTTTGCCACCTACTTTGGCCCGAGACAAAGACTCGCGAACCACTTGGGCGGCTAAATCCGTAGGGGCAATATCTTTAAGGCTACCGCCAAACGTTCCAATCGCGGTTCGTACGGCACTGACAACAACAACTTCACGGGACATGGTCAAACTCCTAGACGGGTAATAAACCTAGAGTTTGCTACCCAAAGGATGCACGGGCCTTACAGATTGATTTTTTATAGCCTTATTCCCGAACGTCCGCAACCGCTTGGCCGCCAAAGTCAGCCCGTTCTAAATAGGCCAATACCCGCTGGGCCGCCTCTTTTGTGCTGGAAAGCTGTCCTTGGGCGTGCAAGCCCGCAAAGTTGCCTTGGTCGGGAAAGGCGAGGGGGTCTGCACTTCTGAGATCGGTTTGCATATTTGTATCAATCACGCCTGGCGCAAGGGAGCAAACTTTGGCCCCGTGGGGTCGCAAGGCTTCTTCTAAGGCGACGCAACGCGTGAAATGGTCCATGCCCGCTTTGGCGGCGCAGTACGCAGCAGAAGACGCCATGGGTCTGCGACCTAAGCCCGAGGAAATGTTGAGTACCTTGCGCTGGGCTGTCCAATGTTGGGTGGCGTTTAAAAAGGCAGCGCACAGCTGCATTGGCGCCTCTAGCCCAACGCGTAAAGCGTAGGCGAGTTGTAAAGGGTCGTTGTCTTGGGTAGGCGCCAGTGGGCCTATGACGCCCGCGTTGTTGATCAAAGTGGCATTTTTTAGCGCGCTTGAATCAAGCGCAGACAGCCACGTACTTAAACGCGCAGCTGCCGAAGCCCCTTCGCTTAAATCTGCGCTCCATTGTTCCAAAAAAGTACCGTGTTTCTCAGCTGCTTTGGTGAGGCTGTCGTCCGTGTTGCGGGAAATACAGAGCAGCCGAACGTTGGGCTGTAATAGTTGGCGAGCCATGGCTTGGCCCATGCCTTTGGATGCGCCAGTCAAGATAACGAGTGTGTTTTGCATAGTGCCTCTGTAGTTGTCTGCTATTTTGACAGTCTGAGTGATCCGTCACAATCGGAGCATGGCTATTAAATCAACCATTTTCAAAGCGAATCTGCAAATTGCAGACATCGACAACAGCTATTACGCAGACCACGCCCTGACTTTAGCCCGTCACCCCAGCGAGACGGATGAGCGCATGATGGTCCGATTGGTTGCACTGGCTTTGCACGCCCACACACTCCAATCGGTTTGCCATGGTGATGGAACCTTGGCTTTTGGTGCGGGTTTGTCGGACCCCGACGAACCCGATGTGTGGCTGAGAGACTTTACGGGCAGAACACGGCTTTGGATCGAGGTCGGTCAACCCGAAGACAAGCCCTTGATCAAAGCATGCGGCAAGTCCGATGCGGTGGTTTTGTATTGTTTTAACCACGCTGCGGAGGTGTGGTGGAAGACGATGGAAAACAAACTCAGCCGACCTCAAAATTTACGCGTTTACCGAATTCCTACCGAGGCTTCACAGTCGCTGATCGGTTTGGCACAACGCAGCATGCAATTACAAGCGACGGTCCAAGAAGGCGTTTTGACCTTAGGCGATGCGAATACAACGGTTGAAATTGAGCCAGTCAAATGGAAGTGAATGGGGCAGGCGGCGTCATTTAAATCTGCGCCCCCTCTACCAAGAAGCGCACCCGCCGCACACCATTCCACTCATCCGCATCTAAGCGGAATGCCAAAGTCACCTTGGCCGGTAAGGGTTCGGTATGGCTGAACCAAATGGCATCAATGGGTTGGCCTTGGTGTTTAAGCTTGAGAGCCAAGTGCTTTTCACCCACCAAGCGCTGAGAAATAATTTCAACCTCTTCGCTAAAGGTGGGAGCTGCAAATCCCTGCCCCCAAACTTCACGGTGTAAGGTGTCTACTAAATCGACCCGGCGGTATTCGGGGGCGAGCGGCCCGTCGGTGGCAAGTTGGCGCTGCAAGGTGGCTGCGTCCAACCATTCGTGTGCGACTTCGCTCAGCGCGTTCTCAAAGGTATCGAAATGTTCCTCGGCCACCGTGCAACCCGCCGCCATTGCGTGGCCGCCAAAACGCAGCAGCACGCCGGGATAGCGTTTGGCGACCAAGTCCAAAGCATCGCGCAAATGAAAACCAGGAATGGAGCGTCCTGAGCCTTTGAGCTCATGCTCTTTGCCAGGCGCTTGGCTAGCCGCAAAAACGAAGGCGGGCCGGTGGAGTTTGTCTTTGATGCGCGAGGCCACGATGCCCACCACGCCTTCATGGAAGTCGGGGTCAAAGACGCAGATGGCGGGGGGAGGCTCATCGCCTTCATCAAACAAAGACTCCGCCACTTGCATGGCCTGCTCGCGCATGTCGCCTTCAATCACGCGGCGTTCTCGGTTGATGGTGTCCAAGGTGCGGGCCAGTTCATCGGCGTGGGTGGGGTCGTCAGTCAGCAGGCATTCAATGCCCAGCGTCATATCCGACAGACGGCCTGCGGCGTTGATGCGCGGGCCCAACGCGAAACCAAAGTCAAAGGTGGTGGCCGTCGCGGCTTGGCGACCCGATGCTACAAACAAACTGGCCATCCCGGCAGGCATCGCTAAAGCACGAGCGCGTTTGAGTCCTTGGGCGACTAAACGGCGATTGTTGGCATCGAGCTTGACCACGTCAGCCACCGTTCCCAGCGCAACCAAAGGCAACAAGGTATCCAATTTGGGCTGTTGGGCTGCGTTTGAAAAAACACCGCGCTTGCGCAGCTCAGCGCGAAGGGCCAACAGCACATAAAACATCACGCCCACACCTGCCAAGGCTTTGCTCTCAAAGGTACAGCCGGGTTGGTTAGGGTTCACGATCACATCTGCAGCTGGCAAGTTAGTCGCTGGTAAATGGTGGTCTGTGACAAGCACTTGCAAGCCTAAAGCTTTGGCGTGGGCCACGCCTTCCATACTGGCAATTCCGTTGTCAACCGTAATCAATACATCGGCGCCTTGGTCAAAGACCCGCTGGGCGATGGGCGCGGTCAGTCCGTAACCGTCGACCACCCGATCGGGCACCAAATAGCATACGTTTTTGGCTCCAAGCAGTTTCAGGCCGCGAACAGCAACCGCACAGGCCGTTGCGCCGTCACAGTCGTAATCAGCCACGATGCACAGGCGCTTGTCCTGCGCGATGGCATCTGCCAATAAAACGGCAGCGCTGGCAACCCCGAGCAAGGACTCAGGTGGCAGAAGCTTGGTCAGGTCGTTGTCGAGTTCGTCGGGATGTCGTACCCCGCGGGCGGCGTACAAGCGCGCTAGCAAGGGGTGAACCCCCGCTTGTTCAAGCGCCCACACGCTGCGCGGAGGGATGTCTCTGGGGGTGATATTCATAGGGAGAGGAGCATGGAAGCCACAGAAGGCGGTTGAATTCGGTTGCGTAAACGCTGCCACAGGTTTTGGGGCTGGTACTCAAAGGTTTGCGCTTGGGTCGCACCGCAGAGAGAAAGTTGCGCATTCTGTACATCGGACAAAAGCGCTTTCAAAGGCCCTTGGTCCATCGCATGCCAAGCCGCCATCCACGCGTATGCGTCATCCCGCAGCGCTGGCGCTTGTAAGTGATTCAGGACTTCGACGTCTGGCATCGCGGGCAAGCTGCTTTCGGTAGTTGTCAAACTCCCAGTGCCACTGAGCCAAAACGAACTCACCGGCAAAGCGCCGCGAGCGGTCCGCGCATCGTTGATGGGGTGGGTATAGAGCAGCATTTGCATTTCGTTTTGTAAACGGCGAATGGACTTGGCTTGGGCTTGCCTTGGAATCCACAGGTCTACAGGCTGCCCTCGAACGCGCGCAAGAGAAGCGGTCGGAAAATCACGTAAAAGCGGTCCTTGTGCGATCCAGGTTCCTGCGTCTAGCCACTGCAAGGTTAGCCCGTCTTCTAAAAAGTAGGGCGCCATCGCTTGCATCAAGGCCTGGGATTCGGTGTCGTCTAGAGCGAGCTCGGCTGGATCGGTCATCGCCACATGGTTGGCCTGCACTTTGAGGTGACACGGTGTGATTAACGCGCTGTCAGAGAGTCCGGTCTTCAGTGCGGCCCAAGGAATAAGGCCATCAGGAAAGCGGCCCCCGCTCATAATTCGCTCAGATAAGGGGGATAAATCGGAACTTTTTCCGCTTACTCGGAAGGCTAAGGGCATTGCCATCAGCAATTGGCGCAAATGGGGCAATTGCAATTGGGCCACGGCCAAACGGCATTGCTCTCCAATGGGCGCGGCAAAGGGAATCACGATGTGCATTCGTGCATTGTCTCGCACTGGGAAAACCCGGCCGCACAATGCCACAATATCCCGGTGAAACAAATTCCCTACGAACTTCTTATCGGTTGGCGCTACACCCGCGCAGGCCGCTCTACCCGGCGTAACGGCTTTATCTCGTTTATCTCGGGCGTGTCGATGTTGGGTATTGCATTGGGTGTTGCGGCGCTCATTATTGTGCTCAGCGTGATGAACGGATTTCAAAAAGAAGTGCGCGACCGCATGCTCAGCGTAGTCTCCCATATTGAGATTTACGCCGCCGGAGGGAACGCCTTGGCCAACCCAGCGCAAACCTTGTTAGAAGCCAAATCCAACCCCCAAGTCATTGGGGCAGCTCCCTTTATTGCCGCCCAAGCACTTTTGGCCCGCGGCGAAGACATGAAAGGCGCTTTGGTTCGCGGAATCGATCCGGCTTTAGAACATGAAGTTACCGATTTGGCTCAGGGTGCTCAGCAGCAGTTGCTCAGCCAACTGGTGCCCGGGAGTTTCGGGGTGGTCTTGGGCAACGAGTTGGCCCGAAGTATGGGGGTGGTGGCCGGCGACAAAGTTACGCTGATCGCGCCGAGCGGTCAAATTACCCCGGCAGGTGTGGTGCCCCGATTAAAGCAAATGACCGTCTTGGGAACGTTCGACTCCGGACACTTTGAGTACGACTCCACCTTGGTCTTGCTGCACTGGGAAGATGCAGCCAAGATTTTCCGTTTAGAAGGGCCAACGGGGGTTCGCTTGAAGTTACGCGATCTCCATCTGGCCCGACAAGTTGCTGCAGACTTAAGCAAATCATTAACCGGCGATTTGTATTTGCGCGATTGGACCCGTCAGAACCGTACGTGGTTTGCTGCAGTCCAAGTCGAAAAACGCATGATGTTTATTATTTTGACCCTGATCGTTGCAGTGGCCGCCTTTAACTTGGTGAGCACTTTGGTGATGACGGTCACAGACAAGCGGGCAGACATCGCCATCTTGCGCACCCTGGGCGCCAGTCCTGCCAGCATCATGGGGATTTTTATGGTTCAAGGGGCGATGGTGGGAGTGATCGGTACTTTGGCCGGACTTGTCTTGGGCTTAGGCGTTGCTTTGAATATTGATGTGATCGTTCCGGGCTTGGAGCATTTGCTTGGAGCGAGCTTCTTGCCCCAAGATATTTACCTCATCAGTCGCATGCCGAGCGACCCGCAACAGGCCGATATCGTGCCTGTGGCGGTAATCAGTTTATTGATGGCATTTGTAGCGACCCTTTACCCGAGCTGGCGTGCCTCGCAAGTGAATCCTGCCGAGGCCTTGCGCTATGAATAAATCCACGAACATTTTGTTGGAATGCAAGGGCTTAACCAAGCGTTTTGTTGAAGGCCGCTTGGATGTCTCCGTCTTGCAAGGGGTAGATTTGCAAGTGCAGCGCGGAGAAACGCTGGCGATTGTAGGAAGCTCAGGCTCCGGAAAAAGTACCTTGCTACATTTGCTTGGGGGTTTAGACGCACCTACCAGCGGAAGCGTCACTTTGTGTGGCAACAAACTCGCGGGGCTGGATGCCGCAGCGCAAGGGCGCCTTCGCAACGCCCATCTCGGTTTTGTGTACCAGTTCCATCACCTGCTTCCAGAATTCAGTGCCTTAGAAAACGTAGCTATGCCCCTGACCATTCGCCGAATGGACGCGGGCCAAGCAAAGGCCCAAGCGCAAAGAATGCTCGAAAGCGTAGGATTGTCAGGTCGCATGCACCACCGCCCGTCAGAACTCTCTGGCGGTGAGCGCCAGCGCGTGGCGA
>SXGU01308855.1_pt1 | contig 12106 bp, 10 predicted proteins | sample 3174531 | NCBI WGS metagenome assembly SXGU01 (sample SAMN11356863, study PRJNA531348) | freshwater metagenome | isolation source: freshwater sample F1-140 | place: China: Fuxian Lake, Yuxi | collected 2017-12-25
AGGCGACCATCCACCACACGCACCAGCATCACCACACCAACGTAGCTGTCGAACCAGCTGTCGATGATCATCGCGCGCAAGGGACCCGCGGGGTTGCCCTGGGGTGGGGGAATACGGGCGACCACCGCCTCAAGAAGTTCCTCGATCCCCATTCCGGTCTTGGCCGAACACGCGATCGCGTGGCTCGCGTCGATGCCGATAACATCCTCAATTTCGGAGCGTGCGTTGTCAGGATCTGCGTTGGGCAGGTCCATCTTGTTGAGCACCGGCACAATCGTGAGATCATGCTCAATCGCGAGGTAACAGTTCGCCAGCGTCTGTGCTTCTATGCCCTGGCTCGCATCGACCAAGAGCAACACTCCCTCGCAGGCAGCGAGGCTCCGGCTGACTTCGTAACCAAAGTCGACGTGGCCGGGAGTGTCAATTAGATGGATGGCGTGCCCAGCGTGCTCGAGACGGACATTCTGCGCCTTGATAGTGATTCCGCGCTCGCGCTCGAGTTCCATCGAGTCGAGATACTGAGCGCGCATGTCGCGCGGGTCGACTGCACCCGTAATCTCGAGCAGGCGGTCGGCGAGCGTGCTTTTACCGTGATCGATGTGGGCAATGATGCTTAGGTTGCGGATACGTTCGAGCGGGGTCACATAGGTCCTTGTAGCAAGCGAGCCACCATTGTCGTCTATTTCGAGCCGAAACCGAGCGTTGGGCGATTTCTGTACGGCGACTGGTAGCCTGCCCGAGTTCTAAATAACGCTCTTACATGAGGTCCTTTTAAGTCCATGGCAAATATCAAATCTCAGAAGAAGCGCAACCTCACCAACGAGAAGGCGCGTATCCGCAATAAGGGCGTGCGGTCCGAACTCAAGACCCGCCTCAAGTCCGCTCGAGTAGCCCTCGGCACCGATGCGGCATCTGACACCGGTGCCACAGCGCAAAAGCGTCTCGACACGGCCGTCACGAAGGGCGTCATCCACAAGAACCAGGCTGCACGTCGCACTTCGCGCCTGATGAAGGCCGCTAACAAAGCCGCTTCCTAGCTCTTGTGCTCCGGGCCTCAGCGCCGCTGAGCGGCAGATCGAGATCTTGCACCTCTATTGCTCAGCGCGCATAGTCGCGCTATGAGCACTTGCATCACCGTCTCTTCATCGATCGCTCTGCGGCCACGCAGATCTAGATCAGCTTCGGCTAGATAACCGAACGCATCTTTTAAACCCGCTTGGCCGATCCGGCCCAACGCATCGAGTCTGTACTTGGCTGCCCAGGGATTCCCACCGAGCGCCCGAACCGCATCGTCTTTGTTATTGATGTTCGGGTCATCGAGTTTCAACAGAACCCTGTAGTAACCCGTGAGCGTGCCCATTAGTTGCATCGGGTGAACGCCCTTGTTGTTTTTGCTCTTGGCGCTCGTTGCATGCATTAACCGATGTAACACTTCTAGAGCTTTGGGCGTGTCGCCATTTTCTATGGCAGTCGTTAGCTCGAATGGCTTGTCGATCGCTCCAAGCGCGCCAAGATACGGATCGATCTCATCTGCCCTAACCGTTGTACCGATCGGGAACCGGCTAGCTAAAACATCAACGAGTTCTGATACGCGGCCAGCATCGTCGCCTAGATGCGCGCATATCCGGCTGCGTGTGTCGGAGTGAAGTTTGACACCTGTCGCGATTAGACAACGCTGGAGTTCGACTTCGACCACAGAGGTGCTCTTGGAGCCTTCGCTGACGGTCTCGGCCTCAGGTTTGATTGCCTTGGCTCCAACGGACTCGCAGAACTTGTCAATCGGCGACTTTGCTTTGCTCGCTTTATGACGCTCGAAGACTACAAACACGCCGGGAGTCGGATCAGATAGGCGCTCGACGATGAGCTCGCATTGCGATTTTGAGAGTGACCCGTAGTTTCGGATTACTACAACCCGCCGATTCGTCAGAAATGGCGGAGAACCAAGTGCAACCATGACGCGTTCGACGACTCCGAAGTCAATGCCAGCGCCAGCCGAGTCGTCTTCAGCTGAGCTCGATTCCGATCGCGCACCGAAATCGTCTCCGTCGTCGGACTTGCTCGCGGGGATCTCTAAGTCATCGAGAGCGAACGAACGATCGTCGCCCGCAAGTAATTGTTCGATGAGTCGAGATGTCACATCTGCGCGCAGGACCGGGTCCGAGCCATGGACGAGGTGAACTAGCGAAGGTTCACCCATCTGTCGCTACCGTCCCGTCGAGCACGGCGACAACCGTATTGCAAATTCGTCTTGCGGTTTCGACATCGTTGGTTCTTACGACACGGGCGCCATTCCAAACAGCAAATGTGAGTGCGGCAATCGTTTCAGGACGCGCACAAGGACCACCAAAATGAGCATCGAAACATTCCGAAGGCACTTCGACGTCATCTTCGGAATAGATCGCAACGCGCGTTGGGCGGGAACTCATTAATTGCGAACGTACCCGACGAGTCAGACCCGAGCGATGCCACGGGCCTGACCCAGACTCATAGGTGTGCGCAGTTAGTGCGCCGCCGTGTACTGGACCCAGAAGGCTAAATCCTCATGAGTCAGTTGTGAGTGATTATTGGCTATGAACTGGCCATTTGCGGCGCCAGCAAATGGTCGCCGCGCATACTGCGAGCAAGCATAAAAACCCACGCCAATCAAGGGTCAGACCGATATCGCCGATAGTGCGGGCGACAGTGCGGACCCACGACAGCATCCATCCGCACGGGGCCATTAGGACTTCGCCGAGACGCCGAGGCAGGCTCGGAACGATGGATGACATAGCCATGCCATAAATCGTGAGCGGCTCGGCCACGGGGACCGCGAGCAGGTTTGCTACGGGTGCGAGCAATGGGATCGAGCCGAACTCGATAAGGAGCATCGGCGATACAGCAATCTCTGCCGCGACTGTTATCGCTAATGCATCGGCGACTGGGTTCCGCCACCTCACTGCCGCTGCTATCGGTTTCGCTAAAATAACAATCCCGACCGTGGCTACAACGCTCAGACGAAATCCCAACGAGTGAATGATCAGTGGGTCATGCACCAGCAGCGCGAACACAGCAATCGCGAGCGCGCGGCCCGGCGATACCCCACGCCCGGAGTATCTAGCAAGCATCACAACCAACGCCATAGTCGCGGCACGCAATACCGATGGCTCGAACCGAGTAGCTGAAGCAAACACGATGACGGTTCCGACCCCAACAGCGAAGCGCCCAAACGTTGGTAGGCGCCGCATTAACGGTCCGACCAATGCAAGAACGAATGCAACATTCGCGCCAGACACAGCGAGTAAGTGGGTAAGCCCCGCGGCTCGGAACGATGCGGCAGTTGGCTGATCGATCAACCGCGTCTCGCCAAGCAGGAAGCCGAGAAGCAACTGCTCGTCGCGCGGCAAGAGGTGGCTCGCGCCAGCTTCGATGCGCTCACGTACTACCGCACCTGCCACATAGTGCAATTGAGTTGGTGGGCGCATCGTATGAACGATTGCGTCTTTGGCTTGTGCGACAACGCCCGAACGTCGATCGTAAATATCGTCGGAGTCGAGTGGGCTAAGAGTCGCGAGTGCGCCGACTCGATCGCCCATTCGTAGAGCACCTAGGCGTAGAGAATCGCGACCAGCAGACCGCAGCACGACTCTTTTATGCACCGCCTTTCCATCAACACGGGTCGTCTCGATTGTCGCAGACGTCGCGAACGGGTGACCGCCCGGATCGTCGACTAGCACGCCTTCAATCTGCACCTGTCTCGCCCCAGTTGGGAATGATTCCGATAATGACATCGACTCGACGACATCGCCGCCAAGAGAGAGGCCGAGCACGACGGCGCCGGTGATCGCAGCGAGCGCACGCCATTCTCGCCGGAAGAAAATCGCCGAGATGAACACCGCAACCCCAATGAACTTGATTGTCGAGCCGTGCGATGCGGATGACCCGATGTGCTCACCTGCCGCTAGCCCTACGACGAGCGCAGCGGTGACGGCGACGGCGGTGAGCGACGCCGGTGCTTTCAAACCATCACAAGTTCGGAAATGTCGGCGAAGCGACTGTCCCCGATTCCATGAACTGATCGGAGGTCTTCGACCGTCGTGAAGCCGCCACTGGCGTCCCGCTCTGCGATGATCGCAGCCGCAAGTGTCGGTCCGATGCCGGGGAGAGCTTCTAGCTCAAGGGCTGTTGCCGAATTCAGGTTGATGATGGCGGGGGTCTTTGAATCTATTGATCCACCGCTAGAACTTGTGATGGAGGCAACGCCTTGAGGGTCTCCGATTCGTGCAACCAAGATCCGATCGCCGTCGACAATCAATGCCGCGAGATTGAGTCTGTCGAGGTCTGCTCTCGCGAGCGGGCCTCCGGCGGCATCTAGCGCGTCGACGACCCGCGAGCCAGGGGGAACTTCGACAACACCGGGCGAACGAACAGCACCGCCGACGTGGACAGTGATCACTAACGGCAACGTCGAAGTGCTTGAACTTGGCGCCGCAACCACATTTTCAGGGCTGTTCGCAACTGAGACCTCAGCGAGTCCGCTTGGCGACGCTGGCAAAGCTGTAGCGCCTCGATACCAGAAAACGCCAGCAGCTATCGAGATTGCGGCGAGTAGTCCGAAGCCGATCCGGGCATCGTCACGCAGTGCGTCGAACACTTTGCGGGCGTAATCCCCAGTCGTGCGACTCGTGGTTTGGTAGCGGTCGTCAGGTCTCGATGAATCCATTTTGTTTCCTTCGAAAAAGCGCGGTTAAGCGCGACAAATTTCCGAGGAAGAAAACGGGGAGTGATCAGAAACTAGTCGACGTAGTTCGCGAAGCGCTAGGAGACCACGAAGTTGATCGTGCGACCTGGGACGACGATCACCTTGCGCACCTGTGCATCGGCGAGAGCGGCAGCGACCTTTTGCTGTGCGCGCGCGGCCTGCTCGATGGCTTCGTTTGAGGCGTCGGCTGCGATTTGAATAGCGCCCCTGACCTTGCCATTGATCTGCACAGGTATCTCGATAGTTGTCTGCACCGAGAGCGCAGGGTCAGCTACAGGAAAGGGCTCGTACGCCAGCGACTCTTCGTGACCTAGGCGATGCCATAGTTCTTCGCAGAAGTGAGGCGCGAGCGGAGCGAGCATCAGCAACGTTGTCTCAACTACTGACCGCGGGCTCTCGTGTGTGGCGTCAATCTCGCGGCTTAGTGCGTTGTTCAGTTCGAACAGCCGAGCAATCGCGGTGTTGAAGCTGAGCGATGCGTAGTCCTCTCGCACTGCTTCGATCGTGCGATGCAAAAGGCCGACGAGTTCGATGCTCGGCTCTACGTCAGCCACGCGACCGACTCCCGTTTCTTCGTCGACACAGTTCCGCCAAAGCCGCTGCAAGAAACGATGTACACCTACGACGTCGCGAGTCTGCCAAGGTCGCGACGCATCGAGAGGGCCCATGAACATCTCGTACATGCGGAAGGTGTCTGCTCCGAACTCAGCGCACATCTCATCTGGTGTTACAACGTTCTTCAGGCTCTTGCCGATCTTTCCGTACTCTCGGTTGACTGGTTCATCGTTGTAGAAGAACTTGCCATCACGCTCGGCTACCTGTGATGCTTCGACATACATGCCTCGCTCGTCTGTGAACGCGTAGGCCTGTATGTAGCCCTGGTTGAATAGCCGGCCAAACGGCTCCTTCGTGTTCACATGGCCGAGATCGAAAAGCACCTTGTGCCAAAAACGCGAATAGAGCAAGTGCAACACGGCGTGTTCAACACCGCCGACATACAGGTCTACGGTTCCGAGTTTGTCTTCGCCGCTGGTCCAGTAGTTCTCAGTACCGCGATCGAGCATCGCATCGTGGTTCGTCGGGTCTAAGTAGCGCAAGTAGTACCAGCAACTCCCAGCCCACTGCGGCATCGTGTTCAGTTCACGGCGATATTGCTTCGGTCCATCACCTAGGTCGAGTTCAACGATTGCCCACTCCGCAGCGCGAGCCAAAGGCGGCGCTGGGAGAGTGTCTGGATCATCACTCGTGGTCGGCTCAAAGTTCGACATCGCTGGGAGTTCGACCGGCAATAGATCTGCCGGCACGGCGATCGGCCCGTGTTCATCGTGGATAATCGGGAATGGCTCGCCCCAGTAACGCTGACGACTAAACAGCCAGTCTCGAAGTTTGAATGTGACCTTGCGCTCTCCTGTGCCGTTTCGTTCAAGCCAGTCGATGATCTTGTGTTTCGCCTCACTTACACCGAGGCCGTTGAGATCGACCGAGTCGTTCGCGCTATTGATCGCAGGACCATCACCCAAGAATGGTTCGTCGGGCCAGTCGGCTGGTGGCCGAACTGTGCGCACGATCGGCAGGTCGAAGGCATTTGCAAACTCCCAGTCACGGTCGTCTTGTGCAGGAACCGACATGATTGCGCCGGTGCCATAGCCCATCAGCACATAGTCGGCGGTGAACACAGGGATCGCTTCGCCTGTCGTCGGATTCGTAGCGAAAGCACCCGTGAATACACCGGTCTTTTCGCGACCTTCGCTAGCGCGTTCGACTTCGCTCTTAGAGGCTGCGAACATTCGGTACTCATCAACGGCCTCTTTCGGCGAGCGATTCGCACCGAACCTTCCACGCCATGAATCGAGCACACCGGCGTTCAAATCGTGCGGCCATTGCTCTGGAACGATGACATCGACGAGAGCATGTTCTGGAGCTAACACCATGTAGGTGGCACCAAACAGCGTGTCAGGCCTCGTCGTAAAAACGCGGATCGTTGCGTCGTGGCCGACGACACCGAAGTCGACTTCGGCGCCTTCACTCCTGCCGATCCAGTTGCGTTGCATGAGCTTTATGGACTCAGTCCAGTCGAGGCCATCGAGATCGTCTAAGAGTCGGTCCGCATACTCCGTGATTCGCATCATCCACTGCGAAAGCGGACGCTTGTATACAGGAAAATTGCCGCGGTCACTACGCCCGTCGGCTGTCACCTCTTCGTTGGCCAGAACGGTGCCAAGACCAGGACACCAGTTGACGGGTGCCTCGCCGATGTATGCGAGACGCTTCGAGTCGATGTAGCGACGACGATCGGTCTCGTTTCGTTGCGCCCATGCCACGCCACTGTCGTCTGGCGTTGCGGTACCTGTGTCGAGTTCGTGGATTAGTTCCTGGATTGGTCGTGCTTTGTCGACTGCACGGTCATAGAAACTGTTGAAAATCTGCAGGAAAATCCATTGGGTCCAGCGGTAATAGTCGGTGTCTGTGGTGTTGATCCCGCGCCGAGGGTCGTAGCCGAACCCCAGCGATCGCAGCTGCGCCCGATAGGTCGCAACGTTGGCTTCTGTCGTGATCCTTGGGTGCTGACCGGTCTGTACGGCGTACTGTTCGGCAGGCAATCCAAAAGAGTCGAAACCCATGGCGTGCAGAACGTTGTGGCCGTTCATCCGCTGAAAACGAGAGTACACATCGGTGCCAATAAAGCCGAGAGGATGACCGACATGAAGGCCCGCTCCACTCGGGTATGGGAACATGTCGAGTACGAACATTCCGGGCAGGTTGGCGCGCTCGGCGTTGACATCATCTAGTAGCGACCCTGCTGGGTTCGGAGCCCAGAACGTCTTATCTGCCTCCCATCGATCCTGCCACTTGCGCTCAATCTCGTTCGCGATGACAGCGCCGTACCTGTAGCGCGGCAAAGCAGAAACGGTTTCAGGCACGGTCATGGGTGCGAGGCTACAGAATCCGACTTCTATGACTCCATTGGTTTCACTTCCTCGCCGACCGGCGGAATCAACCGCGAAGATTCCCGAGGATCGAAAGCTCCGCCGTGAGTGCCTGTAGGGTGTCGCGTAGTTAGGGGCTGTGGCGCAGCTGGTAGCGCACTTGCATGGCATGCAAGGGGTCGCCGGTTCGAATCCGGTCAGCTCCACCAACTCGTTCTCTTTTTCGAAGCGCGATGCGCTTGCGTTTCCCGGCGATCGAAACTGCTCTCCTAGCCAACTTCTTTTCGGTTCTCTTGACACCGCAGGCCTAGATGAATTATCTTGTCGCGTGTGCAGCTAAATGCACGACCCCTAGCACGACGTCGGCCCCAACAATTGGCTCCGATGTAACTCCACCGTGGGCGAAAACAACACCCTGTCGAACCGAGTGGAGGAATCGAATGAAACCAAGATGGCAAATCATGCCAATCCTTGTTGCATCACTTTTCCCAGCATTCCTAACACCAAATGCCTCTGGGGCAACACCCCCCCCGAACACGGCAATAGACACCGACCTCGCGTCCTACTTGCGCGACGCATACCCGCGTATCACCAACACCCAAATCGGTGCACTCACAAACAACCCAGAGTTCATGACATCAGTCACAACGGGGACCGACATCACAGTCGAAACCGACATCCTCAGATCTACACCATCAAACAAATCCCGAAAAACAACCCGAAGTGGCTGCAAACGGCTCGCGGTGCGTCAGAGGTACAAGACTGGCTTGCCAAAAATCGAGGTCTTCAGCTACACGCTCTCTCTGGAATGGTGCTATTACGGCCACGTCGTGTACGACGCACAGTGGTCCTTCCTGCCTGATATCACTGAGGCCGGTGGCTATCTCGGGTGGAAGTACAAGGGCCACTGGAAGTCAGCCGACCACCACTACTACAGCTGGAATCGTTGGTCACATGGTGGCTATGCAGTTATGACATTCCCGCTGTTCGAACAATCGCAATATGGGATAGAGGGTGCGCAAGTCTTCGGCGATTTCGCGGCACGCGGACATTACGACGGCACGTACACGGGGCACGGGAAAATCACTTAGAGACATCGGATCTCCGTTCATAGATGAGCGACTTCGAAGCGAGAGGAAACAGCAATGGCTTTTGGTATTCCCGCACTGATACTCGGATTGGTCGCCGCAGGTTGCTGGCGTTTAGACAAAAAAATCGTTGCGACTGTATTCGGGCTCATGGCGCTTCACCCAGCGTATTTATTCGCGATGTCGGTTAACCAGCATCAGGAGACAGAAATACGCGTGAACAGTGAAGAAACCCCGACGACGACGACCTCGACTTCATAGGTCGTGGCGACAGCGCCCCTAGTCGACGCCACGCGGCCTCGTTAAGGCCGGGCGCGCATCCAACATGCCTGTTCGCGATCATTCAAAATGATTCGTGAGGATCGAAAGTTTCCTATGTCTCGCGACATCGTTGCCTATGTCCTGAAACACAACACGGTCAGCTCCACTTAGTTTTTTTTGTTTGTGCGAAGCGAAAATTCGCGACGAATTCTGATCGTTAAGGCACGCCGTCTTGGTTCCGTCCTATTGTGCTATCGGTCCCTGAGCCGCGTTCCCTGTTGCGTTTCCTCACTAAATGAAGTATCTTGCCGGACTGCAAGTGATGTTGTTTCATCTAGGGCTTGTCAGCGACAGTTTCGAGCCCGTCTAGCTCACCATCACCTACGTTGTCACGGCACCAACCTGCATGGCAACGGGCACAGCCCGATGCTCCCCCACGATGCGGTAATCGAACATTGCTCATACCAAATCAACGGAGGAGTCACATGCGATCAACTAGTTCACATCGTTCCATCAAATACCGAAAAACCCTCGCAATCCTCACATGCCTCACGATCCCGCTCGCAGGATTCGGCATCGCAGAAGCCGCCACCCCCCCCTGACACACGGCGCCGAAAATGACCTCGCGTCGGCCACTGGCCAAATTACGAGCCCCGAAGTCACACCATTGATTAGCGACACAGGCGTCGTGACAGCATCAGGAACAATCACAGACTTCACCGTCACAACCGAAACCGTCAACGCCCCGCCAGCAAACAAGTCACGCGGCACCGCCGAGCCGAAGTGCAAAACCAAAACATGGAAAGCGAAGGCGACTGTCTTGTGGGCGACAGTGTGGAGCTACAAAGTGACTTTGAAGTGGTGCTATGACGGCACTCGCGTCTACTACAAGAGCCACAGCGTTCAGCCCGATGTCACTACTTACGGGTCGGCTCTTGGATGGTCTTATGACGGCACCTATCAAGATCTCTTCCGCGACTATTACACATGGAGCGAACACGGAAACGGTGGGTACGTCGTGCGCGCTTTCCCTCAGTTCAAGCAGTGCCTAGCAGGGACTTGCAGCATGCGGGTATTCGTCGATGTTGCAATCCGCGGTCACTACGACGGCACGAAAGCTGGGCATGACCGCTACAACTAGACGCAATTCCTCCGCCACTCAGTTTCGATCGAACTACCCGAGAGGATCAAGACATGGAAAGTAACCCGCTCGTCCTTATTCTGATAGTCGCAACTATCGTCCTCTGGTTCTCAAAGAAGAGGACTGCGGCAATGGTTACCGGCGGAATCTTGGCGGTCATCTTCGCCGTTTTAGCTACTGGATTCATTGCCGACTTCGGTGGCGGGCCCGCATCCGACCCACCCGTAAGCACCAGCAGCACGACGACCAGCACTAGCTCACTGGTAACAGCCGCCCCATGACTGATCGCCGTGGTGCGCTGACTCCGCACCCCATCGCGCGTCAGCGCACCGCGGTTACTAGGCGTCGTGCCTTCAGATTGACACGGTCACGATCTTTGCACCGGAATCGCCAGCAAACCGCGCTACGCCAAACTTATGGATGCCCGCGGCAGGCCGCCACACGTGCAGGTCAGCGTCGCGGGTTGCGAGTCGTTCAACCGGCATTACTACTTCGACAGTCGCCGAAGAATTTGCGGCTACTTCAACCCGGGCGAATCCAACGAGCCTGTCTGGCGCATCGGCGTCTGGAAGCTCGACGTAAACCTGCACAACGTCGGCTCCGTCGCGCTCGCCCGAGTTGTGTACCGTCGCGCTAAATCTCACGACGTCGTCGACGAGGGCTGCCTCGACATCGCTAACCAAGAATGTTGTGTACGACAGGCCGAACCCGAACGGAAACATCGCCTCAGTTCCTGTGCGTGCAAGGTGCCACCAGCCATGCCAACGGTCGTAACGGAACTTCTTCGCATGCCGATCGAACGTAGGTAGGTCAACTACGTCCGCGGGAACGCTGAACGGCAGGCGAGCAGACGGGTTCACTTCGCCGAGTAGAACGTCAGCAAGGCCGGAGCCGGCCTCACATCCGCCATACCAGGCCTGCACGACTGCTGGTACCGACTCGATCCATTCGCTGCAGACCACTGCACTACCAGCCTGAATCACCACGACAGTCTTGGGGTTAGCCGCGGCGACCGCACGAATCAACTCAACATCGGATGCCGATAGCCGCAACGAGACGCGGTCGCCACCGACACCGAAGCCGCCTCGAGGACGATCTGCAACGCGATCAGGCGTGATCGTCGATGGCAAGTCAGCGAGGGACGCGTGAAAGAGATCTGCGACGTGTGGCTCGTCGCTCGATGGGAACATCGCGGGGAGCGACGGATCTGATTCGCCTATGTACTCGCCTTCGTCTTTGTAGGTGTACCCGACCACGACTACCGCAACATCAGCAGCGGCTGCGGCCAGCGCAACACGGCTGGGGTCGGTGCCGTCATCGTGTACGACGTCAGCTACGACGTTGCGTAGCCCCGCGAGCACAGTGGAGCAATCAAGGTCCCACACGTCGCTTGACCCGCCATCACCGAGGTTGATGCTGTCAGACAATGTTCCGATTACAGCGAGTCGCGTAGTCGGGCTGATCGGAAGTACCGCAGATCCGCCGAACAGCTCGTTACGTAGTAGCACCACAGACCGGCTAGCGACTTCACGCGCAAGCTCTCGATGCTGTACCGAACCGACTACCTCTGTTCCTGGTCTCGGCGCACTCAAGACATCGTCGAAGCGCAAAAGTGTCGCAACGATTCGCGCGACGGAAGAATCGACATCGGCCCACGATGCCTCGCCGCTGTCGAGTGCTGCACGCAAATGTTGGGCGCGCACCATGCGGTACGGCATTTCAATATCGAGGCCGGCAGACAGCGACGTGGCGGCATCGCGTAGTCCGAACAACCAGTCACTTATGACGAAGCCTTCGAAACCCCACTCGTCGCGGAGCACGTCTGCGAGCAGTGCTTTACTCTGTCCGCACCATTCACCATTCACTGAGTTGTACGCAGACATGACAGACGCAACACCCTCGTCGACTATGCGACGGAAGTGCGGCAAGTAAACCTCGTGGAGCGCAACCT
>SXGU01200960.1_pt1 | contig 12105 bp, 8 predicted proteins | sample 3174531 | NCBI WGS metagenome assembly SXGU01 (sample SAMN11356863, study PRJNA531348) | freshwater metagenome | isolation source: freshwater sample F1-140 | place: China: Fuxian Lake, Yuxi | collected 2017-12-25
CCTTCTGCCTTCTGCCCTTTTTAGCTCCTCAATGGCCGCATACCAGGGACACCACTGAACGCTACTCCCTAATCCCCTCAGCCAGCCCCAGCACCAGTTGAATGGCGTATACCTGATCGAACCATTCGGTATCAAACTGGCGTAACAGCCGTAATTCGTAGATCAGGGCTGCGGGTGGCTCGATGCCATTCAGGGCGATATGGGCGGCCAGATAAGGCGCATAGCGCACGGCATGGTGGACTTCGCCCAGATGCTGATAACGAGTGTGCCAGGCCGGGGCGGATTGCAGATGACCGATAAAGTCCATCACCGTATCGTTCAACGGCCAGTCGCTGTAATGACGGCCTTGTAATTCCTGTTCCAGTGTCGGTATTTGCTGTTCCAGCATATCCGGATATTGTTGCGCCAGCGTCCATTCCACCCCGTTCAAAGCCCGTCCCGGAAACAGCCTCAACTGCAAACCGTCACACAACCCGTTCCAGTATTTGCGCTGGTTGCTGACCCGTTCGCGGAACTGGCAGAAGCAATCAAACACGATGTCTTCACCGTTGGAAACTCCGGCCAGCGCGGTTTTCAACTCGCCGAAATACCGGTCTGCGACCTGTGCCCAGGTACGCACCGGCAGCAAGCCCCAGGAAAACGGCATGGTTTCAGCCAAGGCCCACACCAGCCCGAAAGTCTGCTCATCCGCCCGCATCAGGGCCAGTGCCAGGGTTTCAGGGTGCTGAATCAGACGCTGAATGACATCCAGCGAACCGGGTGGAAATTCCCGGGTTAAACTGAAATAGTCGAACAACAAGGGCCAGTCGGGATGACTGGACGAATGCCCCATCGCCGCCAGTAATTGATCCATCTGCTGATTGCGCTCGGCGGCATTGGCTATCCTGATGATGTCGGCCAGTCGTAAATCAGCGGGCATCTGTTCTACCTCGCCGTCTGCCGGGCGGATGGTTTTCAGCAGGGGCCGGAATCGGGCCCATTGGCCTTCGCGTGCAATGACCCACCAGGGGCCGGGTTCCAGATCAGGCGGAATCTGCCAGATAGCTGCGGCCTGTTCAACCGGGAGCAGCGAAACCGCCGCAGCCGATGGTTGCCACAAACGAATCATCTCCACACTGATGCACTGCTCCTGGCCCGCTTCCAGCCGGGCCTGATCTGCCGGGCTGATCTGCACGGTACCGGCGGCATGATCGGGTTTCAGTTCCATATCAAAGCGGGCGATCTGCACACTGGCCAGAACCTGATGTCCGGTGCCAATATCGAGCCGGACATGCGCGTCCAGGCTGGCGGTGCAGGCCATGAGTGAAACGATCCGGTCGTACCAGGACTGCAAATGGAGGGCGAGCCGACCCTGAGTCGGCAGCGGCAATTTCTCGCGGAAGGCATAGCGATTGCCGGCCACATCCCTGCTGACCAGCGTCGCATCCAGCCAGTAGTGGGCGGCTCCGATGGCATCCTGTATCAGCAACTGCAATCCGCCCAGACGTCCCAGCGGCACCCGTTCATCATGGCTTAGAGGGCGTCCGGCCAGGCGTAGCGAAACCCCGCGTTGCGGATAAGGCAGATGCAGCGGAACGTGCGCCAGCCCCGCCCAGTTCAGCACCAGATGCAGGTCGGGTAAATCAGCCTGTGGCAGCAAGGGACAGACGATGCGATAGCCATTGGGTATCGGCTCAACCTCGCAGCCGCCCGCTGCCGGATGAAGCACCCGAACGTCGGCACCGGCCAGACCGGTGAGCTGATAACGGCCACCGTTTTCATCCACCGGCGTTCGCTCAATCTGAAAATCCGGCGGTACGGCCACGATCTGCTGACGGTTGTGTACCAGACCGTTGGTGTCGATGAGCCGTAGCCAGAAGGTTCCCCCGTTTTTGAGGTATCCCGTTTGCCAGTCTGTCTGCACATTCACCGGTTTCCATTGCTGAATGAGCGTGCCATTCGCCAGGTAGTGTCCGGTCTCATCCCGGGCCTGAAGCCGGGGCAAGCCGCGATAAACCGGCGTGGCATCAAGCAACTCATGAACTTTTTGCCCCATTACCACATAGTCAAGTGCCGTATCCTGCGGTGCGCCGCAGGTGACTTGTACCGTTTCGTGCATGTCCGTCACGATAAAGCGAACCGCCCCGCTGATGCGGTAGACCACACGCGCCACCCCGGCCATTTCACCGAGTCGCTCATACCCGCCACCTTCCTGCGGCTCGACCTGCGTCGCTGCCGTCACCGCCACCCAGGCTTCCGCAGAGCGGGTGCGAACCGAACCCTCAGCCAGCCATTCCAGCCGCTCATTGGCCGGGCGCGGGATGAACACCCAGGGCAAGGTCTCGCTCCATGCCCCCTCTCCCTTGACCGGCAGGTGTCGTTCCTGACCATTGAGGTTCAGCAGCAACGGATGCACCCGACCCACCGCCGTCCCCGTCAGCCGGATGCCGCCGCGCTGCAAGGTTTCCCGACGATAGCGGATGTCGTCTCCCTCCTGGCCTATCCGGGTCAGGCGGGCTACGGTTTCGTCGCTGTGGGGGGTACGCAGCGTCAGGTACAGGCGTGGCGGGGCTTGAGTTTCCGGTGAAACCGCAAGCTGTGAGGCGGTCAGGTGTTCGGGTAATTCCAGCATTTTCCCGACCTGAAATCCGTTTGCTGCCGACTTCAGCTCCCCTGTCCATTTCAGGGCTACCCGTCCGGCACGCGCCAGTTTTCGGGAGTTTTTGAGCAGTGGCGACAGCAGGTTTTCGATGATGTGGTCATCGGCCCGAAGGGGTAATTGATGCCGCCAGTTCGGGTTACGCTGATTCAGCTCTTCAATGGGATTCACGGTATCGTCCGGCAGGGATGCCTGCAAGCGGACAATATGGGTAATCAGTTCGGCACTGAGGCGATGTACCACTGCAACCCGCAAGGTCGGCGGGAGTATTTGCCGGGCCAGTTCTTCGGCCTGCAATTCCGCGTCCTCCAAAGTAGTCATACCATGACGATACCAGGACGCCAGTAATTCATTAAAAAACTGCCTCAACCTGCTATTTTCATCATTGAGCAAATGCAGGGGTAATCCGCCTTCACAAGCGATAGTCACCAGATATAGATGATGGCCATTATTCGGATTGACCAGTACCGTGCGACCCCACCACGCCAGGCCCGTCGTTATCCAGTCATAGAGAACCGGGTTATCGGGCACTGGAATGGCCAGGGGTTCAAATATGGTATTCCAGGCCCACACCCCGCCCCGGTGTTCGCGCCTGAAGGTTTCTGCCGCATACAGACAAAACGCCGCATGAAAACTGCGGTCAGGCGGCAGATTGAGCGATCCCGTCTGCAAATTGGGCCAGCCTGAAAGTGCCTCTTTCAATGTCCCGTAATACTTGTCAATACATCGGTAGGCATATAAAGGCCGACCATCCGGTTTCCGGTCAGGTAACCGTGCATGGCTGAAAATAAAGCACCTCAACCAATTTGCCAAATCCATCCGCCCCTCCACTGTTTACGTTGCCATGATGAGACTGTCGATAATAAGTTGCCCCTGACCGGGGTGTCAAGCACAGCAGGCCAGGCCACACCGCCTTTTGACAAGTACCTGCAAAAGAATTAAAAATGCCTTCCGCCGACGGGCAGGGAGACAGACTACCGGATCAACAACGCCAAAATCTGTCAGAATTTCAAAAAAAATCATCAATATGGATGAATTTTAACGAACCTTTCGTGGTTTACAGAACATAGCTTACTCTTCACAACACTTTACCTGTTGTGTACGAATGTTAAAGAACCTTTCTTACTGTTGGAAAAACTTACCTGATGTTGTTGAGGCTCAAAGAATCATCAACATTGTTCAGGCCAGCCCCTTTTTTCAGGAACGCTAACCCATGACAACTTCAGCCTGCTACTACGCCCACAGCCGCAATACCGTGGGTGACAAACACCGTGTGAAAGATCATCTCCAGGGCGTGGCCCGTCTGGCCGCACAATTTGCCGCCGCGTCGGGGTATGCCGATGAGGCCCGACTGGCAGGTCTGCTGCACGATCTCGGCAAATACGGTGATCGCTTCCAGAAACGTCTGGAGGGGGAAGACCAGGGACTGGATCACTGGTCAATGGGGGCTTGTATGGCCTTGCGTCATTACCGTTCGGTGGCCGCCGCACTGGCCATTCAGGGACATCACATTGGCTTACAGATTCTCGGCAAAGACGATCTGATTGCCATTCACCCGCACAAACTGTCGGAACACCACCCGTTAGGGCTGGAATTGAGTGAGGCCGATGAAACCGTGCTGCAAGCCCGTTTGGCCGCCGACGGCCTCACCCCTGCGGCACCGGCAATGCCGCTGATGGCTGATACACTCAGAAGCGGTTTCGACACCATGCTCGATATTCGTCTGCTGTTTTCCGCCCTGGTCGATGCCGATTTCATTGATACCGAAGCCCATTTTCAGGGCGGACTGGACGGCAAACGCTACCGCCCCGCAGGGGCAACCCTGCCGGCACAAACCGCCCTGGATTCGGTGCTTCGCCACATCGAAAAGCTTCAGGCCAACACCCAGGCCGATTCAAGGGTAGCTGATGTCCGCAGTCAGCTTCATGCTGATTGTCTCAAGGCCTCAGCCCAACCCCCCGGGCTATTTACCCTCACCGCCCCCACCGGCAGCGGCAAAACCCTGGCCATGCTCGCCTTTGCCCTGGCCCATGCCGCCCGGCATGGCTTGCGCCGGGTCATTCTGGTCGTACCCTATCTCAGCATCATTGAGCAAACTGCCCGCATTTACCGTGAACTGCTGGGCGACGCCCTGGTGCTGGAACACCACTCCATGGCCGGACTGGGTGCGGAAAACCGGGCAACGGATGACGAATACGACGCGGACGGGCAGTCCCGTGAACGCAACCGACGGCTGTTATCGGAAAACTGGGACGCGCCCATCATCATCACCACCAGCGTACAAATGCTGGAATCGCTGTTTTCCAACCGGCCCTCTGCCTGCCGCAAACTGCACCGCCTGCCGGGTTCGGTGATTCTGTTCGATGAAGTGCAAACCATACCGGTCGGTCTCGCCATTCCCACCCTGGCCAGTCTGTCCCACCTGGCGGCACGCCATGGCAGCAGCATGGTACTGGCGACCGCCACCCAACCGGCTTTTGAACATTTGCACGAACAGGTCAGAACCCACGTACCCACCGGTTGGCAGCCCCGTCCCATCGTCACCCAACCGGAACGACTGTTCAGCCCGTTGCGTCGGGTAAAACGCATCTGGGGTGATCCCGATCAGCCCCTCGCCTGGTCTGAACTGGCCGAACAACTGGCGGATGCACGACAGGTGTTGTGCATCGTTAACCTCAAACGTCATGCAGAAACCCTCTGGCAAACCCTGGCAGATGACGACTGCTTTCATCTCTCCACCAACCTGTGTGCCGCTCACCGGCAAACCCTGCTGGCAGAAGTCCGGCGGCGATTACGGGCCGATGAACCGGTGCGGCTGATTGCCACCCAATGCGTCGAAGCCGGGGTGGATGTTGATTTTCCGTTAGTGTTACGGGCATTCGGCCCGCTGGAAGCGATTATTCAGGCCGAAGGGCGTTGCAATCGCGAAGGTCGGCGCAAAACCCTGGGTGATATGCGGATTTTCCTGCCGGAAGACGCGACCTACCCACCCGGAGGCTACGAGCAAGCCACCGAGCTGACCAAAATCCTGTTGCGGCGACACGGGGCGGACGGCATGGCCCTGGACGACCCGGCCTTTATTGCAGCTTATTACCGGGAACTCTACGACATGACCAAACCGGACAACACCCGCAAGACCCAGACGATTAGCCAGGCCGTCAGGGCGGGTTCTTTTCCCGAAGTGGCCCGGGCTTACCGGCTTATTGAAAATGACAGCATCAATGTCGTTGTTCCCTATCAAGCGGCCATGGATACCTTTGAAGAAATCAGCCAACTGGCAGAAAAATCCGGCCTTACGGCTGAACTCATGTGCAAAGCCCGACCGCTCACCGTGGCCCTGTTCCGTCCCAAACCCGAAGACCCGGTATGGGACGGCCTGCTGGAAGTGCAATCCTTCAAAAAGGGCAGGCGATCACGGCAAGAGTCCTGGTATATCGCTGCCCGACCCGAGCATTACCACCCCCAACTCGGCTACCGGCCACCGGCAGCCCTGAACGTCTGGATTGGGTGAGTCAGGTATGAACCCAACCCATCACCCCCACCAACCTGGAGAAGAAACCATGCACGGCAAAACCCACTGCCTTGAAGTCTGGGGCGATTTCGCCTGTTTCACACGGCCCGAAATGAAAGTCGAGCGTTACAGCTACCCACTCATAACGCCCTCGGCGGCACGCGGCATTTTCGATGCCATCTACTGGAAAAAGTCCTACAACTTTTACTGGCAGATTGAACGGGTCGAATTGCTCACCCCGCCCCGTTATATCGCCCTGAGACGCAACGAAGTCAAAGACAAAGCACCCAATCACAACACCATCACCGGCTGGCAGGAAGGCCGCGAACACCCGGAGCCGCTGTGGGCTGACGGTGACCGCGAATCGCTCGGAACCGACCAGAAAGGCCGTACCCAGCGGCAGACCATGGCCCTGAAAAACGTCCACTACCGGCTGCATGCCCATCTGACCAGCCGTAAGCCGCAGGACCTGCGCGAGTTTGACGCCCAGTTTGAACGTCGCGCCAGCAAGGGCCAGTGCATCTACCAGCCCTACCTCGGCTGCCGCGAATTTCCGGCCTGGTTCAGGCTGCTGACCGACGACGACACACCGCGTCCCGCTCCCCTGGCACTCGATCTTGATCTGGGCTACATGCTGTACGACGTGTTTGACCTGAGTCGGGCCAATGACAGTCAGGCCGCCCCCAGCATCAGCGTGTTTCATGCACAGTTGCGTCAGGGCGTGCTGCCGGTACCGGCCTACACCGAGGCCGCTGTCCTCAAGACCGTGGAGATCGCCAGCCATGCTTGATGTCATCCTCCAACAGGCCGGTGAATCCGAACCCGGCTTTACCCGCAAAACCATCGGCTGGGCCATCACCTGTACCGCTGAAGGCCGCTACACCGGTGTCATGAAACTGGGCGAAACCAAAGGCCAGGTATTCGATTGCTGCCCTCATCTCAGCCCGGCTGAACTGATTGGCGGCGGCGAATCGCGCTCGCACTTTCTGTCCGAAGGACTGCCCTCCGTGGCCCTGTACGGCACAGACGAGATGGAAGACAAGGATCAAGCCAAATTTCAGGCCAAACACCGCTATTTTTGCCGCTTGCTGCAACAGGCCAGCGCAAACCTGCCTTATCTGATAGCCGTCACCACCCTGCTGGCCGATGCCGACACCCTGAACCAGATCCGGGCCGACCTGAAAGCAAAAAAAGCCAAACCCACCGATTCAGCCTGCTTTCGCATTGACAGCCTCAATCCGCTCGAACAAACCGACTGGCACGACTGGTGGCGGGATTTCCGGGCGAGCCTCAAAGCACCTGCGGATAAAACAGGCAAACAAGACCGGAACAAAGCCACCATGCGTTGTCTGGTGACCGGCGAACTGATCGAACCGGTTCCCACCCATCCCAAAATAAAGGGACTGGCCGGTGTCGGTGGACTGGGTACCGGCGATGTGCTGGCCGGTTTCGACAAGGCCGCGTTCCAGTCATACGGACTGGCGCAGTCCAGCAATGCAGCCATGTCGGAAACCACCGCCACCGCCTACACCGAAACCCTGAATCGCCTGATCGCCGACAAGGGCACCAATCTCGGACAAATAAGGGTGGTGGCCTGGTACGACCAAACCATCGCCCCGGAAGATGACCCGCTGCCGTGGCTGCGCGAGCCGGAAGAACAAACCGCCGCCAATGCCGAACACAAGGCCCGGGCCTTGCTGAGTGCCATCCGCAGCGGACAACGCCCCGATCTCGGCACCAACCGCTATCACATACTGATACTGTCGGGCGCATCGGGCCGAGTCATGGTACGTGGCGTCCTCCACGGTGCCTTTGAAACCCTGCTGATTCATATCGAACGCTGGTTCAGCGATCTGGCCATTGTTCAGCGTGACGGTCACGGATCGGCTCCCCTGCCCAAATTCATGGCCGTAGCCGGGTGTCTGGTACGTGATCTCAAGGACTTACCCGCACAAACCCTGCAACAACTCTGGCAAGCCGCCGTTACCGGCAGCCCCATAGCCCACGCCGTGCTGGCCCAGGCCATCCTGCGTACCCGCGTGGACATCATCAAAGACGAACCCTTCTCCCATGCCCGCATGGGACTCATCAAAGCCTATCACCTCAGAAATGGAGACCCACACATGCAAGCCAAAATCAACCCCGAACACCCCAGCCCCGCCTACCACTGTGGCCGCTTGCTGGCGGTACTCGCCAACCTGCAACGCGCCGCCCTGGGCGACGTCGGAGCCGGAGTCGTGCAACGCTACTACACCGCCGCCAGCCAGACCCCCGGTCTGGTGATAGGCCGCCTGGCGGCCAACGCCAAAAACCACCTCAACAAACTCGAAGGCGGCCTGGCCTGGTGGTATGAACAACAGATTGCCGATGTCATGGCCAGCCTGAGTGACATCCCCAAAAACCTCAGCCTGGAACAACAAAGCCTGTTTGCCCTGGGCTATTACCAGCAACTGGCGGCTTTGCGGGAAGGCAAAAATGGAGCAAAGAATCCATGAAAACGCTGACACTGGATGATGTAACGGACGAATTATTCGACTGGCTAAAACAACAGGCACACACCCATCAGCACTCAGTCAACAGGGAAATAGTAAACCTGCTGGAAAACCTCAGGGAAAAAGCAAGTTATAACCCCATTATAACTCGCCATGAAAAGTATGCAGCCATTCTTGCAATCAGCCAACGCTGTTCTGAACTCCAAAAACTGGATACCCGGTCTGCCGATGACATACTCGGTTACGATAACCATGGACTCCCAGGCTGAGGTATTTTTTAGATGACCTGGCCCTGTTTTTTTAGGCACTGGCCAATAGGTATGGTCACGACAAATCCGCCAGCAAAGGCTATATGGCCTGCCCTGGACTTTATGTCTTTAAACACACCGACAGCAGAAAAAACAAATGGCAACTCAATACTACGAAGTAACAACACACATTTCATCTGATCATTATCTGGGATTAAAGGTTCCTGATGAAATACCTCCTGGGCCAGTACGAGTGGCTATTATTTTTGAAAGCCAACCCACGCCTCATCAACCCAGTGGAAGCATCAAGAATTTACTGAATGAAATGCCTGACGTCGGTGAAGATGCCGACTTTGAACGACAGCGTGACGATCGAGGAGGTGAGCAATGGGATTTCTGATTGATACCAATGTCCTGTCAGAATTTCGCAAGAAAGGCCGCGCAAATCCTGGCGTAACAAAATGGATATCGAGTGTCAATGACGAAGATATTTACATTTCTGTTCTTACTATAGGTGAAATACGTAATGGCGTTGAACGTCTACGCAAACGTGACCCATACGCAAGCCATCAAATCAATTTATGGCTATTGCGTATGGAAAGAGAATTATCAGATCGAATTTTGCCGATAACTCGTGAAATAGCAGATAGATGGGGGCATTTGGGAGTCCCTGATCCACTTCCCGTGGTAGATGCGTTACTGGCAGCGACAGCACTTGAACATAACCTTATTCTGGTGACACGTAACGAATCAGACGTAAAAAGAACCCATGTTAGACTGATAAATCCATTTACTGAACCGGACAATGTCAGTTAGTTAAAGCCAAACCAGACATCTCCCGCTCACCATCCAACCCATTTTCAACCACTGGAGAACATAACCATGACTACCCTTACCAACCGCTACGAATTCCTGTTCCTGTTTGATTGCGAAAACGGCAATCCCAACGGTGATCCCGATGCCGGCAACGCCCCGCGCATTGACCCCGAAGACATGCACGGCCTGGTTTCCGACGTAGCCCTGAAACGCCGGGTCAGAAACTACGTGCAACTGGCCCGGGGCAACCAGATGCCACATGCCATCTTTGTTGAACACGCCAGCAACCTCAACCGTCCCATTGCCCGCGCCCATGAAGCGACCGGTGGCCGACTTTTGGAAAAGAGTGCTTCCAAGGACAAGGTCAAACAAGCCCGCAACTGGATGTGCCAAAACTTCTACGATGTCCGCAGTTTTGGAGCCGTCATGAGTACCGGGGATAACGCCGGCCAGGTACGCGGCCCCATTCAGTTTGCCTTTGCCCGTTCACTTGACCCGGTACTGCCGATGGACATTTCCATCACCCGCATGGCCGTGGCCGAAAACGTCAAGGGAGCCAAAAGTTCGGCAGATTTTCAAATCTGGGAAGACCAACAGCCTGAAGACAAGCTCCGCACCATGGGCCGCAAAAACCTGATTCCCTACGGACTTTACGTTGCCAAAGGCTTCATCAGTGCCCATCTCGCCGAGGAAACCGGTTTCAGCGAAGATGACCTGGCCCTGTTTTTTGAGGCACTGGCCAACATGTACGACCACGACCGCTCCGCCAGCAAAGGGTATATGTCCTGCCGTGGACTGTATGTCTTCAAACACACCGGCACTGACAGCGATCCCGCTCAACGGCAGCGTCAGGCCCGACTTGGCTGTGCTCCCGCTCATACCCTGCTTGACCTCGGAAAAATAATCGACATACAGCGTGTTTCAAGCGAAATATCGCCGCGCCGGTTTGAAGATTACCGGGTGAGCATTAATACTGAAAAACTGCCCGAAGGCGTGGAATTATGGCACTGGAATAACAGCGCAGCCCGCTTGCAAAAGCATCCGTAGGCGACATTTCGCCCCCCGGGAGTTCTGAGCCCCGCTATAGGGGCGAATGCATTCACACAGGCCGCCAGTAAAAACGTCAATCGCAGGGGCGACCGGCTGGTCGCCCCTACAGTCTTAACGGCAGTGCCCCGGGAGTACGAACGGGGTGGGCAGGAAAACTGCCAGGAATCCATCATGAGCGACGACACAAAAACCATGTGCAAACGCCAAACTATCGTTATGATCACAAAAAATAGCCAACCGCCCTTTTTGTGCGAACCCCAAGCTGTTGTGAAAACCCGGGGGGTTCGCGCATCGCTAGAACCCAGTGTGTATGCGGGTTCAGGCTCGACCGCACGCCTGGATCAGGGCGGAGACAGGCAAAAAAATTGAGGTTCGCGCATTTACCCGATTTCAGCCTGTGCTATCATGGTCTCGCAGCCACGCTGTATCTCCCGGGCTAACCCCCGGGAGCGGATTGAAACTATCATGATCTGGCGCGAATTACGCAATTTGCCGTATCTCCCGGGCTAACCCCCGGGAGCGGATTGAAACTTCTGGCAGTAGCCCGGAACAGGTCGGGTTGGCAGGTATCTCCCGGGCTAACCCTCGGGAGCGGATTGAAACTTCTAAGCTGCCTGTACGGCAGTGAACTCGTCAATAGCTCCCGGGCTAACCCCCGGGAGCCGATTGCGCCACATCCTCCTTGCGCTCGACTCTGCTATCACTAAGCAAAGCAGGGTACACACTCTTGCTTCTGCACTACCCCCATCGCACTCTGATAATAAACTGGCCCTACTGATCTCCGGTCAGGTATAATACTGCTGCGAGGCTTCTTTCCTGTGCCCTGCAATGGAGGTGAACGGAATCAAATAATAGTATTACCGTGAAAATTAGATAATAGACTTGTTGGCACTGATGTCATATAATTAAAATTCAGTTAATAATTTTTTGCGAGGACGCTGGCTTATGACCGCTTTTAATAATTTAAAAGAACCCGATTTTTTAGTGCATTTCAGGAAGCATCGCAAAAGCAAAATGGTTACAAGTTCTCTGACTGGGCTGACGTTTAAACAGTTTGAAGTGCTGCTCCCGTTTTTTGAGTAAGCCAAACTAAAGTCACAGGAATTGCGCTTGCAAAACAAAGAAATAAAACGCATCCAGTCCGGCGGAAAAGCAGGCTTTCTTTTTTCTACTTATATACAGCTATTTTTTGTTCTATTTTACCTTAAAAACTACATGACATTTGATGTTTCAGGATCAATTTTTGGATTCACTTCAGCAGAGGCCCACAAACATGTTGATTCCTTGCTTCCTGTGCTGGCCCAAGCTCTCAGCAGCTCTGGTCACCTCCCCGCAACCCAGTTCTCCTCG